>WBZS01000205.1_pt1 | contig 104232 bp, 97 predicted proteins | sample 5204201 | NCBI WGS metagenome assembly WBZS01 (sample SAMN12344357, study PRJNA552823) | activated sludge metagenome | biome: Activated sludge suspended growth; feature: Nitrification reactor; material: Wastewater; isolation source: activated sludge from nitrification reactor of wastewater...
GCCTCGGCCGGGGTCGACCCCGCGGCCAGCGCCACCCGCACGTCGAGCCCGCGCAGCGCCTCCGCGATGCGGGCCAGCAGGTCGCCGCGCACGGACAGGAAGCTGCCCAGGCTCACGTACACGATCGAGGCGTCCCCGGCGGCCAGCCAGGCGTCCACCTCGGCGTCGGGGTCCTCGTCGCGCACGGCCGACCCGAGGAACACGTGCGGCCCGAGCAGGGCCGTGCGCTCCGGGGGGTGCAGTTCTCCCGGGTAGTTGAGCAGCAGGACGTCGCCCGTCTCCGCGAAGGCGTCCGCGCTGGGCGGGGCGCCCGGGTCGAGGATCTGCAGGGTCTCGTTCCAGCGGGCCGTGAACCGGTCCCGGACGCCCTCGCACACGGCCCGCAACTCGGCCAACGCGGCCGCCTCGGGCCGGAAGGCTTGCGGCCACACCGGCGGATACCCGTACACCTCGTCCCCGACCGTCAGCGCCGTCGGGTGCCCGGGCAGCACGTCGCCATGCCGGACGCCCGCACTCACCAGCGCCAGCCGGGCGCTGAACGCCAGGTGGTCGACGAGCACCTGGTCGGGCCGGACCCGCTCCACCACGTCCTGCACGGCGCGGGCCGTGACCAGCGGATCCCACAGCAGGTCGTCGCCGCGGGCCTGCGCCTGGAACAGCAGCGTCTCCACCGCGCCGCGCCGGGTGGCGTCGAAGAAGCCGCGCAGGGAGTCGTCCTCGCCCTTGGGCTGGTCCTCGGCCTTGATGACGCCCGGGTTCGAGCCGCGGCCCAGTTGCAGGTGCGTCCGCTCGAAGCCGAACTGCCGCACGATGGCGTCCGTCGCCGGACCGGTGGCCACGACGACCCGCTCGCCGGCGTCCCGCCAGGCGGTCGCGAGCGTCGCCAGCGGGTACAGGTGGGACGCGTAGTCAGGACTGATGACCAGCAGTGTCACGGACGACCTTCCGGTAGAGGGCGGCCAGGGCGGACGCCATGGTGGTGATGCTGAACCGTTCCGCCACGAGGGCCCGGGCCTGCGCGGCCCGCTCGGCGGCGTCCGGCGCGGCGGCCAGGTCGAGGGCGGACGCCACGGCCGCGGCCAGGGCGTCCGGGTCGGTGGTGTCGACCAGGACGCCGGTGACGCCGTCGTCGACGTACGTGGCCGGCCCGCCGGACAGCGGAGCGACGACGACGAGCCCGGACGCCATCGCCTCCAGGATCGCGATGCCGAACTCCTCCTTGAGGCTGGCCGACACGTACACCCCGCCGGGCGCGGTCAGCCCCGGCCGGCCGTAGCGCGTCGCCGCCAGCCAGGCGACCACCTCGGGGTTGGGTCGGTGGCCGGCGAGCAGCAGGCCGCGACGGGGGGCGTCCGCGCGGGGGACCAGCGCGTCGATGCGGTCCAGTTGCTCGAGCTCGTCGTCGCTGGGCTCCGCCAGGTTGCCGCCGACGACCAGCAGGTTGCAGCGGTCGGCCAGCCGGGACGCCCAGGCCTCGACCAGCGTCGCCATGCCCTTGATGCGGTGCAGCCGCCCGACCGTGATCGCCAGCGGCAGCCCGCGGCGTTCGGGGGGCAGGGCGGCCAACGCGGCGTCCAGGTCGGCGAGGGCGGACGCGGTGGGCCCGGTCGCCGCCGAGCCGCTGGCGGCGGCGGCCACCTCGCGGTCGGCGAGGGCGTGCGAGGCCAACTCGATGCCCTCGGGCACCACGTCCAACGGATGCTCGGGGTCGTCGAGGGCCAGGCCGAGCAGGTCGCGCAGGTCGTCGGCCAGGTTCGGGCGCGGGAACGCCACCAGGTGCGCGGCCCCGTCGGCGAGGTCGGCGAGCAGGCGCACCCGGAAGTAGAGGTGCTCGACGAGGTCGGCGTCCCCGAACGTGGCCCGGGTCAGGGTGCCCGCCACCTCCCGGGCGGCGATCAGGGCGTGCGGGTCGGGGGCGACGGTCATCACGGTGGGCACGCCCAGGTCGCGGGCCGCCTGGGCGGCCGCCCACGAGCCGACGTCGGCCATCCGCAGGTGGAGCACGTCGACGCCGCCCTCGGCCAGCAGCCGCCGGACGCCGCGCCGGGCGGCGGCCCGCAGCGGCCAGGCGTCCCGCATGTGCAGCACCGGGCCGGGCAGCGGCACCCGCAGGTAGTGGTGGCCCGGCCGGTCGAGGGCCGCACCCGCGGCGTCCCCGCCCCTCGAGAGGGTGAGCACGCGCCCCACGCCCTCCTCGCGGAGCAGGGCGTCGCCCAGGTGCACCAACAGCGTGGCGACCCCGCCCGTGTCCCCTTCGCCGGCGTGCCGGAGTTCCCCGTCGATGTCGGCGTGCAGGAACAGTTGCGCGACGGTCAGTCCCTCGTCCGGACGCCGCGGCGCCCGTCCCGCCGCGGGCAGCGGCTCGGGGTCGGCCGGCAGGACGCCCCAGGCCTCCAGGGTGGCCTCGGCGAGCGTGCCGGTGAACCCGCCCGCGTCGGCCAGGCCCGTCAGCAACGGGACCGCGGCCGGCAGCGCCGGCGCGGCGGCCAACGCCCAGGCGGCGTGCTCGCGCAGGAACCCGCCGTCGGCGGCCAGCAGCGGCACCACCAGGTCGCCGGCGACGCCGGGGCCGGCGACGGCGGCCGCGTGCACGGCGGCGATCGCGGTCACCTGGTCGGCCGGATCCGCGAGCGCGGCGGCGAGGAGCGGCGCGGCCGCGGGCCCGTCGGCCCGGGCGGCGGACGCCAGGCCGGGGGCGGCGCGCAACGCGGCCAACAGGGTGGGGGCGGCGCGCACGGCGTCCAGGGCGGCCTGCGTGGCCGGGGCAGCGAGGTCCATGATCCGGTCCCGGTTCATGGGCCCAACCTACCCGGGGGTCGGTGCGGACGGGGCGGCGGCCCCGGCAACTGCGCTATGACTGGAGCACGCCGATCACCCGGGAGCCGTCCATGCCTGACCTCGTCCACCGCGCGCTGGGCGCGTTCGACGCCGCCTTCGGGGGTTCCCCGCACCTGGTCGGCCGCGGTCCCGGCCGGGTCAACCTGATCGGCGAGCACACCGACTACAACGAGGGCTTCGCCCTGCCGTTCGCGATCGACCGCGTCACCCTGGCCGCGCTCCGGCCGCGTGACGACCGCCGGGTGCGGCTCGTCACCGACTTCGTCGAAGGGGTGGTCGAGACCGACCTGGACTCCCTCGACGGGGCGGCGGCCCTGGGCTGGGCGGCCTACCCGCTCGGCGTCGCCTGGGCGCTGGGGGAGGCGGGCGTCGACCTGTCCGCGGTGTCCGGCCTGGACATCGCGCTGGTCTCGGACGTGCCGGTCGGCGCCGGGCTGTCGTCGTCGGCCGCCATCGAGACCGCGGTCGCGGTGGCGTTGAACGACCTGTGGGGCCTCGGCCTCGACCGGCGCGCCCTGGCCCGCGTGGGGCAGCGCGCCGAGAACGTCGTGGTGGGGGCGCCGACCGGCATCCTGGACCAGTCGGCCTCCCTGCTCGGCGAGACGGACGCCGCCGTCCTGCTCGACTGCCGCACCCTCGCCACCGAGGTCGTGCCCCTGGGCCTGGACGCCGCCGGGCTGGCCGTCCTGGTGATGGACACCCGCGTCCGGCACGCGCACGTCGACGGCGGCTACGGCGCCCGCCGCGCCGCCTGCGAGCGCGGGGCCGCCGCCCTCGGCGTCCGAGCCCTGCGGGACCTGACCGCCGACGACCTGGACCGCGCCCGCGGCGTCCTCGACGCGACGACGTTCCGGCGGGTGCGGCACGTCGTCACCGAGGACCGGCGGGTGCTGGACGCCGTCGCCGCCCTGCGGCAGGCCGGGCCGCGCGCCGTCGGCGGGCTGCTGGTCGCCTCCCACGCCTCGCTGCGCGACGACTTCGCGGTCTCGACGCCCGAGTTGGACGCCGCCGTGGACGCCGCGCTGGCCGCGGGCGCGCTCGGCGCCCGGATGACCGGTGGCGGCTTCGGCGGCTCGGCGATCGCGCTGGTCGAGTCCGCGTCGGTGCCGGCGGTGTCGGACGCCGTCCGGCGCGCCTTCCACGGAGCCGGGTTCGCCGAACCGGGCCTGACGACCGTGCGCGCCGTCGCCGGCGCGTCCCTCGTCGCCCCCGCCGGCGCCTGAGACCCGGGCAGGATGGACCCATGACCGACCCGAACCCGACCCAGGATCCGGCGCTGGCGCTGTGCGTCGCCACGATGCGCGCCGCCGGCGTCGACCCCGTCGCCATCGACGTCTTCAGCCACTACCACCGGCTCTGCCGCGCGGGCGCGACCGGCATCATCCCCGAGGACTCGATCCGGCCCCTGCTCGACCCACCGACCCTCGACGCCGTCGAGGTCTCGGACGCCGACGCGACGGCCGCGCTCGCCCGCACGGTGGTCATCAAGCTCAACGGCGGCCTGGGCACCTCGATGGGCCTGGACGCCGCCAAGACCCTGCTGCCCGTGCGCGACGGCAAGAACTTCCTCGACCTCATCGTCGATCAGGTGCGGCACGTGCGCCGCATCCGCGGCGTCCGGCTGCCGTTGCTGTTCATGAACAGCTTCCGCACCCGGGACGACACCCTCGCCCACCTCGCCCGCTACCCGGACCTGCCCGTCGAGGGGCTGCCGTTGGACTTCCTGCAGAACCGCGAGCCGAAACTGCGCGCCGACGACCTCACCCCGATCGAGTGGCCCGCCGACCCCGAGCTCGAGTGGTGCCCGCCGGGCCACGGCGACCTGTACACGGCGCTGTGGGGCTCCGGGCTGCTGGACGCCCTGCTGGAGCGCGGCTTCCGGTACGCGACGGTCGCAAACGGCGACAACCTGGGCGCGGCCCCGGACGGGCGCCTGGCCGGCTGGTTCGCGGCGTCCGGCGCCCCCTACGCCGCCGAGGTCTGCACGCGGACGCCCAACGACCGCAAGGGCGGCCACCTGGCGATCCGGCGGTCGGACGGTCGTCTCATCCTGCGGGACTCGGCCCAGACGGCGGACGCCGACCAGCGGTTCTTCGCCGACGAGCGGGTGCACCCCTTCTTCCACGCGAACAACCTGTGGTTCGACCTGGCGCAACTTCGGGACGCCCTGGTGGCCCGGCGCGGCCTGCTGGGGCTGCCGCTGATCCGCAACGTGAAGACGGTCGACCCGACCGACCCGTCCTCGCCGCGGGTGATCCAGCTTGAGAGCGCGATGGGCGCCGCGATCGAGGTGTTCGACGGGGCGCGGGCGATCGCGGTCGGCCGCGACCGGTTCCTGCCCGTCAAGACCACCAACGAGTTGCTGCTGCTGCGCTCGGACGTGTTCGTCCTCGGCGAGGACGGCCGGCTGACGGCCACCGCGGCGATCCCTGAGATCGACCTGGCGGCCCGCTACTACCGACTGGTCGACGACTTCGAGGAGCGGGTGCGGGTCGTGCCGTCGCTGCGCCGGGCCACCTCGCTCGTGGTGCAGGGGGACTGGGTGTTCGACGCCCCCGTCGAGGTCGTCGGGGCCCTCGCGCTGCGGGACACGGGGGAGCAGGGGCACGTCCGCTGAGCCGGTGGGTACCGTGGTCGCCATGAGCGCCGCGATCGTGACGTGCCCCGGCTGCGGGGCGAAGAACCGGGTGCCCGCGGTCGCCGCCGGCACCCCGAGGTGCGCCCGGTGCAAGGTCGACCTGCCCTGGGCGACGGCCGCCACCGACGCCGACTTCGACGCGGTCGCCGACTCGTCGAAGGTGGCCGTGGTCGTCGACCTGTGGGCGCCCTGGTGCGGGCCCTGCCGCCAGGTGAGCCCCCTGCTCGAACAGTTGGCCGCCGAGCGCGCCGGCCGGCTCAAGCTCGTCAAGGTGAACGTGGACGAGAACCCGCGCACCCAGGCGCGGTTCGCCGTCCAGGCGATCCCCACGCTGCTGCTGTTCGTGGGCGGCCGGCAGGTCGGCGTCCAACGCGGGGCCGCGCCGCTGCCGCAGTTGAGGGCCTGGGTGGACGCCCACGTCTGAGGTGCCCGAGGCCCGAATCGCTCATTCTTCGGGACGTCGAGTTCGACCCGTCGCCGATCGTGCCGCACACTGGACGGTGGCCGATCGGTGTGCCGACCTCCGGGCCCCGAGCGACATGAGGAGAAGATTGTCTTGACCGACGGAAGAACGCGGGTCCTGCGCGCCGTCCTGCCCGTGGCTCTGGGAGCGTTGCTGGCGGGCTGCAGCGCCGCCCCGCTCATGCCGGGTGCCTCGCCGGGCCCCTCCGGTTCCTCCCCGGCCGTCGCGTACCCGTTCACGCCGGCCGCCACCCCGACCGTCCTGCCGTCGGGGGCGTTCGACAAGCCATCGGCCGGCGGCCCGACCCTGGCCCCGACGGCCGGGGGTCCCCTCAACGGCAAGGTCATCGTCGTCGACCCGGGCCACAACGGAGCCTTCAACCCCGGCTACCACAACGCCCGGGTCAAGACGCCGATCGGCACCCTCAAGTGCATGGAGACCGGCACCGAGAGCGATGAGAAGCCCGCGTTCGGCGAGCACGAGCTCAACTGGCAGGTGTCGCAGTTCGTGGTGACGCGGCTGCTCGCCGAGGGCGCCACGGTGATCCTCACCCGGCCGGACGACGAGGGCGTCGGCCCCTGCAACAACGAACGCGCCGAGATCGCCAACCGGGCCGGGGCCGACTTCATGCTCTCGGTGCACGGCGACGGCGAGCGCATGGGCCGCAACGGCATCGCCGACCCCCAGGGCTTCCACGTGCAACTCGAGAAGCGGGTCGCCGGCGGCGAGGCCCTGTACGACCGCTCCCTCGCGGCCGCCGAGAACATGATCCGGCAGCTGACGGCCATGAGCGGCGAGCCGCTCACGAACTACGTGCCCCGCAAGCCCGCCGGCATCTGGCAGCGCACCGGCGAACTGGCCGCCCTGGCCGGCCTCAAGACGACGCCCGCGGTGCTCGTCGAGGTGGGCAACATGAAGAACCCGGCCAACCTCGCCCGCCTCAAGAACCCCGCCACCCAGGACGCCCTCGCCGCGGCCATGGTCGCCGCGATCGAGGACACCCTGCTCAAGCCGGAATTCCAGACCCCCACCTCGAAGCCGACGCCCACGCCGACCGCGACGGCGTCCGCGTCGCCGACGGCGTCCGACTCGCCGACCGCCAGCCCGTCAGGAGTGACGCCATGATCCCCGTCCCCCGAGCGACCCGCGTCGCCCTGCCCGCCCTCGCGCTCTGCCTCACCCTCGCCGGCTGCGCCGCCGGGGGCACCGCGCCGACGCTCGCCCCCCGGCTGCAGCCGGCCACCGCCGGCGCGGGGGCCACCCCCGCGTTCACCCCGGCGGCCAACCCCACGATCGTGGCGGCGGGGGCGTACGACAAGCCCAGCGCCGGCGGCGTGACGTTCGCGCCGACGGCGCCCGGCAAACTCGACGGCAAGGTCATCGCCCTCGATCCGGGGCACAACACGGTGCCGATCCGGTCCATCAACCAGAAGAGCGTCAAGTACTACGGCGCCGGCTGGCGGCCCTGCCAGAACGAGGGCAGCACGGGCCTCGACAAGAAGACCCCCGAGGCGACCCTGGTGTGGCGCATCACCGAGAAGATGGTGCCGCTGCTGCGCGACCAGGGTGCCACCGTGGTGGTCACGCGGCCCGACGACAACGGCACCGGCCCCTGCAACGACGAACGCGCCGAAATCGCCAACCGCGCCGGCGCCGACGTGCTGATCTCGATCCACGGCGACGGCAACATCATCGCCAAGAACCGTGGCTTCCACGTGATCTACAGCCAGAAGATGATGGGGGGCGACGCCGTCGCGGCCGCCTCGAAGACCGCGGCCCTCATGATGGTCGGCGACCTCGCCGCCAACACCAAGATGCCGGTGTCGAACTACATCGGCTCCGCCATGAACGGCACCTTCGAGGAGAGCAGCACCCTCGGCGTCCTCAACACGATGAAGACCGGGCCGGCGATCCTGGTCGAGGTCGGCAACATCATCCAGGCCGACGACTGGGCGATCCTCTCCACCGACGAGGGCCAGACCGAGATGGCCCGCGCCCTCGCCATCGGCGCCGCGAACATCGTGCTCACCGCGCGCGACCTGCCCGCCGCCCCGTCGGGATCACCGTCGGGCTCCGCGTCCCCGTCGGCGACGAAGTCCTAGTGCCGCCCCGCGGCCGCCGGCGGGTCGGCGCCCGGACGGCGGCCGCCCGGACGGTCGGTGCCCTGACGGCCTGCGTTCTGGGAGTGTCCGGCGGCCTGGCCGGCTGCGCCGTGCGGCCCCCCGGAGCCCCCGGCGTCGTGCCCGCCACGACCCTGGCCCCCCTCGCCCCGGGGTCCCCGCTCGCCCCGGCGAGCGCCGGGGCGTCGGTCGGCCCCGCCTCCGTCGCGACCCCCGCCGACCCGCTCGCGGGGCTGGTGGCCGCACCCGCGGCGTCCGAGCGACCGAGCCGGGGCGGCGCCGTGCTGGCGCCCACGGCGTCCGGGCCGCTGACGGGGCGGACGATCCTGGTCGATCCGGGCCACAACGGGATCGTGGCGCCCGCGATCAACAACCGGTTGGTGCCCGCCGGGAACGGCGCCACCAAGGTGTGCAACACCTCCGGCACCGAGGCGGTCGACGGCACCGGCGAGCACGCGGTGAACTGGGCCATCGGCGTCCGGCTGGTGGGCCTGCTCCGCGCGCGGGGGGCGACCGTGGTGCTGAGCCGCGTCGACGACGCGGGCGTGGGGCCCTGCGTCGACGAGCGGGCCGCGCTCGCCGCCCGCGGCGGGGTCGATCTCGTGCTGTCGATCCACGGGGACGGGGCGGACGTCGCGTCCGCCCGCGGGTTCCACGTCATCGTGTCGACCACGATGGCCGGCGGGGCCGCCCTGGCCGACCGGTCCGCCGCCGTGGCCGGGCAACTCGTCGCCGAACTCGACCGTTGGGGGCAGTTGCCGCGGTCGACGTACCTCGGGGGCGGCTCCGGCATCGACCGGCGCACCGACATCGCCGGACTCAACCTGCTCACCGGCGCGCCCGGGGTCATGCTCGAGATGGGCAACCTGCGCAACGCCGACGACTGGGCGGTCCTGAAGACGGACGCCGCCCGCGCGGCCATCGCCGAGGCGCTCGCGACGACCGCCGAGCACGCCCTGGCCCGCTGAGGAGGCGGGATCGCCCGTTGAGGGCCGGCCTGGCGGTGGGACACCGGACGTGGCGGGGTCGCCGGGCGCCGCCCGAAACTGTCGGGGGCATGTGGTCTGATGGCTCCATGCCCCGTCGTGCCGTCCAGATCGCCGCCGCCGTCGCTCTCGTCGCCGTGCTGGGGGGTGCGGGCGGCTTCCTGGTCTGGCAGCAGGGCGAGGCCGGACGCCAGCAGCGGGCCCTCGCCGACAAGGTGGCCGCCGGTCTGGCCAACGCGAACCCCGACCCGGCCGACTTCCACGCCACCCCCGGCGTGGCGCCCGCCGAGGAGTTCCGCGTCCTCACCTCGGGCATGGGCGGCCTGAAGCCGACGGTCACCGTCGCCGCCGTGACGCCGCGCTCCGATGCGGCCTACGCCGACGCCACCCTGCACTACGTGTGGACGCCCGCCGGCGCCCAGGAGCCGTGGTCCTACGACGTGACCCTGCCGCTGCAGCGCACCGCCGACGGCTGGCGGGCCGGCTGGACGGCGTCCGTGGTGGCCCCCGGGCTGGCCGACACCGAACGGCTGCTCCTCAACCGGCTGCAGCCGACCCGGGGGGCGATCCTCGGCCAGGGCGGCGCGCAACTCGCCTTCACCCAGCCGGCCATCCGGGTGGGCCTCGACAAGGCGCGGTTGGACGCCGCGGCGCACGACCCCGCCGCCCGCCAGCTCGCGGCGCTGCTCACCGAGGCCGGCGTTCCGGTGGACGCGGAGGCGTACAGCAAGCGGGTCGCCGCGGCGGGGGCGAAGGCGTTCGTCGAGGCCGCGCTGCTGCGGGTGAGCGATCCCGCGCAGGCCGCGGCGGCCGAGAAGGTGCGGTCCCTGCCGGGGGTCCAGGCTCAGCCCGTCAACCGGGCCCTCGGCCTGACCTCCACGTTCCTGCGGCCCATCCTGGGGCAGGTCGGCGAGGCCACCCCCGAGATCATCGCGGCGCACCCCGGCACGGTGGTGGCCGGCGACTTCGTCGGCACCGGCGGGCTGCAGGCGGCGCGCGACGACGTGCTGCGCGGGTCGGCGGGCTACGTCGTCCAGGCGGTCCTGCGGGAAGGGCGCCAGGCCCGCGACCTGAAGCGGCTGGCGGCGACCCCCGGCAAGGACGTCGAGACGACGATCGACCTGCGGCTCCAGCAGGCGGCCGAGGCCGTCCTGGCCGGCACGGGGCCCGCGTCGGCGCTGGTGGCCCTCCGGCCGTCGGACGGCGCGCTGGTCGCCGTGGCGTCCGGGCCGGGGGCGTCCGGGGTGGCGTCGACCGCCACGCAGGGGCTGTACCCGCCCGGGTCCACGTTCAAGATCGTGTCCGCGCTGGCGATGTTGCGCACCGGCCTGACCCCGGCGAGCCCCGTGTCGTGCCCGGCGTCGCTGACCGTCGACGGCTACCGGTTCGACAATTTCGAGGGCTACCCGGCCGACAAGCTCGGCGAGGTGCCGCTGACGACGGCGTTCGCCCAGTCGTGCAACACGGCGTTCCTGGGGCAGCGCGAGCGGGTCGACCAGGCCGCGCTGGCGTCCGCGGCCGACGCCCTCGGCCTGACCGCCGAACCGCGGCTGGGGGTGGCCGCGTCGCTCGGGCGGGTGCCCGCGACGGCCGACGGGGCGACCGAGCACGCGGCGTCCCTGATCGGGCAGGGCAAGGTGCTGGCCTCGCCGCTCGGCATGGCGACCGTGGCCGCGTCGGTCGCGAAGGGAGCGGTGGTGCGGCCCCGGCTGATCGTCGGCGACCCGGCCGACGACGCCGCCCCGGCCACGCCGCTCACCGAGGCCGAGTCCACCGCGCTGCGCACCCTGATGCGCGCCGTGGTGACCGAGGGCGGGGCGCAGTCGGCGCTTGCGGGCACGCCGGGCGGGCCGATCCTCGCCAAGACCGGCACGGCCACCTACAACCCAGCCGCCGGCGAGAAGGGCTACCGCACCTGGATCCTCGGCATCCAGGGCGACCTGGCCGTGGCGGTGTTCGTGGCCGACGGCGCGTCCGGCGCCCAGACCTCCGGGCCGCTGCTCAAGGACTTCCTCACCCGGGTCGCCGCGGGCTGAGCGGCCCCCGCCGGGGTGCGCTTTACTGGGCCCATGCTGATGAGTGGTCCGCTGCGGGTTCTGATCGCCGATGCGTTCGAGGTGTCCGGGGTGGCCGCCCTGGAAGAACTCGGCTGCGCCGTGACCGTCGCCCCGAAGCTGGCCGGCGACACCCTGGTCGCCGCGATGGCGGAGGGGCAACCCGACGTGCTGATCGTGCGGTCCACGAAGGTGACCGAGCCGGTGGTGCTGGCGGGCGGGGCCGCGCTGCGGCTCATCATTCGGGCCGGCGCCGGCTACGACACCATCGACGTGGCCGCCGCCTCGCGCCGCGGCATCTACGTGGCGACCTGCCCCGGGCAGAACGCCGTCGCGGTCGCCGAGCTCGCGTTCGGCCTCATCGCGGCCCTCGACCGGCGCATCCCCGACAACGTCGCGTCGCTGCGCGGGGGGGCCTGGCAAAAGGGCGAGTTCAGCAAGGCCCGCGGACTCTACGGGCGCACCCTCGGCGTCGTCGGCCTGGGCAGCATCGCCGTCGAGTTGGTGCGGCGGGCGCAGGCGTTCGGCATGCACGTCGTGGCCTGGTCGCGCAGCCTGACGGACGCCGCCGCCGCCGACCTGGGCGTCACCCGGCTCGGCTCCCCCGTGGAGGTGGCCGCCGCGTCCGACGTCGTCAGCGTGCACCTCGCCCTCAACGACGCCACCCGCGGCTTCATCGGCCGGCCCTTCTTCGACGCGATGCAGCCGGGGGCGTCCTTCGTCAACACCTCCCGCTCCGAGATCGTGGACGCCGCCGCGCTGCGCGACGCCGTCCTCGCCAAGCAGCTGAAGGTCGCGCTGGACGTGTGGCCGGACGAGCCCGCGGCGTCCGCCGGGGAGTTCACGTCCGAGCTCGCCGGCCTGCCCGGCGTCATCGGCACCGCCCACATCGGGGCGTCCACCGAGCAGGCCCAGCAGGCCATCGCCGCCGAGGCGGTGCGCATCGTGCGCGAGTTCGCCGCCGGCCGCGAGGTGCCGAACGTCGTCAACATGACCCGCGAGCGGGCCACGCCCGCGGCCTGCCGGTTGACCGTCCGGCACGCCAACGCCACCGGGGTGCTGGCCGCCGTGCTGGAGGCGATCGACGGCGCCGGGCTCGAGGTGCACGAGATGGCCAACAACGTGTTCGACGGCGACGAGGCGGCCATCGTCCGCATCGAGCTGCACCAACGGCCCGCGGACGCCCTCGTGGACGCCCTCCGGCGCCTCCCGCACGTGTTCAGCGTGATGGTGCGCGCTCTGTAGTTCTGCGTGATGGTGCGCGCTCTGTAGCGCCGCCGCGCCGCCGTCGCGCTTCGGGGGCGCGCGTGGCTCGCCGCGAATTCCGGTGCCGCCGGCCCCCCGGTGGGTGGGTGCTGGAGCGCTACGACTTTGAGTACTGGGAGTACTCAAAGACCTAGCGTCCGGACGCCTCACCCCCAGGGCGCCCGGACGCCTCATCCCCAGGCGTATCCCGGACGGCCGGCGACGCTTAGACTGGGCTGATCCGGGCGGAAGGATCTGCCGATGCGATCAGTGCGCCGGCCCGCGGTGGCGGGCCTGTTCTATCCGGGCGATCCGCGCAGGCTCGCGGACATGGTGGACGGCTTCCTGGCCGCCGGCGCGCCGCTGGAGTCGCCCCCCAAGGCGCTCGTGGCCCCGCACGCCGGCTACGTGTACTCGGGGGCGATGGCCGGCCTGGCCTATGCCACGCTGGCGCCGGTCCGCGACCGGATCACCCGGGTCGTGCTGCTCGGCCCCGTGCACCGGGTGCCGGTGCGCGGGCTGGCCCTGCCGGGCTGCGACGCGGTCGCCACGCCCCTCGGCGAGGTCGAGGTGGACGCCGCGGCGTCCGGGCTGGATCACGTGGTGACCAGGCCGGACGTCCACGCCGAGGAGCACAGCCTCGAGGTGCAACTGCCCTTCCTGCAGCGGGCCCTGAGGGAGTTCGTCGTGGTGCCGCTCGCCGTCGGATCGGCGACGGCCGCCGAGGTCGCCGGCGTCCTGGACGCCCTGTGGGGCGGCCCCGAGACGCTGCTCGTGGTGTCCTCCGACCTGAGCCACTACCACCCCTACGCGGCGGCCAAGGTGCGGGACGCCGCGACGGTCGACGCCGTGCTGGGCCTCGCCGGTCCGATCGCGCCCGAGCAGGCGTGCGGGGCCGCCCCGTTCAACGGGCTGCTCGCCGCCGCGCCGCGGCACCACGTGGCGCCGGTGCTGCTCGGGGCGTGCAACTCGGGCGACACCGCGGGGGACCGCGGCCGGGTCGTCGGCTACGCCTCGTTCGCGTTCGTGGGGGAGTCGTGATCCCCGCCGACGGCGGCACGGTCCTCGTGCCGCTGGCCCGGTTCGCCATCGAGGAGCGGCTCGGGTTGGTCGCGGGCCGGGCCGAGCCGACGGCGTCCTGGCTGGAGGAGCCGGGCGCGACGTTCGTCACGCTGACCCGGCACGGGCAACTTCGGGGCTGCATCGGGTCCCTGGAGGCCTGGCGGGGAGTCGGGGAGGACGTCTCCTCGAACGCCCGGTCGGCGGCGTTCCGCGATCCGCGGTTCCCGCCCGTGCGCGCCGACGAGGTGCGGGACCTGCGCGTCGAGGTGTCGCTGCTGTCGGACACGACCCCGATCGACTTCGTCGACGAGGCGGACGCCGTCGCGCAACTCCGGCCCGGGGTCGACGGGGTGGTGCTCAGTGCGGCGGGCCGGCGGGGCACGTTCCTGCCGCAGGTGTGGGAGCAGTTGCCCGAGCCGGTGGAGTTCCTGGCCCACCTGAAACGCAAGGCGGGGCTGCCGGTGTCCCATTGGGGGCCGGACGTCCGGCTCGAGCGCTACACGGTGACGAAGTGGACGGAATGACCGACCTGGGCGGCGCCCACCCCGCCCGCTACGGCGAACCCACCGACGACGGGCGGGTGCGCTGCACCCTGTGCCCGCGCCACTGCACCATGGCCGACGGACAGCGGGGCTTCTGCTTCGTGCGCGCCAACCAGGGCGGGCGGCTCGTGCTCACCACATACGGGCGCAGTTCGGGCTTCTGCATCGACCCCATCGAGAAGAAGCCGTTGAACCACTTCTACCCGGGGACCCCGGTGCTGTCGTTCGGGACCGCCGGGTGCAACCTCGCCTGCACGTTCTGCCAGAACTGGGACATCAGCAAGGCCCGCGCTCTCGACAAACTGCAGGACGCCGCGTCCCCCGACGCGATCGCCGAGGCCGCGGTCGACGTGGGGGCGACGTCGGTGGCCTACACCTACAACGAGCCGCTGATCTTCGCCGAGTACGCCATCGACACGGCGGTGGCGTGCCGGGCCCGCGGCGTCCGCAACGTGGCGGTGAGCAACGGGTACTGCACCGACGCGGTCCGGCGCGACTTCTACGGGGCGATGGACGCCGCGAACATCGACCTCAAGGGGTTCACGGACGGCTTCTACCGCACGCTGACCGGCGGTGCGCTGCGGCCGGTGCTCGACACCCTGACCTACCTGGTGCACGAGACGGACGTGTGGCTCGAGGTCACGACGCTCGTCATCCCGGGGCACAACGACTCGGACGCCGAACTGCGGGCCCTTGCGTCCTGGGTGGTCGCCGAGCTGGGGCCGGACGTGCCGCTGCATTTCTCGGCCTTCCACCCCGACCACCGCATGCGGGACGTGCCCCCGACGCCGCACGCCACCTTGTCCCGGGCGCGGGGCATCGCGCGGGAGGCCGGCCTGCGGTACGTCTACGTCGGCAACGTGCGCGACGTCGACGGCGGCACGACGTTCTGCCCGTCCTGCGGGGCCGAGGCGATCCGCCGCGACTGGTACGAGATCCTCTCGTACCGGTTGGACGCCGCGGGTCGCTGCGCCGCCTGCGGCACCGCGATCGCCGGCCGGTTCGCGGCGGCCCCCGGCCACTTCGGGGCCCGCCGCCTGCCCGTGCGCCTCGGAACCTGAGGCCGGGTCAGGTCAGCGGGGCGGCTGTCGGTCAGCGTGCTGGCTGTGGGTCAGCGGGGCGGCGGGGGGTCGCCCGCGTCCGGGCCGTAGCCGTACCGGACGTCGGGGGTGCCGGGCGCGGGCGCGGATCCGGGGACGTAGGGCGCCCACGTCGAACCCGGGGTTCCCGACGGGCCGGCCGGGGCAGCCGGGGCGCTCGGGGCGGCCGGGGCGGCCGGCCAGGCGGGCGGCGGAGCGGACGGGGCGGGGGCGCCCGCGAACCGCTGCGGCTGGGCCGGCTGGAACGGCGGTGCCGGCTGGAACGGCGGTGCCGGGGGGTAGGGCGGGGCCGACGAGTACTGCTGGGTCGCGGGGAACGGCTGGGTCGCGGGGAACTGCTGCGCGGCGGGCTGCACCGGCGGCGTCCACTGGGGGGCGCCGCCCGCCAACTGGAGCCGGCGCTGCTGGTCGATGTACATGACCGTGGTGTAGGTCATCAGGGCGGGCACGATGAGGGCGACCAGCAGGCCGAAGAAGATCAGGAACAGGAGCGCCGCGCCGCCGCTCAGGCTGCTGCCCAGCGAGGACCGCGACGAGCTCAGGCCGCCGCTCAGTCCGGTGAACAGCGTGGTCACGATCCAGACGACGAGGGTGATCGCCGTGGTGGCGAGCAGATACCAGCCGAAGGTGCGCCAGAACTCCCCCCGGGTGATCCGCCAGGAACTGCCGAGGGCGGCGATGCCGTCCTTGCCTTCGATGGCGAGGCACTGGTTGAGGTAGATCCACCGGACGGTCAGGTAGGTCGAGGCGAGCCCTGCCGCCGCGCCGAGCAGCATCGTGAACACGAACGCCGTGGCGAGCCGCTCGAAGGCGCTGCTGGACGGGCCGGGGATCGCCAACAGGATCGGCGCGTAGATGACCACGGGAAGCAGCGCGCCCCCGACCGTGGCGGCGATCATCAGCACGATCGACCGGCCGACGATGCCGCGCGTGCCCGCGTTGAGGGCTGCGAAGTCGGGGGTGCGCCCCAGGGCCGTCTCGTGGGCGAGCAGCGTGATCAAGCCGTGGGCCTTGATCTCGATGGCCAGGCCGGCGAACACGGCCACCAGCATCACCAGCGCGCCCAGGAGGAGCGCGCCGGCGACCTGGCCGCCGCTGGGAAGGCGTCCGGAGCTCAGGCCCATCAGCGAGCCGATCACGGCGCTGCCCCCCAACGCGAACGCCACGGTGAAGAGGAGCCCGACCAGGAGGCCCGGCACCAGGGCCAGGGCGACGAAGAAGCCGAACCGCCGCTTCAGGATCTGGAGGGTGGACGACAGGGCCTGGCCCACGGTCATCGGGCTCGGGGGTAGGACCGTCGGCAGGGGCGGGGGCGCCATCGGAGGCAGCGGCGTGGTCATGCGCCGCATCTTACGGACGCCCCCCGACAGTTCCGTGCGGGTCCACGGACCCGGCGGGGCGGCGTCCGCCGGTGCCCGGTCAGGTCCCGGGCTCGCCGAGTTTCAGCAGCGTCACGCCGACCAGGATGAGCACCGCCCCGGCCACCTGGGAGGGCCCCGGCACCTGGCCGAGCAGAGCCCAGGCGTAACCGAAGGCGAGCACCACCTCCGACAGTCCCACGAACGAGGCGAGCCGTGAGCCCAATCGTCGCGAGGCCGCGATGCCCGCGCTGTACGCCAGCGCACCGGCCACCAGGCCGACGGTGGCGAGCCCCGCCCAGGCCGGGACGCCGATGCCCCCGTACCGGACGGTGTCGGCGCCGACCGCCAGCGGCAGCACCCCGGTGAGGCCCAGCGCCCACAGCACCCCGGCCCCGGCCGTCAGCCCGCCGCCGGCCAGCACGATCGGCGGCAGCCCGGTGTCGGGGCGGGCCGACAACACGAAGAAGGACGCCGCGCCGAGCAGTCCGCCGGCGGCCCACAGCACGCCGATGGGGTCGAGTGGATCCGCCGTCGTGAGGCCGAGCACGAGCAGCAGCCCCGCCATGGCCACGGCCGCCCCGGCCAGCATCAGCCGCGTGGGTCGCTGCCGGTGCACGACCCACAGCCAGGCCAGCACGACCAGCGGCGAGACGTACTCGATGAGGAGTGCCGGCCCCACCGGCAACCGCTGGACGGCGAAGAAGAAGCAGGTTTGCGGGAGCGCCACGGCGAGCAGGCCGTAGAGGGCGATCGTGCCGGCGTTGGCGCGCGCCAGCGACCAGCGGCCCCGCAGCGCCCGCGCCGTCGGCAGGGCCAACGCGAGAGCGCCGATGGTGATCCGGAGGGTGACGGCGAGCGCCGGCGTCCACCCCGCCGTGATGAGGCCGGACGCCAGCGTGCCGGACGTCCCGAACGACGCGGCCGACACCATGGCCCACGCGAGCCCGGCGCCGAAGCCCCCTCGACCGCGTCCGGCACCGCCGAGGACGCCGCGGGTCGCCGCGCGCTCGTCGTCGGTCACCGTCACCGGGGCAGGGTAGCCGCGGACGGCGACCGGAGGAGCGGCGTCCGCCCAGGGGACGGGGTGGGGCGCGCTACGGTCGGGATACCAGCCGAACCGGGAGGTCCCATGCGCCCCGTCCTCGTCCTCGCCCTCCTCTGCCTCGTCGCGGGCTGCGCGGCCGCCCCGACCGCCGGCCCGTCCGCCGGCCCCTCGGCGGGGGTCAGCACCGTGGCGGCGGCCCGGTCCGCGGACCTGCAGCGCACCGCGGTGGCCCTCACGGAGGAGATGGAGCGGGGCGAGTTCGCCGGCACGCTCGCTCTCGCGGGGAACAGCATCAAGGACAAGGTCAGCGCCGCCGTCCTGAAGAACGCGTTCGCCCAGGTGGGTCCGCTCGTCGGCGACTACCAGGCGATCACCGGGTCGTTCGCCGCCGCACTGCCCACCGGGGACGTGGTGTACGTGGTCGCCCGGCACTCGAAGGAGTCGCTGCGCGTCGCGTTCTCGTTCGAGCCCGGCGGCACGCTGCTCAACGGCCTGCACCTCAACGTGGCGACCGACGCCGAGATCGCCGCCGCGTCCGGGTCGCCCGCCCCGGCGCGCACGTACCCGCCGACCGGCGTGCACAGCGCGGACGCCGCCGTGACCGTCGGCGAGCACGCGCTGCCGGGGGTGCTGACCACGCCGGCCACGGGCGAGCGGCGTCCGATCACGGTGCTGTTCCTGGCGGGCTCCGGACCCCAGGACCGCGACGAGACCATCGGCGCCGCCGGCAACAAGCCGCTCCGCGACCTGGCCGACGCGCTCGCCGCCCGGGGCATCTCCAGCCTGCGGTTCGACAAGCGCACCAAGGCCGCGCCGCAGACGTTCACGGCGTCCTCGACCCTGGAGGACGAGTACTTCGCGGACGCCCGCGCGGCGGTCGCGCTGCTGCGGGCGCGTCCCGAGACGGCCGGACACCGGATCTTCGTGGTGGGGCACAGCCTGGGGGCGATGGTGCTGCCGGCGGTGCTGGCGGCCGACCCGGCGCTGGCGGGTGGGGTGTCGTTGGCGGGCAGCCCGCGGTCGCTGTTCGACATCGTCCACGACCAGACGGTGGCCGTCGTGCGGGCGTCCGGAGCCACGGCGGCCGAGCAGGAGACGACCATCGCGCTCAGTCGGCGCGTGAACGACGCCCTGAAACAGGTGCGCGACCCGGCCGGGACGCTGCCGAGCGAGGCGGCGTCCGTCTACACCGCCTCCTACGTGGCCTCCCTGAACGCGCTCGACCAGGCGACGGTGGCCGGACGGCTCAGCGTGCCGCTGCTGTTCTGCCAGGGGGACGCCGACCGGCAGGTCGACGTGACGGCCGACTTCGGCGCGTGGCAGCGATTGCTGGCGGGACGCCCGAACGTGACCTTCGCCCGCTACGTGGGGTTGAACCACCTGTTCATGCCGACCGGCGGGCTGCCCGCCCCGCAGGACTACGACGCGGCGGCCACGGTGGCGCCCCAGGTGTCCGCGGACATCGCCGACTGGCTGATCGCCCGCGCCGGCTGAGCGGGCTCCCGTCGACCGGGCTTCGCTCGGCCGGGCTCCCGTCGACCGGGCTCCGCTCGGCCGCGGAATGAGAGAGTGGGGCGACCGGGCCCCGTGTCGCGCCCAGGACGGGCGGCTGCCCGAAGGAAAGGATCCGCCATGATCACGCACATCGTCTGCTGGACGTTCGCCGACACCGCCGACGGACGCACCAAGGCCGAGAACGTCGACCTGGTCTGCTCGTTGCTGGGCCGCTGCTCGGCGCTGCCGGGGGTGACCGGTTTCCGGCTGATCCGGCCGCAGGAGGGACTGGAGGCGTCCTTCGACCTGATGCTCGACTCGTCGTTCACCGACGCGGCGGCGCTGCAGGCGTACGCGACCCACCCGCTGCACGTGGAGGCCGGGGGCGTGATCGCCCGGGTGCGCACGGGCCGCTGGGCGATGGATTTCGACCCGGACGCCGTGTGAGCGGTCGCTGCCCGGACCCGGCCCCGGGCCGGGCGGCGTCAGGGGGACGGGCGTCCGGATCAGTCAGGCGGCGGCGCGCCCGTCAGATGGACGGGATGCGGGGCCGTCAGGCGGACGGGAGGCGGGCCCGTCAGGCGGCGTCCGGATCGGGCACGTGCAGCCCGAACGTGTTGCCCTCGGTGTCGAGGAAGTAGCCCTGCCACGCCATGCCCGTGAGCGCCTGCTTGGGCAGGGCCACCTGGCCGCCGGCCGCGAGGATGCGGGCCGCGGCCCGCTCGTAGTCGTCGGCGTCCACCGTGCACACGTACGCGTTGGCGCCCTGCTCGGGGGCCGGGGCCGCCGCGGGACGCGGCAGCAGGCCGCCGTTGATGCCCGTCTGGTCGTCCTCGCCGGTGATCACGCCCCAGTAGGGGGCGTCGACGACGGCGGAGTAGTCCTGGAACCGCCAGCCGAACGCGGCCGTGTAGAACGCCATCGCCCGCTGGGGATCGTCGACCTGGATCTCGAAATGCACGACTCGGTACATGGGCTCCCACCTTCCGTGGCTGAGCGGCGCTGATCCGCGCTGGGACGATTCTCGCGGACCCGTCCGGCTCAGGGAAGATCCCGGACGCCGCCGGCCCACCGTCCCGCTCCGACGCCGGGGCCGAGCACCGGGTCCTGCAAGGGAGCGGGGACGCGGGCGATGCGCGCGTCGGCGTCCGGGCGTTCGCCGGGCTCGCCCCGGAGCAGGTCGGGCCGGAGTCCGCGGTCGTACGCGGCGGTCACGACCAGACCGCGGTCGTCCAGGCAGCGGTGGGCGACCCCGGCGGGGATCACGACCACGTCCCCGGGGCCGATGTCGACCGTGATCCCGTGGTCTCCGCCCAGCAGCAGCGTCGCGCCCCCCTCGATCACCCCGAGCACCTCGTGGGCGGTCGAGTGGTAGTGGTGGTAGCCGAAGACGGTGCCGCGCCAACCGCCCGTCCAGCCGTGCGCGGCGAACAGGGGGGCGAAGTCGGTGTCGGCGACCCCGCGGTGGACGATCGCCGGGTCGGCCGAGTTCGGGAAGCGTCCGTCGTCGGCGAGGCGGTGGGTCTCGGTGGTGACCATGCGTCCAGGCTACGTGCCCCCGGCGTCCCCCTCGCGGCGCATCATCCGCCGGATCCTCGCCAGGCGTTCCGTGCGCCAACCGGCGAGGGTGGTGTGCACGTCGTCGACGGTGAGGTGGTCGGTGGGTCGGGTGCGGGTGCGGGTGTCGCGGCGGAGGCGGCGCGGGCAGTGGATGGTGAGTTCGGGGCGGTCCCAGCGGGGTCGCCACACCTGGTACCAGGGGGCCGGGTCGAGGTGGGCGGGGTAGCGGCGTCCGGCGCTGTCGCGGACCCCGTCCTCGCGCATCGGTAGGACCGCACCGTGGGCATCCACCGGCACGGCGGTGTGGGTGTCGGTGACGAAGACCTGCTCAGCGTCTGCGACGACGACCTGCAACCGGAGCCCGGCGATCCGGAGCACCGCCTCGAACTGCCACAGGGACGGCACCGTGCGCCTGGTCTCCCAGTGCGCGATCGTCGCCTGACTCACCCCCAGACGACAGGCCAGGTCACGCTGGCTGAGGTCGGCGATCCGGCGAGCGCGCCGGATCAACCCCGCCACGTGTAGAACCGCTTCCTCGGCAAGAACCGCATCCGCATCTGCGTCCACAAGAAGCGCATCCGCGTGCGCGCCGATCGCCGCGACTCGTGACACCTTCGACTGCTGCTCGTTCCCCATGATGAAGATCCTGCCGGGCGCCTCCGTCAGTTTCCTGCGAGGCGCAGGGCGCAGGGCGCAGGGCGCAGGGGGCGCGGGGCGTGGGGCGTGGGGGTGCGTGGGGCGTGGGGGGTGCGACAAGGGCGGGTCGAGGTGGGCGGTCGGGCCGGCCTTCGTCGGCGTTGGTTTTTTGGTCGGTTCGCCGCGGCTGCCGGGGGGGTGGTGAAACCGGTACGTCTTTGAGTACCCCTGGTAATCAAAGACGTATCGTCCAGACAAACGAGGGAGGTGTCTGGCTGGGGAGCGGGCGGTACGCCAGCGGCAGCGGCCAGTCGGCGTCAAGGTCGCGGCCAGTCAGCGGAGTTCGCGCGAGCGAGTTTCGGCGGGCGAGTCGGGTCAGCCGGGCCAGATCACCGCCTGCGCCACGATGACCTGGGTGCCGTCGAACGTCATCGTGGGAGCGCCGTGCAACTGGTAGCCCTCGTCGAGGGCTGCGCTGACCCGGCGATAGAAGTCGGTGCCGTCCGGGCCGACGATGCAGCGGTAGCGCTCACCGCCGGGTGCCGCCCCCCGCGCGGCCGGGACCGCGACGGGGGCCGCAGCGACCGGGGCCGCAACGACGGGGGCCGCAGCGACGGGGGCCGCAACGACGGGGGCCGCAGCGACGGGGGCCGCAGGAGCCCCGCCGGCGTCCGGGGCCGGGGCGGGGAGGCGTCCCTTGGTCCCGTCGCCGCGCAGCCACGTGGAGTCGACCTCGTCCGCGCGGGCGGCGGCCTCGACCAGCTCGCTCTCGGACTGTCCGGGCTCGACGACCTCGAAGCCGTAGCCCGCGCCGGGCTCGAGGCTGACCACCTCCGCGTGCCGGGGGACGACGACGGTGAGGCCCAGTTCTCCCTGGATGCGCTCGGCCAGCGCGGCGGCCGAGGCGTCCTCGCCGTGGACGAGGAACACGGTCTGCGGCCGGGGGGTGACGGCGGCCACCCAGTCGATCAGGTCGCTGGCGTCGCCGTGGACGGAGAACTCGCGGTCCTGCACGATCTCGGCGCGCACGGGCACGTAGCGGCCGAACATCTTGAGTTGCTTCTCCCCGTCCAGTAACTGGCGACCGCGCGTGCCGACGGCCTGGTATCCGGTGAGGATCACCGCGTTCCGCTTGTCCGGCAGCATTGCGGCGAGGTGGTGCACCACCCGACCGCCCGTGCCCATGCCGGACGAGGACACGATGATCGAGGGGCCGATCGGCTTGGCCGGATCGGTCAACTCCATCGACTCCTCCTTGGTCCGCGCCTCGCGCAGCAGCGGGATGTCGGCGAAGTCCTCGAGCCGGATGCCGGGGCGCAACTCGTCGGTCTGGCTGCGGTAGGCGTCCAGGGCCTTCAACGCCATCGGCGAGTTGACGACGACCGGCACCTCGGGGATGCGGCCCTCGCGCCGCATCGAGGTCAGCATCTTCAGCACGAGTTCGGTGCGGTCGATCGCGAACGCGGGGATCAACACGGACCCTCCCCGCGCGATGGTCCTGCGGATCGCGGCCGCCATCGGCTCGTGCTCCGGCCCGTCCGCGTCGGGATGCTCCCGGTCGCCGTACGTCGACTCCATCACCACGAACGGGGCGGGCGGGGGCGTGTTGTCGCGCGGCTTCAGGACGGGATGGTCGTGGCGGCCGAGATCCCCCGAGAACAGGACGCCGGCTGTCCCGTACCGCACCACGATGGACGCCGACCCCAGGATGTGGCCGGCGCGCGCCCACTCGGCGGTGATGCCGTCGCCCAGGTCGACCGGCTCGTCGTACGGCACCGTCCTCATCAGAGGCAGGGTGCGCTCGACGTCCTCGGTCGTGTAGAGCGGCAGGGCGGGCTTGTGCTTGGAGTAGCCGCCCTCGTTGGCCTCCTCGGCCTCGTTCTCCTGGATGTGGGCCGCGTCCCGCAACACGATCTCCACCAGGGGGCGGGTGGCGTCGGTCATCCAGACGGTGCCGCGGAACCCCTGACGGACGAGCGCCGGCAGGTAGCCGACGTGGTCCATGTGGGCGTGCGTCAGCAGCACGTCCCCGATGGCGGAGGGCTTCACCGGGAAGTCCTCCCAGTTCTTCAGCCGCCACTTCTTCTCGCCCTGGAACATGCCCGCGTCCACGAGGACGCGCCGTTCGCCCAGGTTCAGCAGGAACTTCGAACCGGTCACGGTGCCGGCGGCGCCCAGGAAGGTGAGCGTCGCGCGATGTGCTGTCGCCATACCCCCACCCTGTCACAGCCCGCGGCCGAATCGCGGTCGCACCGGGGGCCCGCCGCGCCGACGGCGTCCTCTAGCAAGATGGGGCCCATGGCTCCCCGGATCGACACCCACCACCACGCCGTGCCCTCCTTCTACCGGGCCTGGCTGACCCGCCGTGGCGCGGACGCCGGGCCCCCGCCGCCCGCCTGGAGTCCCGAGGCGTCGCGGCGGCACCTCAAACTGACGGGGGCCCGGACGGCCGTGTTGTCGGTCGCGGCGCCCCAGGTGCAGCCGGGGACGCGAGCGGACGCCCGCGCGCTGGCCCGCGACCTGAACGAGTACCTGCACGAACTCGTCCGGGCCGAACCGGGCCGCTTCGGATTCTTCGCCACCCTGCCGCTGCCCGACGGCGAGGGCGCCCTCGACGAGGCCGGGCACGCCCTCGGCCGACTGGCCGCCGACGGAGTGTGCCTGCTCGCCCACTACGGCGGCGTCTACCTCGGCGACCCCGTGTACGAACCCCTCTTCCGTTTCTTGGACGCCCGCGGTGCGGTCGTGTTCGTGCACCCGTCGACCCTGCCGGGCCCGGCCGTCCCGGGTCTGCCGCCCACCGCGGCCGACAGCCTGCTGGACACCACGCGCGCCGCCCTGAACCTCGCCCGCCACGGGGTCCTCACCCGCTACCCCCACCTCCGGTTCCTGCTGGCGGAGGGCGGGGGCTTCCTGCCGTTCGCCGCGGCCCGACTCGCGCCCGCGGCGTCCGGCCGGAACAACCCCGTCGAGGGGTTCCGGCTGCTGCGCCGCTTCTACTTCGACACGGCCCTGTCCGGGACGCCGTACGCCCTGCCCGCCCTGCTGCGGTTCGCGGCGCGCGGACACGTGACCTACGGCTCGGACTTCCCGTACGCGCCCCGGGTGGCCACGCTGGCCTCGGCGGCCTACCAGACGGTGGCCCGGGGGCGCGGCGGCGCGGCCGTGGCCCACGTCAACGCCGAAGCGCTGTTCCCACGCCTGGTGCCGCAGGTGCCCCCGCTCGTCGTCGACGAGGGCGCGGACGTCGGCGCCGCTCGTCGTTGAGGCCGACGACGCCCCTAGTGCCCATCGTGTTGCACGCGCAGCGGCGACGCCCACTTGTGATTATTGGTCACCTCGACCTAAAGTGGAGTTGTCGCCGAGGCGAATCCCGAACAGTGGGATTCCCGGGCGTGAGTGAAAGGGAGGTGAGACGACATGTTCAACTTCGTGGAGGAGTTCAAGAAGGGCCTGCTGCAGATGGCGGAGGCCGAGGAGAAGCTGGGTCGGTGACCCAGCCCGGGCCCTGATCGGGCCCAGCCGCCGACGAACATCGGCGGCGGTGAGAGTGAACTCAGCTCACACTCGCTGAAAGGAGGAACAGCAGATGGTCGCGTCAGAGGACTTGGCCAAGGGTTTCCGCCCGTTGGTCGATTACTGGACCGAATCGGCCGGCAACGGTTGCTGATCCGCAGGTAGAAAGGAGCCCGCACCACATCGGGGTGGTGACGGGCTTCCCACTTTTAACGGCCGCCCACCTCGGCCTCGACACCGTCGCCGTGGAGGGCCAGGGTCCCCCGCTCAGCGGGGCAACGGGCGCTCGCTGAGCGTGACCGGGACGCCCGTGTGGCGCTCGGACAGGGCCGCGAACGCCTGCTCGATCGTTCGGGCGTACACGTAGGCCCCGCGGAGGCTGGGGTGCTTGCGGTCGGCCTGCATGAGCCCGGCGGGTGCGGCGCGCACGGTGCCGTACCAGTCCGCGATGATCACGTTGGGACGCCCCGCGACCGCCGCGGCGAGGGCCGCGTTGTCGGTCTGCACGCGCGAGAAGGTGCCGTACAGGTTCACCACCACGACCATGCGGTCGGGACCGAGGGCGTCCAGCAGGGGGGTGAACTCCTCGGCCGTCACCCCCCAGTTCATGCCGAAGCCGACCACGACGGCCCGCCGCGTGTCGGTGCCGCGCGCCTGGATCGCGGCCAGCCCGTCGCTGATCCGCCGGTTGCTGACGGCGTCGAGGCGGATGCCCGGGAAGGAGCGCTGCAGGCCCTCGACCGCCCCGACCATCACCGAGTCGCCGAAGCCGTCGATCTCGTCCCCGGTCGGCATCGCCCAGGACTGCCCGGCCGGCGTCACCGGGACCCCGGGCGACGGCTGCGCCTGCGCCCCGGCCGCGACCCCGGCGTTCTGCTGCAGCAGCCGGGCGGTCGCCGACTCGGCGGGCGCGGTCGCGATCGTGGCCGCCAGGCAGGCCAGGGCCAGGACGCCGCTGCCCACCGCCGCCCGCTGCCGCCGCGGCGACAGGCCGTGCAGGGCGGCGAGCGCGCGGCGTCCGGTGGCCCGGAAACCCGCCACGCGGATCGGCGTCTCGACGAACCGATAGGACGCCTCCGCGACCAGCCCGGTGAGCAGCACCGCCCCCAGGCTGCGGGCCGCGAACTCCACCGAACCCGGCGTGGTCAGCCACAGCTGGTCGATCACGAGGATCACGGGCCAGTGCCACAGGTACAGCCCGTACGACCGTTCCCCGACCCAGGTCGCGGCGGGGGCGTCCAGGACGCGCTGCCAGGCCGTGCGGGGCAGGGGACGCCCCGACCCGTCGGCCCGGGCCACCGTGGCCAGCACGAGGACCCCGGTCACCAGCGACGCCAGCGCGAACCCGCCGCGGAACGTGACCGGGGACTGCTCGGACAGGAACACCATGAGCGCGAGCAGGGTCACCAGGGCCAGCGGGCCGGACCAGCGGCGTCCCCGGGCGGCCAGGTCGGCCAACGGGGCGTGCAGGTCGGACGCCCACGCGAACGCCAGCGCCGCCCCGATCATGAGGCCCATCAGATGGGTGTCGGTGCCGTAGTAGACGCGGGTGGCGTCCACGTCGGGCACGTAGAGGACCGCCATCAGCACCGTCGAGGCCACGGCCGCCACGGCCGGCACAATGCCCCGGAACCGGGGAGCCAGCACCCGCAGGATGGCGATCGTGGCCAGGGGCCAGGCGAGGTAGAACTGCTCCTCGACGGCCAGCGACCAGAAGTTCATGAACAGGGTGGGCGCCGTCTGGTCGAAGTAGCTGGCGCCGCCCACGATCTCGAGCCAGTTCGTGGAGAAGGTCGCCGCCCCCAGCACCTGCCGCGGCAGCGCCACCACCAGGTCGCTGCTGACCGCCCGGGCGACGAGGGCGCTGACCGCCACGCAGGCCACGAGCGCCGGCAGCAGGCGCCGGGCCCGCCGCGTCCAGAAGGCGCGCAGGTCGATGCGGCCCTTCGTGGTGCGCTCGCGGATCAGCAGGCTGGTGATCAGGAACCCCGACAGGACGAAGAACAGGTCGACGCCCAGGAACCCGCCCGGCAGCCAACCGGAGTACAGGTGGAACACCAACACGCTCAGGATCGCCAGTGCCCGGATGCCGTCCAGGCCGGCGAACCGGCCGGACGCCGCGGGTCGCGCCGCGCCCGCGGGGGAGGGCCGGTCGGTGTGCTCGTCGGCGTCCAGCCCGAACGGCCGGTGGAGGGTCGTGGACATGGGGGCAGGCTAGGACGGGCCGCCGACAATTCCGGGCAGGCGCTCCGGAGCCGGTTCCCGGGCGAGCCCCGGCGTCAGGGGGCAGCGGCTACAGGGTGGCCAACTTGGCGGCGATCGCCAGCATGACCAGTCCGATCACCGTGTCGATGACGCGCCACACGGCGGGCCGCGCCAGGGGCCGGGCCAGCGCCCGCGCCCCGAACCCGAGGGCGGTGAACCACAGGACCGACCCGGCGGCGGCGCCGGCGGCGAACAGCCAGCGGTCCGGGCCGTACTGGTTGGCCAGGTTGCCGAGCAGGACGACCGTGTCGAGGTAGACGTGCGGGTTGAGGTAGGTGAGGGCCAGCGTCGTGGCCACCACGGAACCGGCCGAGCGGGGCGCCCCCTCGGTCAGCCCGGTCGGCCGCAGCGCCGACCGGAACGAGGCGACCGCGAACCACAGCAGGTAGGCCACGCCGCCCCACTGGAGCACCACCAGCACGACCGGGAACGTGGTGACCAGCACCCCGACGCCCAGCGTCCCGGCGGCGATCAGCAGGGCGTCCGACACGGCGCAGAGCGCGACGACCACGCCCGCATGCTCGCGCCGCAGCCCTTGGCGCAGCACCCAGGCGTTCTGGGCGCCGATGGCCACGATGAGGGACAGGCCGGTCAGCAGACCGGCGACAAGGGGGGACACGGCGTCCGGGCCGTCACTCGGCCCGGGGCGGCCCGGCCAGCGCGCGGCGGAGCCGGACCCTCGGCAGGCGGCGACGGGCGGGGGCGTGCCGGTCGGCGTCCCGTCGGGGGACCAGGTCGCGGAACACCTCGTCGGGGTCGAGGTCGAGGCTGTGGTCGGGTCCCCGCGGGGGGACGGACGGCGGGCGGCGCAGCCGGCGCAACTCCCGCACGACCTTCCTGCTCGCCGACAGCCGGTCCCGCAGCGGCAGGTCGTTGCGCGACTGGATCGACACGACGAGCTGGGTCTGGACGCGGCGCAGGAAGCCGAGGTAGGGGCGGCGCCACTCCTGCCACAGGTCCTCGTCCCAGATGAAGTGGCGGACGATGTTGACGGCGTGCAGGTAGTCGCGGACGTTGCGGCCGTGGAAGTTGCCGACGATGCCGCTCTTGCGGAGACAGTAGTGGTACAGGGGCTTGTGGGTGATGGCGACCCGTTCGGCGCGGGCCAGCACCTGGGCGATCGTCGCCACGTCCTCGTAGTAGATGGACGGGAACGTGATGCCGGGGCCGGTGAACAACTCGCGCCGGTAGAGCTTGTTCCAGGCGAACGTCGGGATGCTGAGCAGGTCGAGCGCCCGCTGGCCCGCCTGGTCGCCGGTGAGGTTGCGCCGGGCCGTCATCAGGGGGAACGGCAGCTTCACCCCCGACGGCATAACAACGAAGAAGTTGCAGATCACGACGTCGGCGCCCTTGGCGCGGGCCAACCGCACCATGCGCGACACGTAGTCGGGCGCCACGTAGTCGTCGCTGTCGATCATGACCACGAAGTCGCCGGTGGCGATCGACAGGCCCCGGTTGCGGGCCGCCCCCAGCCCCTGGTTCTGCTGGAACACCAACCGGATCCGACGGTCGCGGGCCGCGTACTGGGTCATGATGTCGCCGCAGCCGTCGTCGGAGCCGTCGTTGACGAGGATGATTTCGAGGTTGCGGTAGGACTGCCCGGTGATGGAGTCGAGGCACCGCGCCAGGTACTCCTCCACCCGGTAGATGGGGACGATCACGCTCACGAGCGGTCGTCTTGGCGTCAGGGGCACGCCCGTCAGGCTACGCCAGTGCCGGGGCCGCGCCCGCGGCGTCCGCCCGGAGGGTCGCGAGGGTCGCGATCGTGTCGCCCGTCCAGCGCTGGTCCTCGGACGCCGACGCGCCGGAGGAGACGAGGTCCACGAAGCGGCGCAGGGCGTAGGTGATGTTGTCGGGCTCCTTCACGGGCCGTTCGTCGAGGCTGCGGCCGTCCAGGTAGTCGACCCGGAGGCGTCCGAGTTCGGTGATGTGGTCGAGGGTCAGCGTGCCGAGTTCGCCCTCGATGGCGTTGCCGAGGGTGCCGTGGGTGATCTTCGACCAGGACACCTCCGCCACCATCCCCGGATAGGTCAGCAGGGCCGCGCCCGCCCCGTCCGCGCCGGTCGGCAGGGTGACCATGGACGCCGACGCGCGCCGCGGCGTCCCGAACAGGCGCACCAGCGGGTGGACGACGTAGACGCCCAGGTCGTTCAGGGCGCCGCCGCCCAGGGCCGGATCGAAGATGTTGACCGGACGCCCCGCCAGCACGTCGTCGTAGCGGGACGACCGCTGCCCGAAGTGGAACGCCACGTGACGGATCGGGCCCAGGCTCGGCAGCAGCGCGCGCAGCCGGTCCATGGCCGGGTCGTAGGCCGTCCGCATGTTCTCCAGCAGGACGAGGCCGCGCGCCTCCGCGAGCCGGCAGAGGTCGGCCCACTCGCCGGCCGTCGGCACGGCCGGCTTCTCGACGAACACGTGCTTGCCCGCCTCGAGGGCGGCCCGCACCTGCCCGGCGTGCACCGCGTTCGGCGTCGCCACGTAGACGGCGTCGAGGTCCGGCGAGGACAGCAGCCCGGGCAGGTCCGCGGTGGCCCGGCCGATGCCCAACTCGGACGCCAGCGCGGCGGCCCGGTCGGCGTCCCGGCTGTGGACGGCGGCGAACCGCAGCCCCGCGACGGACGCCGCCGCGGCGTGGGTGCGCCGGGTGATGCTGCTCGTGCCGACGGCCGCGATTGTGATCATCCGGGCGCCGTCCGTCACGCCCCGAACCACTCCGCGACCTTGGCCTTGAAGGCCTGGTCGAAGCGGGTGCGGTCGTGGTGCTCGCGGATCCAGGTCGTGAAGTGGCCGCCGCCGACAGCCTCGTCGACCTTGTCGGAGGCCAGCTGCGGGTTGGTGACCGCCTCGTAGAGCATCTCTTCGGCCTCGGTGACCGAGGAGTAGAGGTAGGGGTAGGTGTCGGGCACCAGCTTCCGGGCCCAGGGCCGGTTCGGCAGGATGCCGATCGCGCCCGCGCGCATCGCCTCGACGTACTGCAGGCCGTAGGCCTCTTCGGTGGCGGTGGCGACGAAGGCGGTCGTCCGGGACAGTTCGGTCCAGTAGTCGTCGCGCGACGACAGCAGCGGCGACACCTTCGACCACCGCTGGGTGGCCAGCTGCAGCGCCGGCGACGAGGTCAGCGCGGACGGCGCCAGGCGGGCGACGACCCGGATCGGCGTCCGGCGGGCCACGTTCGCCACGATCTTGTAGAACTCGCCGGGCTGCTTGCGGGCGTCCATCGTGATGGCCGGGTAGAGCACGATCGGCTCCTCGAGGACATCGCTGTGATGCACCGGGCGGGTGGCGTCGATGCCGAGCTCGGACGACGCCATCCGGGCCCGGTTCGCCAGCGACGGGATCGCCCAGCGCGACACGATCTCGCGCACCTCGGCGACCGTCCGCTCGCCGGAGCAGAACGTCGGGAAGAACGCGTACGACAGGCCCAGCGCGGCGAAGTTCACCGGGTGGTGGTACGTGGACGGGTTGATCCACTGGAAGTTCATGATCTTCGGCTCGGCGCCGCTCCGGTGCAGCTCCTGGAAGACGCACATGCTGTCCAGGACGTCCATGTTGATGACCAGCGTGTTCTCGGGGTCGAGGGACGCCAGCGTCACGATCTCGAACTCCGGGGTGCGCCGGGCCTCCCGGCCGACCACCACCCCACCCGGGTACAGCTCGAGCAGCCGGCGCGCCATCGTCGCCTGGCCGCTCTCGGTGACCGCGTGGCCGTCCGGGCCGACCAGCGGGGCCGTGCTGAGCGCTCCGTACTTGACTGCGATCCTCATGCGAACTCCTCTTCGAGCTTCGGGCGGCGCTACGTGCAGGCAATCTACTAGCCCGGACGCCGCCGCGCGCCCCCTGTGGGGCGGCCTCAGGTGCGTTCGGACGCCGCGACGCGCGCCGCGGCGTCCCGGCGGCGACGGGGGATCCCGGCGGCCACCCCGGCCAGGATCGCCACGCAGCCAACGACCTGCAGCGGCGTCAGCACCTCCCCGGCGAGGAGGAGGCCGAGCACGGTGCCGGTGAGCGGGTTGAGCAGTCCGATGAGGCCCACCGTGCCCGCCGGCAGGTGGGCGAGCCCGTGGAACCACGCGATGTAGGCGGCCATCGTCGCGATCAGCGACAGGTAGGCGAAACCGGCCGCCTCGGCGGGCGTGATGGACGCGGGGAGGCCCTCGAAGACCAGGGCGATGGGGGTGAGGATGATCCCGGCCCACATCAACTGCCACGCGACGAACGTGGTCGGCGGCACCGGCGGCTTCCAGCGCTGCGTCAGCACGTACCCGATGGCGCCCGACAGCATGGCCGCCACGGACGCCGCGAGCCCGACCGGGTCGATCGGGGTGGCCGACACCCCCACCAGCAGCGCGACCCCGACCAGGCCGGCGCCCGCCCCGAGCAGGGCGACGCGCCGGAGCCGTTCCCGGAGCAGCAGCAGCGACAGCAGCATCATCACGACCGGGTTCAGGGCCATGACGGTGGCCGCGATCGAACTGGGCAGCCGCGCGCCGGCGACATAGATCAGGATCAGGAACCCCACCATCGTCAGCAGCGAGATCACCGCGCTCTTCCACCACCACGCGCCCTTGGGCAGGGTGCGGGTTAGCAGCATCAACACCAGCCCGGCCGGCAGCGCCCGGATCGCCGCCCCGAACAACGGCACGTCGGGGGGCAGCACGTTGCGGACGACCACGTAGTAGCCGCCCCACGCGAGGGGGGCGATGGTCGTGATCAGTACCGCGCGCAGCCGTCCGTCCACCCGGGCGAGACTAGTCGTCCTCGTCGGGAAGGGTCCCGAAGGACCACGCCTCCTCGGCCGCCTGCACGAACGCCACCAGGCGGTCGAGCAACTCGACGGTCGACGTGCAGCCCAGCAGGCGGTTCCGGTCGAGGGGGCCGATGGGGGCGATGCCGGTCAGCAGCCAGGCGCGGTCCGCCCCCTCTCCGGGCAGCGTGACGGTGGCCGGCCACTCTTGGTCCTCGAACTCGGACGCCCGCGCGAGGGCCTGCCGCACGATCGTCTCGGCCTGGGCGAGGACGGGCGCGTCGGCGTCCGACCAGGGGAGGGAAGGCAGGCGGCGCACCTCGGCCCGCGGGTAGGGGGCGTCCGGCAGCCAGTCGAGCACCTCGAAGCGTTCGTAGCCGCGACCGACCACCTCGAGCGCATTCGCCGAGCGTTGGACGCCGGCGACCCGCGCGATCGTCCCCAGCGCGAACCGCGCGTCGCCGCCGCCCACCTCGTGCCCGCGCTCGATCAGGACCACCCCGAACTCCCGCTCCGGGGTGGGCAGCAGGTCGCGCATCATCTCCAGGTAGCGCTCCTCGAACACGTGCAGCGCCAGCGGCATCCCCGGCACGAGCACGGAGCCCAGCGGGAAGATCGGCAACGGGGTCATGCGCCCAGCGTGCCAGGCGGGATCTCCGGCGGGAACGTCCTCCGGCTGCGGGAACGTCCTCCGGCTGCGGGATCGTCCTCCGGCGCCCGGGTGCTCGTTCGGGCCGGGCGGTCGTGTCTGGGCGGGTCCGGGCCGCATCGGGGGTGGCCGTCGGGCCCGTACGACTTTGAGTACCGTGAGTAATCAAAGACGTAGCGTCGGGGCCGGTCGGTCGTCCGTCGGGTCCGAACCGGCGGGCCCCGACGGTCGTGTCTGGGTCCGGGCGGTCGTGTCTGGGTCCGGGCGGTCGTGTCTGGGTCCGGGCGGTCGTGTCTGGGTCCGGGCGGTTTGAGCGGGTTTTGGGCCGCACGGGGGTGTGACCTTTGGGCCCGTACGACTTTGAGTACCGTGAGTAATCAAAGACGCATCGTCTGAACGGAGGGGGTGGCGGGGGAGCCGCGGGGCCCGTGAACTCGGCCAGGTCCGCCGATTCGGGGGCGAACCCCACGTGAACTCCTCCTGGACCGCCGGCGACGTCACGACGCTGGCTGCGAGGGTGGCCACCGAGCATCCCCGGCCTGCGACGCTAGGGGCGTGACCACCCACCCCGACCCCACCGACCCCGACCCCACCCACCCCACTGGGGCCAACCCGGCGCGGGAGATCCTCCGGCTCGCGGTGCCCGCGTTCCTGGCGTTGGTGGCGGAACCGCTGTTCCTGCTCGTGGACACGGCGATCATCGGCCACCTGGGGGTGGCCGAACTGGCCGGGCTCGGGGTCGCGGGAGCGGTGCTGGCGACGGCGGCGTCCGTCTTCGTCTTTCTCGCCTACGGCACGACCGCGGTCGTGGCCCGCCGCCTCGGGGCCGGGGACACGCGGGGCGCCGCGGCGGCCGGCATGGACGGGCTGTGGCTGGCGCTGCTGCTCGGCGCGGGTTCGGCGGTGGCGGCGTACGCGCTCGTCGACCCCGTGTGCCGGCTGATGGGTGCCTCGGGGGAGGTGCTCACCCACGCCACCGCCTACCTGGCCGTCAGCGCCTGGGGCCTGCCCGGCATGCTGGTGGTGCTGGCGGTCACCGGGGTGTTGCGCGGCTTCCAGGACACCCGGACGCCCCTGGTCGTGTCGGTGGCCGGGTTCACGGCGAACGCCCTGCTGAACGTGTGGTTCGTGTACGGGCTGGGGTGGGGGGTGGCCGGTTCGGCGCTGGGCACTGTGCTGGCCCAGACGGCGATGGGGGCCGTGTTCATCGTGGCTCTCCTGCGGATCGCCCGCCGCGAACGGGTCCCCCTGGCCGTGCACCCGGCCGGCGTCCTGCGGGCGGCGCTGGACGGGGTGCCCCTCATCGTCCGGACCGTCGCCCTGCGGGCGGTCCTGTTGCTGACCGTGTGGGTCGCCGCGGGCCTCGGCACCGTGCCGCTGGCCGCGCACCAGGTGGCGTTCACGCTCTGGTCGTTCCTGACCTTCTCCCTGGACGCCCTCGCCATCGCCGCGCAGGCGCTCACCGGCAAGGCGCTGGGGGCGGGGGATGCCGCCGCCGTGCGGGCTCTGACGGAGCTCATGGTGCGGTGGGGCGTCCGGGCGGGCGCGCTGCTGGGAGTCGCCGTCGTGCTCTCCTCCCCGGTGCTGCCCCTGCTGTTCACCCCGGACGCCGCGACGCGCGCCGCGCTGACCGCCGCCCTGGTCGTGGTGGGCCTCGGGCAGGCGTTGTCGGGCTACGTGTTCGTGCTGGACGGCGTCCTGATCGGGGCCGGTGACGGGCGCTGGCTGGCGGGGGCGATGGTGGCGTTGTTGGTCGCCTACGTGCCCCTCGTGCTCGCGGTGCGCGCGGCCGGTCCCTGGTTGCTGGCCGCCGGGGCCCCGTGGGCGCTGGTCGCGCTGTGGGTGGTGTTCACGGGCTTCCTGGCCCTGCGCGGGTGGCTGCTCGGACGCCGTGCCCGCGGCGACGCCTGGATGGTCCTCGGCGCCGCCTCCTGAGCCCGACGGCGGGCGGGAAGTCAGTCGAGCAGCGTCCGGTCGGAGAAGGCGGCGCCCTTGATCTTGGCGAACTCCTCGAGCAGGTCCTGCGGGGTGAGGCGCGCCTTGTCGGCGGCGGGCACGTCCAGGACGATGGCCCCGTCGTGCATCATCACCAACCGGTTGCCCATCTCGAGGGCCTGGCTCATGTTGTGGGTGACCATGAGCGCCGTGAGGTGGTTCCGCTCGACGGCCACGCTCGTCAGCCGGCTGATCAGGGCGGCCCGGGAGGGGTCGAGGGCGGCGGTGTGCTCGTCGAGCAGCAGGATCTTCGGCTGCACGTAGGTCGCCATGAGCAGCGACAGGGCCTGCCGCTGGCCGCCCGACAGCATGCCCACGGGGGTGCCGAGGCGGTCCTCCAGGCCCAGTTCGAGGCTGGCGAGTTCCTCCCGGAACCGGGTCCTCTTGGTCCGGGTGATCGCCCGGCGCAGCCCCGAGCCGCGTCCGCGGGCGTGGGCGATCGACAGGTTCTCCTCGATGCTGAGGTGGGGGGCGGTCCCGGCCATCGGGTCCTGGAACACCCGCGCCACCATGCGGGCCCGCCGGTACTCGGGCATCCGGCTGACGGAGCGTCCGTCGATGACGACGTCGCCGGCGTCCGCGATCACCCGGCCGGCGACCACGTTGAGCAGCGTCGACTTGCCCGCCCCGTTCGAGCCGATGACGGTGACGAAGTCGCCGGGGGCCAGGTGCAGGTCGACCGACCGCAGGGCGACCCGTTCGTTGACCGAGTGCGGGTAGAAGACCTTCCGGATTCCCGTGAGGCGCAACATGTCAGCGCACCCCCTCGGCGGACGCCCCGGACGCCCCGGACGCGGCGGACGCGGCGGACGTCGCGGACGCGTCGGCGTCCGCGGTGAGGTCGGGGATCGCCTCGCGGGAGGCCCGCAGGCGCCGCCAGCGGCGCAGGGGCGTCGTGCGGGGCAGGACCAGGGCGGCGATGACGAGCAGGGCCGAGATGAGTTTCATGTCGTTCGGGTTCAGGCCGACGCCGAGCGCGATCTGGATGACCCCGCGGTAGACGACCGAGCCGACGGCGACGGCCACCACGGCCACCCAGACGGCCCGGCCGCCGATCAGCGCCTGGCCGATGATGACGCTGGCGAGGCCCGCCACGATCAGGCCGATGCCCATGGAGATGTCGGCGAACCCCGCGAACTGGGCGACGAGCGCGCCGCACAGCCCGACCAGGCCGTTCGAGAGGGCGAGGCCCAGCACCTTCGCCCGGTCGACGCTGATGCCCTGGCTGCTCGCCATGGTCTCGTTGTCGCCGGTGGCGCGGAGGGCGACCCCCATGTCGGTGCCGAGGAACCAGACCGTGACGAGGCCGACCGCCACCACCACCAGGGCGAACACCCCCACGGCGACCCAGGTGGACAGCAGGCCCGCATCCCGCAGCGGCGACACGACGGTCGTCTGCCCCAGCAGCGGCACGTTCGCCTTGCCCATGATCCGCAGGTTGATCGAGTACAGCGCGATCTGGGTGAGGATGCCCGCGAGCAGCGGGTTGATGCGGCCGGCCGTGTGCAGGATGCCCGTCACGAATCCGGCCGCCGCTCCGGCCAGCAGGCCGGCGCCCGTGGCCAGCAGCGGCGGCTGTCCCCCGACGATCATCACCGAGGCCACCGCCGCGCCCGTGGTGAAGCTGCCGTCGACCGTGAGGTCGGGGAAGTCCAGGACGCGGTAGGTCAGGTAGACCCCCAGCGCCATGACGGCGTAGAGGAGGCCGAGTTGCAGGGCGATGATCATCGTGGGTCCACCGAGGTCTCGTGTCGGGTGTGCGCGTCGGGCCGGCCGGGCGCGGCGGGTCAGATGGTGACGTCGGCGGCGGCCTTCACGGCGTCCGGGATCGTGAGCCCGATCTTGGCGGCCGCGCCCGGGTTGATCGTCAGCACCGGCGGCGTCTGGAAGCCGACGGGCGTCGTGGCGGGCTGCGCCTGCCCGGTCAGGATCTTGGCCGCCATCTGGGCCGTCTGGACGCCCATCTTGCCGTAGTCGATCGCGTAGGACGCCACCGCCCCCCGCTTCACCGAGTCCCCGTCGGCCGTGATGATCGCCAACTTGGCCGTCTGGGCCACCGAGATGAGGCCCTCGAGCCCCGAGACGACGGTGTTGTCGGTGCCGATGAAGTACGCGTCGACCTTGCCGACCAGGGCCTGGGCGCCCTGTTGCACCTCGGACGAGTTGGTGATCGCGGAGCCGATCACGGTCAGGCCGACCTTGGCCCCCGCGGCCTTCGCGAGTTCCAGTTGCACGAGCGAGTTCTGCTCGGCCGAGCTGTACACCATGCCGACGTTCTTCGCGGTGGGCACGAGCTGCTTGATGAGGTCGATCTGCTTGTCGATGGGGTTCATGTCGGACGTGCCGGTGACGTTCTTTCCGGGGGCGTCCAGCGAGGCGACGAGCTTGGCGCCGACCGGGTCGGTCACGGCGGCGAAGAGCACCGGCTTGTCCGAGATCGCCTGGGCCACGGCCAGGGCGGCCGGGGTGGCGATGGCGAGGACGAGGTCCGGCTTGCTGGACGCGAAGCCCTGGGCGATGGTGTTGAGCGTCGACTGGTCGGCCTGCGGGTTCTTGACGTCGACCTCGACCTTGAGCCCCTGCCGGGCGAGTTCGTCGACGAAGTTGGTGCGGACGGCGTCCAGGGACGGGTGGGTGACGAACTGCACGAGGCCGATCCGGTAGGTCTTGCCGGACGCCGAGGCCGCCGCCGACGCGGAGGCGGACCCGGCCGAGGCGGCCGGGGTCGTGGCCGCGGGCTGCGCCGCGCAGCCGGCGAGGGGGACGAGCGCCAGGGCGCCGAGGAACGTGCGCCGGGGGAGAGCCATCAGTGGTCCTTTCGAATGGCCGACAGTGGCGTCAGGGTAGGGGATCGGCGGGGCCCCCGGGTGGCCAGTTACCTGCTGGACGTACCCTGGCCCCGTGGAGTGGGCGCTCGCGTTGGTGCTGGTCGTGACGGCCGGCCTCGTGCTGGCCTGGTGGCGTCTCCGCGGCGCCCGGGCGGCCGTCCCCGACACCCCCGACGAGTTTCTGGCGGGCGGCGTCGGGTTCGCCGGCCTCAACGTCCGGTTCGGGGACGCCGCCGGCGCGGCCTTCCCCGGCCCGCGGGCGCGGGCGTGGGCCTACGGCGTCCTGCACGGCGAAGGGGTGGACGCCGACGCGGACCCCCGCTACGCCGCCGACCTGCTGCGACGTGCGGAACCCCTGCTGACCCGGCCGGCGGCGGACGCCCTCGTGCGCGCGATGCTGTAGCCCCTGGCGGCCGACCGCATCCGGAGTAGGCTGGACGCGTTACCTCGCGCACAGGTGGGCGGGGTTTTTCGGACCACACGTCCACCGGCGCGGCAGTCGTTCGTCAGGAGGAGCGCCGTGTCCGAGCACATCGACTACACCGGCAAGATCGTGGTCGGCACCAACGGGTCCAAGATCGCGCGGGCGGCGATCGACTGGGCCGCCCAGCGGGCCCTGAGCCAGGGGCGTCCGCTGGTCCTGATCCTGGTGACGCCGGACGTGCCGGCCATGTCGCGCGCCGAGATCATGAGCAAGGTCGACCGTGTCGACGACCTGGTGGCGGGCGTCCACCGGCGGGCGGAGGACCGGCTCGAGGCCGAGAAGGCCTACCTGGTCGAGCAGTACCCGGGGCTGCCGGTGGAGGCGATCATGCTCGTCGACGACGCGTCGTATCCGCTCGCCCGGGCCACCCACACCGCCGAGTTGGTGGTCGTCGGCTCCCGCAGCCACTCGGCGCCGCTGTCCGCGCGGGCGCTGGGCGGCACGTCGGCGGCCGTGGCGTCCCACGCGCACGGCCCGGTCGTCATCGTCCCGGAGGACGCCCAGGTGCACCCCCGCGGGCCGGTCGTCGTCGGCGTGGACGTGTCGGCGGAGGCCGCCGAGGCCATCCGGATCGCCGTCGCGGAGGCCGCCGAACGCCGCGTCAAACTGATCGCGGTGCATACCTGGGATCCGGTGCCGTGGATCACGTCGGTCGTCGGCGGCTGGAGCGTGGACGACAGCACCCTCGGCACGCGGCTGGAGGACATGGTGAAAGACCTGGTCGCCACGCACGCGAGCCTGCACCCCGACCTGGAGGTCGACATCCGCGTGCGGCCGGGGCACCCGGCCCAGGTGCTGCTCGAGCACTCGGAGGCGGCGTCCCTGATCGTGCTGGGTTCCCGCGGACGCGGCGGGTTCGCCGGGCTGCTGCTGGGGTCGACCAGCCGCGAGGTCATGCGCAACGCACGTTGCCCGGTGCTGATCACGCGCGGGCCGCGCGACTAGCGCCGGGAGTCGGCGCGGCCGGGCCGCGCCGGCGGAGGGTGAGTACGGAAGAAGGTGTGCAATGGAGCACAAGCTGTCGACGGCCACGATCGCGGGGTCGGGAGTGTGGGAGCGGCCGGCCGTTCCCGTCACGCGGGAGGTGGTCCGCGAGCCGTTCGGGCCGTTCCCGCTGCTGCCGGTGCAGCGGCTCACGGTCGTCGTGTTCGGCGTGCTCGCGGTGGCGGTCGCGGTGGCGGGCCTCGCGGGGGTCCCCGACGACATCATGCGGTGGCTCAAGACCCCGCCGATCGTCGCGCTGTTCGTGGTGGCGCTGACGGCCCGGCCGCGGACGCCCACCCAGGTGCTGGTCACGGCGGGCATCGCGCTGTCGGCGCTGGGGGACGCCTTCCTGGTCGGGTTCGTCACCCTGCCGGGCGGCGCCGGCCGCCTGGCGGGGATCGGGACGTTCGCGGTGGCCTACCTGGTCCTCATCGCCACGTTCTGGCGCGGCCGGCCCGGGCGCGTCGAGGCCGGCCCAGCCCTCGCCTTTGCGGCGGCGGCCGGGGTGCTGTGCGTGGTGATCTGGCCCTTCCTGCCCGCCGCGATGGTGATCCCGGTGGTGGCGTTCGCCGTGATCATCGTGGTGATGGGGGCGACGACGGCCGCGACCCTGTTCCGCGGCGCCTTCCCGGCCCGGGTGGCGGTGTGGGTGGCGACCGGGGGGGCCCTCATCTTCGCCAACGACGCGATGGTGGCCCTGCACATGTTCCACCCCGCGTTCGACCCGCCCCCCTCCCTCACGGAGGCGTTCATCCGGTCGACCTACCTGGCCGGTTGGACGCTGATGCTGCTGGTGGTGCAGCAGCGGCCCGCCGTTCGGCCGGTCCGCCCTGCCTCGCGGGCGGCGCTTGTCTAACCTTTGTGCACCCTCTAGGCTGGCGGCGCCGCACCGGGAGGGAGCCCATGACCGTCGCCGTCGTCCGCGAGTTGCGCGCGTTCCTGACCGCCTCCCTCGTGTCGCCCGTCGAGGCGGCCCGGCCGGTCGAGCCCGCGGCGCTGCGGCGGCGCCGGATCGTGGTGGCCCTCACGGTCGCCCTGGGGGCGGTGGCGCTCGGGTCCGCGCTCGCGATCCCGCCCGGCGATCCGCTGTTCTACGCCGCCACCCTCGGGGTGGCCGCCCTCTGGACGACCGGCGCGCTGGCGTCCGGGCCCCTCGACCTGGGCCAAGGCGTCACCCGTTCCGGGGGGCGTAGCCGCGGCGTCCTGCAGGGGTTCCTGCTGGGCGTCATCCTGCTGGCGATCTTCGTGGCCGGCGCCCTGGTCGTCGCCCGGATCCCGCTGTTGGCGGGGCCGGTCGAGGGGCTGCTCGCCCACGCGAGCGTCGGCTCGCTGGGCCTCGTGGCCGCCGTCACCGCCGTCAACGGCATCGCCGAGGAGCTGTTCTTCCGCGGCGCCGTCTACGCCGCCCTCGACCGGCGGTTCCGCCTCGTCGGGTCCACGGCGCTCTACGCGGCGTCCACGCTGTTCACCGGCGTCCCGCTGCTCACGTTCGCGGCCGCCTGCCTGGGCCTGCTGACCGCCGCCCAGCGGCGGGTGACCGGCGGCGTCCTGGGACCGATGACCTCGCATCTCACCTGGTCGCTGGGCATGTTGTTCCTGCTGCCACCGATCCTCGACGCCCTGGGAGGCTGACATGACCGACCCCACCGCCGCCCCCGACCCCGGTGCCGCGCGCGACCGCACGGTCCTCGTGACGGGGGCCACCGGCTACGTGGGCGGACGCCTCGTGCCCGCCCTGCTGGACGCCGGCTGGTCCGTGCGCATCCTCGTCCGCACGCCGGCCCGACTGAAGGCCGACTGGCGCGATCGCGTCGAGGTCGTCGCCGGCGACGCCGAGTCGGACGCCGACGTGCGGCGCGCGCTCACCGGCGTCGACGTCGCCTACTACCTGCTGCACTCGATGGACGGCCACGGCGACTACCGGGGCCGGGACCGCCGGCTGGCCACCACGTTCGCGGACGCCGCCCGCACCGTCGGCGTCCGGCGCCTGGTCTACCTCAGCGGGCTGCACCCGCCCGGCCCGCTGTCGGACCACCTGGCGTCCCGGGTCGAGGTCGGCGAGATCCTGCTGCGCTCCGGCGTGCCGACGGCCGTGCTGCAGGCGGGCGTCGTGCTGGGGGCCGGGTCGGCGTCCTTCGACATGCTGCGGCACCTGACCGAGCGGCTGCCGGTCGCGGTGGGCCCGCGGTGGCTGCGCAACCGCATCCAGCCGATCGCGGTCGACGACGTCGTGCACTACCTGGTGCGGGCCGCCGACCTGCCGCCCGAGGTCAACCGGACCATCGACGTCGGCTCCGACGAGGTGCTCACCTACCTCGACATGATGCGCCGCTACGCGCAGGTCGCGGGGCTCGGACGGCGGCGGATCGGCACGGTGCCGGTGCTCACCCCCTGGCTCGCCTCCCACTGGGTGGGCGTGGTCACCCCCGTGCCCGCGGGTATCGCGAAACCCCTGGTGGGCAGCTTGATCCACGACGCGGTCAAGCGCGAGGACGACGCCCGCACCCTGCTGGGCGACCCGCCCGGCGGCCTGGCCGGCTTCGACGAGGCGGTGCGGCGCGCGACGGCGTCCGTCGACCCCCAGCGGTGGCGGCGCACTCTGGCCGGCGTCGGGGCCGCGGTCGCCGCCACGGCGGTGGCGGGCTCGCTGCTCACCGACCCGGACAGCGCCTGGTACCGCGGCCTCCGCAAGCCCGCCTGGCAGCCCCCGGCGCTCGCGTTCCCCGTGGTCTGGACCGCGCTCTACGCCCTCGTCACCGTCGCCGCCGCGTCGACCAGCGCCGACCTGGAGGAGGCCGGCCGGGACGTCGAGGCCGCCGACTTCCGGCGCGCCCTCGGGGCGAACCTCGTGCTCAACGCCGGCTGGAGCGGGCTGTTCTTCCGGGCCCACCATCCGCCGCTCGCGACCCTCGGCGCCGGGCTGCTGGCCGGGTCGTCGGTCGACCTCGCGCGCCGCGGCGCCCTGGCCGGGCCCGGGAAGGGCGCCGCCCTCGGCGCCTACGCCGCTTGGTGCGTGTTCGCCACCGCGCTGTCGGGAGCGGTCGCCCGCCGCAACCCGCGGTGACCGGACGCCCCCCGTCCGGACGCCCCCCGTCCGGACGCCCCCGGTCCCGGACGCCGACGCGCCTGCTCGGCCTGCTGGGGCGGGTGCTGGCGAACCTCGGGATCGTCGCGGGCTGGACGGTCGCCGTGGGCGCCACCGCGCCCCGCTGGCCCGCCGGGTGGCTGGCGCGGGACCGGGGTCCGCTGCGGCTCGCGCCCGGGGAGTCGGTGGCGCGGTACCGGCGGGTCGGCGTCCACCGGTGGGCGCGCGGGCTGCCCGAGTGGGGCGGGGTGTTCGGGGTGAGCAAGCGGCGGCTGCCCGGTTCGTCGCCGGAGCAGTTGGCCGGCTACCTGGTCGAGGTGCGCCGCGCCGAGTGGGTGCACTGGCTGTCGCTGCTGGCGCTGGTGCCGATCGCCCGCAGCGGGCCGCGCTGGCTGGGGCGCATGTTCGCCGGCGTGGCGCTGGCGGTCAACGCGCCCTTCCTGGCGATCCTGCGGTTCAACCGGCTGCGGCTGCAGGGCCTGCTGGCGCGGCGGGGATGACGGGGCGGCCCTTCCAGGACGCCGTGCCGCGCAGGTGCCGCCCCCACGAGACCGCGTTGAGCGCGGCGAAGGCGACGATCGAGGCCGGGTGCGCCGCCGAGTCGGGCCAGACGCGGCCCCCGACCCGGGCGGCCACCGCGGCGCGGCCCACGACGCCGGCCGCGTAGCCCACCGCGCCCACCACCCGGGTGCCGGGGGTGCGGCCGGCCAGGGCGGCCAGGGGCGGCACCACGTGGGCGAGCAGCAGCACGGCGTTGACCGCGAGGCTGCCCGCGGGCCCGCCGAACGCGGCCCACAGCGACTTGCCGTACCCGTCCACCACCTCGCGGGGGGTGGCGTACATGCGGCACGAGGCCAGGTGCGCGGCGTCCAGGGTGGCGGCCCGCCCGCCGGCGGCCTTGACGGCGCGCATCAGGCCGAGGTCCTCCAGGACGTCCCCGGCCACGGCCGCGTGGCCGCCGGCGCGCGCGTAGGCGTCCGCGTCGATCACGAGGAACTGGCCGTTGGCCGCCGACAACGAGGGACGCCGCGACCGCTCCGCGATCCGCAGCGGCATCGTGGCCGCCCACGACCAGGTGAGCAGCGGCTGGACGAGGCGGCCGAGCCAATCGTCCGCCATCTCGCGGGGGAACGGCGACACCAGCGCGAAGCCGCCCGCCCGCAGTTCGGCGACCGCGGCCCGCACGGCATGGGGGCCGAAGGCGACGTCGGCGTCCGCGAACACCAGGACGCTGCCGGTGGCCCGCTCGGCCAGGCGCGCGCACGCCCACGGCTTGCCCAGCCAGCCGGCCGGGGGCGGCTCGTCGGCGCCGGTGACGACCGTGAGCCGCGGGTCGGTGAAGCCGCGCAGGATCGCGGCCGTGGCGTCGGTGGAGCCGTCGTCGAGGACGATCACCTCGAGGTCGGGCACCCCGTGCTGGTCGAGCAGGCCGGCGACCGTCGCGCCGACGTGGGCGGCCTCGTCGCGGGCCGGTATCAGGACGCTCACCCGCTCGGCGATCGCCGGGCCGCGCGCCGCCGGACGCCGCAGGTGCCGCAGGTTGGCGACCGTGTGCGCGGCCAGCCCGACCGCCAGCACCGTCCCGGCGAGGGTGAGCCGGCCGGTCATCGGGCCGCGACCCCCGCGGTCGCTGCGGGCACCGGGCTCGGACGCCGCAGGCTCAGCCACCACGGCACCACCACCAGCCCCATCAGGACGCCGCCCCACAGCGCCACGCCGGGCCGGCCCCAGAACACGGCGTTGCCGAACACGTTCGAGAAGTACACCCAGCTGAGCAGGAATGTCGGCACCCCGGTCGGCGTCTCGACGCGGGGCAGGCGGCTCAACAGCCCCATGAACAGGGTCGACACGAGCAGCCAGCCCAGGAAGTTCGACACCGGGATCCCCGGGATGCCGGGCAGGGTGTGCTCGGCCGGGGGCCACACCCAGTAGCCCTCGCCGACCATCTGCGGGTCGAGGAACAGGTCCCAGGTGGTGAACAGGAAGCCCCCGAGCAGCGCGGTCGCCCACCGCGTCCGGACCAGCCGCTGCACGGCCAGCAGGCACGGGTACGCCATCATCGACCAGGCCAGCGGGATCAGCAGCGGCACCCCGGCCACCTGGACGCCGAGGGCGTCCGTGTAGTGGTAGGCGCCGAACGGCCACCCGGTGGCGACGCCGAGCGCCTCGGCCCCCCAGCCGACGCCGACGGTGATGGCGAGGTAGCGGAGCGTCCAGCCCGGGCCGCGCCACAGCCAGGCGTGGCCGACGCTGGCCGCCACGGACGTGAGCACGGTGGCGATCGTGAGCGCCAGGCGGGCGTCGCCGCTGGTGAGCGGCCACGCGATGTGGCCCGCCACCGTCGCGGCGGCGAGCGCCCAGGGCACGGCCCGGGCGACCGGGCCGACCTGTCGGACGCCGTCGGTGCGGTCGGCAGCCGTCACGCCACCGCCCCCGCGGGCCGCGGCCCCGCGGCGAAGTCGATGTGGGGGACGCCGAGGGTCAGGGCCCGCACGGTGAGGGCCACCTTCTCGCGGTCCGGCACCCGGAGGCGTCCGGAGAACACGTCGTAGTCCGCGGCCTCGATGAGGTCGAGGATGCGGCTGTACAGCACGAGCGCCGTGCCGACGCAGCGCCGCGAGGCGGGCGGCAGCAGCGGCAGGCCGCGTTGGCCCTCGGCGTAGAGGGCCCGGTTGCGGGCGACCTGCTCGGCCATCATGGCCCGCCAGGCCGGGGTGACCCGCCGCAGCGCAGGGTCGGCGCCGTGCCGGGCCAGGTCCTCCTGTGGCAGGTAGACGCGGCCCCGGTCGAGGTCCTCGCCGACGTCGCGCAGGAAGTTGGTCAGCTGGAAGGCGTTGCCCAACGCCCGGGCCGCGGCCTTGGCGTCCGGGCTCGTCGGCTCGAGGACGGGCAGCATCATCTCGCCGATGACCGCGGCCGAGCCCTCCATGTAGCCGTCGCGCAGGTCGGCCCACGTCGCCCAGGTGGTGCGGGTGAGGTCGGCGGCCATCGCGTCGAAGAACCGCTCGAAGCACTCGGGATCGGTACCCCGCCGGGCGATGCTGTCGACGATCGCCGCCATGACCGGCTGCTCGGCCCCGCCCCGGGCGAGCGCGGCGAAGAACGCCGCCCGGAAGGCCGCCAGCCGCTCGGCGGGCGTCCCGTCGCGGGGCACCGCGGTGTCCTCGGGCTGCACCGTGTCCGGCTCGTCGACGATGTCGTCGGCCAGCCGGCACAGCGCGTACACCGCGAACACGTCGCGGCGCTGCCCGGCCGGCAGCAGCCGCGCCCCCCAGTAGTAGGTGGTGCCGTGCTGCTTGGTCAGCTCCGCGCAGCGGCGGTAGCCGGCCTCGAGGGCGGTCACCGGAGGTGCTCCCGGACGCGCCCGGCGGCGATCTTGCCCGACACCAGCACCATCGGGATGCCGACGCCGGGCGTGGTGCCCGACCCGGCGAACACCAGCCCCGGCACCCGCCTGTCGATGTTCTTCGGCCGGAACGGCCCGGTCTGCCCGAACGTGTGGGCCAGCGCGAACGGCGTCCCGGCCGCCATGCCCTGGCGCTGCCAGTCGGCCGGGGTCACCAGTTCTTCGGTGACGATGTCGGTGGGGTAGCCGGACTCCTGCAGCCAGCCCAGCATCCGCTCGCGCAGCCGCGGCCCCTCGACGTCCCAGTCCAGGGGGCCGGCGACGAGGTTCGGCGTGGGCTCCAGCACGTAGAGGGTGTGGTGGCCGGCGGGCGCGGCGTCCGGGTCGTCGAGGGAGTGCACGGCGACGAACCGCGACGGATCCGCCATCGGGACGCCGCGGTCCAGCAGGTCGCGGAACGCCTCGTCCCACGCCTTGCCGAAGTGGATGTTGTGGTGGCCGAGGTGGTCGGGCACCTCGCCCCGGACGCCGACGTGCCACACCACCGCGCTCGGGGAGAACCGGCCGCGGACGGTCGTGCGCGGCGGCTTGAGGTCGGGCAGCAGCCGCTCGTAGGCGGTCGGCAGGTCGGCGGTGACGACGACGGCGTCCGCCGCGATCACCCCCCCGTCGGCCAGCCGCACCCCGGACGCCGACCCGTCGCCCCGGCGCTCCACGCGCTCGACGGGCGTCGACCAGCGGAACTCGACCCCGGCGTCCTCCGCGGCCTTCGCCATCGCGCGCGGCACCGCGTGCATGCCGCCCTCGGGGAACCACACGCCCTCGATGGAATCCATGTAGGTGATGACGGCGTAGAGGGCCAGCGCCTGGGCGGGGGCCAGCCCGGCGTACATCGCCTGGAAGCTGAAGATGCGGTGCAGGCGCTCGTCGTCGAAGCGGCGCGCCACCGACGGACCCAGCCGGCCGAGGCCGCCGAGCCGAACGAGTTCGAGGGCCGCCTTCGGCGACTTGAGCAGCCCCAACGGCGAGTTGAAGTTGACGTCGATGAAATGGGCCATCTCGACGTCGTTGAGCCGCTTCAGCCACGCCACGAACGCGTCGAACGCCGCGGCGTCCTTCGCGCCCGACTGGGCGGCGATCTCGGCGCGCATCTTCTCGTGGCCGGGGCGCACCAGCAGCCGCGACCCGTCCGCGAAGTGCGTGTGGTAGGCGGGGTCGAGCAGGTTGAGGGTCACATAGTCGGACGCCGTCGCGCCGACCGCGGCGAACGCCTGCTCCAGCAGCGGCACCATGGTGAACACGGTCGGGCCGGTCTCGAAGCGGAACCCGTCCCGCTCGAGCAGGCCGTAGCGGCCGCCCGGGATGGGGAGCGAGTCGACGACCGTCACGCGATGCCCGTCGCCGGCCAGGTGCAGTGCGGCGGCCAGGCCGGCCAGGCCGGCGCCGACGACCACGACATGGGTGGCGAGGCCGGAGGCACGGGGGGTGCGGCGGGCGCGGCGGGGGGTGGTCGGCATCATGAGTTCCTCCAGGCGACGGTGCGGGCGGCCTCGCGGAGCCCGGCGACCCCGTCGGTGGCCAACGGATGGCGGTCGAGCACGGCCAGGGCCGACGCTACCGCGGAGGCGATCAGGCGCTCGATCTCGGCGTCCACGCCGGCCCGACGCATCGCGTCGGCCAGGGCCGCCACGTCGTCGTGCCCGAAGGCCGGTGTCCCGACCCGGGCGAGCAGGGCGGCGTCCTCACCGGTGAGCCAGTCGCTGGCCAGCGACAACAGGACGGTCGCCTTGGCCTCGAACAGGTCGTCGCCGGCGGGCTTGCCGGTCACGGCCGGGTCGCCCCAGACGCCCAGGTGGTCGTCGCGCAGGGCGAACGCCCGGCCCAGGTGGTCGCCGTACTCGAGCAGGGTGGCGATGAGTTCGGGGGCGGCGCCGGCGGCCGTAGCGCCCAGTTGCAGGGGGCGGGCGATCGAGTACTGGCCCGACTTCACCCGGGCGACATGCTCGGCGTGGGCCCGGTCGCGGCGTCCGGCTGCGGCGCCGGTGAGGTCGGCGCGCTGGCCGGCCAGCAACTCGATGGACAGTTCGTACCAGGCGGCGCGCATCGGCCGCGGCAGGTCGTCGACCAGGCGGTCGGCGACGGTGTGGGCGAGGTCGCCCAGCAGGATCGCCAGGTTGCGGCCGAACAGGTCGCGGTCGCCGAAGGCGTGGGCGGCGCGATGCCATTCGGCGGCGGCCATGTGGGCGGCCGCCTGCCCACGCCGGGACGCCGACTCGTCCATCACGTCGTCGTGGACGAGCGCGAACAGGTGCAGGGTCTCCAGCGCCGCGGCCGCCCGCACGGCGTGCCGGTAGCCGGCCGCCCCGTGGACGCCGCCGGCCGCGATGTAGCCCCAGTAGGTCATGGCCACCCGGAGGCGCTTGCCGCGGCCGACCAGGAGGTCGCCCATCCAGCGGGGCAGGTCCGCGACGAGGACGTCCAGGCCCAGCCCGCCCGTGTGGGCCGCCCAATCGGTGGACAGGGCGTCCACCTCGGCGGTGAGCAGGGCGTCGACGTCGCGGATCGCGGCGGCCAGGTCGGTGGCGGACGCCGTGGGGCACGCGAGGTCGGGGTGGGCGGCGACGATGCGGGGCACCTGGAGCGCGGACCACGGGCTGTAGACGTGCGGGGTGGCGGAGATCGCGGCGGTCAGGTTCTCCCAGGGCACCCAGGCCCACTCGGCCACCTCGCCGGGGTCGGCGGTGGGGGTCTCGTCGGCGACGAACGCGGCGAACACCGGGCAGATCTCGTTCTCGACGACGCCCGAGGCGTCCGTGGCGCGGTAGCGGAAGTCGGGCAACAGCGGGATCAGCGGGCCGACGTGCAGCCCCACCTCCTCGCGGATGCGGCGGCGCGCGGCGTCCTCGATCGCCTCGCCGGGCTTGGGGTGACCGCAGCAGGAGTTCGTCCACACGCCGGGCCAGGTCTTCTTGGACAGCGCCCGCCGGGTCACCAGCACCTCGCCGCGGGCGTTGAAGATGTAGGTGGAGAACGCCAGGTGGAGCGGGGTGTCGGCGTGGTGCACGGCCATCCGGTCGGCGCGGCCGACCGGGCGGCCCTCGTCGTCCACGAGGACAACCTCGTCGGGGACCCCGCTCGGCGGAAGGCTGCGGGGGCGGCGGGGGCTGGCGTCCGGGCTCATGGTCTGTCCAATGTTTGTCGAGGTTCGCCAAAGCATAGCGACGGGGTGGGGGTGGGCGCAATCTTTGCGACAGGTGTCCTGGCGGGGGGTGGCATCCGGGGCGTCGGGGGGCGTCCGGGGGGGCCGAGGGCGTCCGAGGGGGGCGTCCGGGGGGGGCGTCCGGCACGTCACACGCGCTCGGTGCTGCCCAGGACCGCGACGGCGCCCACGGCGGCGAACGCGGTGCCGACGGCGAGCAGCGCGGGCACGCCGGCGAGGTCGAGCAGCACGCCGCCCCCCAGCCCCGCCACCACGTTGCCGAGGGTGAGGGTGACGGTCATGTAGGCCTGCCCGCGGACCCGCTCCCGGGGCGGCAGCAGGCGATCGACGTAGTAGACGGACGCCGGGACCACCAGGGCGAACGCCGCCACCTGCAGGGCCTGCGCGAGGTAGAGCGCGCCCAGGCTGCCGGCCAGCCAGGTCGCCAGGGCCTTGACGGCGAAGGCGACGGCGGCGACGCGCAGCAGGGTCCCGGAGTGCCAGCGCCGCACGATGCGGCGGAAGAACAGCATCGGCAGCGTCTCGATCGTCGCCGCGATGGTGACGGCGACCCCCATCTCGGACGCCGTCCCGCCGTGGAAGCTGACCACCTGGAACAGGTAGCTGTTGATGATCGCGTGGCTGATGTAGCCGCCGGTGATGCCGGCCAGCAGCACCGCGAACCGCCGGCGACGCCGGGCGTCCAGGGGGGCCGTCGGGGCCGGGCGGGGGGCGTCCGGGCGGGGGGCGTCCGACTCGAGCGGCTCGGGGACGCCGCGGGCGGGGCCGGGCCCGGGGCCGGGGACGCCGGGGCCGGTGAGGACGAACGTCCAGGCGGCGACGACGAGGAGCGCCTGCACCACCACCAGCAGCACCGGGACGACCGCGGAACTGGTGGCCGCGACCAGGGCGCCCACGCCGAGGGAGGTCAGGGCGAAGGCGAACGACCCGACGGCGCGGGCCGGCCCGAAGTCGACGGGGATGCCGCGGTTGACGCACTCCATGCCGACGGCGTTCACCAGGGGGGTCGCCACCTGCAGGATGCACAGCAGGTACCCGAACGCGACGGCGTGCCAGAGGGGGCCCCGGCCGGGCACGAGCAGCGCCGCCGCCCCCAGGGCGGTGGCGGCGGCCAGGCCGGCGATCCAGAGGCGGAGCGGCACCCGGGACCGGCCGGCGATCCCCGCGAGCAGCGGTTGCAGCACCGCCGAGACGGCCCCGGACGCCGCGAGCACCAGCCCGATCTGGGCGTTGCTCAGCCCCTGGCTCAGCAGGTAGACGCTGGAGAACCCGAGGATGAGGCAGAAGCCCGACCAGTAGGCGGCGTTCAGCGCCGCGTAGCGGATCGTGGGCAGCTGAGTGCGCACCCCTAGCGGCGCAGTTCGGGGGCGAGGTCGGCGAAGGGCAGATCCGCGAACGCCTCCGCGACCCCGGGGTGCGTGATGGCGCCGGCGAACGTGTTGACGCCCAGGGCGAGGGCGGGGTTGGTGCGGCAGGCGTCCCGCCAGCCGTGGTCGGCCACCTGCACGGCGTACGGCAGGGTGGCGTTGGTGAGCGCCCAGGTGGACGTGCGCGGGACGGCACCCGGCATGTTCGCGACGCAGTAGAACGTCGAGTCGTGCACCCGGAAGGTGGGGTCGGCGTGGGTCGTGGGACGGGAGTCCTCGAAGCAGCCGCCCTGGTCGATGGCGATGTCGACCAGCACCGAGCCCGGCTTCATCTGGGCGACCAGGTCGTTGGACACCAGCTTGGGGGCGCGGGCGCCCGGCACGAGGACGGCGCCGATGACGAGGTCGGCGTTCCGCACCTGGTCGCGGATCGACATGCTGTTCGACGCGATGCCCTGGATGCGGTTGTCGAACCGCCAGAACGTGAGCCGCAGCTTCTCGAGGTCGTTGTCGAGCATCGTGACGTGGGCGCCCATGCCGAGGGCCACGTTGGCCGCGTTCTGGCCGGCGGTGCCGGCGCCGATGACGACGACCTGCGCGTTCTGGACGCCGCCGATGCCGCCGAGCAGCACGCCGGGGCCGCCGTGGGGCCGCATCAGGGCGTGGGCGCCGACCTGGGGGGCCAGGCAGCCCGCCACCTCGGACATCGGGTACAGCAGGGGCAGCATCCGGTTGGGCAGTTGCACGGTCTCGTAGGCGATGGCCGTGGTGCCGGCCCGCAGGAGGGCTTCGGTCTGGGCGCGGTCGGCGGCCAGGTGCAGGTAGGTGAACAGCACGAGGTCGTCGCGCAGGTAGCCGTACTCGGACTCCACCGGCTCCTTCACCTTGAGGACCAGTTCGCCGGACGCCCACGTGGCCTCCGCGCCCTCGACGATCGTGGCCCCCTGGGCGACATAGTCGGCGTCCGGGATCAGGGAGCCGGCGCCCGCCCCCGCCTGCACGACCACCTCGTGCCCGCGCTGAACCAACTCGGCCACTCCGGCCGGGGTGATGGCGACCCGGAACTCGTTGTTCTTCACTTCCGCTGGGATCGCGATCCGCATCTCTTCTCCTCTTCCTCTGTCCCCGGACTGTGCTGTCCCCGAACGTGGACGCTGCCCTGTTTGCCCGACTCTGCCCTGTGCCCGACTCTGCCCTGTTGCCCCGACTGGGACTCTGCTCGGTCTCCAACCTAAGGCCGCTCCCGGCGGCGGGGGTGCCATCGCGACCGTACGCCTTTGATTACTCCAGGTACTCAAAGTCGTACGCCCTGGGCACCACCCCCGAGGGGGGTCCGCAGAGGGAGTCCGGAGAGGGCGTCCGGAGAGCCCGGCCGGAGAGCCCGGCCGGACAGCCCGGCCGGAGGCCCCCGCCGGAGGGCCCGGCGGACTGCGCGTCTAGACTGCGGCCGTGTCGCCCGACGATTTCGCAGCCCTGGTCCGCAGCCGCCACACCGTCCGGGATTTCCGGCCCGACCCGGTGCCCGACGAGGTGCTGCTCGCCGTCCTGGACGACGCCCGGCACGCCCCGAGTTGGAGCAACACCCGGCCGTACTGCGTGGCCGTGGCGTCGGGGGAGCAACTCGACCGGATCCGGGACTCCTATCTGCGGGCCTTCGACGCCTCGGTCGGGCTGTTACGGCGCCGGTCCCCGTCGGCGCTACGGGGCCTGTTGCGCGGCGGCCTGCCCGACGGCGACTTCCGGACGCTGCGCCGGTACCCCGACGATCTGCGCGAGCGCAGCGTCAAGGTGGGCGTCGGGCTGTACCGGCACCTCGGCATCGCCCGCGGCGACCGGGACGCCCGGGACGCCCAGTTGCGTCGCAACCTCGAGTTCTTCGGGGCGCCGACGGTGCTGTGGCTGTTCGTCCACGATCGGTTGCTGCCGTTCTCGGCGCACGACGCGGGGCTCATGCTGCAGACGTTGATGCTGTCCGCGCAGGCCCATGGGGTCGCCACCTGCCCGCTGGGGGTGCTGGCGACGTGGCGGCACCCGGTGGACGCCGAGTTCGCCGTCCCCCGGCGCTACAAGCTGATCACCGGCGTGGCCCTGGGCTACGCGAGCGACGACGCGGTCAACGAGTTCCGCGCGGAGCACCCGCCGGTCGTCCTGCTGCCGGGGCGCTGAGGTGCCGGGGAGGGGTGCCCCCACGCAGGGGGTGGAGCGCGTCGTCGTCGTGGGAGCCGGGGCGATGGGGGCCCTGTACGCGGCGCACTTCGCGGCGTCCGGGTTCGACGTCGGGTTCCTGGCCCGCGGCGAGCGGGCGGAGCGGCTGCGGCGGCGTCCACTGACCGTCAACGGGACACCGCTGGCCGTCCCGGTCGTCGAGGGGGACGCCGTGGGCGTCCGGCCCGCCGATCTGGTGATCCTCGCCGTCAAGGACCGGCAGTTGGCCGACGCGGTGGACGAGATGGCGTCCGTGATGGGGCCGGACACGGTCGTGCTGTCGGTGATGAACGGCCTCGACTCGGAGGAGGTGCTGGCCGCCCGGTTCGGCTGGGAGCGGGTGCTGCTCTGCGTTGCGATGGCGATGGACGCGCAGAAGGACGGCGACGCGGTGCTGTTCCGGCAGGCGGGGCGCCTCGTGTTCGGCCGCCCCGACGGCCCGGGGGACGGCCCGGTGGGCGGCTCGGGGGACGGCCCGGTCGACGCCGCGATGGTGCGGGTGCAGGAGGCGCTGACCCGCGCCGGGCTGGCCTGGGAGTCCCCGCCGGACATGCGTCGTCGCCTGTGGTGGAAGTTCATGGTGAACACGGGCATCAACCAGGCCTCCGCGGTGCTGCGGATGCCGTACGGGGCGTTCCAGTCGGAGGGCGATCCGCGGGCCCTGATGTGGGCGCTCATGGATGAGGTGGTGGCGGTCGCGCGTCCGGAGGGGGTGTCGCTCGGCGCGGAGGATCTCGCCACCTGGGACCGCGTCCTGGCCGGGCAGCCGGCGCAGGGCTGGACGTCCATGCACCAGGACGTCGAGGCGGGGCGTCCGACCGAGGTGGAGTCCTTCGCGGGGCGGGTGGTGGCGTTGGGCCGCAGCCACGGCGTCCCCACGCCGTACAACCAGGCGATCCTCTGGATCCTGCGCGCCCGGCACGCCGGGTAGGGCCCCGCGCGGGACCGGCCGGGGACGCGCGCGGAGGCGTCCAAAAATGTGATATCACTTAGCTATCGCATTTTCATGGAAGGACGCGACATGACCAGCCAGCAGCGACCCACCCCGACGGCAACCCCCGCCCCGGCTCCGGCGACCGACACCGAGGGCGACTCCGTGGGCGGGACCCCCGCCGGCCGCCCCGTCGGCCGGGAGGGTGCGCGGGTCGACATCGTCGAACGCAAGGCCTGGTACCTCGACGGCATCGTCGCGTTCGTGGGGGCGCTCGTGCTGACGGGCGTCTCCGGGTGGCTGATCGTCACCGCGGCGATCGCGCTGGAGGCGGGTGCCGGCGGCGAAGTCTCGCTGGGGTTGGGGGTGCTCCTGCTGGTCCTGGCGGGGGTGATGTTCTCGAGCCTGACGATCATCAGCCCCGGGGACACGAAGGTGGTGCAGTTCTTCGGGCGGTACGTGGGGACGATTCGGCGGGCGGGGCTGTTGATGACGGTGCCGTTCAGCACGAAGAAGAAGGTGTCGGTCAAGGTCCGCAACTTCGAGACCAACGAGCTCAAGGTGAACGACGCCGACGGCAATCCGGTGAACATCGCCGCCATCGTGGTGTGGCAGGTGGCCGACACGGCCAAGTCGGTGTTCGCGGTCGAGGAGTACGCGGCGTTCGTCGCGGTGCAGTCGGAGTCGGCGCTGCGGCACGTCGCGAGCGGCCACCCCTATGACAACGCCGGACCCGGCGAGGAGAGCCTGCGCGGCTCGACGGACCTGGTGGCCGGCGAGTTGGCGGACGAGGTGGCGGCGCGCATCGCGATCGCCGGCCTGGAGGTGGTCGAGACCCGCATCTCGTCGCTGGCCTATGCGCCGGAGATCGCGCAGGCGATGTTGCAGCGGCAGCAGGCGTCCGCGATCATCGCCGCCCGCGGGCTGATCGTCGAGGGTGCGGTGTCGATGGTGGAGAACGCGCTGGAGCGACTGGAGTCCGAGGGGGTGGTGACCCTCGACGAGGAGCGCAAGGCCGCGATGGTGTCGAACCTGCTCGTGGTGCTGACCAGCGATTCGCGGGTCACGCCCGTGATCAACACCGGCTCGCTGTACACCTGAGCGGGCGTGGGGCGGGCGTGACGAGCGGGATGGCGTGGTGGGTGTGAGGGCGGGGGAGGGCTGATGGCGGAGCGTAAGGCGATCCTGCTGCGGCTCGACCCCGCCGTCCACGACGCCCTGGCCCGCTGGGCCGCCGACGACCTGCGCTCGGTGAACGCGCAGGTCGAGGTGCTGCTCCGGGAGGCGCTGAAGCGGGCGGGCCGGGAGCCCCGGGGGGCTGGGCCGCTTCCCCGGCGGGGCCGGCCGCCGAAAGAGGATGGCTGACGGTCCCGAGGAGGAGGGTTGAGACGCCCGACAGGGGGCTTGGTCGACCCGATCATGGATATTCCACGAATACTGTGAATTTGCACGTTCAAATCGGGTCGAGAAGCTCAGTGTCCGTGGAATATCCATGATCGGCGCCGAAGACCGGCCCGGCCGAGCGGTGCCGCTCGGTCGGAGCGAGCTCGGGGCCAGCGGGGGTTCGGCGTAGCGGGGTTCTGGCCTAGCCGGCCCGCCCGGCGGGGTCGTGGGCGGGGTCGGTTTCGGGGTGGAAGAGGTCTTCGATGGGGCAGTCGAACAGGCCCGCGAGGCGGAAGGCGAGGGGAAGGGAGGGGTCGTAGTGGCCCTTCTCGATCGAGATCACCGTCTGCCGGGACACCCCCAGGGCCTCGGCGAGCCGCGCCTGGGACCAGCCCCGCTCGCCGCGCCGGGTGGCGACGTCGTTGCGCATCGGTCAGCCCCGGCGGCGGAGCACGAGGTAGCGCACGGCCACGTCGAGGACGATGAGCACCCACAGTCCGATGAGGGTGAGGTCGGTGGGGAGGGTCACGCGGGTGATCGCGAGGGCGCCGGCGGCGAGGCCCATCATGGCGAGGCCGTCGAAGAGGGCGCCGGTGGCGGCGCGGTCGAGCCACTGCGACTCGATGGAATCCTCGGGGCGGTCGACGGTGCCGCGCAGGCTGGTGCGGTCGACGAGCAGCAGCCAGCCGAGGGCGGTGCCGATCGGCAGGGCGGTCGCCGCGACGACCACGCCCAGCAACTCGGGGTCGGAGGCGGGGGTGACGAGGCGGGTCAGCGCCCCGAGGGCCCCGGCCACGGCGAGCCCGATGAGCAGGGCGGGGCCCCAGAGGGCGAGGCCGCGGCGTCCGGAGCGGGTGGTTCCCCAGGTGGTGCGGGTGGTGGTGGGCATGGGGGGTTCTCCTGTCAGGGGGTGGCCGGCGGGTGCCGACGCCCTGACTCTAGGTAAAGCGCCCTTTACTTGTCAAGCTCGCTTTACCCCCGGCCCGGGGGCGTCAGACGCCCGCGGCGTCCGCCTTCTTGGCGACCCGGGCGTCGAACTTGGCGCGGTCGATGACGGCGCGGCGGTGGGTGCCGCGGCCGATCTCGTCGAGGTCGTCGCGCAGGATCACGTCGAAGCTCACCAGGCGTCCCTCGACGGCGGTGACCGTGGCCTCGGCCGTGACCGTCAGGCCGACCGGGGTGGCGGCGGTGTGGTCGAAGCAGACGTTGACGCCCACCGACGACTCGCCCTCGTCGAGGAACGGGTGCAGCACCGCCATCGCCGCGCACTCGGCGAATCCGACCAGGTAGGCCGTGGCGAACACGCGCGGCATGGTGTCGAACCGCGGGAACCGCTGGGACACCGCCGGAACCGTCAGCGAATCGTCCACCAGCACCGATACGGACGCCGCCGCGCCCACCGTCAAATCCTTCATGGCCCGTCCCCTCCTCCGGTGGCGTCACCGTAGCGGACGCCGCGGGATCCGGTTGGGCGGGGCAGTCTGTGGGTCGTCGTCGGCTACCGCTGCATGTCCACGAACCGGCTCATCGCCCCCTGGAAGGCGACGGGGATGACGTCGGTGGCACCGTTGCGGTGCTTGGCGACGATGAAGTCGGCTTCGCCGGCCCGCTGGGAGTTCTTGTCGTAGGCGTCCTCGCGGTGCAGCAGGATCACCACGTCGGCGTCCTGCTCGAGGCTGTTGTGCACCGTGATGCCGTCCGCGACGAAGTTGTGGGTGTCCAGCACGGTGGCGTCGAACACCTCCTCCTCGCCGAGCAGGTCGATCGAGGCCACGGCGTCCCAGAACACGTCGCTGGACGCCTCGCGTTCAAGGGCGCTCGAGCCCAGCACGTGCGCCGCGCGAGCCAGTCGCTGCCGGCTGGGGGAGTGCCGCCACATCGTGGAGCCGCAGAACTGCGTCCCCATCGCGCCGGCGAACGCGCGGTGGGTCATGCCGACCGTCACCAACTCGCCGCGGACCTTGGCCCACACCGCCTGCGGAACGGTGTCGAGGTTGGTGTTGGCCACGACTCCCTCCAGGTGGCCGAGCACCTCGCCCACGGCCAGGCCTCGCGCCCCGTGGGCGCCGATCTGCCGGCAGAACACCCGCTGCTGCTCAGCGCCGTGGATGAGCACGTGGAAACCGTCGCGGTAACCGGCCTTGCGGGCCACTTTGAGGCGCGCGACGATGCCGAACCGGCCGAGCAGCCGCATCACGTCATCGGCGAGCCGTCGGCTGGTGGTCGCGTAGTAGAGGCGTCCCTGCCCGGCCTTGTCGTCCCAGCGCACCGACCCATCGGTCGCCCATAGGTGCCGCAGGAACAGCGCCACCTGCTCGCGCGGAAGGCCGAACACCCACGACGGGACGAACTTCTCATGGCTCCGCAGACCGAAGAGCCCCGCCTCGTCGAGCCAGGCGGCGATCGGGTTCCGACGACCGTGCGTGAGGTGGTGCGGGCTCGGGAGCCGCAGCGTGGTAACCCGAGCGGCGGGGTAGTCGTCGCGGACCGCCGTGACACCGAACCGGCGGGCGGCGTCCGTCACGGCCGTCAAATTGGCCTCGTCGACGGACGCGTAGCGCAGCGGTTGACGCTTCACGAACGAGCCGTCGCCCAGCAGGTGGGCGAGCAGGACGATCTCGTCGGCGTCCCGCGACTCGGGCCTGAGCGGTTCGGGCACCACCCGCGGGATGGCGACGCGGGTGCCGACCGTCAACTCGCCCAGGGGCAGCCAGCCGTCATAGGTGAGGAACGGGTGATTCGCGGACGCCTTCACCTCGCGCCCGGACGTCAGCCGAAGCCGGAACACCTGCTTGACTCCCGAACTGAACACGTGGGTCATCGGCCGCGCGACGAGTCGGCGGTCGGCGTCCAGGGACCACACCGGCACGTCGCGTTCGCCGGTCGCGAGCAGTTCGCCCAGGGTGACCTCGGCGCCGGTGTCGGCCCGCAGCACCCGCGTATCGGCGGTCAGGCAACCCGATTCGCGCAGGTCGGACAGCAGGGGCTTCTTGTCCTGGCGGGTCTCGGGTCCACGGTTCAGCTGCGACAGCGCCACCACGGGCACCTCGAGTTCTTTGGCGAGCAGCTTGATCTGCCGGCTGAACTCCGAGACCTCCAACTGGCGGCTCTCGACCTTCTTGCCCGAGGTCATCAGCTGCATGTAGTCGATGATCACCAGCTTCAGGTCGAACCGCTGCTTGAGCCGCCGCGCCTTCGCCCGGATCTCCATCATCGTCAGGTTCGGCGAGTCGTCGATGAACAGCGGGGCCTGCGACACCTGGGCGGTCTTGGCGGCGATGCGCGCCCAGTCCTCGTCCTTCAGCTCGCCCTTGCGGATGTGGCTCAGCGCGACGGACGCCTCCGCGCTGATGAGCCGCATCACGATCTCTTGCTTCGTCATCTCCAGGCTGAAGAAGACGGCGCACAGGCCGTGCTTGATGGACGCCGCCCGCGCGAAATCCAGCCCGAGCGTCGACTTGCCCATGCCGGGACGCGCCGCCACGATCACCATCTGCCCGGGGTGCAGGCCGTTGGTCAGGTGGTCGAGGTCGACGAACCCCGTCGGGACGCCCGCCATCACGCCGTGCTGGGCCAGCGACTCGATCTCGTCCAGCGTGATCTCCACCAGGTCGCTCAGCGGCTGGTAGTCCTCGGACGCCTTGCCCTCGGCCACCTCGTAGATCACCTGCTGGGCGTGGTCGACGATGTCGTCGACGTCGCCCTGGGCCTGGTAGCCCAACTGCGAGATCTTCATCGAGGCGTCCACCAGGCGCCGGAGGGTGGCCTTGTCGCGGACGATGCCCGCGTAGTAGCCGGCGTTCGCCGTCACCGACACGCTCGAGACGAGTTCGTGCAGGTAGATGTGGCCGCCCACCTGGCCGAGTTGGTTCCGCTTGCCCAGCAGGTCGGCGACCGTGATGGCGTCCGCGGGCTCACCCCGGCCGTACAGATCCATGATCGAGTCGTAGATGAACTCGTGGGCCAGGCGGTAGAAGTCGCGCCCCTTGAGCACCTCCGTGACCTCGCCGATGGCGTCCTTGCTCAACAGCATGGCCCCGAGCACGCTCTGCTCGGCCGGCAGGTCCTGCGGCGGGGTGCGATCCGCGTACGAGCCGCGCTGCTCGCCGCCGAACGCCACCACGTTCTCTGCTGACATCTCTCACCTCCACTGCCGTCGACGCTAGGGGTCGCCTCCGACAATTCCCGTCGCGCCGAGCTCGCAGCACCCCCGAGGCGTTCTCGGGAGGTCATCCGGTGCAGGTGCAGGGGGTGGATCCAGCGGGCTCGTCCGAGCAACCTAGACCGTCGGTCGGGGCGGCGCCACCCACCCGACCACCCCCGAAATTCCCCACGTGTGGATAACCTGTGGACGGCTGTGGAGACACGCGACGACCCCTGTGAACGACGCGCCGAACGCCCGGGGGACAAGTCGGACGCCGCGGCGCCCGTTCCGCTCTGGCTAGGGCCGGCACCCGCCGCCGCATGTGGATTTTGGGATCTTTTTCAAGCAATCCCGCCAGGAGGGCGCGCCTTGACAGGCCACGCTCTGCGGGTGCTAAGGGGCGCACCAGCGCGGCAGCCGTCCACACGTCATCCACAGGGCCGGAACGCTCCGATTTCATACCCCCATGGGGTATGATGGCCGGCGAAGGAGGACACGATGATTCATGTCGCTGACCCCGCCGGGGCGATCGGGGCCGCACGGCCGGCCGGCACGCCCCGGGCGGACATCACCGTCCCACCGCCGGTGGCGATCGTCGAGCGGTCAAGCTGCTGCGGTTCCGCGGACGCCGATGCCGGGCCCTGCCACCACACCGGCCACGACAGCGGCCACCACGGGTACATGGGCAACAAAGAGGCCTACCTGCGACGCCTCAAGCGTATCGAGGGGCAGGCCCGCGGCGTCCACCGCATGGTCGAAGAAGAGCAGTACTGCATCGACATCCTCACCCAGATCTCGGCGGTGACCAAAGCCCTGCAGTCGGTGGCCCTCGGGCTGCTCGACGACCACATGAACCACTGCGTGCTGGCCGCCGCCCAGGCCGGCGGGCAAGAAGCCGAAGACAAGATGGCCGAGGTCTCCGAGGCCATCGCCCGCCTGGTCCGTTCCTGACGCCCACCACCGACCCCCACGTTTTCATCGAGAGGAACCCTGATGACCGACACCGACCTGACCCAGGCCGCCCCCGTCGCCAAGACCTGTAACTGCGGTCCCGACTGCGATTGCGGCTGCAACGACGGCAAGCCGTGCACGTGTGGCGCGGAGGGCAAGACCTGCAACTGCGGTCCCGACTGCGATTGTGGCTGCAACGACGGCAAGCCGTGCACGTGTGGCGCGGAGGGCAAGACCTGCAACTGCGGTCCCGACTGCGATTGCGGTTGCAACGACGGCAAGCCGTGCACGTGTGGTGAGGCGGACGCCGCTCCCGCCGCCGAGGCCGCACCCGCGGCGTCCGGGGTGACGGCGACCTACACCGTGACCGGCATGACCTGCGGGCACTGCGTGAAGGCCGTGAAGGAGGAGGTGTCGGCGATCCCGGGCGTGACCGGGGTGGACGTCGACCTCGCCTCCGGCCGCCTGACCCTCGTCTCGGACGCCCCCGTCGACTTCGACCGCGTCGTCGAGGCGGTCGGCGAGGCCGGCAACTACTCGGTCGAGTAGCCCGCCGAGCACCTGCGGGCGGGCCGTCCCGACAGCCACGGCCCACCCGCCCACCGGCCGACCGGCCGACCCGGCCACCCCTCCGGTGCCCAGCCCCGGTTCCCACCGCACCCTCCCACCGCAAGGCCCCCTGTGGCCGACCGGTCCGTCGGTGCGAGAAGGAGTTCCACCATGCACACCCTCCCGAACGACCCCCAGCGCAGGCCCGATCCTCAGCTCCCAGCCGAGCCTCGAGTCCGACCCGGCACCCTGACGTTCCCGGACGCCTCCGCGCGCGTCGCGATCGACCTCGACATCACGGGCATGACGTGCGCGTCCTGCGCCGCCCGCGTCGAGAAGAAGCTCAACAAGGTCGAGGGCGTCACGGCGTCCGTCAACTACGCGACCAACCGCGCCCACGTGCTCGCCCCGGCCGGCACGCAGCCCGAGCGCCTCATCGAGGTGGTGACGGCCACCGGCTACGGCGCGGCCCTGCCCGCCCCGGACGCCCCACCCGTCGACCACGTCCGCGGGTTGCGGGTCGACCTGATCGTGGCGGCGGTGCTGGCGGTGCCGGTGATCCTGCTGGCCATGGTGCCGGCGCTGCAGTTCCCGGGCTGGCAGTGGGTGTCGCTGGCGCTCACCGTGCCGGTGTACGGGTGGGCCGGACGCCGCTTCCACCGGGCGGCGTGGGTCAACCTGCGCCACGGCGCCACGACGATGGACACCCTGGTCAGCCTCGGCACCACCGCGGCGTTCGGCTGGTCGCTGTACGCGCTGCTGTTCACCCACGCGGGCGCCATCGGCTTCACGCACCCGTTCGAGTGGCGACTCGGCGACGGCGGGGCCGCCGTCTACTTCGAGGCGGTCGTGGCGATCGTCGCGTTCCTGCTCGCCGGGCGCTACGTCGAGGCCCGGTCGCGGGTCGATTCCTCGGACGCCCTCCGCGCACTCCTGAGCCTGGGCGTCACCGAGGTGACGGTGCTGCGCGGCGCCGAGGAGCGGACCATCCCGGTCGCCGACCTCGCGGTCGGCGACACGTTCCTGGTGCGTCCCGGCGACCAGGTGGCCACCGACGGCGTCGTCGTCGAGGGCTCCTCGGCCGTCGACGAGTCGATGCTCACCGGCGAGTCGGTGCCGGTCGACAAGGGCCCGGGCGACCCGGTCGTCGGCGCCACCCTCAACGCCAACGGACGCCTCGTCGTGCGCGCCACCCGGGTCGGCAGCGACACCCAACTCGCCCGGCTCGGCCGCATGGTGGAGGAGGCGCAGACCGGCAAGGCGCCCGTCCAGGCGCTGGCCGACCGCATCTCGGCCTGGTTCGTCCCCGCGGTCGTCGTGCTGGCCGTGGCCACCTTCGCCGGGTGGTTGTTCGCGGGCGCCGGGCCGACGTTCGCCCTGACCGCAGCGGTCGCCGTGCTCATCATCGCCTGCCCGTGCGCCCTCGGTCTGGCGACCCCGACCGCCCTGTTGGCCGGCACGCTGCGCGGCGCCCAGTTGGGGGTCGTGATCTCCGGGGCCGAGGCCCTGGAGCGGGCCCGTGGCGTCGACGCGATCCTGCTCGACAAGACCGGCACGGTCACCACCGGGCAGATGGCCGTCGCCGGGGTGCACCCCGCCGAGGGGTTCACCCGGGCGCAGGTGCTGCACCTCGCGGGCACCGCCGAGTCGGCGTCCGAGCATCCGATCGCTCGCGCCATCGCCGACGCCGCCGCCACCCGCGGCGTCCTCGGCCACTTCGAGAACCGCCCCGGCTGGGGCATCGTCGCCGAGGTGGACGGCCGCTCCGTCGCCGTCGGACGGCCCGTCCCGTCGCCCGTCCCGTCTGCGGGCCCGTCGGGCGCCCCGTCGGCCACCCCGGCCCCGGCCGTGGGGGCGGCGTCCGGGTCCGCGACGACGGTGGTCGCGGTGACGGTCGACGGCACCCCCGCGGGCACCATCGAGGTCGCGGACACCGTGAAGCCCACCTCGGCGGCCGCCGTGGCCGCGCTGGGGCGGCTGGGCCTGCGGCCGATCCTGCTCACCGGGGACGCCGAGCCCGCCGCCCGGGCGGTCGCCGCCCAGGTCGGCATCGACGAGGTGATCGCGGGCGTCCGGCCCGAGGGCAAGGTGGACGCCGTGGCGCGCCTCCAGGCCGCGGGCCGCCGGGTCGCCATGGTTGGCGACGGCGTCAACGACGCCCCCGCCCTCGCGCAGGCCGACCTCGGCATCGCGCTGGGGACGGGCACCGACGCGGCGATCGAGGCGTCCGACCTGACCCTGATGCGGGGCGACCTGATGGTGGCGGTGGACGCGGTCCGGTTGTCGCGGCGCACCCTGCGCACGATCCGGCAGAACCTGTTCTGGGCGTTCGCCTACAACGTGGCCGCGCTGCCGCTGGCGGCGTCCGGCCTGCTCAACCCGATGATCGCCGGCGGGGCCATGGCGCTCTCGTCGGTGTTCGTGGTGGCCAACAGCGTCCGGCTGCGCGCCTTCAGGCCCTGGGCCCGCTGACCGCTGACCGCTGACCGCTGACCACGGACCGCGGATCGCGGATTGCGGGGCGGCGGCGTCCGTGCTCGGATAGGGGAAACCGAGGAGGAGACCCCATGGAACACCGTCTGCTCGGCACCAGCGGGCTGTCCGTCAGCCGCTTGTGCCTCGGCACCATGACGTTCGGCGTCGAGACCGACGAGGCCGGCAGCCACGCGCAACTGGACGCCTTCGCGGCCGCCGGCGGCACGCTCGTCGACACGGCCGACGTGTACGGCGGCGGGGTGTCGGAGGAGATCGTCGGCCGCTGGCTCGCCGCGCGTCCGGACGTCCGAGGAAGCATCGTCCTGGCGACGAAGGGCCGCTTCCCGATGGGGGCCGCGCCCCACCACGTCGGCCTGTCGCGCAAGCACCTCGCCGAGGCCCTGGACGCCTCCCTGCGCCGCCTGGGCGTCGACACCATCGACCTGTACCAACTGCACAGCTTCGACCCGCTCACCCCCCTCGACGAGACGCTGCGGTTCCTCGACGACGCCGTCGCCGCGGGCAAGGTGCACTACTGGGGGCTGTCCAATTTCCTCGGCTACCAGATCGCCACGATCGCCGAGCGCACCCGCGCCCGCGGCTGGGCGCCGCCGATCTCGCTGCAGCCCCAGTACAACCTGCTGACCCGCCACATCGAACTCGAGGTGCTGCCGGCCGCGCTCGACGGCGGCCTGGGGCTGCTGCCGTGGGGGCCGCTGGCCGGCGGCTGGCTCACCGGCAAGTACGACCGGGACGCCCGCCCCGCCGGCGCCACCCGCCTCGGCGAGGACCCCGGCCGCGGCATGGAGGCCTACGACCGACGCAACACCGACGCCACCTGGCGCATCCTCGACGAACTCCGCGCCGTGGCCGACGACTCCGGGCTCACGCCCGCCCAGGCCGCGCTCGCGTGGGTCGCCGACCGGCCGGGCGTCGTCGCCCCCATCCTCGGCGCGCGCACCGTGGACCAGCTGCGCGGCTCGCTCGCGATCGCCGACACCCACCTGGACGCCGCCGCCGCGGCCCGCCTCGACGCCGTCAGCGCCCTGCCCCTGCCCGACTACCCCTACGGCGAACTGGGCATCGAACAGCGCAGCCGATCGCTGACGGGGAGCCGCTGAGGGTCAGGCCGACACGGCGTCCGGTGGGATCGCCCGCATCGACTCGGGCACCTCGCGTCCGGCGGCCAGGTCGCCGTAGAACCCGAGCATCTCGCGTCCCTGATGGTCGATCGTCCACCAGGACGCCAGCGTGCGGCTCCGCGCCCGGGCGGTGTTGCGGAACCCGGGATCCTGGAGCCTGCGCAGCATCGCCACCAGGGCGCGCGCGAACGACTCCGGGGTCGGCCGGGCGAACAGCCCGTTGACCCCCTCGTCGATGACGAGCCGCAACTCGGAGTCGACGGACACGATCGGCAGCCCCTCGTGGGCAGCCTCGTGCAGCACCAGGGCCTGGGTGTCGGTCTGCGACGGGAACGCGAACACGTCGGCCGAGGCGTAGTAGGGGGCCAGCTTGTCGCGCTCGACCTGCCCCACCAACGTCACCCCGCCCCGGCGCCGGGCCTGCTGCAGCTTGTGCCTCAGCACCGGGGACTTGCGCCAGTCGCCGACGATCATGAGCTCGGCGTTCGGGATCTCCTCGCGCACCCACTCGAAGGCGTCCAGCAGCAGCGGGATGCCCTTCTCGGGGGCGATCCGCCCGACGTAGATGATGCGGGGGCCGTGCGCCCGACTCAGGGCGGGGCTCGGCGGGAGGGCGTCCGCGCCGTTCGGGGACACGCGCACCCGCGCGTCGGGGGCCATCTCCTTGACGCGCAGGGCGGTCTTCTCCGACGGGGTCGTCACGAGGTCCGCGGAGCGCAGCATCTCGGCGGCGGCGTTGAGCAGGCTGCGCCGCGACAGCCCCCGGCGGGGGCGCAGGAACGGCTTCAACTCGCGGACGATCGACTTCAGCGCCTCCAGGTCGCGCAGGTGGGTGTTCAGTTTCAGCAGGCGCACCCACGCGTCCAGGAACGGGTGCAGCGCCCGGTAGTGGTCGGCGTACGCCTCGAAGTCGGTGTGCCACGTGACGAGCAGCGGGACGCCCGCGCGCCGCGCCGCCCACACCCCCAGCAGCCCCACCGAGCCGAGGCCGTGGACGTGGATGACGTCGGGCGGGTCGGCGGCGAAGGCGTCCAGGGCCTTCTCGAACCCGCGCCCGGACGCCAGTTTGGCCGGCACGCTCGGGATCAGGATCGACGGCAGCCGATACTCGGAGCGCCCCGGCCGGCCGCGGTGCGGGTTCGGGCCGTCGCACGCGGGGGCCACGACCAGGCAGCGGTGCCCGGCGTCGAGGATCTTGCCCTCCAGGAACTGGACGGCGTACAGGATGCCCGAGTGCCCCGGGCCGTAGTTGTCCGTGAAGAGGGCGATCCGCAGGGGGCGTTCAGCGGACGCCGCGGCCTGCGGCGGGTCCTCGGGAGCGGCGGGCTCGGGCCACGGGTCCGGCTCCGGGTGGGGTGGGGTCTGGGGCTGGGTCTGGGGCTGGGTCTCGGTCTGGGCTTGCGTCACGTCCGGGCCGGTCTCCTGGGTCACCCGCTCACTGTAGGGCGGGCGCACCGGCTCCGGCCGCGCTCGGCCCGAAGAGGACTGTCTAGGGTGGACGCATGACCGAACCCCTCATCGCCCTCGGCGCCATGTTCCTCGGCACCAGGCTGGACGACGCGGCGTCCTTCGCCCTGCTCGACGCCTACGTGGACGCCGGCGGGGTCTGGATCGACACGGCCGACTGCTACGCCTTCTGGGTGGCGCCCGAGGGGCACGGCGGCCAGAGCGAACAGGTGCTCGGGCGGTGGCTGGCCGCGCGCCCGGGCGTCCGGGAGCGGGTGAAGATCGCCACGAAGGTGGGGGCCGAACCCGTCACGCCCGGCGACTTCACCGTGCAGCAGGGCCTGTCGGACGCCGTCGTGCGCGCCGGGCTGGAGGGCAGCCTGCGGCGGCTCGGCACCGACCGCGTCGAGTTGTTCTGGGCCCACGTCGAGGATCTGCTCACCCCCGTCGAGGAGACGGCCGCCGCGTTCGGCGACCTGGTCGACTCGGGCAGGGCCGGGGCCTGGGGCGTGTCCAACCATCCGGCCTGGAAGGTCGAACGGATGCGGTTCGCCAACGCCGTCGCCGGCCGCCCCGGGCCGTCCGCGCTGCAGCACCGCTTCAGCTACCTGACCCCGCGTCCCGATCACGCCGTCGAGGGCGCCGCCAACCGCTTCGGCATGGCCAGCCCGGAGATCCTCGACTACGCCGCGGAGCACGCCCTCGGACTCTGGGCGTACACGTCGCTGCTCACCGGCTCGTACGAGCGGCCCGACCGCCCCTTCACCGAGGAGTACCGCCACCCCGGCACCGACGCCCGCCTCGGCGTGCTGGACGCCGTGGCCGCCGAGGCCGGGGCATCCCGGTCGGAGGTGGTGCTCGGGTGGCTCGTCGCCCACGGCATCCGGCCGATCGTCGGCGGCAGCACCGTCGACCAACTGCTGCTGGCGCTGTCCGGGGTCCGGTCGCGGCTCACCGCCGACCAGGTGGCGCGACTGGACGCCGCCGGCTGACGCCCGCCCCTCGCCGGCAGCCGGCCCTGCCTGCTGGCACTGCCTGCCGGCCCTGCCTGTCGGGCCCGCCTCAGCCGCGCAGCAGTTGCACCTTGCACTCGCCGGGCAGGTCGGAGAGGTAGGTGACCGTCAGGTCCGGGTAGCGCTGGGTGAGTTGGGCGAGCAGCGGGGCCGGGTCGTGCGGCGCCACCAGCACCAGCGGCACCCCGGCGGGCAGCCCGCCGACCGCGCCGAAGATGGCGGCGGGACGCACCACCGGCGGCACCAGGCGGGCGTCGAACTCGGCGAGGCCGTCGGCGGGGGCGGTGCCGCAGTCGCTGCAGCCGGTCGGGTCGGTCATTCGGGCTCCTTCGGTGGGTCGCGCCGTGGGTGCGCGGTCGCCATGGTGACACGGGGGACTCTGCGCTGCGGGACGGTCTTCGGGCCTGGTCATGGATATCTCCCGGGTAACGTGCGGCCGAGCCCGATTTGAACGTTCCAATTCACAGTACTCGGGGAATATCCATGATCGCCGCCCGTCACCGGGGTTCCGCTTCCGTTCTGGCCACGATCCTGGGGCGGGGGCCCCGGCGGCTGGTCCCTGTCGGTCCCGCTCGCTAGATTGGCGAGGGGTGGACGCCGCGCCTCCCGCAGCGCGGCCCGCCCCCCCGAAGCCGACCCGAAAGGCCACCATGACGACTCCTGATCCCGTCGCCGTCCCCGCCCCCGAGCCGGCCCCGTTGGCCCCGCCGTCGGGCATGGGCGCGACCCTCACGCTCGAGGCCCCGGCGCCGCCGCAGGCGGTGGCGACCACGGCCGCCCCCAAGATGGCGCCGCCGGTGACCGCGCAGCAGCGGCCGGTCCTCGACGCCAAGGTCGACCAGTTCCTGACCGCCATCACCGCCGAGCAGGCCAAGTCGCCGCAGTTCGAGGCGCAGGCCTCTGCGGTGCGCTCGATGGGCGATACCGACATCCAGAAGGCCGCCGAGCAGAGCAACCGCATGCTGCAGACGCCGGTGCGTGCGATCGACAAGGGGGGGCTGTCCGACACGTCGAAGGTCGGCAAGACCCTGCTCGAGTTGCGCCGCACCGTCGAAGACCTCGACCCGAGCCAGGCGCAGAAGGCGTCCCAGAAGATCCTCGGCATCTTCCCGTTCGGCAAGTCGATCGAGGACTACTTCCGCAAGTACCAGAGCAGCCAGCAGCACCTCAACGCGATCCTGCACGCACTGCGCCAGGGGCAGGACGAGCTAACGAAGGACAACGTGTCCCTCAACCTCGAGAAGCAGCAGCTGTGGACGACGATGAGCCGGCTGAACCAGTACATCTACATCGCCGAACAGCTCGACACGCGGCTCGCGGCCCACATCGCCGAACTGCAGGCGAACGACCCCGAGAAGGCGAAGGCCCTCAACCAGGACGTGCTGTTCTACGTCCGCCAGAAGCACCAGGATCTGCTCACCCAGTTGGCGGTGTCGATCCAGGGCTACCTGGCGATCGACATCATCATCAAGAACAACCTCGAGCTCATCAAGGGCGTCGACCGGGCCTCCACCACCACGATCTCGGCGCTGCGCACCGCCGTCATCGTCGCGCAGGCCCTCGGCAACCAGAAGCTGGTGCTCGACCAGATCACGGCCCTCAACGAGACCACGTCGGGGCTCATCGAACGCACCTCCGAGATGCTCAAGGACAACAGCGCCAAGATCCAGGAGCAGGCGGCCTCGTCCACGATCGCCCTCGAGTCGCTGCAGAAGGCGTTCGCGAACGTCTACGAGACGATGGACACCATCGACCAGTTCAAGCAGCAGGCCCTGCACACGATGAGCCAGACGATCGGCGTCCTCGAATCCGAGGTCGAGAAGAGCCGGTCGTACCTCAACCGCGTCTCCCGCGCCGACGCCAACGCCCAGCAGGTGGCCTCGCTCGACGTCCCCGACCTGAAGACCAACTGACGCCCGCGGCGTCCGAACCACGAGGCGACGAGGGCACATGGGGCTGTGGGACTGGCTGACCGGGCGCGAGCCCGAGCAGGCCGACATCGTGGACGCCGGCCCGCCGGCCCCGCCGACCCCCGAGGACATCGAGCGGGCCCTCGCGTCGGCCGAGGCGATGGCCGTCGCGGGCCGGGCGCCCGCCCCGGTGCAGGCGCGGGTGCGGCGGGTGACGGGCATCGTCCGGGCGCTGCTGCCGCGGCTGTCGACGATCGGGTTGCAGTCCCGGGACGCCTACACGGTGGTCGCCACCGCCACCGACTACCTGCCCGAGTCGCTGGGCGCCTACCTGGCGTTGCCCCGCGACTGGGCGGACACCCGCCCGGTCGCCAACGGCAAGAGTTCACTGCTGCTGCTGATCGACCAACTCGACCTGCTCGCCACCACGCTGAACGCCATGTACGACGCCGCCAACCGCGCGGACGCCGGGGCGCTCATCGCCCAGGGCAAGTTCCTGGACGAGAAGTTCGGCGGGCACCGCGCCGCCCCGCTGGTGCCCGACCAGCCCCGGAGGGCCAGTTCCAACCCGCTCGACCTGGAGACCTGATGAGCACGCAGTCCCTCGCGTCCGCCCTGGACGCCCTCGCCGCCGCCGCGCGCGCCGGCGGCCTGGACGCCGACCAGGCCCGCGCCGAGGGCGAGGCCCTGGCCGCCTCGGTGGCCGAGCCGGCCGTCGGCGCCTACGAGGCCTGGGCGGTGCAGGTGGGCCGGACGCCGAACGCGCGCGACTTCTTCGCCGCCGCCTCCTCCGGACGCCGTTGGCGCGTGTCCGCCACGCCGCTGCTCACCCTGCTGGCGGGCGTGTCGCCGACGGGCGCCGCCGACTACGCCGCCGCGCTGGCCGCGGTCGCCACGGCCGCGACCGGCCTGGGCGAGCCGAACCGCCAGGCGGTCGAGGCGGCGCTGGGGGCGTCCGCCGCGCAGTTGGGGGCCGTCGGTGCCGCCCCCGACCCGCGGACGCCGGGGACGGCCCCCACCCCCACCCCCGGCCCGCGGCCGGGGCTGGGCGACGACCTGGCGCGGCGGCTCCAGGAGTCGGAGGACCGCCTCAAGGCCATGGACGACTTCGCGAAGGCGGGGCCCGGCATCCTCGGCGGGGTCCTCGACCAGTTGCAGGCCAACGCCGAACGGATCAAGGCGCTGCGCGAGGGGTCCGTCGTGGACGTGACCGGCGGGTTCGGCGTCCCCGGGGTGCCGCTGCCGCCGGAGGCCGGTCCCCCGGGAATGGCCCCCACGCAGCCCGCCCCCACGCAGCCCGCCCCCACCCAGACCGCCCCCGACCCGGCGGCCCCACCGGCGCCGCCGGCGAAGCCCGCCGAGCCCGAGAAGTCCGTGGACGAACTGCTCGCCGAACTCGACGCCCTCGTCGGGTTGAAGAGCGTCAAGGGCGAGATCCACCGGCAGACCGCGGTGCTGCGGGTCGAGAGCCTGCGCGAGAAGGCCGGCCTCAAGGTGGCGACCATCACCCGGCACCTGGTGTTCGTCGGCAACCCGGGCACCGGCAAGACGACCGTGGCCCGCCTCGTCGGCGGCATCTACCGGGCGCTCGGGCTGCTCAGCAAGGGCCAACTGGTCGAGGTGGACCGCTCCGAGTTGGTGGCCGGCTACCTGGGGCAGACCGCCCTCAAGACCGCCGAGGTGTGCGCCTCGGCGCTGGGCGGCGTCCTGTTCATCGACGAGGCGTACAGCCTGGCCGGCGACCAGTACGGCGAGGAGGCCATCAACACCCTGGTCAAAGAGATGGAAGACAACCGGCACGACCTGGTCGTGATCGTGGCCGGCTACCCGCTGCCGATGGCCCGGTTCATCTCGGAGAACCCGGGGTTGGCCTCGCGGTTCCGCACGACGATCTTCTTCGACGACTACACCGACGACGAGCTCGCGGGCATCTTCACCGGCATGGCCGCGAAGGCCGACTACGACCTGGGCCCCGAGGCCCTGGACGCCTTCCGCACGTTGCTCGGCCGGCAGCTCCGCGACGAGACCTTCGGTAACGGCCGCTTCGCCCGCAACGTCCTGGAGGCCGCCATCGGTCACCAGGCGTGGCGCCTGCGCGACGTGGCCGAGCCGACCGTCGACGAGCTGCGCTCCCTGTCCGCCGCCGACGTGCTCGGCGACGCCGCGGTGGACGCCGTCGCGTTCGGCCCCGAGGGCGACGCCGAGACCCCCGGCCCCGAGACCCCCGCCCCCGAGACCCCCGCCCCCGAGACCCCCGCCCCCGAGACCCCCCGAGAAGCGGAGCACCCATGACCGGTCGCACCCTGCCCGCCGGCGCCCCGCCGGCCCCCGGGCCCCAAGCGGACGCCCCCGCGGACGTCGCCGCCGGGTTCCGTCTGCGGTCGGTGACCCTGCTGCGCCTGCTGCGCACCGTGGCAGTGCTGGCCTGCCTGGTGGCCGGCGCGGTGGGGGCGTACGTGCTGTCCACGACGTCGACGTCGCTGGGGGAGATCAGCAACGGCACCCAGCAGATCCTGCGGCTGCAGCAGATCAAGGGCGACATCCTGCGCGCCGACGGCCTCGCCACGCACGGGCTGGCCCAGGGCACCCCGGCCGCCGCGCTGACCGAGTACAACGAGGCGCTCCAAGAGGCGTCCGGCCTGATCGTCGAGGCGTCCCGCGCGCAGGCCTACGACCAGACCCAGCTCACGGCCGTCAACGGCGGGCTGGTCACCTACGTCCTCACGATGGAGCGGGCCCGCACCGCCTACCCCACGAACAACGCCGTCGGCCTGGGCCACGTCGCGGACGCCAGCGCGACGCTGATCCGCGACACGGTCCCCGCGCTCGACACCCTGATCGCCGCGAACACCGGCCGCGTGGACGCCGCGCGTGCCGGCGACCGGCTGTGGGCGGTGGCTCTCGCGCTGATCCCGGTGCTGCTGCTGCTCGGCATCAGCATCTGGCTGGCCCGGCGCACCAAGCGCGTCCTCAACATCGGCCTGCTGCTGGCGCTGGCGTCCTCGGTGCTGCTGTGGCAACTCGTCGACACGAACCTCGCCCAGTCGGCGGCCGCCGTCGACGGGGCCCGCCAGGGGTCGCTGCGCACCGCGACCGCCGCCGGCACCGGCTACAGCCGGCTGGCCGAGGCGAAGGCCGTCGAGGGACGGCAACTGCTCCAGCCGTCCCAGACCGCCGCCCTCCAGCCCCAGTGGGACGCGGCCATGGTCGACGTCGGCACGGCGGTCGCCACGCTCGCCAACCAGTCCGCGGCGGACGTCGCGGCCTACCGCGCCGCCCACGCCTCGCTGGCCGACCTGCTCACGGCGAACAAGGTCACCGAGGCCCGGCAGGCGGCCGCCAACACCACCACCGGCGTCAACCCGACCTTCAAGACGGCGTCCGACGGCCTGCTGCGCGAGTTCTCCCTGGCGAAGGTCGCGACGGCGTCCGAGATGAGCGGCCAGCAGCAGAACCTGCAGCTGGCCTGGGTCTTCGCCCTGCTGCTGGGCCTGTTCGGCGCGGGAGCGGCGTGGTTCGGCATCGCCCAGCGGCTGCGGGAGTACCGGTGAGCGCCGTCGCGCCGGCGGCCCCCGGCCACCTGGGCGAGCAACTCGACCCGCAGCGGCTGCTCACCTACCTGACCGCCCTCGACGTGTGGCTGGTCTCGCGGCGCGCCGAACTGGACGAACTCGACGTCGCCGTGCAGGCGTCCGCCCACGCCGCCGAACTGACCGGCGACATCCGGCTCGGGCTGACGCTGTGGCAGGCGATCCGGACGCGGACCGACCTCATGCTCACCACCTGGGACTCCGGGCGGGTCGGGCCCGCCGAGCGCGAGCGGCTGTCGCAGCAGATCTGGGGCCGGCTCGACGGCCCGGGGTCGGGGGCCGCCGGCGCCGGGGTGTCGGGGCTGTCCGTGCCGGAGGCCTGCAAGCTGTCGGACGCCCTCACCGCGCAACTGCGGCAGCGCCTGCAACTCGATCCGAGCGGCAGCGCCGTCGCCGTGCGCCTCAGAGAGTTGCGCGCCACCCTGGAGCGGCTGCGCGACCAGGTCGCCCTCGAACCGCCGGACGCCGTCGAGGCGGCCCGCCACCGGCTCGCCCAGGTCGCCACCCGGCTGCAGAACGTGGCCGACAAGGCGGCCCGCGGCGGCGACGTCGGCGGGCTGCTCGGCCCGCTGGAGGCCGAGGCGGCCACCTTCGAGCGCGACCTCATCGTCGGCGGCGTGCTGCGCCGCCAGAACGCCGGCCGCGTGGCGGCCGTCACCGACCGGGTGCGCACCCTCAGCGCCCGCGAACCCGGGCTGCGCGCCCTCGTCGCGCGCACCGTGGACGCCGTGACGCCCGCCCCCAAGTACGCCGTCCCGGGCGTCGCCAACCTGGGCCCCGTGCCCGTCACCGCCGCCGACCTGGACGCCTACGCCGCCCGTCTCGACCAGGTCGGCCGCGCGCTCGACCTCGTCGAGGCCTCCTACGGCGCCGCCCTCGCCGAACTGGACCAGGTGCGGGCCGACCTGGACGCCCTCGCCGCCGGTCCCGGCGACGACGCGCTGGCGTCCATGCTCGCCGCCGCCCGCGGGCTGCTCGCCCGGCGGCCCGTCCCGATGGACGCCCTCCGGCCGATGGTCGCCGGCTGCCGGGCCTACGCCGCGTCGCTGGGGGAGCGCTCATGAGATGCGATCAGCCCGGCTGCCCCGGCAGCATCGTCGACGGCTACTGCGACGTCTGCGGCCTGCCGCCGAGGTCCGCCGCCGCCCGCACCGCCGCCGCGGGGGCAGGCGCGGCACCCGGCTCGGCGGGCGGCTCCCGGTCGCGGGGGGTGGCGGGCGCCGCGCCGTCCCTGACCCCCACCGGACCGTGCCGGCAGCCCGGCTGCCCCGGGCGCATCGTCGACGGCTACTGCGATGTGTGCGGCAACCCGCCGACGGCCGCCCCGCCCCCGCCGCGGGCCACGAGCGGGACCGCACCCGCGGCGTCCCAGACCCTGGCGTCGGCGGCCATCGGGTCGGCCCTGGCCCCGGACCGGTCGAAGCGCCCCCAACTGTCGGCGCTGCACCGCTCCGGCACGCGCATCGGCGCGGGCCTCACCACGGTGCCCCCGGCCCCGCTGGCCGACCCGGAGCAGCAGCTGATGCGGCACGCGGTCGTCCCGGAGGAGAAGCGGTTCTGCCCGCACTGCGGCGAACCGGTCGGTCGGTCCCTCGACAACCAGCCCGGACGCCTCAAGGGCTTCTGCCCGACCTGCCAGACGGCGTACAACTTCGAGCCGTCGATCCGGCCGGGCGAGCTGATCGCCGGCCAGTACGAGGTGGCGGGCGCCATCGCGTACGGCGGCATGGGCTGGATCTACCTGGCGCGGGACAAGAACGTGTCCGACCGGTGGGTGGTGCTCAAGGGCCTGCTGAACGCCGGCGACCACGACGCCAAGATGGCGGCGCTGAGCGAGCAGGAATTCCTGGCCCAGGTCGAGCACCCGCTCATCGTCGAGATCTACAACTTCGTCACCGGCACCGACGGCGCCCGCTACATCGTCATGGAGTACGTGCCGGGGGTGTCGCTCAAGCAACTGTTGAAGAGGCGCCAGTCGGAGAACGGCGGCTCGATGAACCCGCTGCCGGTCGATTGGGCGTTGGCCTACGTCATCGAGGTGCTGCCGGCCTTCACCTACCTGCACGACCGGGGCCTGCTGTACTGCGACTTCAAGCCCGACAACGTCATGCAGGTCGGCGACTCGGTGAAGCTGATCGACCTGGGCGGCGTCCGGCACCTCGACGACGACACGACCCCGATGTACGGCACGGTCGGGTTCCAGGCCCCCGAGTTGGCGCTGCGGGGGGCGTCCATCCCGTCGGATCTGTACACCGTCGGCCGCACGCTGCTGGTGCTGAGCACCGAGTTCCGCGGCTACCAGGGCGACTACGCCACCTCGCTGCCGCCGCTGGGCGACCTCGTCGAGATCGCCGGGCAGGACTCGCTGTACCGGCTGGTGCTGCGGTGCTGCGCCCCGAACCGGGACGACCGCTTCCAGTCGGCGGAGGAACTGCGCCAGCAGGCCCTGGGGGTGCTGCGCGAGGTCGTGGGCCGCAAGGGGCGGGGGGCGGCGTACACCTCGGCGCCGTCGCCGCTGTTCGAGCCGCCGACCCAGACCGGGGACTCCTTCCACTGGACGCAGCTGCCGAAGCTGCGCCCCGACACCAACGACCCCATGCACGAGTGGCTGAGCCGGCTGACGGCGACGGTGCCCGCCGAGCGGCTCGCGGCGTTGAAGGCGGCGCCCGAGCAGACCCCCGAGGTGTTGCTCGAGCAGGCACGCGTGGTGCTGGGCGCGGGCGACCGGGTGGCCGCCCAGCGGCTGACCCGGGGGCTGCTCGCCCTGAACCCGTGGGACTGGCGCGCGGTCTGGGTCGACGGCGTGTCTGCCCTGATGGCCAACGACCACCTGGCCGCGCAGCCCGCGTTCAACGCCGTCTACGGGCAGGTGCCGGGCGAACTCGCCCCCAAGTACGCCCTGGCCATCGCCTGCGAGCGGGGCGGCCAGCCGGCCACCGCCGAGCAGCTGTACCTCGTGTGCGCCACCACGGACGCCAACTACGTGACGCCGGCCGCGTTCGGGCTGGCCCGGCTGCGGTCGACGCGCGGCGACCTGCCGGGCACGCTCGAGGCGCTCAACCTGATCCCGTCGACGTCACGCGGCTTCACCGAGTCGCGACGGCTGCGCGCCCAACATCTGATGGCGCTCGGCTCCGGGCTCGGCGACCTCGCCCAGGCCCTGGACGCCGTCGCCGCGGCCCGCCTCGACCCGCCGACCTACGCGCGGTACGCGGTCGAGATCCTGACCCGGGCCCTCGACGTCCTGCGCGCCCAGGGCGACCAGCCCGGCCTGCACCTCGGCGGCCAACCGGCCACCGACAAGGGGCTGCGCCCGCTGCTGGAGCAGGCCTACCGCGACCTGGCCGCCTACGAGACGGACGCCGGCGAGCGCGCCCGCCTGATCGAACAAGCCAACGCCACCCGACGATGGAGCCTGCTGTGAGCGACGTCCCCGCCTGGCCGCAGATGGACAAGGGCCGCCCCGTGCCCGGCACCTGGCGGCAACCGCCCGGCCGCCCCACCGCCGCCGTCCCCGAGCCGCAGCCCGGCGACCCCGCGGTCGTCGATGCGTCGCTGCTGCCCGGCGCGCCGTCCGGCCCCGTCTCGCCGCCCACCCCCGTGCGCCCCCCGCGGGCCTGCGCCGAGTGCGGCGGCGAGGTGGACGCCGACGGCTACTGCACCCGGTGCGGCACCAAGGCGCCCAGCGAGCGGGACCGCTTCGAGGAGCATCCCGCCGGCTGGGTGGCCGCCGTCTGCGACCGGGGTCTCCGGCACGCCCGCAACGAGGACGCCCTCGCCACCCACGCCGAGGAGCCGCCCGGCTCGCGGGCCGTCCTCGTCGTCTGCGACGGGGTGACCACCTCCGACGACTCCGACGCGGCCTCCCTGGCCGCGGCCCGGGCCGCCCGCGACGTGCTGGCCGAGGGGCGTCCGGACGCCCTGGGCACCCCGGCCTCGCGGACCGCGGCGGTGACCGCCCTGTTCGCCCGGGCAGCCGCCGTCGCCAACGACGCGGTGGCCGCCCACACCCGGCCGGGCACCGCCAACCCGGCGGCCTGCACCTTCGTGGGCGCCCTGGTCATCGACTCGGTGGTGTGGGTCGGCAACGTGGGCGACTCCCGCGCGTACTGGCTGCCGGACGCCGGCGCGCCCCGCCTGCTCACCCGCGACGACTCGCTGGCCGAGCAGTCGATCGCCGCCGGCACCCCGCGCAAAGAGGCCGAGGGGGCCGCCGACGCCCACACCATCACCCGCTGGCTGGGGGTCGACGCCTCCGACGTCGTCCCGCACATGGCGACGATGAACGTGCCTGGACCGGGCTGGCTCGTCGTCTGCAGCGACGGGCTGTGGAACGACGCCTCCGAGCCCGCCGCGCTCGGCCGGGTGCTCGCCGAGATCCCCGGCCCGGACGCCGCGGGTGCGGTCGCCCCCCCGCTCGTGGTGGCCCGGGCCCTGGTCGCGTTCGCCCTGGCGCGCGGCGGGCACGACAACATCAGCGCCGCCGTCGCCCGGCTGGGGGTCGTGCCCGAGGCCGAACCGGCGCCCGCGGCGTCCGTCGTGGACGACGAGGTGCCCACCGCGAAACTGCCCGCCCCGGGGGCGGCCCAGGCGGCCCAGGCCCAGGCGGCCCAGGCCGCCGGCTACGACCCGATCACCCACTCGACGACCCCCTCCGCACCCCTGGAAGGATGACCGCATGCCGAACTTCACCTCGACCGTGTACCAGAACGAGTTCCTGCCCGACGGCGCCACCGACGTCAACGCGATCGTGCGCCTGGGGGTCTCGGGCGCGGGCCGCGCGGGGGCGTCCGGCAAGGCGCCGGGCGAGATCATCATCGTCGACACGTCCGGGTCTATGGGCCAGGTCAACATGAACGCTGCCAAGCAGGCCGCGATGACCGCCCTCGACACGATCGCCGACGGCACCTACTTCGCGGTGGTGGCGGGCACCCACGAGGCCTACCTGGCCTATCCGATGGTGCGCTCGGGCCGCGGCATGGTCGAGATGACGCCCCGCAGCCGCGCGGAGGCGAAGCAGGCGGTCAGTTGGTTCACCGCCGACGGCGGCACCGCGATCGGCGCCTGGCTCAACCTGGCCCGGGCCCTGTTCGCCTCGATGGGCGACCTGCTGGGCAACAAGCACGCCTTGTTGCTGACCGACGGCGAGGACCGCGACGAGACCCCGGCCGACCTCGACCTGGCGATCCGGCAGTGCATCGGCGTCTTCCAGTGCGACTGCCGCGGCGTCGGCACCGACTGGATCGTCTCCGAGATCCGGAAGGTGTCGACGGCGCTCATCGGCACGGTCGACATCATCCCCAACCCGTCGCGGATGGCCGCCGAATTCGCGGCCATCATGCGGCAGTCCGCGGCCCGCGGCGTCGCCGAGGCCGAACTGCGGGTGTGGGTGCCGCAGGGGGCGCAGATCCTGTTCGTGCGGCAGGTGTCGCCGACGGTCGAGGAACTGACCGCCCGCGGCGTCCCCGTCAACGCGCTGACGATGAGCTTCCCGACCGGATCCTGGGCGGACGAGGAACGCGACTACCACATCGCGGTCCGGCTGCCGGCGAAGGGCGTCGGCCAGGAGCAGTTGGCGGCGCGCGTCCAGTTGGCGGTGGCCGGCGAGCCGGTGACGCAGGGGCTGGTCAAGGCCACCTGGTCCAACGACGCCGCCCTCACCACCCGGATCTCACCCGAGGTCGCCCACTACACCGGCCAGACCGAACTGGCGGCCGCGATCCAGGACGGGCTGTCGGCCAAGGCCGCCGGCGACGAGGCCACCGCCACCACCCGGCTCGGGCGCGCGCTGCAACTCGCGGTGGCGTCCGGCAACGAGGAGGCCACCTCGAAGCTCAAGAAGGTCGTCGACGTCGTGGACGTCGGCACGGGCACCGTCCGCCTCAAGCGCGCCGTCGACAAGGCCGACGAGATGGCCCTCGACACCGCCTCCACCAAGACCACCCGGATCAAGGACTGAGCCATGCCCACCTGCCCCAACGGCCACGCCACCACCGCCACCGACTACTGCGACACCTGCGGCGCCCCCGTGGACGCCGCAGCGGCCGAGCCCGCCCCCGCCGCGCCGGCCGCCGATGCCTCGGCGGTCGCGGGGGAGCCCGCCGCGACCGCCGCCAAGGTCTGCCCCACGTGCCACGGGGTCAACCCCCCGAACGCCCTGTTCTGCGAGGCCTGCGGCTACGACTTCACGACCGGCAGCCTGCCGCGGCCGTCCACGTTCGACCTGGACGCCCCCGCCCCGGCCCCGGCGCCCGTCGAGTTCGACCTGGACGCCCCCGTGCCGGCCCCGGCCCTGCCCGAAGAACCCGTGGAGGCCGACGTCGTGTCCGTGAGCGGCCCTGAGGGGGCCCCGGGCGCTTCCTCATCGTGGGCCCCCGCGCCCGCTCTGCCCGACGAACCCGTGGACGCCGACGTGATCGAGGAGGCGCCGGCCATCCCCGTCCCGGTGGCCCCGGCCATCCCCGTCCCGGCGGCCCCGGCCATCCCCGTCCCGGCGGCCCCGGAGGCAGTCCCGGCCCCGGTGGCCCCGGCCCCCCAACCGGTCGCCCCGGAACAGCCCACCGGCCCGGCGGAGTGGGTGGCCGAGGTCTGGATCGATCCCGACTGGTACGCCGGCCAGGACAGCCCCGACCAATTGCCGTCGCCCGGACTGCCCAGGATCGTCGGCCTGCGCAAGCGGGCGTCGCTGATCGGCCGGCCCAGCCGCAGCCGCGGCATCACGCCCGACATCGACGCCGAGCCCGACACGGGGGTGTCGCGGCGGCACGCCGAGCTCACCACCGACGGCAGCCGCTGGTGGGTCGAGGACCTCGGCTCCGCCAACGGCACCTACGTCGGCCTGGCGGGCGCGCCGCTGCCCGAGCAGCCGATCGGCGGTCGCACCGAACTGGGGGCGGATGCCCGCGTGTACGTGGGCTCGTGGACGAGGATCGTGGTCCGTCGGGCGGACGCCGACGAGGCGGATCTCTGAGCCGCGAGGCCGCTGCATCCCGACGAGAAGTGGCAGGCAGGTGGGCCTTGGTCCGGTCGGCCGCCCTGGTGCCCCGCGGTCACTCGGAGCTGAGGATGCGGGCGGTGGGGAGGCGTCCGGCCCAGGCTGCGGGGCCGATCGCCGTTATGACGCAGGCCGCGACGCCACATGCCGCGACGAGGCCTGTTGTGATGAGGGTGGGGGCATCCAACGGGCCGAAAGCCAGGCGCCAGATGATGAGCGCGACCACGCCCCCAGCGAAGGAACCGACGATGCCGATGACGAAGGCTTGACCGAGGATGGTGCGCACCAGCATGGAGTCCGTCCAGCCGATCGCGCGCAGGGCAGCGAGGCTCCGGGCGTCCTCGATGAGGCCCAGGAACAGCAAGGTAGCGACGGCTGCAAGTCCCAGCAGAGCAATCAGGACCACGGCGGCGACATCGGGCGTCCGAACCTGGACGGCGACGGCGTCCCCCAGGAACGACCCGATCAGCGTCTCGTGGAAGTGAGACACGACACCGGCCAGCAGGGACCCTGACGACACGGCCAGGGCGACACCCAGCACTCCCGCGGCGATTCGCCCGGGATGCTGGGCCAACGTCGACAACCCGACGCCGAATGGGCCGTCCACCCGACGCGGGCTTCGACGGCGCGCAACCGGGGGCCGGAACAAGTCCGCGGGGGCCATCCGTCCCGCCACCGTGGCGGCCGTCAGGCCAGGGATCACCGCGAGGAGGACGCCAAGCGGCACGGCTCCCGCCACCGCTTCCCAGGCGAGGCCGGTGTGCAACCCGGCGGAGACCGGCAGTGCCACCAAAAGGCCGGCGACTCCGGCCCCCGCGCCGACCAGGACCGACTCGGTGAGGATCGCCGCTCGCAGCAACGGGGCCGGCCAACCGAGGCAGGACAGCGCGCCGAGTTCCTGTCGTCGGGATCGGACCGAAGCGGTCGCGGTGAGCCACACCGTCAACGCCGAGGACGCCAGCACCAGACCGAGCAGGAACACGCTCTTGCCGTCGACGGCATCGGCGATGGCGACCGCAACGCCCTTCTTCGTCCACTGCTCATTCACAACGAGCGCGGGGGTGCCGGACATCGTCGCCGGCAGCGCAACGGGTTGGTTGGCCAAAGAGGCCCCCGCCGTGATGTCCACATCGAGGCCGGTGGTCTTCTGGATCTGCTCCGCGACGACCCGGATCCGTTCCCGGTCGGAGGCTGTGATACCAGTGACGCCGGAGACTCGGACCCGCACGCTGCTGACCGGGGCAGTTGGGTTCAGCTCAGGGACGTGCTTCCAGAACAGCGGCAACGCCTTCAGCGACACCAGGATCGCTGGCGGCGATTGCACATAGCCGGCGGGGTTGAGGTCGGACAGCAGAGGCTTGCCGCCCAACGTCGACACCGAGGCCGCGTCCGCACCGGTGATCAGCGGCGACCGGTAGGTCTCCAGAGGCACGTCGTTCAACGCTGACGGCCGTTCGATCTTGGCGGCGTCATATCTTCCGACCACATCAAACGACAAGAGGCGGCCCAGGTCGGTTCGGGTCTTCGCCACCGCCACCGATCGGAATCCGGTGTCGCACACGCTGGAAGCGACGGGAAGGAAGTCGGCGCCGTCCGGCTCGCTCAACCAGACTGTCGGATCGCACGGGACAACCGTCGGGGTGACGGTTGTGGTGCCGCTGTAGCTGACCTGGCCCGGCTGAACGAAAGCGGACACGAACAGGCTTTCGTCGGTGGTGGCCGCCCTCGAGATATTCGCCGCGATGTCGCTGCTGTACGCCGTCGACGCGTCCCGGGTCAGGGTGGCCACGGTGCGGACCGGGGTGGCCGACTCCACCAGCGCCTGCCTGAGCGCGGCGTCGTTGGTGGCCAACACCTGGCTGATCGTCGCCTCGTCGAGTTCGTCGACCGTGAGCCGGGCCTGGAAATCGAACGGCAACTGGAAGGCCATCAACGCGGTCGCGGTGTCGATCGCTCCTCCCGTCGCCTGAACCGTTCCCGCCGAGTCGGTCGGGGTCAGCGGGCGGCCGTCCACGATCGCCGCATCAAGCCCCGTCAATCGCTGCTCGGCGGTCGGGTCGATCGCTTCCACAGCCATCGGAATGCTCAGCAGCGCCTCGACCGTCGCTGGCAGGTCGGCCGTGACGGTCTGACAGAGTTCAATGAACCCCCGGTGGGGAGTGGTCGCTCGGCCCGCCGCATCCGAGGCCAGGCACACCGTCACCGGGCCGGCGGCACGCTGTTCCACCTGAGCCGGCCGGCTCGGGGCACTCCCCGTACTGTCCACCGTGGTCAACGGGACCCGCGTCAGATACAAGGTGCCGTGCCCTGTGGTCGTCTTGCCCGTGCCGTTCCTGGCGGAGCCATCCAGGGCAAATCGGACCATGGCGCTGGACCGTGAGCCGAGCACCTCATCGACGTTCAGAGCGAGTCTCACTTGACGGGTCACCAGGCCCAGGACCGCCACCGGAGCCGCGACATCAACGTTCGGGACCCCCTGGATCTGGGCCACCTGATCCAGAGTGATGCCGCCGTACGTGCCCGTCAGAAAGCTCGGGCGCACCGCCCCCAACGACTGCTCAAGAACTGTGGCGGCCCCCTTCGGGCGCACCAGGATGTCGTAGGTCGAGCGGAAGTTGCCGGTGACGGTGCCCGTCACGGTCAACCGTTCGGTCGTGACAGACCCGGTCAGAACCACCAGGCTCGTCACCGCCACCATGATCGCGGACGCCGCCGCCAGCGAGCGCCGCCAGTCACCTCGCGCGTGAGCCCACGCGAAGCTCACCAGCCCGGGCATCCGGTCTACACCCCGGCCCGAACGGTCGCCCGGCCATCCAGGAGGTCCACGACCACATCACACGAGGACGCCATGGCCGCGTCATGGGTCGCCATCACCAACGTCGTCCCTGAACGCTCCTGCAGATCAGTCAGGAGGCCCATCACCTCGCGAGCGGTGGCCGAGTCCAAGTTCCCGGTCGGCTCGTCCGCCAACAACAACGACGGGGACGCCACCATGGCCCGGGCGATCGCCACACGCTGCTGCTGACCCCCAGACAACTCACCAGGCCGTGCCGTCAAACGATCACCGAGGCCAACAGCATCCAACAACTCACTGGCCCGCACGCGACGATCACCGGCGAAGCGGCGTCCCATCAACGGAGCCGCCACATTGTCGACCAAAGTCAACGCCGGCAACAGGTGAAACTGCTGGAAGACGAACCCTACCCGCGATCGGTAATCGGCGGCCGCACGTCGCGATAACCCCGTCACGACGACCCCATCAACGCTGATGACACCGGCGTTCGCTGACTCGATCGCTCCAATCAGGTGCAACAACGTGGATTTACCCGACCCAGATGGCCCCACCAGCGCCGTCCGGCTACCCGCCGGGATGTCCAGCGACACGTCTCGAATGGCGTCGAGCCAAGAGCCGTCCCCCAAGCGGAATTGTTTCGACACCCGTTCCAGGAGAATAAAAGAGGTCATCGACAACTCCTCGTTTCGAGAATGGGGGGCGACAACCATCCCCACTATCAGGGGACCGCCACCCACCCATCGACGCGGCAAAGGGCAACTACCTGGTCTGCGCGTCCGGCGCTCGGAACTCCCACCCGGTGCTGTTGGCGTCCTGCGATGCCGAGCAGTAACTCGGCACCGCCATCGCCGCCGGCGCCGCCACCGCGACCATCGACAGCGACAACAGTCCAACTGCCACCATGGGCAGCACCCTGCGATTCATGTGTAGTCTCCCTCGACATGTGGGTTGGGCCGGAATCGGTCGTACGCACACCCTCGCGCCCCGCCGGCCCCACATGAGATGCCCCCGAACAAACTCTTGGCATATCTTCAGACTCGCCCGGAATCCGATGGAGCCAAAACTCCGTTCGACCCGCCTCGGGGGCATGATCCGGATCCTCCTGGATGGGGTTGAGGGCCCTGCCTGCAGCTGGCGAAGGGGTGGGATCAGCCGCCCCAGTCGCCGAGGGCGCCCTCCAGCGCCCCGAGCGCGGCCTCGGCAAGGGGGTGGCGGTCGGCGTCGGGGCAGCCGGCGTCCACCCAGGCCTGGCAGGCCGAGTCGATGAAACCGAAGAAGCCCCACAGCGCGTACTCGTGGCGCGGCCACCCGCCGAGGGCGAGCCAGTCACGCACGGTGGCGACGTCCTCGGTGCGGGCGCGGACGCGGACCGCGGTCGTCTCGGGGGGGTCCTCGCCCCCGCGGTGCGGCGCCCACACCCAGGGCCGCCGGGCGACGTGGTCCAGGTAGACGAGCAGCGACGCCCGGACCCGCTCGCGCACGGCCACGCACGCCGGCAGCCCCCCGTCCGCCGCGCGTTGGTCGGCGCGCAGCACGCCGAGGGCGTCCTCGACGACGGCCGTGTACAGGCCCGCCTTGCTGCCGAAGTAGTGGAAGACCAGCGCCTGCGACGCTCCGGACGCCGCGGCGAGCTGCTGGGTGGACACCTCCGAGAAGCCGGCCTCCGCGAACAGGCGGTGCCCGGCGTCCAGGATGTCGCGGCGGCGCTCCTCGGCGTCCAGGCGGCGGCGCGGGGCGCCGGGTGGGGTCATGTGGCGAGCATAACCCTTATTGAGTTACGATCAGTAACCTCTCAACGCGACCCCAAGGAGCGGGCATGGCCCTCGTCGATCACGCCATCTGGTGGCAGGTCTACCCCCTCGGCGCGCTGGGCGCCCCCGTGCGCGACCGGGTCGGCGACGACTCCGTGCACCGGCTGCGCCGGCTCGTCGACTGGCTCGACTACGCCGTGGAACTCGGCTGCTCCGGGCTGCTGCTGGGCCCCATCTTCGAGTCGGTGTCCCACGGCTACGACACTCTCGACCACTACCGGATCGACCGCCGCCTCGGCGACGACGCCGACTTCGACGCCCTGATCGCGGCCTGCCGCGAGCGCGGCCTCGTCGTGATGCTGGACGGCGTCTTCAACCACGTGGCGGCCGGGCACGGTGCCGTCCGCGAAGGCCTGGCCGGCCCGGGCTGCTGGGAGGGCCACGAGTCGCTGCTGACCCTGCACCACGACGATCCGCGGGTCGCCGACCTCGTGGTCGACGTCATGCTGCACTGGCTGCGGCGCGGCATCGCGGGCTGGCGGCTCGACGTCGCCTACGCCGTCCCGCCGCAGTTCTGGGCGGCCGTCCTGCCCCGCGTGCGCGCCGAATTCCCGGACGCCGTCTTCCTGGGCGAGGTCATCCACGGCGACTACGCCGCGATCGCGCAGGCGTCCACGTTCGACTCGATCACCCAGTACGAACTGTGGAAGGGCATCTGGAGTTCGATCAAGGACCGCAACCTGTGGGAACTGGCCCACGCGCTCGAGCGGCACGACGCCTTCAGCCGCGCCCTGGTCCCGAACACCTTCGTCGGCAACCACGACGTCGACCGCATCGCCAGCGTCGTCGGCGGGGCCGGGGCGGTGCTCGCCCTCGCCGTCATCATGACCGTGCCCGGCATGCCATCGGTCTACTACGGCGACGAGCAGGGGTTCACCGGGCTGCGCGCCGAGGGCTTCGCCGCGGACGACGCCGTGCGGCCCCCACTCCCGGCGACCCCGGCGGGGCTCCTGGGGCAGGGGCAGTGGCTCTACCGCGTCCACCAGGACCTGATCGGCCTGCGCCGGCGCCACCCCTGGCTCACTCGCGGCACGGTCGAGGTCGTGGCCAAGCAGAACACCGCGCTCACCTACCGCACCTCCGGCGACGGTCACCGGGTGCAGGTCGAGTTGGCGCTCGACCCGGCCCCGGCGGTCACCGTCTACTCCGACGGCGTCCAGGTCTACGCCTGGCGCGCCTGAGCCCCGAGCCGCAGCCGAGCCTCAGCCGGCGGCGTCCATGATCACCGGGGTGCCCAACTGGACCGTCCGGGACACGGTGCACAGCGACTCCGCCGAGCGCCGGATGGCCTGCGGCAGCCGCGCCCGGGCCGCGTCGCCGGCGTCCCCGTCGGGGAACACGATGCGGAACGTGACGTGCAGATCCGTCAGGTGGTTGCCGCCCTCGGTGCTCTTGACGCCCGACGAGGAGACCTCGAACGACTCCGGTTCGGCGCGGCGGGTCGTGATGTAGTCGACGTCGATCGAGGCGCAGCCCGCGATCGCGGTGAGCAGCAACTCGACCGGGGTGAAGGTCGCGTCGTGGCCCTCGCCGAGGACGATCGTGCCGCCCCGGTCGTTGGTGGCCTCGTAGGTGCCGAACTCGGTGCGGCGCAGGCTCACCGTGCGCGCGTTCGCCAGGGTGTCATCGGTCATGCCGCCCACCCCAACACGCGGACGCCGAGGGCGCAACCGTCCGCGGCGGGCTGAGCACGGCCCCGGGCTCCCCGAGGAGCCGTCGTATGCTGGCCCCTATGCCCATTCCGGACTTCGTCGCCGATCTTCGTCGCGCGGTCGGCCACGCGCCCCTGTGGCTGTCGGGGACGACCGCGGTGGTGGTGCGGGCCGGCGTCCGGGGTGACGAGGTGCTGCTGATCAAGCGCGCCGACGACGGGGCCTGGTCCAGCGTGTGCGGCATCGTCGACCCGGGCGAGGAGCCCGGCGAGGCCGCGGTGCGCGAGGCGGCCGAGGAGGCCGGCGTCCGCATCGAGGTCGAACGCCTGGTGTGGATGGCGGTCACCGATCTGGTCACCTACGACAACGGCGACCAGACCCAGTACATCGACCACACGTTCCGCTGCCGGTGGCTCGCCGGCGAGCCCTACCCGGCGGACGGGGAGGCCTCGGACGCCGCCTGGTTCCCCGTCGACGGGCTGCCGCCGATGCCGCGGATGCACGGCGAGCGGGTCCGCGTGGCCCTCGAGAACCGTCCCGAGTGCCGCCTCGGACGCCTCGCGGTCTGACAGCCGATCCACAGCGAGCGCCCAGGCAACGGCCAGCCGGGCGGGGTGCACTGAGGTCGACGCCCGGAGCCACCGGGCCCTGACCAGGGAGCACCCCATGACCGAGCCCCACCCGACTCCCGACTTCGCCCGCACGGACCACCCGGCCCAGCCCGCCGACCACCCGGCCCAGCCCATCCACCAAGCGGCCCAGCCCGCCGACCACCTGGCCTCCCGGCGGCAGCGCCGGCGCACCGGCCTGGTCGCCGGCGGCGTCGGGGCGTTGACGGCACTGGCGATCCTGGCCGGCTCGGCCGCGCTGGGTCCCGCCGTGGCCCGGATGACCGCCCCCGCCACCACGCCCAGCGTGACCGCCCCCGCCACCCGGCCCGCCACCACGGCCCCCGCCGCCCAGGCGGGCACCGCGCAGGGCGCGGCGGCGGCGTCCCGGACGAACGTCACCGAGGCGCAGAGCCGCGGGGTGGCGCTCATCACGACGACGGTGTCCGGCGGGACGGCCGCCGGCACCGGGATGGTGATCGACGCGACCGGCTTGGTCCTCACGAACTACCACGTCGTCCAGGGCAGCACCGGCGTCGAGGTCACGCTGGCGACGACCGGCCAGACCTACGCCGCGACCGTGGTCGGCCACGACGCCGCCGCCGACGTCGCCCTGCTCAAGGTGGACGCCGCCGGCCTCGCCACGGTCGCCGTCGACCACGACCCGGTCGCCGTCGGGGACGCCGTCACCGCGGTCGGCAACGCCGACGGCCAGCAATTCCTGAGCGCGGCCGCGGGCGCGATCACCGACACGTCCCAGACGGTGACCGTGTCGAACGACAGCGCCGCCGGCTCCGAGACCCTCTCCGGGGTCTACGTGTCGGACGCCGCGGCGGTGCCCGGCGACTCCGGCGGGCCGCTGTTCGACGCCCAGACCGAGGTCACCGGCATGACGACGGCGGGCCAGCAGACCTACTCCGGCCCCCGCTCCCGGGCCCGGACCGCCACCACGGTCGCCACCTACGCCATCCCGATCGGTCGGGCGTTGGCGATCGCCGATCAGATCCGGGCCGGCCAGGAGACCGCCGAGGTGCGCATCGGCCCCTCCGCCTACCTGGGCATCATGGTCGGCGCCGCCGGCACCCCCGCGACGGAGTCCGGCGTGACCGTGACCTCCGTCACCGACGGCACCGCCGCCGCGCGGGCCGGGATCACCGCCGGCTCGACGATCACCGCCATCGGCGGCACGCCCGTCGCCTCCCAGGCGGCGCTGGCCGCGGCCCTCGGCGTCCGCAACCCCGGCGACCAGGTCGCCGTCTCCTGGCGGGACGCCGCGGGTGCGGCCCACACCGCGCAGGTCGCCCTCGGCGCGAGCCCGGTGAACTGACGGCCCGGTGAACGGGCGGGGCCGGCCGACGGGCGGCCGGCTCAGCCCGCCAGGCCCGACGAGTAGGAGATGACGACGAGTTGGGCCCGGTCCCGGGCGGCCAGTTTCAGCATGATGTGCGAGACGTGCGTCCGGGCGGTGGCCTTGCTGATCCACAGGCGTTCGGCGATCTCGGCGTTGTTCAACCCCTGCCCCACGAGGGCCAACACCTCCCGCTCGCGGTCGGTGAGGTCGCCGAGGCGGGGGTGCGCGGCGGCGCTCGGCCGCCCGGCGAAGCTCTCGATGACGGTCCGGGTGACGGTGGGGGAGAGCAGGGCCTCCCCGGACGCCGCCGCCCGGACGGCCCGCAGCAGGTCGGCGGGGTCGGCGTCCTTGATCAGGAAGCCGGCCGCCCCGGCCTGCAGCGCCGCGAAGACGTACTCGTCCAACTCGAAGGTGGTGAGCATCACCACGTGGGTGCCCGCCAGCGCCGGGTCGGCGCGGATCTGGCGCAGCGCCGCCAGCCCGTCGAGGTCGGGCATGCGGATGTCCAGCAGCAGCACGTCGGGCCGCTGCGCCCGCACGACCGCCACCGCCTCGCGTCCCGTCTGCGCCTCCCCGACGAGGTCGAGGTCGGGTTCCGCGGCGACCAGGGCGCGCAGCCCCATCCGGACCAGCGCCTGATCGTCCGCGATCGCCACCCGGATCGTCACGCCCCCTCCCCCGTGGGCAGCGGCAGGACGGCCTCGACGGCCAGCCCCCCGGGGGGCCGGACGCCGACGTGCAGCCGCCCGCCCACGGCTTCCACCCGCTCGCGCATGCCGCGCAGGCCGTGGCCCTCGGCGGGGACGGCGCGGGCGGGCCCGTCGTCCAGGACGCGCACCACGAGGGCCGGGGCGTCGGTCACCTCGACAGAGACGGCCACGCCGGCGCCGGGCGCGTGCCGGACGGCGTTGGTGAGCGACTCCTGCACGACCCGGTAGGCGACGGTCTGCAGGGCGGCGGGGACGCGCGCCGCGGCGTCCGGCGTCACGACCAGGCCGACGGCCCGGCCCGGCGTGCGGACCGCGTCGACCAGCGCGGGCAGGTCGCGGAGGGTCGAGGTCGGGGTGAGCGCATCGCCCTCGTCGGGCCGCCGGAACACGCCGAGGGTCTGCCGCAACTCGGCCAGCGAACCCTTGGCCGCGTCCCGGACGGCCTGCAACGAGGCGCGGGCCTGCTCGGGGTTCGTGTCGAGCACGTGCAGCGCGACGCCCGACTGCAGCGAGATCATCGACAGCGAGTGGCCGACGATGTCGTGGATGTCGCGGGCGACCCGCAGCCGCTCCTCGTAGGCCACCCGGCGCAGTTCCTCCTCGCGGGCGGCCGCGGCCGCCTCCCGGCGGGCGCCCGAGGACTGCAGCACCAGCGCCGGGATGAGCACCCACGCCACCCCGAACAGCACGGTCAGGTAGGTCGTGGGGTCGTCGAGGCCAAGGTACGGCTCGCGCCAGGCGTGGGCCCAGAACACCGGGACCAGCAGGCCGACCCACGCCGGCCACTCCCGCGGCGGCCGCCGCCGGATCAGCAGGGCCAGGGCGACGGCCGGGGCGACGACGGCGGCGGCGACGGGCCCCTGGCCGACCAGGTAGGCGGCGGTGAGCCCGAGGACGGCCAGGTACCCGGCCCGCGGCCGGCGTCCGCACCACCACACCGCGACACCGAGGGCCAGGGCCAGCGCCGCGAGGGCGGCCACCGCGCCGGGCGGGTTGGGGGAGTCGGCGGCGTCCGGCCACAGGGCGCGGCCGTCCATCCGGCGCTGCATGGCGCTCATCGACATCCACGTCCGGCCGGACGCCAGCGCTCCGACTCCGGCGGCCAGGGCCGCGGCGACGGCGCCCACCGCGGGGAGGCGGGCGGGCGTCGCGGGGGAAGTCACGCGTCCACCCTAGGCGGCCGGTGCGGGCCGCGCCTCGGCCCCGCCGCGTAGGGGCGCGTACGTCCGCGGACGTACGCCAAGTGCCGCCCGGGGGCCGATGGCGGGCGTCCCGGCGGCGGGTTGACTTGCACCATGAATCACATGCCCATGGGGCACGCCCCCTTCGGAGGTTTCCTGATGATGTGCCTGTTCCTGCTGCTGCTCGTCGGCCTGTTCCTGATGTACCGCCGTGGCCGGTTCGGCCCGCCGCGGCCGCACGGCCCGGAGACGCCCCAGGCTCAGGGCTGGTTCGGCCCCTGGGGTCCGCAGCCCGCGCTCCGTCCCGAGGACGAGGCGCTCAAGGTGCTCGCCGATCGGCTCGCCGCCGGCGACATCACGCCCGAGGAGTACCTCGAGCGCGTCAACGTCCTGCGCCAGCAGCGCTGAGGACGGCCAGCAGGGCCCGGGCGTAGGCACGCTCGGCGTCCACGTCGGCGTGCCGGGAGCCGTCCGCGAGCGTGACCACGAAGCCGAACTGGTTGCGCTCGAGGGCGGCGAACCGGCCGCCGAGGGCGTCCCGCAATTGATCCTCGCGGGGCAGCCACAGCACGAGTTCGGCCGCGATCGAATCGAGGGCCCACTCGGTGGTGCCGTTGAACTTCACGATGCGGCGGCCCAGCACGTCCTGCACCTCGATGGTCATCTCGCTGATGACGAAGAGGTCGTCGTCGAGATCCCGGTCGGGGATCATGAACCGGTCGCCGCTGGCGGGCGTCCACTCCAGCCCCGCCTCCCGGAGCCGCTGGGCCAACTCGCGCGTGATCATGCGCGGCTAGCGGGGGCTCGACAGGCGGTCGAGTTGGGCGACGATCTGCTGGCCGGTCCACTCCGAGACGACGATCTGGCGGCGCAGCGTCATCAGCGGGTCGACGGGGGAGACCGGCGTGTCTTTGAGTTGGAAGCCGATCGTGTAGCCGGCCGCCCGCAGCGGGGCGAGCGCGGCCTCGTTCCACCGGCCGCCGGGGTAGCAGAACTCGGTCACGGGCTGCCCCGACAGCTTCTGCAGCGTGCGCCGCGACCCGACGTACTGCGTGTCGAAGTCGGCCTGGGTGTGCAGCTTGTCGACCGTGTGGTGGTCCCAGGTGTGGGAGCCGATCGTGATGCCCTCACCGGCCAGCGCGGTGATCTGGGCGCCGGTGATCCAGTCCTTGCTGCCGATCACGACGGTCATCACGAACAGCGTCGCCGTCATGCCGCGCGCGAGCACCTCGGGCAGCGCCACGAGCGCCTGGTTGTCGGAGCCGTCGTCGAACGTGAGCAGCACCGGCTTGTCGGGCAGCGCGGCCCCGTCGGCGACGTGGGCCTGGTACTGGGCCGGCGAGATCGAGGTGTAGCCGGCGGCTTTGATGGCGTCCAGTTGCGCCCGGAAATTCCCGGGCGAGATGACCAGTTCGTACTTCGAGTTCTTGCTGTCGGACGCCCGCGGCTCGCGCACCTGGTGCCAGCAGAGCACCGGCACGGTGGCGCGGCTGACGAGTTCGGACGCCGTCGCTGCGGCCCCCAAGGGGCCCGCCGTGGGGCCGGACGCCGCGGGGCCGGCCGACGCACCCGCCGCGGGGGCCGTGGCCCCGGCGCCCGCGGGGCCGGAGCACCCCGCGAGCAGGGCGGCGCCGCCGGCGAGACCGCCGACGAGGACGCCGCGGCGGGTCGTGGGTGCTGACAAGGGAAGAAGCATGACGGTGGGCCTCGCAGGGTCGATCGGGGTGGTGAACACTCCCGACCATTCTACGAGACGGCCCCTCGCCGGCCGCTCAGGCCCGCTGGAGCGTCGTGGCCAGCAGGTCGATGAGGCCGTCGCGTTCGGGCTGTTGGTCGCTCTCGACGGTCGCCAGGAACATGGTGTCCTTCGCCGACGGCAGGCCGAGGCTCGCGCACGCCAGCACCGGCGCACCGGCGGCGTCCGACGGGCGGGTGTAGCGGGTCACGTAGCCCGGCCCCAGCGGCGTCGTCAGCGGGTCGACCGAGGTGACGGTGCCGCCGATCGCGGCGACCAGTTGCTGGGCGTCGGCGACGCTCGGCACGGTGCCCGACACCTGCGCGGCCTCCTTGCGCACGCTGATCGTGGGGGTGAAGCCGTTGCGGTCCGGCCCGGTGACGATCGCGTCGTTGAGTTGGGTGAGTTGGCGGATGTACTCGTCCACCGTCAGCCCGAGCTTCGCGGCCACCGGCTCCAGGGCGCCTTGCACGGCCGGGTCGGCGAACCTCGACAGGTCGAACATCGCCCAGCCGGCCGGCACCGCGAACCGCACCCCGTGCGCCGCCGACGCCACCCAGGCGCCGCCCGCCGGCAGCGGCGCGGGGGCGGGCAGGGCCACGGACGGACCCACGGCGGGGCTCGAGGCCGCCGGCGCCGGGGACACCGTCATGCCGCCCGGTTCGGTGACCGCAGGCACCGCCCGGGCGGTGCAGCCGGCCCCGGCCGCCAGCACCAGGACGGCCAGGCCCGCCGCCGCCGACCGGCTCGAAGGGAAGCGCACGGCGTCAGGCCTCCACCAGCCGGGCCGACCGCGCCCAGAAGGCGTCCACGAGGCCCGGGTCGAGGGCCTGGCGGTTCGTGCGGCGCGGCGTCCGCTTCACGTAGTAGCCGCCGGGCACCCAGTCGCGCGGCGGCGTCCGCTGGGCCAACCAGACGAGGGTGTCGGCGCCCTGGTCCGGGTCGGCCATGACACGCCGGCCGAGCGCGCTGCCGTAGAGGCGCTCGGTGAGGGGGTTGCCCGTCCCGAACCGGGTGGCGACGACCCCCGGGTGGAAGGCGGCGGCGTAGACGCCGTCCAGCACGTGGTGGCGGTGCAGGCCGCGGGTGAACAGCACGTTCGCCAGCTTGGCGTTGCCGTAGGCCCGCCACGGCGACCAGCGGCGCTCGAGCTGCAGGTCGCCCAGGTCGAGGCGGCCCCCCAGGTGCGCCATCGAACTCGTGGAGATCACGGACGCCCTCGACGCCACCAGCACCGGCATCAGCAGCCGGGTCAGCAGGAAGCCCGCCAGGTGGTTCACCTGGAACGTCTTCTCGAAGCCGTCCTCGGTGAGCTCCCGCTCGGGGAACACCCCGCCGGCGTTCAGGGCGAGCACGTCGATGCGACCCAGGGCCTGTAGCCGCTCGGCGAGGGCGTGCACGTCCGACAGTCGGGCGAAGTCGGCGACGTGGCGTTCGGCGCCGAGGGCGTCCGCCACCTCGTCGGTGCGGCGCGCGTCGCGGCCGACCACCACCACCCGGGCGCCGTCGGCGGCCAGCCGGCGGGCCGCGGCCGCCCCGATGCCCGAACTGGCGCCGGTGATCACGATCGTTCTCATGGCGCCCAAGGCTAGCCGCGCAGATGCGAGCGGAACGTGGCCGTCAGGGTCAGCAGCCGGTCGTTCGCCTCGGTCTCGCCCACGGTCACCCGGACGCCCTCGGCGCCGTAGCGCCGCACCACGAGCCCGTGCCCCGCGCACAGGTGGTCGAACGCCTCCGACTCGCCGGCGCCGAACGGGAAGTACACGAAATTGGCCTGCGTGGCGGGCAACCGCCAGCCCTGGCCCTGCAGGGCGGCGACGACCCGCTCCCGCTCGGCGACCAGGGCGTCCACGCGGGCGGCCAACTCGTCGCCGGCGGCGAGCGAGTGCACGGCCGCGGCCTGCGCGAGCAGGTTGACCGAGAACGGGATCGCCGTCTTGGCGTTGGCCTCGGCCAGCGCCGGGTGGGACAGCGCGTAGCCGACCCGCGCGCCGGCGAGCCCGTAGGCCTTCGAGAACGTGCGCATCACGATGACGTTGCCGAAGTCGCGCTGCAGGGCGAAGGAGTCCACGACCTCCGGGTCCCGGACGAACTCGACGTACGCCTCGTCCACGATGACCGGCACGTGGGCCGGCACGCGCGCGAGGAACGCGCGCGCGGCGGCGGCCGAAAGGGCGGGGCCGGACGGGTTGTTGGGCGTGCAGAGCAGGACGAGGCGAGTGCGGTCGGTGATGGCCGCGGCCATGGCGTCCAGGTCGTGCTCCCCGGTCGGGGTCAGCGGCACCTGCACGGGCACCGCGCCGGCGGCCAGGGTGACGATCGGGTAGGCCTCGAAGGACCGCCACGCGAAGACCACCTCGTCGCCGGCGTCGCAGAACGCCTGCACGAACTGCACCAGGACGCCGGTCGACCCCGGCCCCACCGACACCGACTCGGGGCCGAACCCGTAGTGGTCGGCGATCGCCCGCTTCAGGGCGACGTTGTTCATGTCGGGGTACCGGTTCACGTGCGCCGCGGCGTCCGCGATCGTCGCGAGCACGGACGGCAGCGGAGGGTACGGGTTCTCGTTCGAGCTCACCTTGAAGGTCGCCAGCCCGGGGATCGCCGGCGCGGGCTTACCGGCGACGTAGGCCGGCATGCGGCCGAGGGCGGCGCGCAGGCGGACGGGGGACTCGGCGGGGAACGCGGTGCTCATGGGTCCCAATCTCTCACGCCCGGCCCCGGGGGTGCCTCCGCCCGGGGTAGGTTGGGCGGCCGGTGGAAGGAGGCCGCGTGGCGGGATCCGGATTCGTGCGGGCGGGCAGCGGGATGGCCCTCAACAAGGACCAGGCCCTCTTCGAACTCGCCAAGGCCGCGCGCGAGCTCCTCATCGAGGTGGCCGGCACCTACCGCGCCACCATCACCTACCGGCAGCTCGGCGCCGACTTGCAGAAACGGGCGGGGGTGCGGGTCGGCTCGACGCCGGGCTGGCTGGTCGAGGTGCTGGCGATGGTCGTCCACGTCTGCCACCGGCTCGCCGAGCCGCCGCTCACCGCGCTCGTCGTCAACCACACCGACGGCACGGTCGGCCAGCCCTACGACGAGGCGCTCCGGACGGCCGGGCTGCCGCTCGCCGGGCCCGACGCCCGCGAGGACGCCGCCGCCGCGGCCCGCCTCGAGTGCTATCGCCGCTACGCCCCGAACGTCCCGGCCGACGCGCGGCCGACGCGGGTGAGCGTCCAGGCCGCCCAGCGGACGCCGCGGGTCGCCGTCCCGCGGGGGGCCGTCCCGCGGGGGGCGGGCGCGCGGGTCGTCCCCGCACCCAAGGCGTCCAAGCCCCTGGACGTCACCCGGCCGCGGCGCCAGGTCGACGAGCAGCGGGCACCGTTCCTGGTCTGCTCGTCCTGCTTCCTGCAGACCCCGCCCGGAAACGAGTGCCAGAACTGCGGGGCCCCGCTGCGCTGAGGTCCGCGGTCAGCGGGCGCGGCGTCCGAACCGGTGCCGGACGGGCAGCGGCGGCGGCGGGGGATGGGGCGCGGGCAGGGGGCCGAGGGCCCGGGCCTCGGCGGAGTCGAGCCAGGCCACGACGAACCGGGTGAGCGCCTCGGTGTGGGGCGGCTCGATCGCGTGCAGGTCGCCGCTGCCGAGGTCGTACCAGCCGATCGAGGCGCCGTTGGCGGCGTGCACGTAGAGCCGGTCGTAGCCCTGCCGGCACCACCGGGCCGCGCGCCAGGGCTCGGTCGGCTCGTGGACGACGCGCTCCGCCATGGCGATCCCTCCTCCACGGACCCGGCCGGCGCTCCCGGGCGCCCGGTCGTCGACACCCTAACCGCGGGACCCCCGGCCCGGACCGGTGGATTGACAACGATTCGGGCACGGTCGGGCGGGTCGGTGCCGTCGGGCGGAGCGCCGGGGCCGGCCGTGCGGGCGGCCTGCTACGTTCGGGGCGTCGATTCGACCCACGGAAGGTGGTCCGATGGCTGGTGGGCTCGCCGCGCTGCTCGATGACGTCGCCCTGATCGCGAAGATGGCGAGTGCCGCGGGGTCGAAGGCCGTGGCCGTCGTCGTCGACGACACGGCCGTCACGCCGCAGTACGTCAACGGCTTCTCGCCGGCCCGCGAACTGCCGATGATCGGCAAGATCGCCCTGGGCTCGGTGCGCAACAAGCTGGTGTTCATCCTGCCTGCGATCCTGCTGATGAGTCAGTTCGCGCCCTGGCTGCTGACGCCCCTGCTGATGGTGGGCGGTGCCTATCTCTCGTACGAGGGGGCCGAGAAGCTGTGGGAGGCCGTCGCGCACCGACAGGGCCCGGCGGGCGAACCCGCCCCGGACGCCCCCGCGGTCGCCCTGGGGCCGGACTACGAGCGCACGATGGTCGCGGGCGCGATCCGGACCGACTTCATCCTGTCCGCCGAGATCATGGTGATCTCGCTGAACCAGATCGCGGATGCCGACCTGCTGCCCCGCGCGATCACGATGGTCGTGGTGGCGCTGGTCATCACCGCCCTCGTCTACGGCGTGGTCGCCCTGATCGTCAAGATGGACGACATCGGCCTGCATCTGGCGGAGGGCCCCAACCGGGCGCTCCGGGGGTTCGGCCGTGGGCTGGTGGGGGCCATGCCGGGCCTGCTGAACGTGCTGTCGACGGTCGGCATGGTGGCGATGCTGTGGGTGGGCGGGCACATCCTGATCTCGGGCACCGACAAGCTGGGCTGGCACGCCCCGGCGGGGCTGGTGCACCTGCTCGCGGGTCCCGCCGAGCACGTCCACCCGTTCCTGGGGTGGCTCGTCGACACCGGGCTGTCCGCGGTCGCCGGGCTGATCGTGGGCGCGGTGCTCGTGGCGCTCCTGCACGTGCTGCCCCTGCCCAAGAAGGGCCACGCCGGCGCGGAGCCGTCCGCCCACTGACGCCGACGTGCCCGAGTCGCCCAGCCACCGCCGTCCCCTGCCCGGGTGGCCGGACCTGCGGCGTCCGGCCCTGGAGGTGGCGCCCGACCTGCTGGGCTGCGTGCTGCGCACCGCGGACGCCGCCGCCCGCATCGTGGAGGTCGAGGCCTACGAGGGGGCGATCGATCCGGCGTCGCACGCCTTCCGCGGGCCCACCCGCCGCAACGCGGTGATGTTCGGGCCGGCGGGCGTCCTCTACGTGTACCAACTGCACGGACACAGTTGCTGCAACGTCGTCTGTCGAGCGGAGGGCGTGGCCGGGGCGGTGCTGCTGCGCGCCGCCGAGGTCGTCGACGGGCTGGACGCGGCTCGGGCCCGCCGGCCGGGGGTGCCCGACGCTCGGCTGGCCCGCGGCCCCGGCAACCTCTGCCGGGCGCTCGGGATCGGGGCGGCCCACAACGGCGCCGACCTGCGCGGCCCGGTCGTGCGCCTCGAGCCGGGGCCGCCGCCGGACGCCGTGACGTCCGGCCCGCGGGTGAACGTCGCGAGCGCCGCCGCCCAGCCGTGGCGGTTCTGGGTGTCGGGCCATCCCGCGGTGTCGGCGTACAAGCGGCACGCGGCCGCCCGCGAGGTTCCGTGAGCGCGTCGCTTCACCGAACCTTCACGGCGGCGCGGCACACTGCGGGAAACGACTCCGGGACGAGGGGGCCATGGCGCGACGCATCCTGGTGGTGGACGACGAACCGCAGATCCGGACGGTGCTGCGCGCCTACCTGACCGCCGAGGGGTTCGACGTCGACGAGGCGGCCACCGGCGCGGACGCCCTCAACGCGCTCCGCCGTGGGCCCGACCTGGTGCTGCTCGACATCGGGCTGCCGGACCTGTCCGGGCTGGACGTGCTCACCAAGATCCGGGCGACCTCCGACGTCTACGTGATCCTGGTGACGGCGCGCGCCGAGGAGGTCGACAAGCTCGTCGGCCTCAGCGTCGGCGCCGACGACTACGTCACCAAGCCGTTCAGCCCGCGCGAGGTCGTCGCGCGCGTCCGCACGGTGCTGCGCCGGCTGCGCACGGACGCCCCCGAGCCGAACCGCCGCGACGTGCTGCGGTTTCCGGGGCTCACCATCGACGAGGCCGGCCGCGAGGTCACCACGGACGCCGGCGTCGCCGACCTGTCGGCCCTCGACTTCGACCTGCTGCTCGCGTTGGCGTCCGCGCCGGGCCGGGTGTTCTCGCGGGCGCAACTGCTCGAGAAGGTCTGGGGCTACGACTTCTACGGCGACGAGCGGGTCGTGGACGTGCACGTCCGCACCATGCGGGCGGGGCTCGGCGACGACGCGACGAGCCCCCGCATCATCGGCACGGTGCGGGGCGTGGGCTACAAGTTCCTGCTGCACCCGGTGGACGCCTGATGCGCCGCCTGAGCGTGCGGCTGCTGGTGTCGCACGTGCTGGTGGCGGTGATCGGGGGGCTGGCCACCTTCTGGATCGCCCACCTCGCCGCCCCCCGCTTCTTCGACGACTCGGTCGGGCTGGCGGGCCGCACCAGCGGCGTCCACACCCCGGGGGCGGGGGCCGGGTCGGCGGGGCAGGGGGCCCTCGCGAAACAGGAGTTCGCGGACGCCGTCGACAAGGCCCTGCTGCTGGGCGCCGTCGTCGGCGTCGTGATCGCGGCCCTGTTCGGCATGGTCGCGGCCTGGCGCCTGCTGCGCCCGCTGGACGCCGTGGGTGCGGCCACCCGCCGGATCGCCGCCGGCGACTACGCGGCCCGGGTGCCGGCCGCCGGGGTCACCGAACTGGATCGCGTCGCCACCGACGTGAACGCGCTCGGCGCCTCGCTCGCCGACACCGAGGCCCGCCGGGTGCGGCTGCTGGGCGAGGTGGCCCACGAGATGCGCACCCCGCTGACGGTGATCGACGGGTACGTGGAGGGGATGATCGACGGCGTCCTGCCGGCCGGGCCTGAGCAACTCGGTCAGCTGTCGGACGAGGTGCGCCGGCTGCGCCGCCTCGCCGAGGATCTGTCGACCCTGTCGCGGGCCGAGGAGGGCCGGTTGAGCCACGTGACGGCGCGCGTCGACCTGGGCACGGTCGTCGCGGACGCCGCCGAGCGGCTCCGGCCCCAGGCGGAGGACGCCGGGTTGACGTTGCGGGTCGACGTCGCGGGCGGGGTCGCGGTGGACGCCGACGCCGACCGGCTCGCCCAGGTGGTGACGAACCTGCTCGGCAACGCCATCCGGGCCACGCCCTCCGGGGGCGCGGTCTCGGTGTCCGTGGAGCGGGCCGGCGCGCTGGCGTCCGTGCGGGTCGGCGACACGGGCGAGGGCCTGGACGCCGCCGACGCGGAGCGGGTCTTCGAGCGGTTCTTCCGGGTGCCGGGACGCCGCGGCGCCGGCGACGGCGGCTCGGGCATCGGGCTGACCATCGCCCGGCAGATCATGCGGGCCCACGGCGGTGACCTCACCGCGTCCTCGGCGGGCCGTGGCCTTGGGGCGACGTTCACGGCGTCCCTGCCGGTGGCGGGCTGACCGCTTCACACAAGCTTCACGGAGGGGGGCCAGGAGGCTTCACGAGGCGTCCCTACTTTGGTGGATGACCGGGAAGCATCGGACATCCCGACAGAGGAGGAACATCATGAAGCGCTCGACCAAGGCGACGATCGCCCTGGCGCTGGGTGGCTCGCTCGCGGGCTCCCTCGCCTTCGCCAACCTGGCCATCGCCGGCCCCGCCCAACGCGGACCCGCAGGTTCGCCCACTCCGGCCGCTACCGCCCCGCAGGCGGTCGCGTCGGCCGCCCTCGCCGAGGACCTCGCGTTCATGCGCGAGGAGGAGCGGCTCGCCCGCGACGTCTACGCGGCGCTGGCCGAGAAGTACGACGGCGCGGCCCCCATGGTCAACATCACGAAGTCGGAACAGCGGCACTTCGACGCCGTCGGAACCCTGCTCGGCCGGTACGGCGTCGCCGACCCCACGGCGGATCTCAAGCCGGGCACGTACGCCATCCCGGAGTTGCAGACGCTGTACGACGACCTGATGGCGCAGGGCAGCACGTCCCTCGCGGACGCCTACGCCGTCGGCATCGCCATCGAGAAGGCCGACATCGAGGACCTCGAGAAGGCCATCGCCCGCACCACCGAGGCCGACGCCAAGCGGGTGTTCGAGAACCTGCTCCGCGGGTCGGAGAACCACCTCGCGGCCTTCGAGGCGGCCAAGGACGGCAAGACCATCGGCGTCCACGACGGCACCGGCATGCAGAACGGCCGGGGCGGCGGGGACGGCCAGGGACGCGGCCAGGGCAACGGCCAGGGTCAGGGGAACGGCCAGGGCCAGGGGAACGGGAACGGCCAGGGGCAGGGCAACGGCCCTGCGAACGGCATGGGGCCGCAGAACGGGTCGGGTCTGGGTCGCGGCATGGGCCCCGGCACGGGCGACCCCGCCGACTGCCCGAACAGCTGACGCCGGCACCCCACCAGCGACCCGAGCCGCACTGTCGGCCCGGGTCGCTACGCTGCGGTCGTAGGTCGGTGGGTGGGTAGGTCGGTCGGTCGGTAGTTCAGTAGGTCAGTAGGTCAGGTCAACCGGAGGAGGACCCATGCAGATCAGCGTCCAGGGTGAGCAGCGCGTGCGGGTCGCGCCCGAGCGGGCCGAGTTGCACCTGTCCGTCACGAAGCAGGGCACGGACCGCGCCCGCATCGTCGCCGACGTCACCGAGAACGCGAACCGACTCGCCGGCGAACTGGACGCCCTCAAGGCCTCCGGCGCGGTCGAGAAGTTCGCCGTCGAACCGCTGCGCACCTACGCCTGGAAGAAGAACCCCGCCTCCGCCGAGCGCATCACGGCCACCGTGGACGCCCGCGTGACCTTCGCCGACTTCGAGGCATTGGGCCGGTTCTCGGCCGAGCTCGGCAACCGCGCGGGCATCCAGTTGGGGTGGGTCGGATGGTCGCTGACGGACGCCACCGCCGACCGCCTGCGCGACGAGTGCATCGCCGGCGCCGTGGGGCGGGCCCGGGAGCGGGCGGCGTCGATGGCGCGGGCCGCCGGGGCCGGCGACCTGGAGATCGTCGAGATCGCCGACCCGGGCATGCTGTCGTCCGCCGAGGCGCGCACGATGCTGGGCGGCGGCCGCGACATGATCGCGATGTCCGCGCGCGGCATGAAGATGGACGAACCCGACGCCGTCGAGATCCGCCCCGAAGAGATCGAGGTCGGCGCCCAACTCCAGGTGCGCTTCGTCACCGCGGACTGACCCGGGGCCGCTCGGTCCCGCCCTTGCACGGGCCCCCTGTCGTCCTCGTGCCCCATGCCCTGCGGGTGCTCGCTGTCGTCCTCGTGCCCCCCGCTGTCGTGCTGTGCTCGTGCCGGCGCCTCTTCCCTTGTCGGCGCCGGGTCGCTCGGGTGTGAGTTGGGTCCCGTGTTCGGGGCTCTTCTCGCACTCGGAGCGGCTGAGGGGTCGGGGTCCGAGGCGGCGCTCCCATTTCCGTTGTTCGCTTCCGTTCCTGGCGTTCGTTCCGTTTTGCGCTGCGTCCGCTCCGGTTCCCTCCGTTCGCTCCGGTTGTAGGGGCAGCGGATGCCAGAAAGCGGAGCGGGTCGGCCAGGAAGGGCATCGCACCGTGCCCGCTGCCCCGGCTCTGCCTTGCTCGTGCCCCCTGTCCTCCTCGTGCCCCAGGCCATGCGGGTGCCCGTGCTCGTAGTCGTGCTCGTGCGCGTGCTGGCGGCTCGCGCCCGTGACTCTTCCCTTGTCGGCGCCGGGTCGCTCGGGTGTGAGTTGGGTCCCGTGTTCGGGGCTCTTCTCGCACTCGGAGCGGCTGAGGGGTCGGGGTCCGAGGCGGCGCTCCCATTTCCGGGGTTCGCTCCCGTTCCTGGCGTTCGCTCCGATTCCGCTGCGTCCGCTCCGGTTCCCTCCGTTCGCTCCGGTTGTAGGGGCAGCGGACGCCAGAAAGTGGAGCGGATCGGCCAGGGAGGACGTCGCCGTGGCCCTGACCGCGCCCCTGCCCTTGCTCGTGCCCGCTGTCGTCCTCAGGCCCCATGCCATGCGGGGGCTCGCTGTCGTCCTCGTGCCCCCCGCTGTCGTGCTGTGCTCGTGCCCCCCGCTGTCGTGCTCGTGCGCGGGCTGGCGGCTCGTGCCGGTGCCTCTTCGCATGTCGGCGCCGGGTGGCTCGGGTGTGGGTTGGGTCCCGTGTTCGGGGCTCTTCTCGCACTCGGAGCGGCTGAGGGGTCGGGGTCCGAGGCGGCGCTCCCATTTCCGGGGTTCGCTCCCGTTCCTGGCGTTCGCTCCGTTTTCCGCTGCGTCCGCTCCGGTTCCCTCTGTTCGCTCCGGTTGTAGGGGCAGCGGACGCCAGAAAGCGGAGCGGGTCAGCCAGGAAGGGCATCGAGCCGTACCAGGGCCGTGCCCGTGGCTTTACCCGTGCCCACGCCGAACGACCACCCCGCCCACCGGCCGGGCACCACCCGCGCACCACCCGCGCACCACGCACCGCCCGCGTCACCACCCGCGCACCGCCCGCCCCGGAGGACCCCTCAGCGCCACCCCGGCAGGGTGCGCGCGTCCTGGGGCGTGATGCTGCGGTGGACGGCGGGGCCGTCGGCGTCCGGGACGGCGGTGCAGACGACGGTGTCGTCGTACACCTGTACGAGCGTGAAGCCCTGGCCGGCGTCGTGGCCGCGGAGGGTCCGGCCGGCGGTGAGGTCCTGGCCGTACGCGGGCGAGGACGCCGCGGCGACAGGCACGCCGGCGAGGGTCGCGAAGCTCGTCTGGTGGAAGTGGCCGCCCAGGATCAGCCGCACGTCGCTTCCGCGCACCACCTCCCCGAGCGCGGCGGCGTTGCGCAGGTCCCAGGCGGCGGCGGCGTCCTGCACCGGCGGGATCGGCGCGTGGTGCACCGCCAGCAGGGTGCCGTCCGGGGTAGTGGACGCCAGCGTGGCGGCCAGCCACTCCAACGACTCCTCCCGGATCCAGCCGTGCGGAGCGCCCGGAACCGTGCTGTCCAGCACCACCAGGCGCAGCCCGCCCACCCGGTACGCCCGGTCCAGCGGCGGCGCAGCCGCCGGTTCGCCGAGCAGGACGCGCGCGAAGGCGTCCGGGTCGTCGTGGTTGCCGGGTGCCCACACCACCCGGACGCCGCGGGCGCGCGCCGCGGGCTCGACCAGATCGCGCAGCGCCTCGTACGTTTCGACGTCGCCGGTGTCCGACAGGTCGCCCCCGAAGAACCAGGCGTCGCAGGGGACGTCCCAGGCCGTCAGCACGTCGATCAGCCGCCGGGTGCGGGCCAGGCTGTCCACCACCCCGCCGACGAGCGGGTCGGCCGCCGGCCGCACGTGCAGGTCCGACAGGTGCGCCAGCGTGTACCGCGGCCGCCGCATGCTGCGGGCGGCTACTGCTTCGATTCCCCGCCTTCGACGCCTTCCGCCATGGCGGCGCGCTCGAACTTCTCGGCCGCCGTCTGCGCCGAACCGTGGGCGTTGGCGACGTCGCCGCCCGTGAACTGGTTCTCGTAGCTGGTGCCGCGGGCCCGCTCCCACGAGTTCTCGATCTCGTACTCGGCGTCGTTGCGGCCGGTCCAGATGGCGCCCTCGACACTCTTGCCCGGCTCCAGGTCCTTGTAGACCGCGAAGAAGTGCTCGATCTCCAGCAGCGTGAGGTCCGGGATGTCGGTCAGGTTGGCGATGTGCTCCTGGCGCTTGTCGGCCACCGGGATGCACAGCACCTTGTCGTCGCCGCCGGCCTCGTCGGTCATGCGGAACATGCCGATGGCGCGGCACTCGATGAGGGCCCCGGGGAACGCCGCCTCGGGCATCAGCACGAACGCGTCCAGCGGGTCGCCGTCCTGGCCGAGGGTGCCCTCGATGAACCCGTAGTCGTACGGGTACTGCATCGCGGTGAAGAGGGTGCGGTCGAGGCGGATCCGGCCGGTGTGGTGGTCCATCTCGTACTTGTTCTTCGTGCCCTTGGGGATCTCGATCGTCACATCGAAGTGGAGGATCGGCTTGAGCTTCGGGCGGTTGAAGGCGGGACGGGTCATGGGTCACCTCGGGTGCTGGTCGGACGGCTGACTGGCCTGAGCCTAGTGCCCGGCGCTGGTCCGCAGGGCCCCCTGTCCCGGGCGGGGGAACCGTGCGCCGCGCCGCCGCCGGCGGCCCCGTCCGGGCGCGCGACGTGCCGGACTAGGCTGACCGGGTGGACGTGCCGCTGATCGACTACGCCGCCGCGCGCCGCATCGGGGCCGCTCTGGCGCCGCCCGGGCCGCGCCTGGAGCGCGCCGACGCCGAGGACGTCGTCGCCGGGCTGCGGGCCGCGGCCGCGGCGTCCGTCGGGCACGTCGCCGCCGTCACGCGGCTGGCCCCGCCGGCTCCGGACGCCCCGCCGACCCTGGTCGTCGATCGCCGCACCTGGGTCGCGGCCAACCTGGGCCTGGTCGAGGCGATGCTCACGGCGGCCGCCGGCCCCGCGCCGTCCCCGGTCACCTGGAGGCAGCGGGCCGAGGCCACCGGCAACGCCGTCGAGCTCGGTGGGCTGCTGGGGGCCCTGTCGTCCCGGGTGCTGGGCCAGTACCTCCCCTTCGGGACGCCGACGGCGCTGCTGCTGGTCGCCCCCAACGTCGCCCGCCTCGAGCGCACGCTCGGCGTCGACCGCGCGGACTTCCGCCTGTGGGTGTGCCTCCACGAGCAGACGCACCGGTTCCAGTTCGCGGCCGCCCCGTGGCTCCCCGGCTACCTGGCCCGGCAGTTGGCGGCCCTCCTCGAGGCCGGCGACGACAAACTCCCGCTGCTGCAGCGGCGTCCGCCGAACAGCCTGCTCGAGGCCGTCACCACCCCCGCCCAGCGGGTCGTGTTCGACCGGCTGACCGCCGTCATGTCGCTGCTGGAGGGCTACGCCGACGTCATGATGGACCGCGTCGGCCCCGACGTCGTGCCCTCCCTGGCCACGATCCGCGCCCGGTTCGACGGGCACCGCGGACGCACCGGCCTCGGCGCCGTCGTCGACCGGCTGATGGGCCTCGACCTCAAGCTCGCCCAGTACCGCGACGGGGCCGCCTTCTGCCGGGCCGTCATCGACGCGGCGGGCGTCGACGGACTCAACGCCGTGTTCGCCTCGGCCGGACTGCTGCCCACCCTGGAGGAGATCCACGCCCCCGCCACCTGGCTGGCCCGCGTGCACCCGGCGCCGGCCGCCGCGGTCGGCTAGTGGCCCGGCGCGCCCTCGGCCCGGCGGCCCTCGCCCTCACCCGCTGCCTGGACGCCGTGGCCCCCGGCCCCTGGGTGGTCGCGTGCTCGGGCGGGGCGGACTCCCTGGCGCTGGCCTGGGCGGCGGGTCTGGTCGGACGCCGCCGCGGCACCCCGGTGCGCGCGGTCATCGTGGACCACGGGCTGCAGCCCGGGTCGGACGCCGTCGCCGCCGCCGTCGCCGTGTCCCTGGCAGCTCTGCCGGTGCCCCACGCGGAGCCGCTGGCCGTGCCGGCCACCGTGGTGCGGGTCGCGGTGACCGACGCCGGGGCCGGGCCCGAGGCGTCCGCCCGCGAGGCCCGCTACGCCGCCCTGGAGGCCGCCGCTCTGCCGGGGGAGCGGGTGCTGCTCGGCCACACCCTCGACGACCAGGCCGAGACGGTGCTGCTGGGCCTCGCGCGGGGCTCGGGGGCCCGGTCCCTGGCCGGCATGCCCGCCGAGCGCGGCGTGTTCGGACGCCCCCTGCTGTCGCTCGGCCGCGAGGTCACCGCGTCCTGCTGCGCCGAGGTGGGCCTGCGCCCCTGGCGTGACCCCCACAACGCCGATCACCGGTTCGCGCGGGTGCGCGTGCGGGAGACCGTGCTGCCGGTCCTGGAGCGCGAGCTGGGCCCCGGCGTCCGCGAGGCCCTCGCCCGCACGGCGGGCCTCCTGCGCCGCGACGCCGACGTCCTGGACGCCCTCGCGCGCACCGCCACCGGGGCGCTGCCGGACGCCGCGGCGTCCGACCTGCCGTGCCGCTGGCTGGCCGGTCTGGAGCCCGCGGTGCGGGAGCGGGTGGTGCGCGACTGGCTGGCCGCGCGGGGGGCGTCCGGCCTGACGGCGGGGCACGTGGGCGCCGTGACGGCCCTGGTCACCGACTGGCACGGGCAGCGCGCCGTCGACGTGCCCGGCCTGCGGGTGCGCCGCGCGGACGGCGTCCTGACGGCGACGGCGACGTCCGG
>WBZS01000207.1_pt1 | contig 103705 bp, 101 predicted proteins | sample 5204201 | NCBI WGS metagenome assembly WBZS01 (sample SAMN12344357, study PRJNA552823) | activated sludge metagenome | biome: Activated sludge suspended growth; feature: Nitrification reactor; material: Wastewater; isolation source: activated sludge from nitrification reactor of wastewater...
GAGGGCCAGATCACCACGAACTGGAAGCAAGCACTCGCGCAACTCGCGCTCGCCTACCCCGACCGAATCCAGCCCTACCTCTAGAAACCGAGCGCCGCTCCCTTACACAAAAAACTTGACAGGCTCAAGCGGGGCGGCGAGTTCGCCTCGTCGCTGGCGAGGTCTGTGCCGCCGCCGAAACGCAAACCGCCGAACTGTGCGTCCTCCCGCGCGTAATGCACGGCGAAGACGATCACGATCAGAACCCAGGTGGTGACGACGACGGCGACCGCCAGCGGAAGCACCACCGGATCACCACGGAGTTGCGGCACGACCGTCGCCACGATCACCGCAGCCAGGGCGAGCAGACAGAACGAAACCGCGCCCGCGGGACCACCGATACCAGCCAGCGACTCGGCGCGTCGCCGCCGTCGACGACCGGTGCGGCTCTCGCCCAGCCAACTGCGCAGGGTGCTGCCGTCCGCCCGCCCCAGTGTGCGCCAGGTGAGCAGCACGTAGCTCAGCGCGTAGGCGACCCAGGCGCCGAAGTAGGCGGTGGCGACGAAGGGCAGCGCCACGACGCGGCCTGGTTCGACGACCACGACGATCGCCACGTAGGTCACCGCCAGGCCCGTGGAGACCGCGCTCGCCACCCAGAAGCGTCGTAGGTCTGACGCCAGCCCAGGCCGTCGGTTCGGGCCCGACGGGCCGGGTCGAGCGCGATCCTCGGGCGGGAGCCGCCCGCCGGTTGATTCAGAGGGTGCAGCGGGCATCGGCTTGTGGCGTTTCCAACTCGGTGAGGTAGGTGGTGACGGCGTCGTCGACGCACTTGTTGCCCGGAATGAGGACGGCTCCGTGCTGCGCACCCTCGACGGTGAGCAGGCTGGATCCGAGCGCCCGTGCGAGTCCGATGCCACCCTCGTGAGGTGCGGAGGGATCGCCGGTGACTGACACGACCAACGTCGGCGGTAGGCCGGTGGTGTCCGTCACATACGGGTAGTCGAGCCTCGGAGCTGCCGGCCAGTGCTCGCAGACATCGCGGGCTTGGCGGTTGCGGCCGTCATCCATGAAGGGTGCGGCACCGAGCATCCGGTGGCGCATCGCCGTTTCCTGTCGGGGTGTGAGACGTTCGCGGTCGTTGCAGTGGGTGGCGTACGCGCCCTCCAGGAAGGTCGGGTAGCTGCCGTCCCGCTGGCGGAGATGGGCTTGGTCGCGGACGGTGAGTAGCAGATTCCCGCGGCCGGCCGCGAGTTCGGTGAGTCCGTCGACGATCACCGGCCAGTCGCTCTTGTGGTAGAGGGCGAAGAGGACAGCCTCGACGGCGTCGCGGTGGGTCAGCACGCGGTCGGCGCCGACCGGGATCGGCTTGTCGACCAGTGGTCGGACGAGCTTGTGGAAGGCGGCTGTCGCGGCCTTCGGATCCGTGCCGAGCGGACAGTTCCTCACCGCTGCGCACTCGGTCGCCAGTGCGTCGAAGGCCCGCTGGAATCCGGCGAACTGTTGCACCATCCGTTTCTCGATGCCGAGCGTCGGGTCGATACCGCCGTCCAGGACGAGTGCGCGCACATTGCCCGGGAACATCGCTGCGTAGACCGCGCCGAGGCGCGTCCCGTAGCTCGCACCGAAGTAGGTCAGCTTCTGGTCGCCGACGACGGCGCGCAGCACGTCCATGTCGTGGGCGGTGTCGCGGCTGCCGAGGTGGCTGATGATGTCCGCTCCGCCGGACCCGTCGGCGCACTTCTTCGCCGCTGCGCGGGTCTCGGCCTCAGTCCAGGTTTCGCCGCCGAAAAAGAAGCTGGCCATCAGGTGATCGGTCGATCGTTCGGCGTCTGTGAAGCAATCCACGGTCGGCGTCGACGCACCGGTCCCGCGCATGTCGAACCCGACCACGTCGAATCGTCGTCCGATCGCCGGGTAGCCCGTCGTCGCCCTGAGCTGAGCGGCGAAGGACATGCCCGATGAGGCGGGGCCGCCGGGGTTGACCACCAGCGACCCGATCGGTGTCCCGGTCGCCGGCACCCTGAGTACCCCGAGTTCGATGGTTCGGCCGCTGGGGTCGTCGTAGTCCAGTGGGACGCTCAGTCGGCCACACTGCAGCCGTTCGTCGGCGAAGAGTTGCACATCGCCCTCGGTGATGGCGTACTCCGCACACGTTCCGTACGCCAACTTCTGAGCGTAGAAGCGCTCAAGGCCCGGAGGTGCGCTGCCGGCCGGGTCCTCTCCCGGAGTCCGGCCGGGACCGCAGCCCGCTGAGAGAGCGAGCACCACGGCGACGAGCAAGGTCAGGGCCGTCCCGGTGAGTGGCCAACGAGGTCGGTGGACACTCACGGGAAGTGCTGAGCATGGTAGGTCCTCCAGACGGGTAGATCGAAGGAACAGGCTTCAGCAGCAGTCGACACCTGGCCGTCGCGGCCAGGTCAAGGCAAGCTGGAAAGAGGCGTCCGGGACCCACCGAGGCGCAGAAGAAACAGGAGTGGATGGTGATCTGGAGTCCCCGTCAGCTGGCCGAACTTGCCGGCACGACGCGCCGCACCGTCCGGCACTACCACGAGATCGGTCTGCTCCCCGAGCCGCCGCAGCAATCCAACGGGTACCGCCTCTACGGCGTCGACCATCTGCTGCGGCTGCTCCGGATCCGCCGGCTCACCCAGCTGGGTCTCTCACTCACCCAGATCGCTGCTGTCGGCGACTCCGTACAACCCCCGGTGCAGATGTTGCACGATCTCGACACCCAGCTGGTCAGCGACATCGAGCATCTGCAGGAGACCCGGCTCGAGGTGGCTGCCATGCTCGAGCACGCGGCGCCGAGCGACCTTCCGCCGGAACTCTCTCGCCGGGTCGCCGACCTACCCAGCGTCGAGCGAGCCCTCGTCGTGGTGCTGACGAGGTTGCTCGACGAGCCGGGAGTCGAGGCGTACCTCACGCTTCTCCCGCTCTATCGAGACAATGCAGCCGTGGTCGCCTTCGACCACCTCTCGGGCGACGCCGGGCTGGCCGAACGAGAGCGGGTGGCGGCCGGCCTGGCGGATCACCTCGAACAGCTGGACGAACACTGTCCCGGCCTGACCGACCTGATCGCCCGGCCGCTGCAACGCTCGCCGACCAAGCAACGGACCGTGGACAAGGCCGTTGCGGATCTTTACAACGATGCGCAGCTCGACGTCCTGGTAAGGGCGCGTCGCCAGATCGGACGACCTCGACCCTCCTTCGACTGACCGACGTCCGCTCGTCGCGCAGCCCGGGACTTTGAGCCGGGCTTTGCCCCGGCGGTGCGCTCACTCGCTTGACGGCGCATCCCGGCGCCGCTCACGCGAAGCCGGCCGTTGCGCCGCCGTCGAGCACGAGTTCGGCACCGGTGATGAACCGAGCTTCGTCACTGGCCAGGAACAACACGGCGTCCGCGACGTCGTCCGGTTCCGCGATCCGACCGAGTGGACTGAGCGCCGCCGCCCCTTCGATGAACTCGGTGACAGAGACGCCGCTGTCGCGCGCGTCGGATTCGATCATTGCGGTGCGGACGCTCGTCGGGTAGACGGAGTTGACCCGGACGCCCGCGTCGGCGAACTCCATCGCGGCCACCCGCGACATGGCCCGGACCGCGCCTTTGGTCGCTGCGTACGACGTCATGCCGGCCAGGCCCATCAGGGCCGCCGCTGAGGAGATGTTGACGATGGACCCGCCCCCGTGCCGAGCCATCGTCTGGGTTGCGTGCTTCAGCCCGAGAAAGGCGCCGCCGGCGTTCACCATCATCAGCTGCTGCCAGTCTTCCAGTGAACTCTCCGGCAGTGATCGACGATAGGGCAGGCCGGCGTTGTTGACCACGATGTCGAGGTGGCCGAACGTCGCCGCCACTGCGTCGACTACGTGATGCCAGGCACTTTCGTCTCGTACGTCGAGCCGCCGGAACTCAGCCACCCCCGACTGTTCGCGCACCTCGTCCGCGACCCGCTCAGCCGCCTCGGCGTCAGCGTCGGTGATCACCACCAGAGCACCCTCCAACGCGAATCGGAGACCGACGGCACGCCCGATTCCGGCGCCGCTCCCCGTCACCAGAGCGATCTTTCCCTGCAGTCGACCGTTTCCTGTGTGCATGTCGGTATTCGACAGTTGGCCGCCACGGCCAGGTCAAGCTCCGGCTCCGCCTCCTTGCGAATTTGCCTCATCCGTCTTGACCTGGCCGCGGCGGCCAGGTGTCGACTGTCGATTCAGCTGGTCCGATCGATCCAGCTGACCAGGCGACAACGTGTGAGGAGATACCGATGACCACCGGATACACCACCATGCGCACCGGCAACGTCATGCCCCGGTCGCAGGCCCGGCGCGCCAGTGGCCGGCCCGGCGCGATGCCCGCTGCCATGCCCGTCGACAATCGCTGCATCCGATGACGCGCGGAGGCGACCGGCTTCTGGTCACGGGTGCCACTGGAATGATCGGCGGCCATGTCGTGGACGCGTTGGTCGAGCGAGGAGCCCGGCTGACGGCGATGGTCCGTCCGACTTCCGACGTGGCAGGCATCATCGGACGTCCCGGAGTCGACGTGGTCGAGGGAGACTTTGACGATCCAGCGTCGCTGGCCGCTGCCCTGCGCGGTATCGAACGAGCTTTTCTGGTCACCAACTCCAGTGAGCGGACCGAGGCTCAGCAGCTCGCGTTCGTTGCCGCCGCGCGTGCGGCAGGGGTGGCCCGGCTGGTGAAGCTGTCCCAGTTGCACGCCGCGGCCGACTCGCCTGTCAGGTTCCTGCGCTACCACGCCGCGGTGGAGGCAGCGATCGAGGCGTCCGGAATACCTCACGCAATCATCCGACCCAACCTGATCCTGCAGGCGTTCCTGGCCCTCGCACCTGGGATCCAGGCGGGCGTCCTGCCGATCCCCATCGGCCCGACGGCACGGGTGAGCGTGGTCGATGCGCGCGACATCGCATCGGTGGCCGTCGTGGCCCTTACTGAACCCGGGCACGCCGGCCAGACCTACGACGTGACCGGCCCCGAGGCGCTCACGCACGGTGATATAGCCGAGGCACTCTCGCAAGCAACCGACCACGAGGTGCGCTTCGTCCCGGTGCCGAAGGAGACCTTTGTCGACAGTGTCCGTCAGACTGGGATGCCGGCCTGGCAGGCGGACGGCCTCGCCGAGGATTACGCGCACTACGACCGCGGCGAGGCCGCTGTCGTGTCGCCGGACGTCGAACGGGTGACCGGCAGGCCCGCTCGGAGTCTGCGGGAGTTCGTCACCGACTACGCCGCCGTGTTCCGCGCTGAGCCGTAGGGAAGAATCAAGGAAAGCACCCGACCGAGATCGATTCAGCATGCTCGTCGTCGGGTCTCACGCCGCCTGCTCGGCCAGGATCCAGCCGCGCAGCCGACGCAGTGCCCGGCCCTCGCGCCGGCGGAGCGTGCTCAGCGAGATGCCCAGCCTGGCCGCGGCGGGTGCCTGCCGCAGCGGTGCGTCGCCGCCCAGACCGAAGCGCACCTGCAGCACATCTGCCTCGGCGGCGGGCAGCGCGCCGAGCATCGGCCCGAGGTCGGTGTCGTCGGGCTCCGGGCCGTCGCCGGCGTTCACCAGCTCCGCGTTGAGCGGTGCCCACGCCGACAGATGCCGGAGCCGGGCGACCCAGCGCTCGCTGCGGCCGAGGATTTCGGCCAGTTCGGCATCGGTCGCCGTCCGGTGCAACTCCCCGCTGAGTTCGTCGGCGAGGCCCCGGATGCCGCGAGCCCGCAGCGCGGTGCGTGCCGACGCCGGCCCGCCCTGCCGGACGGCGGCATCCTGTGTCCGTCGCCGGATCCACGCGCTGGCGTAGGTGCTGAACCGACACCCGGTGGTGTGGTCCCACCGCACGAGCGCCTCGGCCAGCCCGAGGAACCCCTCCTGGAAGAGTTCGTCCAGTCCGGCGGTCGAGCGGCGCGCCTCCTGGGTGGCGATGCTCTGCACCAGCCGGACGTTGGCCAGCAGGAACCGCTGCCAGGCCTCGCGTCCCTGCCGTTCCAGCGCCGCCAGCTCCGCGGTGGCCTCCGGCGACTCGTCGCACCCGGCCAATCGTTCGGTGGCCAGCAGTCCCGCCTCGATGGCACGCGCCAGCCGGATCTCGTCGTCGGCCTCCAACAGCCTGATGGTCTCGCTCATGTCGCCGATGCTCGTCGGCGACGGCGCGCCGATCACCCGGAGCGGTCCGATTGTGGAGGCAACACCGTGGCAACACCGATCTGTGTGGACGTATCACAAACGGCGAATCCCAGCTGGACAAGGAGCGATGAGCCGTTTCGCCGCGGGTTGAGCGCGCTCGAACACCCTGTCGGCGCTCCAGCGTCCAGGTTCTCGACTCCGCGGAACCCAACGCAATCGGCAGACCCCGGCGCAAAAGGGGTCTCAACAAGCTCGACCAGCGGTGATTGGCCGACGTTGAGGTCAGAACGTGCCGACGAGCACCGTCGCCAGATAGACCAGGATCGGCAGGCAGGTCAGGCCGAGCAGGATGGCGTTCAGCGTCAGATGGTCGCGCAGCACGGCGATGAACTCGCGGATCACCGCGCTCGGCCAGTAGTAGCGCGCGGTCGGTGCGCCCACCGAATAGCCGGCGATGCCGAGCCGGCGCATCAGTAGCGCGGCCCGGAAGGCGTGGAAGTTGTTGGTCACCGCAGCGATCGGCCCTTGGACGCCGCGGCCGGCGAGCAGTTCGGCGCTGTAGGCCAGATTCTGTTCGGTGGTGCGGGAACGTTCCTCGGCAACCACGTGGTCGTCCGGGAAGCCGTCGTCGGTCAGGAAGTCAGCCATCGCTCTGCCCTCGGGCACCGGCTCGTCGGCGCCCTGGCCGCCGGAGGTGACCAGCAGGGGAGGGCGGTCGGCAAATTTGTCGTACAGCGCCCTCCCGCGCCGGATCCGCGCCGCCAGCAACGGCGGCACCTTGCCGCGAATCAATCCGGCACCGAGCACCACGATTGCCGCTACCGGCCGTCCGCGCCACGCCATCACCGCGGGGTACAGCGCGCCGTAGAGCAGAAACGCGACGAAGCCGAAACCGAGATAGCCCAGCGGCAGCCCGAGCAACAGCAGCCCAGCCGCCCACTGGATGGAGGCAGTCAGCACGACCGCCACCCACGCGCCGATGTAGCCCAACATCCCGATGCCCAGCCCGAGCCCCAGCAGCCGCGACAGCGCGAAACCCTCACGGCGAAGCAGCGTGATCCCGGTCACGATCAGGAAGCCGGCCAAGGCGATCACGGTGCCGAGCATGAGCACCAGCAGCGCGAGAAACGTGTAGCCGCCGAGCCGTGGGTCGAACGACTCGGCCGCGCCAACGGTCAGGCCGACGGCCGACATCAGCAGCCAGATCAGCAGCGCCAGCAGGTAGAGCGCGGTGCGCATCTTGCGGGGATCGCTGGTGACACTGATCGTCAGCGCCACCAGAAGAATGGCCATCCCGCCCGGGAGTTCCAGCATCAACCGACGACCTCAGATCAGCTCGTCGTACTCGCCGGCGATCCAGGCCAGATAGCGGTTGGCGGAGAACCGGACCGTGCTCAGGGCGTCGTCGGCGATGCGTCCGGCGAAGTTGTCGTAGAGCCGGCGGTAGGGGTGCCGGTCGAAGCCGTCGAGGATTCGCCGGACGCCGCGCGGCGACATCGGGATCAGGTTCGGATAGCTGCGCTGGAAGCTGACATTGCCGTCCGGCCGCACCGAGCAGGCATCGCCGGCGAGCAGCACCCCGGAGTCGTCGGCGCCCCGCCAGTGCACGACTGTCTGGCCGGGAAAGTGGCCGCCGACCTGGTTGGCCCAGGCTCCGGGCACCGGTTCGAACTGGGTGTCCCAGGCGACGAGCACCGCGTCCTTCCGCTGCACCCAGTCGAGGTCCTTGCGGGCCACATACACCGGGACGCCGCCGAAGGCGCGGCTCCAGGCGACCTGCGCGCCGTACATATGCGGATGGCTCGCCATGATGGCCGCGACCCCGCCCAGCCGCTGCAATGCGCCCACCGCGTCCGGGTCGACGAACGGCGGGACGTCGAACAGCAGGTTCCCGGCCGCGCCACGAGCCAGCAGCGCGGTCTGCCCGATGCCCACCTTCGGTTCGGCCCGCAGGCCCCACAGGTCCGGCTCCATCTCGGTGATCACCAATCGGTGTCCCTCGGCGAGCAGCCGCTCGGTGCTCGTCCAGGCCGGCCCGGACGGCGGCACGTACTGCCGCTCGTCGGTGCAGATCGGGCAGACCGTCGGTGGCTCGGCGGCAACCGCCTGCTCCACGCCACAGATGCGGCAGATCCATTCGGTCGCGGTCATCGCAACTCCTTTCAGCGGACGCCGTTGAGGTAGGCAAGCACGGCCCGGACGCGGCGGTTGTCCTCATTCGGGCCCAGATCGAGCTTGGCGAAGATGTTCGCCACATGCTTGGCGACAGCGGCCGGGCTGATCACCAGTTGGCCGGCGATCTGCTGGTTCGCCGCGCCCTTCGCCATCAACGACAGCACTTCGAGTTCGCGTGGGGTCAGCCGGCTGAGCCTGGGGTCGGTCCGGCGGGCGTTGAGCAGCTGGGCGACCACCTCTGGGTCCATCACCACCTCGCCGGCCGCGACCAGCTCGGCCGAGCGCATGAAGTCGGCAACTCGTCCGACCCGTTCCTTCAGCAGATAGCCGACACCGCCGGCCGCGTTGGCCTCGAGCAGGGTCGCCGCATACGCCGGCGCCACGTACTGGCTGACCATCAGCATCGGCAGCCCCGGATAGGTCTCCCGCAGCCGGACGGCGGCCCGCAGCCCGTCGTCGGTCATCGTCGGCGGCATCCGGACGTCGGTGATCACCAGATCGGGCAGGCCGTCGGTGCTCTGCGCCAAACCGGTGCACCGGGCGATGAGTTCGGGGGCGTCCCCGGCCTCGGCCACGACGTGATGCCCGGCCCGCTCCAGCAGCCCGATCAGGCCCGCCCGGATCAGCGCCGCGTCATCGGCGACCAGAATCCGCATCAGCTCCTCGTTCCTCTCCGGCTCACCGTAGCGGTGCGCGCAGACACTCCGGCGGCCGTCCGGTCGTTCATCGGACCGGGTTCGGGAAGGACGCCCGGATCAAGGTCGGTCCGCCCGGGGGACTGCTTACCCAGCACGCCCCGCCGAAGGTCTGAACGCGTTCGATCATGCCGCTGAGACCATGGCCGGGGCGGACCACCGCGCCGCCGACGCCGTCGTCGTATACCTCGACCTGGAGCGGATCGCCGAGGTCGAGCCGGACGGTCACCGTGCTCGCGTCGGCGTGCTTGACGGCATTGGTGAACGCTTCGCTGACCAGGTAATACGCCGAAAGCGCCAGCTGTTCGGACGGCTGTCGGGACCCGGTGATGCCGACGCTCACCGGTATCGGCTGGCGTTCGGCGAGTTCGGTGACGGCGGCGGCCAGGCCGCGGTCGGTGAGGATCTGGGGATGGATGCCGCGGACCGTGTCGCGCAGTGAGATCATCGCGGCCTCCATGGACGCGTGGGCGGCGGCCAGGGCGTCGCGCACCGCGTCCGGACGTGCGCGCTCCAGCGCGAACTCGGCTTCGCCGAGCTGCATGCTGAGCAGCACCAGGTGCTGCTGGGCGCCGTCGTGCAGGTCACGCTCGATCCGCCGCCGCTCGGCGGCGAAGACGTCGACCAGCTCCCGCCGGGACGTGGTGAGCTGGTCGACCTGCTCGCGCAGTTCCGCACGGGGCCGGACCAGGTCCTCGACCAGGATCGCCTGCACGCTGGCCAACGCCCAGGCGACGTAGAGCCCGGCGACCAGGATGACGATCAGGCCGCCGAGAGCCAGGAACGCGTCCGCGTTCACGGGCTCGCCGATCCGGCTGACCAGGGCCGTGGTGATGCCCAGCACCAGGGTCACCAGCAGCGCGCCGGGCAGGAAGTCGACCAGCGCGAACAACACGGCGATGCCCCAGACGGCCAGGTTGCCCTCGCGCAGACCGGCCGCGTCCCACGGATGCCGGATCGGTCCGCTGGGCAGCGGCCCGGAACGGTGCAGGCCCAGTAGCCGCAGCCGGAAGGCCTCCACGTTCGCGGTCGCCCAGGCCACCAGGGGCAACACAAAGATGCCGAGGATTCCGGCCACCAGCGCCACCATCCCACCCAGGATCGCGGTGGCGCAGTATGCGACCGCACCCCAGCCCAACGGGCTGACCAGCATGCGCAACGGGTTCGGCGGCGGCTTCAGCCGCGCCCGGATGGCAGCCTCACGCGAAGGGTTGGGTTCGCTCACCCTGCCACCCTAAGAGGGCCGGTGAGTCCGCGGCAGGGCGCCGCCACCACCATGGGGTAGCGCTGGCACTACCCAGCAGACACCGGGCAGCGCCAATGATCGAACGGCCGCCGCACGGTTGGCTGATTGTATGACGACGAACCACCAGCGGGCCGCCCTGCAGGCCCGGCAGATCTCCAAGTCCTTCGGCGACGTCCGGGCCCTCGACCGGGTCAGCATCGACATTCCCGCCGGGCAGTCGGTGTCGGTGATGGGGCCGTCCGGCTCCGGCAAGTCGACCCTGCTGCACTGCCTGGCCGGCATCCTGCGGCCCGATGAGGGCGACGTCAGCCTCGGTGGCGAGCCGGTGTCGCTGGCCTCGGACGCCGCCCGCAGCCGGATCCGGCTGGCCCGGATGGGCTTCGTCTTCCAGGACGGCCAACTGCTGCCCGAACTGAGCGCCCTGGAGAACGTGGCGCTGCCGCTGTTGCTGCTCGGTCGCCCGCGCGCCGAGGCCTTCCGGCGGGCGGGGGATTGCCTGCAGTGGCTGGCCTTGTCCGGCCTGGAGGCGCGCCGCCCCGGGCAGCTCTCCGGCGGCCAGGCGCACCGGGTCGCCATCGCGCGCGCCTTGGTCGGCCAGCCCGACGTGGTGCTCGCCGACGAACCCACCGGCGCCCTCGACCAGGCCACCGGCGCCGAGGTGATGCGGGTGCTGACCTCGGCGGTCGCCGCCGTCGGCGCCAGCCTGGTGGTGGTCACCCACGATGCTCACGTCGCCGACTGGTGCCAGCGGCACGTCGAGATCGTCGACGGCCGGGTCAGCAACGACTTCCTCACCCGGAGGGCCGCCTGATGCACCAGTTCCGTATCGCTCCGCTGTTGCTGCGGGGCCGCATCCGGGCCGGCACCGGACTGATCGACCTGCTCGCCGTCCTCGCCTTCACGGTGAGCAGTTGGCTGCTGCTGTCGGTGCTCGCCGGCATCAACACCTTCGTCAATCGCCAGTTCCACCCGCCGGCAGCCTTCGTGGCGGCACTCGGCGCGGACGCCGCCAGCGGCGTCGCACAACTCGTGATGTGGACGCTGCTGGCCGCCTGCGCCGGCGTCCTGCTGATCGTGCCTTTGGTCACCCTCGGCGCGGCGGCCGCCCGGATGGGCGCACTGGGTCGCGACCAGCGGCTCTCCACGCTGCGGCTGCTCGGCCTGACCGGCGGCCAGGCCATCACGTTGAGCACAGTGGAGACGATGCTGGCCGGGCTCGCCGGCGGGGTGCTGGGTGTGATCGGCTACCTGCTCAGCCTGCCCGCCTGGGCGGCGATCAGCTTCCAGGCGACGCCGCTGAGCGCCGCCGAGATGCTGCTTCCGGTCTGGGCGGTCACGGCGACCGTGGCGGGCCTGGTGGTGCTGGCCGGGTTGAGTTCCGTCACGGGGCTGATGCGGCTGACCATCTCGCCGCTGGGGGTGGCCCGGCGAGCGCCGCGTCCGGCGCTGAAGCTGTGGCGGCTGCTCGCCGTGCCGCTGGTGATCGCCGCCTGGATCATGGTCGCACCAATGCTCAACCTGGCGCACGAGTTCGTGGCCTCGGCGGCCGTGGTGCTGGTCGTGCTGGCGTTGTTCATGGGCGTGATCAACCTGGTCGGACCGTGGTTGCTGCAGCTGCTCGGCCTGCTGCTCACCCGGTCTGGACGACCCCCCGTGCTGCTGGCCGGACGCCGCCTGCTGGCCGATCCGAAGGGTGCGTGGCGCTCCGTGTCCGGTCTGGCCTTCGTCGGCTTCACCGGCGGTGCGCTGGTGAGCCTGCCCGACTTCAGTGCCTACAGCGACGACCCGCTGCTGCGGATCCTGGCCGAGGACGTCCGCACCGGCACCTACTTGACCCTCGGCATCGCGTTTGTGGTGGCGGCGACGTCGACCCTGCTCAATCAGGCCTCCGGGGTGCTCGACCGGCGGCGGGAACTGCGCCAACTGGCCAACCTGGGTGTCCCGGGCAGCCTGCACGACCGCACCCGGCTGGTCGAGGTGGTTGCCCCGGCGGCGCTCAGTGCCCTGGGGTCGGGCGGCCTGGCCGTGTTCTTCTTCGCGCAGCTGCCCAGCATGGCATCCGCACCGATCGGCCCGATCCTGTTCGTGGCGTCCCTATTGGCCGGGATCGCGCTGGTCTGGGCGGCCGGCGAGGCCTGCCGTCCGATCTTGCGGGCGGCGCTGGCCGGCGTCGGCGTCCGGGCCGAGTGAGGGGGATTGCGGTACGAAAAAGAACCGTCCCTTCGTTCCACGGGCGGTACGGGGGGACGGTTCTTTCGGTCCACGGGGCCGCGGACGCGTCAGCCGGACGACGAGGCGAGCTGCACGACCAGGTTGATCGTGCAGGCCAGCACCACCGCACCCAGCAGATAGGAGAGCAGCGCATGCCGCAGCGCGGCCCGGCGCACCGCCCGGTTCTGCAGGGTGGTGTCCGAGACCTGGTAGGTCATCCCGAGGGTGAACGCGAGATAGGCGAAGTCGTGGTAGTCGGGCTGATCGCCGCTGAAGTCGATCGCCGCGTGCTTCGCATCGGCGTAGTACAGGCGTCCGTAGTGCACGGTGTACACGGTGTGCACCAGCACCCAGGAGCAGGCGACCACGATCGCGCCGAGGATCGACTCGACCGGCACGTTCGGACCCGAGCGCGCATCCATCAGCAGGAAACCCACTCCGGCCACGCTGGCCAGCGAGGCCAGACTGAGAATGATGACGCTGCTCCCGTGCCCCGGATCCTCCGCGGTCGCGTGCTGCCTGGTCCGCTCGGCGTCGAACCGCAGGATCGCCAGCAACGTCCAGCCGACATAGGTCAGCGACAGCACGATCCAGCCGGCGGCGAGGGCCGCATCGGCATTCAGAAGCCGCCACGACGCGAAGGTTGCGACAGCACCCGCCGCGGCTGCGACGCTCGTCCGCACCCAGGTCGACTGGAGCCTCATGCCCGTAGTCAACCACGGCCGGGCGGTACCCTGAGGCATGGACCTGAGCAGCTTCTATTCGCTGATGGCGGTCACCTGCTTCACCCTGGTCGGCCTGTGGTGGACGGTCATCGAGCGGCACCCCGAGTGGAAGGTCGATCGCACCCGCCGACGCCTGGCCGGCAGCGTCTACCTGTCCTTCCTGCTGCCCGGACTGATGAGCATGTTCGCCCAGGTGGACGCCGGCAACCCGCTGATCTGGCGCTCCAGCTTCACCGTGGCCGCGCTGATCGGCATCGTCAGCACAGTTCAACTGCTCAGGGTGGACGACTCCGCGCAACGCGGTCCGTTCCGTCGGTCCCGCTGGCTGGTGGCCGTCATGTACGCGGTGATCGCGGTCCTCGGACTGTTCCCGGCCGTATCGTCGGTGGTCGGTGGGACACCGCTGCAGGCGGCCTCGATCGCGCTGATCCTGCTGGTCGTGCTGGCACACGGACTGGCCTGGGAGTTCATGATGGAACATGACGAGGCGCCCGATGCCACCTCCCGCTGAGCTCGACCGGACGGGCCGCTCCGCCGCCACCCGCTGGCGGAACTGGCTGAGCGGATCGGCCGCTCCGACTTCCCGACCCCGGCCCGAGGTTCCGAGCGAGCGAGCCTCGGGGCTGCGCACGCTGATCCTGGCCGCGGGCGTCGGCGCCGGACACAACCAGGCCGGCAGCGCCATCGAGGACGCGCTCGCCCGAATTCCAGACGTCGCCCAAGTGCTGCGGATCGACATTCTGGAAACCACCAACGAGGCGTTCCAGAAACTCTACGACGACGGCTATTTCGCGTTGGTCGCCGAGGCGCCGTGGGTGGTCGGCTGGGGTTACGACAGCCAGGATTCACCGTTCAAGCTCGCCCCGCTGGTGCAGTGGTGGGACCAGCTGAACACCACCGCCGTGGTCCGCCGGATCCGCGCCTACGACCCCGACCTGGTGATCTGCACGCATTTCCTGCCGGCCCGGCTGGTGGCGCTGATGCTCGCCCGCCGGCAACTGCGGGCCTCGTTGAGCGTGGTCACCACCGACTACGACTTCCAGGGGCTGTGGCTCACCTCGCCGTTCAACCACTTCTTCGTGGCCCGCGAAGAGGCGCACGAGCACATGGTCAGCCTCGGCGTCCCGCGGGACCGGGTGATGGCGTCCGGGATCCCGGTGCGGCCCGGGCTGGCCGACCCGGTGGACGCGGCGGCCGTCCGGAAGCGGTTCCATCTCGACCCGAAGCTGCCGGTCGTGCTGATCTCGGCGGGGGCGTCCGGCGGCGGCTACACCCTGAACATCGTCCGGCAGGTGTGCCGCAGCGAGCAGGCCTTCCAGGCGGTGGTGGTGTGCGGCCGCAACGAGACCCTGCGCCGGCAAGTCGAGGACGCCGTGCGCGACTCGGCCGAAAAATTCCGGGTACTCGGCTACACCAACGAGATGGCCGACCTGATGCGGGTCGCCAGCCTGTTCGTGGGCAAGCCGGGCGGGTTGTCGTCGTCGGAATGCATGGCCGCGGGGCTGCCGATGGCGATCATCAACCCGATCCCCGGTCAAGAGGTCCGCAACGCCGACTTCCTGGTCGAGGAGGGGGCCGCGGTGCGCTGCAACTACGCGACGACCGTGGGCTACAAGATCGACTCGCTGCTGGCCGATCCCGAACGGCTGCGGGCGATGGCCGCCAACGCGCGCCGGATCGGACGCCCGCAGGCCGGCCGGACGGTGGCCAAGGGATCGCTGGAGGTTCTCACCCAGCCGCTGTGGATCAGCCGCGAGGCGCAGAAGGCGATGCTGCAGGCCAGCGAGGAGGACATCCCGGCGGCCGATCTGCCCGAGGAGCGACGGCTGCGGACGCTGACCGATCCGGCGACCGGCGCGTCGCTGGCCGTGGTCACCCGCGCCCAGCTGCAGCCGCTCGGCGTGACCGCTTGGTCGACCTCGGTGCGGGTCACCCGCAAGTCGCTGCGAGCGCTGCTGTGGCAGCCGGACAATCTGGACGTGGTGGTCACCTGCCGCTGGCTGCTCGGCGAGGAGAGGTCCCGGCTGTTCGGCCTCGGCTGAGGGTTCCTCGGCTCGGCGATCGCTGCCATCATGGCGTCCATGACCCCTTCGTCCACACCCCTGGGCATCACCGGATCGACCGGCCACCTCGGTGGCCGGATCGCCCGCCGGCTGGCCGACCGCGGCGTCGGGCAGCGGCTGCTGGTCCGCGACCCGTCCCGGGCGCCCGAGTTGCCGGACACCACCGTCGCAAGGGCCGACTTCGCGGACGCCGAGGCCGTCGCCGCAGCACTGACCGACATAGACACGGTGCTGATGGTCTCGGTGACCGAGGGTTTGGACCGGCTCGCCCAGCACCGGTCGTTCGTCGACTCCGCGGTCAAAGCCGGGGTGCAGCACCTGGTGTACATCTCCTTCTATGGGGCGGCCCCGGACGCCACCTTCACCCTGGCCCGGGACCACTACGACACCGAGCAGCACATCCGTGCCAGCGGGATGGCCTGGACCTTCCTCCGCGACAACCTCTACGCCGACCTGCTGCCCTGGCTGGCCGGCGCCGACGGAGTGATCCGCGGACCGGCCGGCGACGGACGGGCGGCGACGGTCGGCCAGGACGACATCGCGGACGCCGCGGTGGCCGTCCTGCTCGATCCCGCGGCCCACGCCGGCCAGGTGTATTCCCTGACCGGACCGGAATCCCTGACCCTGGACGAGGTCGCCGCCACCATCGCCGCGGCCACCGGCCGGCAGATCAGCTATCACCGCGAGACTGTGCCGGAGGCCTACGAGTCGCGAGCCGAGTACGGCGCCCCGGACTGGCAGCTGGATGCCTGGGTGTCCACCTACACCGCGATCGCGTCCGGGGAACTGGCCGGCGTCACCGACGATGTCGAGCGGCTCACCGGTCACCCGGCGACCACCCTCGCCGAGGTGCTGAGCAAAACCTGAGTCTCGTTGGTCGAGCCTGTCGAGACCCCTTGCGCGCGGGTTGAGCCTGTCGGGACCCCTTTGGTGAGGCGCAGAGTTTGAGACAAGCTCGACCAACGGGTGAGCCGGCAGGAACGCCACCAAGAAGCGGTGTGGGCTGCACCCCGCCCTGGTGTGGCGGGCGTAAAGCGCGCGAGCCCCCTGCCAGGGTCCGCAGGACGACAGCAGAAGCAGGGCGAGCTGCGCACGGGCGGGACGGGGTGCAGCCCACTCCGCGGAGCCCATGCAGCCCCCCAGAACCCACCCACAGGAAGAGGACAAGCTCGACCGACGACCATCAATGGCGCTTGGCCCGACGCCGCCGCCGAAGCACGTACGGCAGGCTTCCCGCGGCGATGGCGACGAGTGCCCCGGCGGCGAGCAGCACCGGCGTCCGCCAGGTGGCGGCGGCCGACGGAGCCTGCGGGCTGACCCGGTCGAGCGGGTACTCCAGCATCTTCGCCACCGACCGCACGACAGCGGGGGAGGCGTCCCGGCTGAGCTGCTCGAAGGCGGCGTCGAATCCGGCCCGTCCGGTGTGGCTGCGCAGCTGCCCGGCGACCAGTCCGGTGCGGTCGGCGGACGACTGGCCGACGGCGGTTCGCAGGGTGAGGCCGTGCCGGGTGACCACTGTCCCCGTCGACGACACGGCAATCGCGCCAGCCGCTTGGGAGTAGCTGTACACCTCGAACAGTGCCGCCGCGTCGATCTCGCCGACGCCGTGGTGGAGCTGAATGTCGATCGCCGGGCGTCCCCAGGGCAGCACCAGGTTGGCCAGCACACCGAGATCGTCGGTGCCGAACCTCTGTGCCGGGCTCGCCGCGGTCTGGCCGGGCTGCCAGCCCGGGTAGTCGATCAGCCGGCCGACCCGTTCGGCTTCGGCGGGTCCGGCCAGGTCGGTCAGCACCCGCAGCGCGCCGGGGATCCCGGAACTGACCGCCGCGGTGGTGGTGATCCGGCCGTCCTGGACGTAGCGGACGCCGTCGGTCCACTGCACCTGCGGACGGCTGCCGCGGAGCGCCCCCAGCCGCGACCAGTGCGAGGTCGCCCGATGCCCGTCGAGGATCCCGGACGCCGCCAGCAGCCGCGCACCGGCGCAGACCCCGAGCACCCGCGCGCCGCGACCGTAGGCGGCGGCGACGAAGTCGCGGGCAGCCGCTTCCTCGGTGCCGTCCGGACGTTCCACCGCGGGCACCACCACGAGGTCGGGCGGCGCGAGGGTGCCGTCGCCGATCTCGGCGAAGGTGTGGTCGGGCACGATCGCGAGACCGCTGCCGAGGTGCGCCGGAGCCGTCGAGGCGGCCACCGTGTAGACCGACACCGCCGGCGAGCTGGCGAAGACCTCTAACGGGGCCAGTGCGTCGGCGGTGTCGGTACCCGAGGCGCCCAGGACGACGGCGACGGTGATCGCCGCACCGTGGGGCCGGTCGGTGCGCGGGGAGGGACTGACGGCGTCCGGTGTGGGCGCGACGGCGGTCGCGGAGACGATGCCAGTCGCCAGCAGACCGGCCACGGCGACGACCGAGAGAGAACCGGCGAGGACGGCGCGGCCCACGCCCCGGACGAGCGCCATCGTGGTCATCGCGCTGTCCGTCCGGCAGGCACCTCGCGGGCGACGAAGGCGGCGATCGAACGGCCCAGCAGCGGTGCCTGAGTCCAGTGCAGGTAGTGCTCGCCGGGAACGATCCGGATCTCGTGGTGCCGGACGCCGGCCAGTTCACGTTCGTGGCGGGGCAGCCAACTCGGGTCGCCGGCGACCTTGTCACCGGCGAGGAACTCGAGCACCGGGATGTCGGACGGGGACGGCCGGGCGGCGGTCCGGGTCAGGCTGGCGGCGAGATGCGCCTCCTCGTCGGCGACTGAGCGGTTGCCGTAGTTCCAGCGCGCCAGGGTCAGCATGCGGCTCCGTTCGTCCTCGGTGTACGCGGTACCGGACGGCAGCATCAGCTCCGGTGCCAGCGTCAGCACCCAGCGGGGGAGCCCGGTCCAGGCGAGCAGTCCGGCGGTGGGAGGAGTCCATCCGACCTCGAGCGTCGAGGTCGACGCCGGCGTCGGGTCGATGCCGATCAGCGCCGACACCTCGCCGGGATAGGCCTGGGCGTAGTAGCGGGCGTAGACGCCGCCGATCGAGTGGCCGGCCAGGACCACCGGAGGTCGGACGCCTACCTGCCGCAGCGCCTCGTGCAGTTCGGTGGTGATGTTCTCGACGCTGCGGTCCCCGACGCCGAGGTCGCTGGCGCCGTAGCCGAAGCCCTCGACCACGATCACGTCGAAGCCGTCGAGTTCGCGGATCAGCGGAGCGAAGTCGGCCGCGGGTGCCGGGGTGCCGAGCCCACTGAGCAGCACCAGAGACGGCCCGTGCCCGCCGCTGCGGTACACGTTGACTTTCCCGGACGGCAGCGTCACCCGCTGCCCGTAGCCGCTCAGCTCGGCTCGCTCGCGGTTGGTGAGTGCCAGGTGTGTGGCGGCGGAGGCGAGGGTGGCGAACAGCGCAGCGGCCAGCGCCCAGCCGGCCCAGCGCAGGGTGGTGCGGACGGCCAGCCGCCGGTTCGCGGCCGGTGAGGTGCGGAGTGTCATGGCGACCCCGATCTAGTTAAACCGTACGGATATGTACGAGATAACTAAACCATACAGCTATGTACGAGATAGTCAAGGTGAGCCGATGGACGCTAGCCGGCCGCTGGACGCAGCAGCGCGTGGATGCTCTCGGTGAGGTTCGCTTCGACCTCCGGCTGCGTGACGTGGCCCGCCTGAAGTTCGCCTGCGGCGCCGTGCAGTATCGAGAAGAAGCAGCCCACCTGCCAGCCGAGCGGCTGGTCCGCGCGGAATGCGCCTTCGCGTCGCCCATGCTCCAGCAGGCCGGCGACCCGGGCACGGGGCTGGTCGTGGCTCGCCTGCAACTCGGTAGGCATGATGTGGCCGACGATGCCGCGCAGCGTGCTCAGTTCGGACAGCAGTTGCCAGGAGGCCGCGATCAGCGCGTCCAGGGCCCGCCAGGGATCGCCCTCCAGGTCGAGTCCGCTCAGGGTGCGTTCGATCCGGGCCATGCTGTGGTGCAACAGTGCGCCGAGCAGTTCGTCACGGGAGGCGAAATGGCTGTACAGCGTGACCCGGCCCACCCCCGCCGCCTTGGCGATGTCGGTCAGGCTGGCCCGCGGATCGGCTGAAAGCTGGCGTGCGGCCGCGTCCAGAATGGCTCCGCGGTTGCGGATCGAATCCGAACGCACGGCCCGCTCGCGCGGCTTGGTGGTCGCCATCAACCTCACACTCCTTAGCTCGAACGTCAGTGTACGGGTTTGGGTGTGATTGCTCGGGTCGATGGCCGGGTGTGCTGAGGCTTCTTCTGAAGTCGACCCCAGGGTGGGGGGCCAAGGCGTAACCACTCGCTTCGGACGCCCACTCTGGGGTCGACTTCGGACGGACGCGGACACCCCTACGAACCGACCGGCTTCGGCGCCAGATCGAGCCGGCGCAGCAGCTGCGCATTGGCCGCGACCACGATCGTGGACGCCGACATCAACAGCGCGCCCACCGCCATCGGCATGTTGATCCCGATCGGGGCCAGCACCCCGGCGGCGAGCGGCACGGTGACCAGGTTGTAGCCGGCCGCCCACCACAGGTTCTGCCGCATGGTCCGGTAGCTGGCCCGGGACAGATCGATCACCGACAGCACCGACCGCGGGTCGTCGCCGGCCAGCACCACGCCGGCCGACCCGATGGCGACATCGGTGCCCGCACCGATGGCCAGCCCGACATCGGCCTGGGCCAGCGCGGGCGCGTCGTTCACCCCGTCCCCGACCATCGCGACCTTCGCCCCGGCGTCCTGCAGCCGGACGATCTCGGATGCCTTGTCCTCAGGCCGGACTTCGGCGATCACCGTGTCGATGCCGAGTTCGCGTCCGACCTGATCGGCAACCGCGCGGGCGTCCCCGGTCAGCATCACCACCGACACGCCTCGCTCGTGCAGGTCCTGGACCGCAAGTCGCGACTCGGGCCGGATCTCGTCGGCCAGGTCGAGCCGTCCGATCACCCGGCCGTCGCGCAGCACGTGCAGCACGATCGTGCCGCCATCCGGCCGCGGCTCGGTGATGGCGGACGTCCCGGCCTCGGCCAGCAGTCGCGGACCACCCACGCGGACCGTGGAGCCGTCCACGCTGGCCGAAATGCCTAGTGCGGGAGCCGAGCGGAAGCCTGAACTCCCCGGAATCGACAGCCCACGCTGTTCCGCGGCGCGGACGATCGCCCGGGCCAGCGGATGCTCGCTGTCGGACTCGGCGGCAGCGGCCAGAGCCAGCACCTCGTCCGACCTGACCCCGGCACCGGGCGCCACAGTCACCTCGACCAGCGCCGGTTCGCCCTTGGTCAGCGTCCCGGTCTTGTCGAACACCACGGTGCTGATCTCGCGCATCGACTCCAACGCCAGCCGGTCGGTGATCAGGACGCCGGCGCGAGCCGCGCGCTCGGTGGCGATCGCCACGACCAGGGGAATGGCCAGTCCGAGGGCGTGCGGGCAGGCGATCACCAGCACGGTGATGGCGCGCAGCACGGCGTCGTCCGGATAGCCGAGCGCCGCCCAGACAATTGCGGTCAGCGCCGCCGTGCCGAGCGCGAACCAGAACAGCCAGCCGGCAGCCCGATCCGCCAGCCGCTGCGCCCGCGAACTGGACGCCTGGGCCTGCGCCACCAGTCGCTGAATGCCCGCCAAGGTGGTGTCGTCGCCGGTCGCGGTCACCTCGACGCGCAGGGATGAATCGGTGGAGACCGTGCCCGCGGCCACCCGGTCACCGACGGTGCGCCGAACCGTCCGGGACTCGCCCGTGACCATGGATTCGTCCAGCTCCGCTTCGCCGGCGACGATGCGTCCGTCAGCCGGCACGCTCGCTCCGGGCCGGACCAGCACGACGTCACCGACGGCCAGCTCGGACGGCGGCACCGTGACGATGTCGTCGCCGCGGACCACCTCGGCCCGATCGGGCAGCAGGGCGGCCAGTGAGTCGAGCGCGCTGGTGGTCTGGGCCAGCGAGCGCATCTCGACCCAGTGGCCGAGCAGCATGATCACGATCAGCAGTGCCAACTCCCACCAGAACTCCAGTGAGTCATCCAGCAGGCCGAGAGTTGCACCCCAGCTGGCTCCGAAGGCGACGGTGATCGCGAGGCCGACCAGCAGCATCATGCCGGGCTGGCGTCCGCGGATCTCGTCGACTGCGCCGGTGAGGAATGGACGCCCACCCCACACGTACATGGCCGTGCCGAGGATCGGCGCGACCCAGCTGAGCGCGCCCCCTGGGACCGGATAGCCCACCAGCATGGCGAACATGGGGGAGAGCGCCACCACCGGGACGGCGAGCGCGAGCATCACCCAGAACAGCCGCCTGAAGTGCTCTGCATGCCCCGCGTGGCCGCCGTGACCCCCATGTCCTTGGTGGCCACCATGTCCTTCGTGGCCACCATGTCCTTCGTGGCCACCATGTCCTTCGTGGCCACCATGTCCTTGGTGATCCGCCTCAGCAGCGTGTCTGTGCTGGCCTGCATGGGCTGCGACGGTGTGGTCACCGTGTCCGGTGGGTCCTGAATGGCTGCCGTGAGCGCCGTTGTCCAGGTGGGCGTCGCCCACCCGGTGATGGCTCTCGCTCGTGCGATCCGTCCGCCCGAGCCCCGAGCCGCGGGTGTGGTCGTGTGCTGAATGGTTCGTCATGATGCCTCCTGTATACCCCCTAGGGGTATAAGGCGCAACCTCTTCGGCGCCTGGGATATTCCATGCCGGGGGAGTCCCCATGCTCCGGCGCGCGGCCCGCGATCGCCGGATCGACTGAGTGGCGCCAGTGAAAATTTGTCCGACGGAATGGGTGATTCGGTCGACATCGCCCCATTCGCGGCGCTAGCTTGTCCGACAAGTCGGTGAACGCATAGCGAACTGATGATGAACGAAAGGTGTCGGGCGAATGACGGTCACCGGAATGATGTCGGACCAGCGAAAAGAGACGCTGAGCGGATCGCTGTGGTTCGTCCCGCTGCTGATGACCCTCGTCGCCCTCGTGCTCGGAGCAGTTCTCGCAGAAGTCAGGTTGCCGGAGAACGGTCCGCTCAGCCCGGTGCTGTATCACGGTGGCGCCGAGGACGCCCGACGACTCCTGCTGAGCGTCGCCACCGCCACGGTCGGGGTGTTCGCCCTTGTCGTCGGGCTCACGCTGGTGGCCCTCCAGGTCGCCGGCAACAGGTACTCCCCGCGGCTGGTCCGGTCGTTCCTGCGCGACCGGCCGACCCAGATCGTCTTCGGGTTGTTCATTGCCACCTTCGCCTACAACGCGGCGGGCCTCTACACGGTCGGCGCGCAGGACAACTACCCGCGCCTCGCGGTGACGATGGGCATCATCCTGCTGTTCGCGTGTATCGCCGCGCTGGTGTTCTACGTCGATCGGGTCGCCCACAGCCTGCAGACCCACAGCCTGCTGAATTCCGTCGGGGTCGCGGCCCGACGTGCCGTCGACGCGCTGCCGCCGGGCATTGGACGCTCGGCAGGCATGTCCGGCCTGGACGGTGTGCCGTGGGACGAGCCGCCGGTCGGAGCCATCCAGTTGTTGGCGCCGCGGTCCGGTTATGTGCAGCGGCTGCAGATGGACGCGCTGATGCGCGGGGCCCTCGCCGAGGACGCGGTGATCCAGCTGGTTCCGGGGATCGGCGGCCATGTGGTCCACGGAACGCCGCTGGCGTGGGCCTGCCCGGCCAACGGTGGCGTCGTCCGGCCCGAATCCCTGGCGCGCGCGGTGAATCGGGCGATCACCATCGGATCCGGACGCAGCAGCTACAACGATGTCGCCCTGGGCGCGATTCAGATGGTCGACATGGCACTGCTCTCCATGCACGTCTTCGATTACCACACGGTCGAGCAATCCTGCGCGGAACTCGGGGTGCTGCTGGGCAGGATCGCCCCCGTGCCGCTGGGGCCCGAGGCGGTGATCGACTCAACCGGCACGATCAGGGTGCTGGTTCCCGGTCCGTACTTCCAGGACTATCTGGAACTGGCCTGCGGTGAGATCCGGCGCAAGGGCAGTTCGGAGCCGGTTGTGCTGCTCGCCCTGGTGAAGCAACTCCGCGCCGCCGGCGCCACCGCGACTCCGCAACGGCTGGGTATGGTGCGGCGCGAACTCGAGCTTGTCCGGGCCTCCGCGAAAGGGGATATTCGCGAGCCCCATGATCTGGAGCGGGTGTTGCGCGAGATCGACCGCACGCTGTTGTTGATCGGAGGCGGCCAGCCCGACCGCCCCGCGATTCAGCTGGCGGAGCAGTAACAGTCGCCGCTGATCGAACGGCGGTTAGCCTGGTGGCAGCACGCCTGGCTTGTGACAACGGCAGGTGACCCATGATTGAAAAGGTCGACTTCAAGAATTCTCTCGACAGCTATCAAGCCACGCCTGGGGGGTTCCGCATCGTGACGGTTCCCGACATGCAGTACCTCATGGTCGACGGGCATGGTGACCCCAACACCGCTCCGGCCTATACCGAGGCGCTATCGGCGCTCTATCCCGTCGCCTACAAGCTCAAGTTCCTCAGCAAGCGAGAACTCGACCGCGACTACGTCGTGCCACCGCTGGAGGGTTTGTGGTGGGCGCAGGACATGGACGCCTTTGCCGCTTCGCGTGACAAATCCCGATGGGATTGGACGATGATGCTGATGGTTCCCGAGTGGATCGACCGTGCGCCGTTCCTGTCCGCAGTTGAACAAGCGGGAGTCAAGAACGCACCTGCACGCCTGGACGATGTTCGCCTGAAACCCTCTCAGAGGGGCGTTGCGTGTAAACGCTCCACCACGGCCCGTTCGATGACGAAGGTCCTGTGCTGGAGCGAATGCACAACGAGTTCATCCCCTCGAACGGGTTGCGCTTGGACGGCAAACACCACGAGATCTATTTCAGCGACTTTCGCAAAGTCACCCCCGACAAGCTGCGCACCATACTTCGCCAGCCGGTCGGGATCGCCTCTGCAACCTGACGCTCGCAGACCAATCTCATTCGTGGGTAGTCAATCGAGGCCAAGACGGGTTCTCGCTGATGTGCGTGCAGCGCATCGCAGTCGAACGGCAGCGCCGGATCGCGGGATCTGGAACTCAAGCTCCGAATGTCGCAAGCCTGAATTTCAGCAACGACGATCGGTGGGGCGGGCGGGGCTCGAACCCGCGACCCAGGGATTATGAGTCCCCTGCTCTAACCTGCTGAGCTACCGCCCCAACGGCGCGCGATCGCCCGCCGACGGCCCTCGCTGCGCCGGCGGCGTCAGCTGAGCCGGCTCAGAGTGTATCGGAGTGACTTCCCGCCCTTTGGCGGGCGCGGGACGCGCCGGCACGACCAGCCCGCGCAGACCCGCGACACGTGTTCGGGAAGGTGCGCCCTCGCCGTCCCGTCTTACAGGTCTGTTAACTATCTGGGTAATTACCTCCTCCGAGTGGGTTTTCGGCATTAGGGTGAGCCGCAGTTGAGCGACGAGAGTTCTACGACAAGGGAGAACAAGGCATGACCCAACTGGAAGCCGCGGCTGACCTCACGGTGGTCAAGGAACAGACCACACGAGAGATCGAGGGTCTGCGCGAGCAACTGCTGAACATCAGCCGCACGATCCACGCGAACCCGGAGCTGTCGTGGAAGGAGTACAAGGCAGCGGCACTCGTCGCCGACACGATGCGTGAGGCAGGGTTCGACGTCGAACTCGGTGCCTACGGGGTGGAGACCGCCGTCGAAGCCGTCTACGGCGACGGCGATCTCACCGTGATCATCTGCGCCGAGTACGACGCACTGCCCGGCGTCGGGCACGCCTGCGGGCACAACGTGATCTGTGCCGCCGGTGTGGGCGCCGCGCTGGGGCTGGCGAAGGTGGCGCACGACGCCGGTCTCCGGGTCGTCCTGCTCGGCACCCCGGCCGAGGAGCACGGGGGTGGCAAGGTCTCCCTACTCGAGGCCGGCGCCTTCGAACAGGCTGACCTCTCGATGATGGTGCACGGCATGACCGCGTCTCCGGAGATGACGGGCGACAGCCACAGCGCGCAGGGCATGTCCTCCACCGCGGTGGACCGGTTCGAGGTGACCTACACCGGACTTACCGCGCACGCCGCGGCGGTTCCCGAGTTGGGCATCAACGCGTCCAATGCGGCGGTGATCGCGCTCAACGCGTTCGCGATGCTGCGTCAGCACCTCCCCAAGGAGACCAACCTCAACGCGTTCATCTCGCACGGCGGAGAAGCGACCAACATCATTCCCGACCGGACGGTCGTCCAGGTCGAGTTGCGCGCCTACGACCTTGAGATCTGGCGTGAGATGAAGAAGAAGGTGCTGCGCTGCTTCGAAGCGGGGGCGATCGCGACCGGCTGCACCTGGGAGTGGGCGCCGACCGAACACCCGTACGCGCCGGTGGTCAGCGACGCGGTTCTCGCCGGCCTGTGGGACGTCAACTTTGCCGCCCGCGGCCGGACCATTGACACCGAGGTCCGGCTCGGCGGCGGATCGACGGACATGGGCAACGTCTCGCAGGTACTGCCGGCGATCCATCCGCTGATCACCTTTCGCGGCGCGGACGCACCGCCCCACAACCCGGCGTTCACCGCGATCGCCGCGAGTCCCGCGGCCGACGAGGCGCTCATGGACGGCGCGGTCAGCATGGCCGCCACCATTCTCGATGTGGCGCTCACCCCAGAACTGCGGGCCGATTTCAAGGCGCGCAAAGCAGCCCGTCCAGCGGGCGCCACCCAGGCGAAATTCTCCTCCTGAGCACTGGTCGGGGTCATCGACCCCCGAACCGAAAGGTCCCCGATGTCCACAACACCAGAAGCCACGGAGGCCACCGGGGCTCCGCCGCGCGTATTCAACATTTCGTTCAAAGACAAAGGCCTCTGGCTGCTGTTCGCGCTTATTGTCGTGCTCGCAGCCATCGCCCAGTCGATCGGGCCGCTGACGGTGCCGCTGGGCAGCGTCTCGATCATGCTGCTGCCGATGATCTGGGCACTGTTGATGGGCGTGCTCATCTCCGGGCAAACCTGGCGGCCGTTGCCGATCGACCTGCAGCACACCGCGAACGCCATCATGAGCGTGGCCGTCCTGGTGCTCTGCGCCCGGCTGGGCCTGACCCTGGGTCAGCAGCTGCCGGCGTTGTTCGCGGCGGGACCGGCGCTGCTGCTGCAGGAGCTGGGCAACGTGTTCGGTTCGCTGCTGCTCGCGCTGCCGCTGGCGGTGCTGCTGCGGATGGGGCCGGCCACGGTCGGCGCGACCTTCTCGATCGACCGTGAACCCTCCTTCGCCATGGTCACGTCCCGGTTCGGCGCCGACTCCCCGCAGTATCGGGGCGTGCTGTCGATGTACGTATTCGGCTCGATCTTCGGCGCCATCGTGGTCAGCCTGGTCGCCTCGGTCATCTCCTCGCTCGGCATCTTCCGCTGGGAGGCGCTGGCGATGGGATCCGGCGTCGGTTCGGGGTCGATGATGGCCGCCGGCATCGCCTCGGTGAGCGCGGCGCATCCGGAGTTCTCCGACACCATCGCGGCGCTCGCCACCACGGCCAACCTGATCGCCGCGGTCGTCGGCGTCCCGCTCACTTTGTGGATCTCGCTGCCGGTGGCGGACCGGTTCTACAGATTCCTGACCCGCAACCAGAAAGAGGTTGTGAAGAAGGAGTCCGCCGGAAAGCTCAGCGCGCTCGCCAGCGTTCTGGACGTGCCCAAGGTCAACCTGAACCCGGCGACCAGCCTGCTGATCCTGGCCGTGGCCGGCTTGGTGACGGCCACCATCGTGAAGAAGGGGTTCTCCTTCAACATGGTGATCACGTACGCGATCATCGCCGCCATGGTCGCCGCCGGCATCTGGCTCAGCAACGCCACCAAGGGCAAAGTGCCCGGGCTGATCACGGTCATCCTGATCGGCACCTACATCACCTCGCCCTGGTTTCCCTACGCGCACTGGATCCTGCAGACCGCCGAGTCGGTGGACTATCTCTCGGTCATCACCCTGATGCTCGCCGTCGCAGGTCTCAGCATCGGCAAGGATCTACCGATGCTGCGCCAGATCGGCTGGAAGATCCTGCCCGTCGGCTTCGTGGTGATCGGGGCCACCTTCCTCGCCTCGGCGGTGATCGCCGAGGTCGTGCTCGGCATCCTGCACCGGTAGGGATCGCTGGTCGAGCTTGTCGAGACCCCCGAACGATGCCGCGCCGGCAAGGGGTTTCGACAGGCTCAACCCACGATCGTTGGTCGAGCTTGTCGAGACCTCGGACGGCGTTCGAACCACGCGGCGTCGACTCAGTCGAACAACGCCTTGCCGATGTAACCGCCGGTTGCCGGGCCGGGGGGAATCGCGAAGATCGCCGAGCCGACGTGCCGGATGTACTCGTTCAGCAGGTCGAACCGACCGAGCTTGCTCTGCAGGTCGACGAAGTGCTGAGGGCTGTTCTGGTAGCTGATGAACAGCAGGCCGGCGTCCAGCAGACCCTGGGGGTTGAGTCCGTCGGTGAAGTTGTAGCTGCGCCGTAGGATCTTCACCCCGCTGTTGTTCTCGGGCGCGGCCAGCGCGATGTGTGAGGTGGGGTCGATGACCTGTGCACCCTCGACCTGCTTGGCGAAATCGGGAGTGTCGAACTCGTGTTCGCCGGTCAGAGGGGCGCCTTCGTCCTTGGTGCGGCCGAAGATCTGCTGCTGGTCGGAGATCCGGTCGAAATCCCAGGTCTCGATGGTCATCGCGATCTTGCGGACGACCTGGTACGTGCCGCCGGTCATCCAGTCGGCGTCCTTGAGCCAGACGAACTGCTCATAGTCGGCATCGGTGACCACGTTGCGGGTGCCGTCTTTGAACCCCATCAGGTTCCGCGGCGTCTCCTGTCCAGGCCCGGCGCTGGCCCGGCCGAAACCCATCACCACCCAGTGGGTGTGCGCGGTGGTGGTCACCATCCGCGCGAGGTTGCGGATCGCGTGATAGGCCACCTGAGGATCGTCGGCGCAGGCCTGCAGCGACAGGTCGCCTCCGGAAAACTCGGGCTGCAGCACGTCGCCGGGGATCCGGGGCAGGTCGGCGAGCAGCGCCGGCCGCTTGTGCGCCAGGTCGAACCGCTTGTCGAACACCCCGGGACCGAGACCGACCGTGACGGTGAGGGACGCCGGGGCGAGCCCGTGCGCCTCGCCGGTATCGGTCGCGACGGCGTCCGGACGGTCGGGCTCGATGGTGCCGATCGCTTTGCCCTGGGTCAGTTGCGCGATCGCCGCGCTCCATCGGGCCAGCAGCACCTGCAGGTCCTGCCGGGTCGCCCCGCGGTTGAGGTTGAAGGTCATGTAGACCGCGTGCCGCTGGGGCGGCGTCCGGATGCCGGCCTGATTACCCTGGTCGTAGAACGGCACGCGGTGCGTCAGGTCGACCGAATCGGTGACGTCGGACGCCGTCGCAGCCGGCGCGCCCGCGGCGCGGGAGTCCCCGCCCATGAATGCGGCGGTGGCGCCGGCGCCGACGACGGCACCACCCGCGGCAGCCGCCGCCCCGCCGGCGATCAGCCGACGGCGGGACACCCCGCCGGATCGGCCGGGCTCGGCCAGGGCGGGCGACGACCCGGGGGAACCTGCGGCGGTGCCCGAAGGATCGAGATTCGATTCCCCAGCCATACTCTCTCCGCTCCGTTCCGCCCGGGCCGCCGCAACCGCTTAGGTCACTGGGCGGTGGCGACCTTCTCGGCGATCTTCTGCATCGGCTGCTGCAGGGCGAGGACGGCCTGGCTCAGCTGCTTGCGGTACTTCTCGCGGTTGGCCGGCGTCCAGGGCAGGTAGCCACCGGGCGCCGACTTGTCGCGCAGCTTGCTCAGTGCGTCGTCCACGTTACCGAACTGGGTAACGACCTGGTTCATCAGGTCGGGGTCGATCTTCTCCAGCCCGGGCTGCAGGTAGGCGAAGGCCTGCCGAGCGCCCTCCAGGTTGGAGTGGAAGTCGACCAGGTCGGTGTGGCTGTACGCCTCTTCCTCGCCGGTGATCTTGCCCGACTGCACCTCTTCAAGCAGCGCCGCGGCGCCATTGGCGAGATCCTCGGGCTTGAACTGGAGGGTCTTCACAACCTCGACGAGCTTGCCGACGTTGGTGTCCAGACCGGCCGCGTACTTCTTGGTGGCGTCGGTGATCTTTCCGTTCTTCCACAGGTCGCGCTCGATGGCGTGGAAGCCCGACCAGCCGACCTTCTCGTCCAGGTTCGAGGCCCGCATGTCGATCAGGTAGTCGAGGTTGCCCTTATTGTCATCGACCTTGAAGCCGGGCATCACGAAGCCCTCGACGTCGGACTCGATCTTCTCGTAGAACGGACGCGCGGCCAGGTAGGCGGTCTGCGCCTTGGCCACGTCGCCGGAGTCGACAGCGGTCTTCAGGTTGGCGACCGCAGCCTGGAGGCCCTCGGCCTGGGTGCCGACCCAGACGCCGTACTCCTTGGCACCCTGGTTCAGCAGGGACGCGGTGCTGCCGGTCGGCGCTGCCGCCGCCTCGCCGGTCACGGTGAACGCCTGGGTCTGAGGGGTCGCGCCCAGGCAGTACAGGGTGTACTGGCCGCCGTTCATGGTGATCGTGAAGGGGGACGGCGGCAACCCGGGGGCGAGGTTCTCCTTCTCCCCGAGGATCTTCAGCTCGCTCTGGATCTCGACCTCGGTGATCGCCGTCGAGCTGACGTTCTCGATGGTGAAGGTGACCGGCCCGGCCGGCGCGGTGGTGAAGTCGGCGGTGCATTTGTCGCCCTCTTCGCTGCCGGTCAGCGTCACCTTCACCTGGGCGACGCCGTTGACCACCGGCGCGGCACCGTCGGCCGGGGCGGACGCAGGCGTCGACGGGCTGGTCGAGGTGCTCGGCGTGCTGCCGGCGCAACCGCTCAGTCCGGCCGCCAGGGCGAGGACGGCGCCCAGCCCCGCCGCGGCGTGGGTTCTATGAGACATTGAGATTCCTCCTTGATTCGGATTCGGACGCCGCGACCACGCGGTCGGGCTGGGGAAGCCGGCGGCGCGAGCGCTCGGCCAGGATCAGGGTGACGGCCGCGGCGAGCAGCAGCAGGGCTGGGAAGACCCGCCCCCAGAAGTGGCGCTCGACCTCCTGGGTGCGCAGCGTCAGTGCGGCCTGCTCGGCGACCTGAACGCGGGCCGCGTCCACGGTCAGCGAGCCCGATCCGAGCTGGGTGCCGTCGGGGAGGGTGCCAGCCAGGGTGAGGGTGCGCGGGTTGGGCAGCCCGCCGCCGCTGAGGGCCGCGGTCGTGGTGTCGCTCTGGCTGAAGTCCAGCACCTCGCCGGCGACGAGCCACAGGCGGCGCTCGCCGGATCGTGCCCAGCTCACGGTGAACGGGCCCTTCGCGACGAGCGGGTTGATGCCCAGCGGCAGGCGTCCGCCGTTGAGGGCGACCAGGTCATTGAGGGTCAGTGTGGACGGTAGTGCGCCGCCGCCGGCGGGGTCGAGGCTCTGCCGATAGGCGACGGCGTCCGGCACGCTGCGGTGCGGACCGGTGACCCCGTCGGTGAGCGGCATCGTCGACTCGCTCGCGCCCACCGTGACCACCGCGCGCCCGTCGTCGAGCCGGACGCTGCCGGCCGGTCGTCCGGACGCGTCGAGCAGCCCCGCCGGGCCGAGGCCGGCCATCTGTGCCGGGCCGATCCCGGCGAACATCGCCACCGCGACCATCCCCAGCGCACCGGCGATACCGAACCGCAGCCGGACCGCGCCGCGGGCATCCGGGCGCCACTTCTTCGGCCAGTAGACGTAGACGGCCATCGGGATCACGTAGCCGAACCAGCCCACCACCTGGATCACCCGCGGGTCCGGGGGAATGCCCAGCACGCCGGTGAACAGAGCGCCCTGGATCGAGCCGGGGGGAGCGAGCCAGGACAGATCGACGGTCTGTGTCTGGCCCGCGTCCAGCCAGCCGGCGCCGTGCATCTTGCCCAGGGTGCTGACCACCAGGCCGGCGGCGACCAGCAGCAGGAAGACGCTCGTCACCCGGAAGAACCGGCCCAGGTTGAGCCGCATGCCGCCGGTGTAAAGGCCGTAGCCGATGACCGCCGCGGTCAGGATGCCGAGGATGGCGCCGGTGGCGGCCAATGCCGCATTGGTGGAGGCCGAGAACGTGGCCAGCAGGAAGACCGAGGTCTCGAAACCCTCCTTGAGCACGGCCAGGAACGCCATCACCACCAGTGCCCGACCGGTGCCGGCGCCGAGCGCCTCGGTCGCGGAACTCTCCAGGTGGCGCTTGAGCCCGCCGGCGTTGCTGTTCATCCACAGCAACATGCCGGTCACGAAGACGATGGCGACGATGCCGATGATCGCCTCCATGCCCTCCTGGGCGGCCTGGGGCAGGCTCATCTCCACCATTCGCAGTCCGACACCCACGCCGAGGCTGAGCAGGATCGCGGCGCCCACACCGATCAGCATGGGGGCCAGGGATCGCCCGTTCCGACGCAGGAACGCGGCGATGATGCCCACGATGAGGGCGGCCTCGAGGCCTTCTCGCAGGCCGATGATGAAGGTTGCCAGCACGTCTGCCGTTCCGCGTGTGTCGTAACTGTGGTTCTCGCGCGGTCTCAGCTCCGATGGGGCCGTGCGGGTTGGTTAGCCTTGCCTAACCTTAGCCACAGTATTGCCTGGCGTCCGGCATTCCGTCGGACGTCCAGGGATGGGAGCGACCGCGCGCCGTGGCACACCCGGTCGGGGCTGTTCGGCCGGCAGGGCCCGGACTACAGTCGCAGGCGTAGCTGCCGCCCTGAGCGGCCCGACCCCGAAGGAGTGAGATGAGCGAGACCCCGAGGGAGTCCCTCACCGACGACGAGATCCTGACCGACGACGCGCGCGGCACCAGCCAGGCCGTTGACGCCGACGGGGTGGACGGCGGTGACGCGGACGGGGTGGACGGTGACGGCACCGACGGCGGCGACGCCGATGGTGTGGACGGCGACGGCACGGACGGTGACGGTACCGATGGCGGCGACGCCGACGGTGTGGACGGCGACGGCACCGACGGTGCGGACGGCGATGCCGACGGGGTAGACGCCTGAGCATGGATCCACTTGGTCTGCTCTCCGGCGATCCCGGCACCTTCGTGGAGGAGGTCTGGGGTCGCCGGATCCTCGCCCACGAGGTTGAGCCCGGCTTGCTGGAGGGCATCTTCGGCATCGACCAGGCCGACCACCTGATCACCGAGACCGCGCTGCGCACTCCTCAGTTGCGGCTGGCCAAGAACGGTTCGGTGCTGCCCGAATCCCGGTTCACCAGGTACGCCACCATCGCCGGCAAGCAGCTGACCGGGCTGGTGGACGCGCGCAAGCTGCTGGACGAGTTCGCCGGGGGAGCGACCATCGTCTTCCAGGGCCTGCAACGCTACTGGCAGCCGCTGCGAGCCCTCGTCCGCGGCCTGGAGGAACAGCTCGGGCACCCCTGCCAGGCGAACGCCTACCTGACCCCGCCCGGCTCCCAGGGTTTCGCGCTGCACTCCGACACCCACGACGTCTTCGTCTTCCAGACCTACGGCGCCAAGGAGTGGGAGGTGCACGACGCGACCGGCGCCCACCAGGTGATGATGGTGCCCGGCACCTCCATGTACCTGCCGACCGGCACGCCGCACGCGGCCCGCACCCAGGCCACCGCGTCCCTGCACGTCACGCTGGGGATCAACCGTTACCTGTGGCGCGACCTGCTGAAACGCGTGGTCGACCCGCTGCTGGAGCGTGCGGACGACCCGCTGCCGGCGGCCCTGTTCGCAGACTCGGACGCCCTGGCCGCCGCACTCCGGGAACGTCTCGCCGGCCTGGCCGACGCCGTCCGGGACGCCGACGCCGACGCCGTGGTGCGCCGGCACGAACGCGCCTTCGCCACCGGACGCCAGCCGCTGCTCGGCGGCGCACTGCTCGACGTGCTGGACGCCCCCGCGATCACCGCCGGCACTCCGCTGCGCCGGCGTCCGGGCAGCACCTGCCTGCTCCGCCCCGACGGTGACCGGCTGCTGTTGCTGCTCGGCGACCGCCGGGTCAGCCTGCCGGCCCGGATCCGGCCCGCGGTCGAGGCCGTCCTGGCCCGGGACCGGCTGACCGCCGCGGATCTGCACAACCGGCTGGACGAGGCCGGCGCTCTTGTGCTGGCCCGCCGGCTGGTCCGCGAGGGGCTCCTGGAAGTCGTCCGGTGAGCGTCCGCTGCTCGGTGGCCAGCGAGCAGCGTGGCGAACCGCTGGCCGGAACGGCCTCCACCGTGCGGCACTTCCTGCTGCTGGAGGATCCCGGCCCATGGGGTCCGGAGATCCTGCGCAGCCGCCGGCTTCCCGGCCCGGTGCGGGAACCGCTGCGGCACTGGCAGCGCGAACTCGGCATCCGGCCGTTGCTGATCCGGCGTCCCGGACGGTACCTCGCCGGGCCGCGCCGGATCTTCGTGGTCAATGCCCGCTACGGCTGGTGTGAGACGGCCACCGTCTCCGACCTCGCCGAGGTCGCCGAGCTGGATCTGGACGGCATCCGCGGCGGGGCCGGGGTCGGGCTGACGCCGCACCCGGATCCGGTGCTACTGGTCTGTACCCACGGCCGGCACGACGCCTGCTGCGCCGAGCGCGGGCGTCCGCTGGCCGCCGCGCTTGCCGCCGCTTGGCCGGAACTCACCTGGGAGTCGTCCCATCTGGGCGGAGACCGGTTCGCGGCCAACCTGCTGGTGCTGCCGGACGCCCACTGCTACGGACGGCTCACCCCCGAGCGGGGGCCGAGCGTCGTGGCCGACCACCTCGCCGGCCGGGTCACCCTGGAGCACTACCGGGGGCACTGCAACGTGCCGTGGCCGGAGCAGGCCGCGGAGCACCTGCTCCGGGAGCGGCTGGACCTGCGCGAACTGGACGCGGTGCGCGTCCGTCGGCTGCGCCGGGAGGGCACGCTCTTCTCGGTCACCCTGGCCGCCCTCGGGCGGACCTACCGGGTCGACGTCCGGCACGGCGCGCGGGCGCCGGAACTGCTGACCTGCCACAGCACCGAGCCCTCCGGTGCGGTCTCCTACGACCTGGTCTCCCTCACCCGGCTCAACTGACCACAGCGGCCCGCCGGTTGAGCTTGTGGAAACCATTTCGCTGGTCGAGCCTGGGGAGAGCCGACCTGTTCTGCGTTGGTCGAGCTTGGGGAGAGCTGAACCTGCGCCCGGCAAGGGGGGTTTCGACAAGCTTGACCCGGAAGCGCCGACACGCTCGACCAGCGTGCGCGCTAGGACAGCATGCGCATCCGGTAGGTGACCTCGGGGCGTCCGGCCCGGCCGTAGACCGGCACCCGCTCGCAACCGCCGGTGTCGGCCAGGTGCTCCAGGTAGCGCCGCGCGGTGACCCGGGACGCCCCGATGATCTCGGCCGCCCGGCTGGCCGACAGCCCATCGGGTTCGGCGCGGATCGCCGAACGGATCGCGGCCATCGTCTCGGTGGACATGCCCTTGGCCAGCTGTTGCCCCGCCGGATCCCGCAGCGCCGCCAGGGCGGCGTCGATCTCGCCCTGGTCGAGCACCTCGCGGTCGCCGGCCGCCGCCGCGGCGAACGACGCGTAGTGCAACAGCTTGGCCCGCAGGGTCGCGAACGCGAACGGCTTGATCACGTAGTGCACGGCTCCGCCGCGGACGGCTTCGCGGATCGACGGCACATCGCGGGACGCAGTCAGCACCATGATGTCGGGGCCCTGCGGCGTCGCCTGCAGCGCGCGGGCCACGTCCAGGCCGTGCATGCCGGGCATGTCGAGGTCGAGCAGGACCAGGTCGACGTCGCCGTCCGCGCACCGGCGCAGCGCACCCGCTCCGTCCAGTTCGACGCCGACCACCTCGAAGCCGGGCACGCGCTGCACGTACAGGCTGTGTCCCTCGGCCACGACCGGCTGGTCGTCGACCACCAACACCCTGATCATCGGGTCATTCTCCCGAACCGGGTCCGGCCAGCGGAAGCCTCACCACGAACCGCCACGGGTCTCGCCGGACGGTGATCGATCCGTCCAGACGGCGCAGTGCGCCGGCCACCAGTGACAGTCCCAGACCGCGTCCGTGCGGCCGGAGGTCGTCCTCGGCGGGCTTGGTGCTCCAGCCGCGGGTGAAGATCCGGTCCAGGTCCGCCGGGTCCACCCCCGCGCCGGAATCGCTGATCTCGATCACCAGGGTTGCGTCCTCGCCAGCCGCGGCGGCCCCGCCGACACCGACGGCGTGCTCGCCGACGGCGGTCCCTTCCACTCGCCCGGACACCCGCACCCAGCGCTCGCCCGGGTGGCCGGCGACCGCGTCGATGGCATTGTCGACCAGGTTCCCGACGATCACCAGCAGGTCGGCGGCGCGCTCTCCGGTGCTGGGCACGTTCAGATCCTCGGCGAGGAACAGCTCCACCCCGTGTTCGTGGGCCTGCGCCGATTTGCCGAGCAGCAGGGCCGCCAGCGGCGCATCCTTCACGGCGCCGGTGACCGCTTCGACCTGGGCCCGACTACTGGCGATGGTCGCCGTCGCGTAGGCGATGGCATCCTGGCCGCGGCCCAGTTCGACCAACATGATCACGGTGTGCATCCGGTTGTCGGCCTCGTGCGCGCGGCTGCGCAGCATTTCGCTGAACGACCGCAGCGAGTCGAGTTCCCCGGTCAGCCGGACGAGTTCGGTCCGGTCCCGCAGCGTGGTCACCCAGCCGAGATCCTCGCCGTCGAAGACGGCCCGCTCACGGGTGACGACAAGCACGCGTCCGTCCTCGACGAACTGCTCGCCGTAGCACTCGCGGTCGGACGTCATCAGTTCCATCAGCTCGGGGTCGAGCCACAGGTCCGCCACCCGCTGACCTGGTTCGATCTCGGGCATGCCGATCAGGCCACGGGCGTCGTCGTTGATCAGCACCACAGTGCCGTCCTTGCCCACCATCACCAGGCCCGCGCGCAGCGAGTGCAGTACCGCCTCGTAATAGGTGTGCAGGCGGCGCAGCCCGACCGATCCCAGGCCGCGCGTCTCCCGGTGCAGCCGGCGGGCGATCGCCCAGGAACCGAGCAGCCCGATCAGCAGCGAACCGGCGGCGAACCAGATCACCGGCATGGCGCGGTCGACCGCGAGCTGGTTCACCGACGTCATCGCGACGGCCACCGACACCAGTGCGACCACCGTGCCCGAGGCGTCTCTGGCGGGAACCACGACGCGAACGGACGGGCCGAGGGTCCCGGTGAATTCCTCGACGACCTTGCCGCCCGCCTTGGCGGGAAGCCAGCTGCCGTTGTAGGGGCCGCCCACCCGTTCGTCGGTCGGATGCGTCCAGCGGATGCCGTCGGGCGAGATGACGATGATGAAGAGCAGGTTGTCGGCGGCCCGGATCTTCTCGATCGGGTCCCGCAACGCGGCCGGCGGATCGGCTGAGCCTGCGGCCTCGGCCAGCCACGGGGACCCGGCCAGCGCGATGGCCGCGGCCTCGGCCCGGGCGACCGCCTCGGCGCGCGCGGTCTCGGTCGCCGACCGGACGGCCAGCAGCCAGATCGGCGCGATGGTGATGGCCAGCACGAGCAGGATCAGCGAGAAGATCCGTGCGGCCAGACTCCAGCGGTCCTGAGTGCCCGACCACAGCTCGAGCCGTCGCCGACCCGCGGGGCGGCGAGGCCGCTTCGCGGAGCCCTCCACCGCCGGCGCCGTAGCCATGCGCTCACTATCGCAAATCCGGACGCTGTCTGCGGGACCAGACCCTCGTCCGGCTTCGGTGTCCGGCTGGCGCGCGGGGACAGACCTCGGTCCACGGTCGGGTGCCTGGGTACGGGGGACGGGCCCTCGGTCCGCTCGGACGCCGGCGCCGGCCGACCAGTTCCCGCGCAGCGTGGGTCCTCGCCCGCCAACGGTTTCCGCCAAATAGTTCATTGTGTACGCGGCCGAATGTCTTGTCGGCCGCCGGGTTCCGGCCTTACGGTTCCCGAGGAATGGACGACGCAGCCCCCGTGGTTGTCCGAGTACCTCGGTCCTGATGTGCCCAAGGGCACCCCACGCGCCCGTTCCGGACAGGTCTTCGAAGAGGAAGAAGTGCGCGATGTTGGCGATGTTCGGACTGATCATCGTGGCCGGGTTCATGACGCTGATCATGACCAAGAAGGCCACCCCCTTCACTTCGCTGGTGCTGGTTCCCCTCGTCGTCGGCATCGTCGCCGCCTTCGTCACCGGCGCCTTCCAGTGGACGGACATCTTCAAATTCGCCATCGCCGGCATCAGCAGCAACGCCGACCTCGAGATCACCGGGGTCGCGAACACCGCCGTGATGCTGCTGTTCGCGATTCTCTACTTCGGCTTGATGCTCACCGCCGGGCTGTTCGATCCGGTCGTGGCCTTCATTCTGCGGGTGGTCAAGGGCGACCCGCTGAAGGTGCTGGTCGGTACCGCCGTGTTGTCGCTGGCGGTGTCGGTGGACGGCGACGGGTCGACGACCACCCTGGTGGTCTGCTCGGCGATGATCCCGGTCTACCGCAAGCTGAACATGAAGATGATGGATCTGGCGGTGCTGATCATCCTGGCCAACTCGATCATGAACCTGCTGCCCTGGGGTGGGCCGACCGCCCGGATCATCGCCGCGCTCAAGGTGGACGAGGGCGAGCTGCTGCGGCGGATCATTCCCGGAATGGTGCTTGCCGCGCTCTGGGTGGTCGGGGTGGCTGTCATCCGCGGGCTGGCCGAGCGCAAGCGCCTTGGCGTGGTCGAGATCACCGCCGAGGAACTCGCCGAAGTGGGCAAGACCACCCACCCCGAGGACGTCGACCTGGGCCGCGCCCACAAGGTCTGGTTCAACTTCGTGCTGACCATGGTGATGATGGTGGTGCTGATCTTCGGCGGCGAACTGCCGTTCATCCCCAAGGTGAACGCCGCGCTGATCTTCGCGATCGGTTTCGCCCTCGCGCTGGTGATCAACTACGGCAATCTGGTCGATCAGCGCCGGGTCGTCGAGAAGTACGGCTCGTCGGCCGTCCAGGTGATCATCATGGTGCTGGCCGCCGGCGTGTTCATGGGTGTCCTGGCCGGCACCGGGATGAGCGGGGCGATGGGCCAGGCGCTGTCGGACTGGGTTCCGGACGCCTTGGGCTCGCACTGGCCGCTGGTCACCGCGATCGCTTCGGCTCCGGGCACCTTCCTGCTCAGCAACGACGCGTTCTACCTGGGCGTGCTGCCGGTGCTGAACCAGGTCGGCGTCCAGAACGGCTTCGCCCCGATGGACATCGCCATCGCGTCCACCGCCGGCCAGGCCTTCCACCTGCTCAGCCCGCTGGTCGGCTTCATCTACCTGCTGCTCAATCTGACCGGGGTCGAGATGGGCAAGTGGCAGATCACCTCGGCCAAATGGGGGCTCGGCACGTTTGCCGCTTTCCTGCTGTGCATGTTCACCGTGGGCGGCGTCCCGCTCTGATCAGCCGGTGCCGGGCGTCCGCTGGTCGATCCGGTGGGCGATCCCGGAGGCCGCCAGCACGCCCGCCGAGAACCACAGCGCGCCCGCCGCGCCCAGCCACCCGGTGCCGATAGCGGCCAGCGTCGGCAGCACCACTTGACCGACCCGGTTCGACACCAGCCGCAGGGCCAGTGCGGCCCCACGCGCCGTGGCCGGAACCGAACGGACCACCAGGGTCATGGTCAACGGCTGGCCGATGCCGAGTAGGAACCCGCCGATCACCGCAGTCGGCGCCAGCACCGCCATCGACGACACCGGCAACGCGATGACGGCCAGTGCCACCCCCGAGCCGATCGTGCTGGCGGTGACCAGCAGGTCATGGCCCCAACGGGCGGCGAGCCGTCCGATCCCGACCCGCGAGGCCAGCGACGCCGCGGCCCGCAGGCCGAGCAGCAACCCGACCGTGGTGGCGTCGATGCCGCGATCGTGCGCCACCAGGGGCAGGTAAGCGGTCAAGATGTCGACCGCGGTGAGCAGCGCCAAGCTGGTGAGCAACGCGCTGGCGACCCCCGGACGCCGGATCAGCTCGACGCTGCCGATCCGCTCGGACGGTCGCGGCGCCGGGGAAGTGGCGCGTCGCCGTGATCGGGCGGTGAGGGCGAGCCAGGCCGCCAGCGGGATCGCCGCGGCGGCGACCGCGGCCGCCAGGCCGGCCGCCCGTGCCGAGCCGGGGACGTCGACCGACGCCGATCCGAGCGTGAAGCCGGCCAGCAGCGGCCCGAGCAGTTGGCCGGCGGACACCGAGGCGGTCGTCCAGCCGAAGCCGGCGTCGAGTTCGTCGTCGGCGGCGATCTTGGCGACGTGGCCCTGGGCGCCGACCATCAGCAGCACGTGTGCGAACCCGAGCGCGGTGGACGACGCGGCGACCGCCACCAGGTCGGGCGCCAGCGCCAGCCAGGTGATCGAGGCGGCACACAGCACGGTGCCGATCACCAACAGGGTCAGCGTGCGGCCGGTGCGGTCGGTGAAGCGACCCAACGGCATCGCCGCGAGCACCGACAGCACCGCGAAAGCGGCCGCCGCGATGCCGACCTCGAATCCGCCGCCGCCCATCGCGATCGTCCGATACGAGATCAGCGGACGGGCGGCATGCAGCCCGGTTTGGGTGACCACCAGCGTGGCCAGCAGCAGCAGGAACTGGCGCCTTCCGCGTCCGCTCACCGGCCGTCCGCGGAGAACTCGGCGATGACGGCGCCGATCAGGCTGCGATCCACGTGCTCGAGCATCAGCGTTCGGGCGGCGACCGGATCGCCGGTCGACACGGCGTCCGCGATGGCGGCGTGCTCGGCGCGGACCCGTTCGACGTGCTCGCGCGGACTGCTCCGGTGCCGCAGCCCGAGCAGCCGGTAGCGATCGGACCTGTCCCACAGCCCGTCCAGGATGGCGATCAGCGAGGGATTGTGCGACGCCCGGTAGACGGCCCGGTGAAACGCGCGGTGCGCATGCAGTGAGTCGGCGGTGGGCTGGGCCGCCACGGGGTGCAGCGCGTCCAGGGCGGTGGCGATGGCGGCCAGGTCGGCGCCCGAACGGCGCTCGGCGGCCAACTCGGCGGCGAACGGGTCGAGGACGCGCCGCAAGTCGAGCAGATCCTGGGCCTCGGCGGCGGTCAGTTCGGTGACGGTGGCGTCCCGGTGCGAGCTGAGCGTCACCAGGCCCTCGCCGGCGAGTTGTTTGAGCGCCTCGCGCAGCGGGGTGGTGCTGATGCCCAGCTCGGACGCCAGCCGCTCCTGCCCGATCGGAACGCCGGGCGCCAGTTCCTCGGCGAGGATCCGGCGCTTCAGCTCGGCGTAGGCGAACTGGCTCTTGCTGGGGAACGGACCGGTCACGAGGACAGCTTATAGCCTATAGGCTGATTCCCGAGCGCGCGTGGAGCCTGGCTTCCACAAACTCAGCCAGCAAGCTCAGCGCCAGTGCCCGTCGGTGGGCACGATCAGCGGCGTACCCGAGGCCGGGTCGTCGATCACCAGGCAGTTCAGTTCGAACACCTCGCGGACCAGTTCCACGGTGAGCACCTGAGCGGGCGGGCCGGCCGCGATCAGCCGTCCGGCCTTCATCACGATCAGGTGGGTGGCGTAGCGAGCGGCCTGGTTGAGGTCGTGCAGCACGGCGACGATCGTCGTTCCGTCGCGGTGCAGCCGGGCGAACAGGTCGAGCATCTCGATCTGGTGGGTGAGGTCGAGATAGGTGGTGGGCTCGTCGAGCAGCAGCACCGGGGTCTGCTGGGCGATCGCCATCGCCGCCCAGACCCGCTGGCGTTGACCACCGGACAGTTCCGCCACCTCGCGGGTCGCCAGTTGGGCGACGTTGGTGGCGACCATGGCGCCGCGCACGGCGTCCTCGTCGGCGGGCGTCCACTGCCGGACCAGCTTCTGATAGGGGAACCGTCCACGGCTGATCAGGTCGACCACGGTGATCCCGTCCGGGGCGATGGACGACTGGGGCAGCAGCCCGACCTGCCGGGCGAACTCCTTGGGTTTGTAGCTGTCCAGTGCCTTGCCGTCCAATGTGACGCGTCCCTCGGCGGGCCGCAGCAGCCGCGACAGCGACCGGAGCAAGGTGCTCTTGCCGCAGGCGTTCGGCCCGATGATCACGGTGAACTCGCGATCCGGAACGTCGACACTCAGCCCGGTGCTCACCACGCGCTGGTCGTAGCGCAGTGTGACCTGCTCGGCGCGCAGCCGGGGTGCCCGCGGGAACTCCGGGGTGGGCAGGGACGTCATCAGCGGCTCCTCGCTTCGTAGACCAGCAGGGTCAACAGGTAGATCCCGCCGAGCACGACGGTGACGATGCCCACCGGTACGTCGACCGGCAGCAGATGCTGGGCGATCAGATCGGCGCTGAGCAGCACCAGGGCTCCGACCGCCGCCGAGGAGATCATCGGGATGCCGGCGCTACCGGCCAATCTGCGGGCGATCTGGGGTGCGGCGAGCGCGACGAAGGCGATCGGACCGGTGCTGGCGGTGACGATCGCCACCAAGGCGACCGCGAACAGCACCAAGCCGATCCGGACGCGCTCGACGGAGACCCCGTGCGCGGCGGCCGAGTCGTCGCCGAGCTCCAGCTGCCGCAGCCCGGGCACCAGCAGCAGCCCCGGGGTGCACAGCAGCAGTCCGATCATCGCCGGGACCAGCGCCGGCCAGCCGAGCAGCGACAGCGAACCTGCACCCCAGATCGCGGCGGCCATCGCCACGTCCTCATTCGCCCGCAGCAACAGGAACAGGTTGGCGGCATGCAGCATGGCGGTGACGGCGATGCCGACGATGATCAGCCGGAAGCCCTGCATGCCGCGCCGGTAGGCGAGCAGGTAGACCACGACGGCGGTGAGCAGGCCGCCGGCCAATGCGCCGGCCGAGGCCGAGACCGCGCCGGCGCCGACAACGGTCAGCGCGATCAGCGCGCCGGTGTAGGCGCCGGTGGCGAAGCCGATCACGTCCGGTGAGCCGAGCGGGTTGCGGGTCAGCGACTGGAAGACGGCACCGGAAACGGCCAGCGCGGAGCCGAAGACCAGCGCGCCGAGCACCCGCGGCAGCCTCCAGTCGCGCACCACGGTGGAGGTGAAGCTCCCGTCGGTGGCGAACAGTGCCTCGACCACTTCGGCCGGGCTGAGCGGCAGATCGCCAAGCCCGAGGGCCACCACGGCGAGCACCAGGGCGGCGACGACTGCCACGGTGGCGACCAGCAGTCCGCGGACCGGCGCCCAGCCGCCGAGCAGTGGCACCGGCACGCTGCCTGCGCGGGGATTGACCGGACGAGTCTCGGTGGCGGTGCTCACAGCTCGCTCGCTTTCCGCCGGCGGACCAGGAAGATCAGCACGGGCGCGCCGACCAGTGCGGTCACGATGCCGGCCGGGAGTTCGCCGGACTCCAGCGCGACGCGTCCCAACACGTCCGCGAAGAGCAACAACGAGGGCGCCGCCAGTGCCGAGTACCCGATGATCCAGCGCTGATCCGGGCCGACGATCCAGCGGACGGCATGCGGCACCATCAATCCGACGAAGGCGATCGGTCCGGCCAGGGCGGTCGCCGTGCCGGCCAGCAGCATCACCGCGATGACCGCCAAAATCCGGGTGCGCATCACGTTTGCGCCGAGTGCGGAGGCCAGGTCGTCGCCGAGGGCGATCGCGTTCAGCGAGGACGCGATGGCCAGCGCGATGCCGAGCCCGACGACCACAAAGGGAAGCGAAGGGCCGAGCAGGCCGACGTCCCGGTCGAGCAAGGAGCCGGATTCCCACGAGGTCATCACGGAGAAGCGTTCCCGATCGGTCAGCACGATCGCATTGGTGATGCCCGCCAGGACGGCGCCCAGCGCCACCCCGGCCAGGATCAGCCGGACCGGGCTGGCGCCGCCGCGTCCGATGGAACCGATCGCATAGACCAGGACGGAGGCGACGAAGGCACCGAGATAGGCGAGCGTCAGCGTGCCGAGCGCACCTGAGATGCCGACCAGCCCGGTGCCCATCGCCAGCGCGAAGGCCGCGCCGGCGTTCACCCCGAGAATCCCCGGATCGGCCAGCGGGTTGCGGGTGACGGACTGGATCAGGGCTCCGGCCACGCCGAGTGAGGTGCCGGCGACGATCGCGATCAGGGTGCGCGGCAGGCGCAGTTGGTAGACCACCACCGTGTTCTGGCCGTTGTCGTGCCCGAGCAGGATCTGCAGCACCTCCAGCGGCGGGATCGCGCGGGCTCCGATTGCCAGGCTGGCGATCACCGCCACACCGAGGACGGTGAGCAGGGCCAGCAGCCCGACGGCCCGGACGCCGGGGGAGCGCCCCTGGGCGACCTCGACCGGTGGAGCGCCAGCGGGCGGACGGAGGGCGGTCACGCAGGCGATCATAGGCTAGCCTTACCTAACTTCCCAGCAGGCGCGTTCAGCGTGGTGACCGCGTCCGCACCAATTCATCGAAGAAGGATTTCAGATGCGTCTACGAGTCCTCGCGGCGGCGGTCGCGGCAACGTTGCTGGCCGGTCTGGCCGCCTGCTCATCCGGCACTCCCGCTGCCACCACCTCGGCGAGTCCATCCGCGTCCGCCCCGGCCGGCGGCGCGTTCCCCGCGGTCGTGCCGACCAAATTCGGCGACATCACCGTGAAGGCGAAACCGACCCGGGTGGTGGCCCTCGGCTGGGGCGACGCCGAAACCGCGCTGGCGCTCGGCGTCCAGCCGGTCGGGGCGTCCGACTGGCTGCAATTCGGGGGCGAGGGCGTCGGCCCATGGGCCAAGGGCATGTACACCACGCCGCCCGAGATCCTGGGCACGATGGAGCTGAACTACGAGCAGATCGCGAAGCTCAAGCCCGACCTGATCCTCGACGTGAAGGGCTCCGGCGACCAGGCCCGCTACGACCGGCTGAAGAGCATCACGACGACCATCGGCGTCCCCACCGGCGGCGACAGCTACCTGACCACGCAAGAGCAGCAGATGACGATGATCGCCACCGCCCTCGGCGAGCAGGAGAAGGGCAAGGCGCTGCTCAAGGAGGTGTCGGACGACTTCGCTGCGGCCGCCGCCGCGCATCCGGGCTGGAAGGGCAAGACCATGACGGCCGCCACCAAGTCGGCCAATGGCTGGGGTGCCTACATCCAGGGCAACGAGCGGGTCGCCTTCATGGAGAAGCTGGGCTTCGTGCTGAACCCGAAGATCGAGGCGATGCAGCCCGGCGCCACCGGCTTCTCGGTCAGCCTCTCGCCGGAGAACCTGGACGCCATCGACGCCGATCTGATCGTCGCCTTCCCGATCTTCATCAAGACCCCCGAACTGACCGGCGACGCCGCGTGGAAGGCGGTGCCGGCGGTCAAGGACGGGCGCGCCGTGGTGATCGACGGCGACCTGTCCGCCGCCTACTCGCTGGGCAGCACGATGGCCAGCAAGTACGCCATCGAACGGCTGGTGCCCAAGCTCGAGGCCGTCCTGAAGTAGCCCGCCGACCGGCCGGCGCCCCACATCCTTGCGCTCGCCGGACTATTCGGGCTCGCCGAACTCGGCGAGCCCTGAATGGTCCGGCGAGCGTTTGGCGTCGGACGCCGTCGCGCCGCCTTGCCCACGGGCCTCGGACCCGGGAGAGTCCTGTCATGAGGTTCCTCTTCCTGGGCGCGGGCGCGATCGGCACCTACGTCGGGGGCAGCCTGGCTGCCGCCGGCGAGGACGTCAGTTTCATCGAACGCCCCGCCACCGCCGAGGTGATCGCCGCGGGTGGCCTGAAGGTGCACGCTGCCGACGCCACCCGGCTGGTGACGAACGTCACCATGTACGGCAGTGCCGGCGAGGCGTTGGCCGCCGGACGCTACGACATCGGTGTCTTCGCGCTGAAGTCGTTCGACACCCAGACCGCCCTGGACGAACTGGTCGCCACCGGGCACGAGGTGCCCAGCATCCTGTCGCTGCAGAACGGCGTGGACAACGAGCCGACGATCGCGGCCACCCTCGGCGCCGACCGGGTCCTGTCCGGGACGGTGGCCACCGCGGTGAGCAAGCCGGGTATCGGCGAAGTCGTCGAAGAGAAGCATCGCGGCATCGGGGTGGCGATGGGTCACCGGCTGAGCGAGCCCCTGGTCGCGGCCCTGGAGAAGGCGGGTCTGTCCGGACGGCTGTTCGCCGACGCCGGCGCGATGAAGTGGTCGAAGTTGCTCACCAACCTGACCGGCAACGCCACCTCGGCGATCCTGGACCGGACGGTCGCTGAACTGTTCTCCGACAAGCGCAGCTACCGGTTGGAGGTCGCCGTGCTGCGGGAATGCCTGGCGGTGATGAAGGCGCTCGGGCACGGCGTTGTCGACTTGCCGGGCACCCCCGTCCGGGCTCTCGCCCTGGCGACCCGGCTGCCGAGGTTCATCGCCCAGCCGGCGCTCACCAAGGCGCTCGGCGCCGGCCGCGGCGACAAGATGCCCAGCTTCCACATCGATCTGCACGGCGGGCGCGGACGCACCGAGGTCTCGTTCCTCAACGGTGCGGTGGCCCGCTACGGCGCTCGGGCCGGCGTCCCGACGCCCGTCAATGCCCTGCTCACCTCCACGCTCGAGGCGTTGACGGCCGGCGAGGCCGACATCGAGACCTATCGGCACAAGCCGGAGGCCCTGATCAGCCGGCTGCCCTGAGGCCGGGACCGGGGCGACCTCCAGAATATTTGTCATACGTTGTGTCCACTGAATATGGTGGGCGGATGGCGAGTCGCAAGTACGAACAGGTGCTCCGGGCCGAGACCGCGCAAGAGACCAAGCGGCGCATCCTGGACGCGGTGGGCCAATGCCTTCGGGAGCGTCCCACCGAGCGGCCGGGCCTGGAGCGAGTCGCGGAACTCGCCGGCGTCTCCCGTTCGACGATCTATCTGGCGTTCGGCTCACGGGCGGGCATGTTCGACGCCTTCGTCGCCGACCTGTGGCAGCGAACGGGCATCGCCGACCTGACCCAGGCGGTCTCGGTGGACGACGCCCGCGAGCATCTTCGTCAGGGCATCGCCGCGGCCAGCCGGATGAAAGGTTCCGAGCTGGCGATCTACCGGGTGCTGCATTCGATGGATCGGCTCGATCCCGAGTCCGCCGGCGGCGCCGTCCGGCACATGGAGGAGGACCGCCGGGCAGGCATGGAAAGCCTCGCCGACCATCTGGTGAAGCAGGATCTGCAGCGCCCTGGCCTGAGCCGTGAGCAGGTGCTGAACGCACTCTGGGTGCTGACCAGCTTCGAGAGCCTCGACCTGCTGATCAGTGGCCGCGGGCTGAGCCTGGACGACGCGGTCGAGACCCTGGTCTGGATGGCGGAGCGAGCCGTCTGCCGAGACTGAGCCCTCGGCTGCCGGTCTGTGGCCCGCGGGGCCCGCGCCATCCGCTCGACCGGATGCGCTCCGCGGTGTGCCGGGGACGGGGCACCTCGGTCCGGGCGGCGTTCGGCAGGCTCGACCATCGCTGGTCGAACCTGCCGAACCTTCCCCCGATGGATGGGCTACGGCAGGTCGATGATCCGGAACACGGCGTCAGTTCCGTGGATCGCCTGTCGATAGCCGAGGTTCAGGTTGGGTCGGACGATCACGGGGTCGCGGTCGTCGGGGTCGGCGTCCATCAGCCGCACCACGAGGCGATGTCGCACGTCCACCCCGATCGCTGTTTGCTCGAACGGCGACAGCGTGTCCAGGCGCGCTCCACCGGCTCGCAACAGATCGCGGTAGTTGAGCGTCCGGCCGGGCACGACCTGGGGTTGCAGCAGCTGTGCCTCGAGGCCGTCGATGGACAGTGAGTCGGCGAGATCGGCGAACACCGCGGCCTCGGTGGTGAGCCGGTGCCCGAGAGTGTCGGCGACGAATCTGCGATATGCGCCATCGTTGGGAAGGAAGACCGTCAATGGCTCGCCGCCGTTCCGCAGCGCCGCGAGCGGACTGTCGGGGTGCTCCGCCAAGACGCTGGCCAGTGCCCGGTCGGCGATGTCGTAGTCGTGGGGATTGCTGTCGAACCCGTTACCATCGAGGGCCAAGAAGCCGGTCACGCTCCGGATCCGCTGCCCATGGCCCGGTATCCCGGGGTGGACGGGGAGCGCCGCGGCCGACCGACCAGTGGCCGACGGTCCGGTGGTTGGCCGACCGGCGGACGGTTGCGCGGCAACCGGCAGCGCGGTGGCAGCGATGGCTGCTGTCGCGACGGCGATCAGCCCGACCAAGCGTCGTGCCCTCTTCATCGGACGGCCCCCGCCAGCTGCGAACCGGCATCCCCGACGACACCGGGCACCGTGCCCGATGGGGCAGCCGCGTCAACCGCGGACGCCTCGTCCACCGGATCGGCGTCACTCAGTCCGTACCGCCGGACGACGTCGGCCAGCCACGGCGGGTCGACGACCTCCAGGCCGAACGAGTCGGCGAGCGCGCGTCCTCGCTCGGGGTCGGTGTCGCCGGCGGCCGACCGGTCGGCGACTTCGCGGAAGAAGCGCTCGAATCCGGCGGGGCTGATCACCTCGATCATCCGGGCGGTTTCGTCGCCGGCGTTCCACATGGCGTGCACCTCGCCGCGCGGCTTGACGATGTAGCCACCGACGCCGAGGACGACCTCGTGGTCGCCCGTCCGGAATCCGATCCGGCCCTTGGTCACGATCGAGAACTCGTCCTCGAACGTGTGCCGGTGGGGCGACACCAGGGCGCCGACACCGAACTCGTGCTCGACGATCGCCAGCGCGCCGCCGGTGTCCGCGCCGTCGAGTTTGAACTCCACGCTGATCGCGCCGAGATCGCCGACGCGTCCTTCCCCGGGACGGACGACCCGCGGTCGGGTCCCACCTTGCTCGCGAGATCGCACCAGCAGCGGTGCGCAACTTGACTCAACAGTATGTCTCATGAAGTTGAGTGTGCGCCTTCCAACCTTCCCCGTCAAGTTGACAAGACATACTGTCCTGCGGATACTCGATTCAACAAGACGTAGTGTCTAGTCAAATTATCGGGAGGTCATCATGTCTTTGTCATCGGTCTCCGACGCCAGCACCGTGCTGGTCGTCGGAGCGGGCTCCGCCGGCCTCGTGGCGGCGCTCAGCCTCGCCCGCCAAGGGGTGGCCGTGCAGGTGGTCGAGCGCCGCCGATCACTCTCCGCGCTTCCGCGCGCCACCTCGCTGAGCACCCGGACCATGGAGATCCTCCGGTCGTGGGGCCTGGAGTCCCAGGTTCGCGCCGGCGGCGCGGACGTGGAATGGAAGGAGTGGGCGGGCGAGACCCTCACCGCCACCGGTGCAGAACACCCGACCAGCTTCCCCAGCCGCGAACAGAGCACCGTGCTCAGCCCCACCTCGCCGGCCTGCGTGCCCCAGGATCATCTCGAGCCCGTCCTGCTGGACGCCCTGCGCGGCTACCCGGGCATCGCGGCCGAGCTGGGCACCGAGTTCGTCGGCCTTCAACAACGCGACGACCACGTGCTGGTCACCCTGCGCGATCTGGCCACTGGCCGCGAGCGACGGGTGTCGGCCGGCTACCTGATCGCCGCGGACGGCGTGCGAAGCCGGGTGCGGCAGGCAGCCGGCATCGGCGTCAGCGGACCCGGCGCGCTCTCGCGCGCGATCAGCGTCGAGCTCCGCGCCCCGTTGTGGGACGTCGTGGGCGACCGGCGCTACTTCCTCTACCGGATCGACCACCCGGCTGCGGCGGGCGTGTTCGTGCCGTCCGGACAGGGCGATCGATGGATCTACGGAGCCGTTTCGGCCTCGGTCGCGGAGCTGCCGGTGCCGTCGCCGGAAGAGGCGACCCGGTTGATCAGGCTGGCCAGCGGCGTGCCCGACCTGGAACCGGCCATCGGACGGATCGGCTCATTCACCTTCGCGGCCGGGCTCGCCGACCGGTTCCGATCCGGGCGGGTGTTCCTGACCGGCGACGCTGCGCACCAGATCACCCCGCGCGGGGGCACCGGACTGAACTCCGCCGTACAGAGCAGCTACGACCTGGGTTGGAAGCTGGGCTGGGTGCTCAACGGCTGGGCGCCGGACGGCCTGCTGGACAGCTATGAGGGTGAACGGCGTCCGGTGGCCGCGCACAATGTGGCGCGCTCGGGCGACCCCACGGGTGGTTCCCGCACCGCCATCGAGGCATTGGCGGCCGACCTGGGCGGACGGCTCCGGCACGCCTGGCTGCCCAGCGCGGTCGGTGAGCTGTCCACGCTGGACCTGCTGGGCAACGGCCTGACGCTGCTGGTGTCGGCCGGCGCGGAGCGCTGGCGGGCCGCTGCCGCGCAGGTCGCCGGACCGCCGGTGGGGCTGCGCCGCGTGGACCCGATGACCGCCCGTTGGCTCGGCATCCCCACCGGCGGCGCACTGCTGGCCAGGCCGGACGGCGTCGCCGCCGGTTGGTGGGGCGCGGCGTCCGACCCGTCTAGGTCGCTGCGGGACGCGGTGGCCGCGCTGGTCGGCGAGGGCAGCTACCTGCATCGTGTCGGGATGTCCGAGGCGGCGGCACGGGTGGCGTCATGAGCGGCCGTGAGTCGCGGGCGCGGGAACTGGCTCGGCACAACCATCCGGCGTCCGGGCTGCGGACACCAGCCGCCGGCACGAGGTCCGGATCAGTGCCGGACGAACCGGCAGCCCACCGGACCTCCGTCGTCCGGGCCGGCATCGCCGGCGCGCTGGGCTATGCCTCCGCCGCGCTCGCTGCGGTCGTTCCGCAGAGCCTCGCCGGTACGGCGGTGTTGAGCATCGCGTCGGCGGCGTCCGCCCTTCTGCTGATCGGGGCGGTCGCCGGGCTCGGCCGCTCCGGGGTCCGTTGGGGACGCCTCGCCCGCGCCGGACTGTGGCTGGCCGGGGCGAGCTGGGCAATGGTGGGCATCGCCGAGGTGGTGTCACTGCTGCGCGGGGAGGACACCGCCGTGCTCTACGTGGTTGCGACCCTGCTGCACATCGTCGGGATGATTCCGGTGGCGACCGCCGTTGCACGGGAACCTGTGTTCTCCGGACCGCTGCGTTGGTGGCCGCTGGTGTGCCTGCTCTATCTGGTCGTCGCGACGCCGGCGTTCGGCCAGCAGGGGGCCGTCGCAGAACTGGCGCTCGCCGGGTGGGGAACGGCGTGGCTGGTCCTGGCGGTCCTGCTCCCGCGCACGAGGTGACCCGCTCCGCACTCAGCCGAGCGCGGTGATGGCGTCGGCCACCAATTGCTCGGTCCGGAGGTCATCGGCCACGGGGGAGAAGCCGAGCCGGACGACGACCAGCTTCGCCGACGGCACCACGTACACCCGCTGCCCGTCGTGGCCGCTGGCCCAGTAGGTGTCCCGCGGCAACCGCTGGTCGACGACCGAGCCGGACGCGGTCTGGTTCGCCCACCAGCCGGCTGCATAGTTCGGATCCTCCGCGGACGGCGGCGTGACCACCGTCGTGGTCTGCCGCATCCAGCCCTCCGGCAGCAGCCGGCGTCCGTTCCAGACCCCGTCGGCCAGCGCGAACTGACCGAGCGCGGCCCAGTCGCGCGGCGTCGCCCACAGGTAAGAGCTGCACACCGGCGTCCCGGTGGCGTCGGCCTCCCAGACCGCCGACGACAACCCGAGCGGTGTCAGCAACTCGGCCCGGGGCAGGTCGGCGCCCTGACCGGTCTTCGTCCGCAGGACGCCGCACAGCAACGTGGTCGAACCGGAGGAGTACTGCTGGACGGTCCCGACCGGATGCGCCAGTGGCTGCGAGGCGACGAAGGACGCCATGTCCGACTGGTCGTAGAGCATTGAGGTGATGGTGGTGCCCAGGTCGTAGGTTTCGTCCCAGGCCAGCCCGCTGCGCATCCGCAGCAGGTCCTCCACGGTGATCCGTGCCCGCTCATCGGTCCATTCCGGGCGCAGCCTGTCGTCGGAGAGTGCCACCTTGCCCTTGGCGACCAGGACTCCGGTGAGCAGACTTGCCGCGCTCTTGCCCATCGACCAGCCCAGCTGCGGCGTCTGTGCGGTGAAACCGTCGGCGTAGCGTTCGGCGACGATCCGGCCGTCGGCGACGATCACGACGCCGCGGGTGCCGAGCCGGTCGCGCGCATCCTGGTCGAGGTCGTCTCCGAAGGCCGCGGCGAGGGCTTGTCGCAGCCTGGGAGTTGCGTCCGGCGTCGGCTGTGTCGTCAGCGGATTGGTCGCCGCGGAGACGGGGGTGGCGACGCCGAGTGCCGGACGCTGCGGCGCCAGCGTGCACCCGAACCCGTCAACGGCCCAGGCCTGCTGCGCGGCGAGCATACCCAGCACGGACGCGCGGTAGCTGCCGGCGTCGCCGCCGATCCGCAGGTAGGGCACGAGCGGGTTGGGTGGCAGATCGTCGGTCATCGGACGATGCGCGATCGTGTCCAACGCACACGCGTTGTGCGCGGCGTACCCGGTGCCGGTGCGCAACAGCGGCCGCAGGTACCAGTACCCGCCGACCGCAACTGCCATCACCACCACAACGAGTCCCACGACCACGCGGACCCACAGCCGGCGCTTCCTCCTCATGGCGTGAGGCTAGTGCCCCGGCCACCAACCTTCGCCCGTTGCGCGCCCGGACGGCGCCTCGCCGTGTTCTCCTCAGTCGCCAGACGACCCGGTATGACTCCCTCGTCGGCCTCGCGAGGCATCCGGCCGGACACCGCTCGCCAGGGCGAACGTTGATGGCCGCGACACTAGGCGCGCCGTCAACCGAGCAGTTCCAGGATGGCCCGGCCGACAGCCTCGTCCTGCGGCCCCTCGGTGAGCCGGAAACCGGCGTTCAGCAAGGTGGGATGCCCCTCGGCGATGGCATACCCCTGCCCGGCCCAGGCCAGCATCGGCAGGTCGTTGGGCATGTCCCCGAACGCGACCACGTCCGCCGCGTCCACGCCGAGCCGCTGGCACAGCCCGATCATCCCGGACGCCTTGGTCACCCCGGGCGCGCTGATCTCCAGCAGCCCGTAGTCGCCGAGATGCGAAGGGGTCATGGTAAGCCGGTCGCCGATCACCTCACGTCCCAGCTGGGCCAGCGCGTCGCTGTCCATACCGAGGTGGAAGGCACACAGCTTGAGCACGGGTTGCGGCTCGGCCGCCAACTCCGGCAAGGTGCCCACCCGCAGCCAGCCGCCGCGATCCTGGGGCAGGCCCGGTTCGCAGCCGAACTGCTCACCCCATTCCAGGGCGAAGACCAGGCCGGGGATCGCCTCGCGAAGATCATCGGCGACCTGGAGCGCCACCTGGGGGTCGAGTCCGTGCACGACGGTGTGCCGGCGCGCCGACAGGTGATAGACGCCCGCACCGTTGCTGACCACGACCTCGGGGTGCACTCCGCTGATGTCGTCCAGCACCGTGAGCCATCGCGCCGGACGTCCGGTCGCCACGACGACCGGTACCCCGCACTCCGCCGCGAACTCCAGCGCGCGCCGGTTCAGCGAGGACACCTCGCCGACCGGATCGAGGAAGGTGCCGTCGAGGTCGGTGACGATCAGCCGAACGGTCATAGTCGCGAGTTCGGGCTGGGCGATCCACCCGCGGACGGCGATCCCGACTGCGGCGAAGGAGAGCCCGATTGCGGTGACGGCGATCCGGACTGCGGCGACGGGGAACCCGACTGCGGTGACGGCGAGCCGGACTGTGGCGACGGCGACCCGGACTGCGGTGGGGGTGAGCCGGTCGGCGGCACCGGCGGCGGCGGGCTCTGCTGCGGCGACTGCTGGAAGATCAGGATCGCGATCAGGATGGCCAGTGCGGCCAGCAGCAGCATCAACAGCCAGGACGCCAGGATCGAGACCCATCCCGCGCGGTCGCCGCGTCCGGGCCAGGGCAGCGGCCAGAGGCGGGCGACACCCGGCCCGTCCCGATCGATCCAGTGCAGCCGGTAGTCGGGGCCGGACGGCGTGCCCTGCAGCGGCAGCCGGGCGAGTTGCACCTCGTCGAGAATCCGGGAGGCCTCGGCGATCGCGGCCGGTGAGCCGTCGTAGGCCAGGGCCACCCAGGGTGCCAGCGGCGCGTCGTCCGGATCGACGGGATCGTCATCCTCGTGCCGGTATTTGCCGCCGAGCCGCCCCTCGTCCTGGCCGTGGCCGCCGCGGGCCACCACGGTGTCGATGTGCAGCTGGTTCACCACGCCGGCCAGCCGATCCCGGGCGGCGGCGTCGTTCGACGCGCCATCGGAGAGCAGGATCAGCATCACCGGCGTGTTCGCCTCGTCGTGCGCAGCGAACACGACGCCGGACGGCGCCGAGACCAGCCGGGCGTCCAGCCAGAAGTCGCCCACCTTGGGCGGATCGTCGGCCAGCAGCGGAGTCAGTGGCACCGCACCCGAGGACGGTGGGTCGCCGGGTGCCGGGTTCTGCTGCTCGGACATCGGCTCCCATCTCATCACACCCGTCCAACCGGGCGTGGCGGGGACGCCCCATTCTGCCCGATCGCGGGTACCCGTCGGGTCCGCGGGGGAAGACTTCGCCTGCCGTGGTCGGTGGGGACAGGTCCTGGTGCCGGCGCCCGACGCGACAAGGGGAGGGCACCCGTCCGGCACCCGGAGAGGTGATAGCCCTGCCCGGTAAGGTGGCCTGCGAACCGGCGGGCCGCGCCCGCCCCAGGCGTATTCGGCGAGCAGGAGAGACGCGTGTCCAATCCGACCCAGGCCCCCGGGCAGCAGTCGCAGGGAAATCCCGCCACCCGCGAGGCCGCCCGTCTGCTCGGTGAGGCGATCGCCCAGGTGCAGCGGGTCATCGTCGGCCAGGAACACATGGTCGAGCAGCTGATGGTCGGCCTGCTGGCGAAGGGGCACGTGCTGCTCGAGGGCGTCCCCGGCGTCGCCAAGACGCTCGCCGTGCGGAGCTTCGCCACCGTCGTCGGCGGCGACTTCTCCCGCATCCAGTTCACTCCTGACCTGGTGCCGTCCGACATCGTCGGCACTCGGATCTACTCGGCGCGGCAGGAGAAGTTCGACATCGCGCTCGGTCCGGTGTTCGTGAACTTCGTGCTCGCCGACGAGATCAACCGTGCCCCGGCCAAGGTGCAGTCGGCGATGCTCGAGCTGATGGCCGAGCGGCAGGTGTCGATCGGCGGCACGACCTACCCGGTGCCGAAGCCGTTCATCGTGATCGCCACCCAGAACCCGATCGAGTCCGAGGGCGTCTACCCGCTGCCCGAGGCGCAGCGCGACCGGTTCCTGCTCAAGGTCGACGTCCCGTACCCGCGCGGCAACGAGGAGTTCGAGATCCTGCGCCGGATGAGCGTCCAGCCGCCGGAGCCGACCAACGTGCTGAACCCCGACCGGGTCAAGGAACTACAGGACCAGGCGTCCAACGTCTTCGTGCACAACCTGGTCGCCGAGTACATCGTCCGGCTCGTCCTGGCCACCCGGACGCCGGCCGAGTTCGGCATGCCCGACCTGACCTCGGTGATCCAGATCGGCTGCTCCCCCCGCGCGACGCTGGGCCTGGTCGCCGCGGCTCGTGCTCTCGCCCTGATCCACGGCCGCGACTATGTGCTGCCCACCGACGTCCAGGCCGTCGCCAAGGACGTCATGTCGCACCGGCTGGTGCTGGGCTTCGACGCCGTCGCCGACAACATCGCGCCCGCCCAGGTGGTCGAACGGATCGTCGCGATGGTGCCGCCGCCCACCCCGGTGTGGAACCAGCAGCAGCGTGACCAGGCGCACGGACAGCACCGGCACAACCCGAGCTACCAGAACTGACGAGGCCGTTGTCCCAGCAGATGCGCTTCGAGCCACCCGCCGACGACCTCGGCGTGGTGGAGTCGGTGCTGCGCGAACCGACCCGGGCCACGCTGCCGCTGCACAAGCTCGCTCCCGAGGCCGCGCTGCGCAGGCTCGAGTTGACCGTGGTCCGTCGGTTGGAGGGCTTCCTGCACGGCGACCACCGCGGCCTGATGCCCGGTCCCGGCTCGGAGACCAACGACGCCCGCCTCTACGTGCCCGGCCAGGACGACGTCCGCAAGATCGACTGGGCGGTCACGGCCCGCACCCAGACGCCGCACGTCCGCGACACCATCGCCGACCGCGAACTCGAGGTGTGGGCACTGCTCGACGTCACCCCGTCGATGAACTGGGGCACCGAGGGCGTCACCAAGCGCGATCTGGGCATCGCGGCGATCGCCACCATCGGCTTCCTGTCACAGCGCATGGGGGACCGGTTCGGCGGCCTGATGATGCGCCCGGACGCGATCAAGCGACTGCCGGCCAGGTCGGGCCGGACGGCGCTGTACGGACTGCTGCGGCGGATGCTGAACGAGCCGATCGTGCCCGACCACAGCACCGGGCCGTACACGCTGGCCGCCGGTGTGGAGCAGCTGACCCGCCTGCAGCGGCGCCGCGGCATGCGCATCGTCGTCTCCGACTTCCTGTCGGCCGGCGACGCCGAACTGGACCCGAACGTCGAGCCCGACTGGGAGCGGCCGATGCGCCGATTGGCGATCCGCAACCAGGTGCTGGCCGTCGAGGTGGTGGACAAACGCGAGATCGAGTTCCCCGACGTGGGCGACATCCTCATTCGCGACCCCGAGACCGACTTCCAGCGCTACGTGAACACCAGCGACGGCGCGGCGCGGGAGCGGATGGACGCGGCGTCCGCCGCCCAGCGGGAACGGATCCGGATCGCGCTGCGCCGCGCCGGCGCCGCGCACATCCAGTTGCGTACCGATAGAGACTGGGTGCAAGACATTGCCCGATTCGTGCTCGCCTACCGCCGGGTGGCAGGCATGTTGCACCAACCGCCGCAGGGGGTGAGCAAGTGAATCTCGATCAGATGTTCCTGAATCCGGAGCGTCTGTGGTGGCTGCTGCTCGTCCCGGTGCTGGTCGCCGTGTACATCTATCTCAGCCGGCGCCGCAACCGCACCGGAATGCGGTTCACCAACACGTCCGTACTGGGTGCCGTGGTGCCGGTGCAGTCGCAGTGGCGGCGCCATCTCGCGGTCGCGCTGTCGCTGCTCAGCCTGATCGCGTTGAGCATCGCGTGGGCGCGTCCCAGCGGTGTGGACAGGGTCCCGCGGGAGCGGGCCACGATCGTGCTGGTGCTCGACGTCTCCCAGTCGATGGCCGCCACCGACGTGAAGCCTAACCGGCTGGACGCCGCGAAGGCCGAGGCGAAGCGGTTCGTCGCCTCGATGCCGCCCAGCTACAACGTGGCGCTGGTCAGCCTGTCGGGGACGCCGGCATCCCGGTTGCCACCGACCACCGAGCGTGGGCAGGTTTACCGCGCCATCGACGCCCTCACGCTGCAGGACTCGACGGCGATCGGCGACGCGATCGGTGTCGCGATGTCCACCCTGCAGTCGGCGCCGAAGGCCGCCGACGGATCGGTGCCGCCCGGTGCGATCGTGCTGCTCTCCGACGGCCAGAACACCGCGGGGCGTTCGCCCACGCAGGAGGCCGCGGCGGCGGCGCGGGCGAAGGTACCCGTCTACACCATCGCCTACGGCACCGAGAACGGCTATGTCGATCTCGACGGCAAGCGTGAGAAGGTCCCGCCGGACAAGGCGTTGCTGCAGCGCATCGCCAGCATGACCAACGGCCGTGCCTACACGGCGGAGTCGGCGGGCGAGTTGGACACGGTGTACAAGAACATTCGCAGCGAGGTCGGCTACGAAGAGGTGCGGAAGGAGGTCACCGCCACCTGGGCCGGTTACGGCTTGGCGTTCGCGGTGGTCGCCGCACTCGCGGCCGTCTCGCTCGGGGCAAGGTGGCCATGATGCATCCGATGATCTCGTTCATGGAGCCGGACCGGCTGTGGTGGCTGGTGCTGATCCCGGTGCTGTTGCTGCTGTACCTGGTGCTGCTGCGGCGCAAGAGCAGCCGACGCCGCACCTCGGGCATCTCCAACCTCGACAAGGTGCTGCCCAAGCAGCAGGCCTGGAAGCGGCATATCGCCGTCGGCGCCGCGGTGTTGTCGCTGGCGGCGCTGAACCTGGCTTTCGCCAAGCCGAGCGACCAGGTCGACGTGCCGCGCGACCGGGCGACGATCGTGTTGGCGATCGACGTGTCGAGGTCGATGATCGCCGAGGACGTGGCGCCCAACCGCCTGGACGCCGCCAAGGCGGCCGCGACGGACTTCCTCGGGATGCTGCCGCCCCGGTTCAATGTGGCCCTGGTCGCGTTCGCCGGCTCGGCGTCCATCGTGGTGGCGCCGACCACCGATCGAGGGCTGGTGGCCCGGGCGATCGAGGGGCTCCAGGTCGCGCCGTCCACCTCGATCGGCGAGGGCATCTACTCCTCGCTGGACGCGCTGGCGCTGGCCCCGGTCGATCCGGACCATCCCGACGACCCGGCGCCCGGCGCGATCGTGCTGCTCTCCGACGGCTTCACCAACATTCCGCGCTATTCGGCGCCGGCGGCTCAGGAAGCCAAGAAGCGCGGCATTCCGATCTACACGATCGCCTACGGCACCCCGGACGGCTACGTGATCGACCGGGGACACCGCGAGCCCGTCCCGGTCAACCACGAGGAGCTGCAGAAAGTGGCCGACATCTCCGGCGGCAAGAAGTTCTCCGCCGGTTCGGCGTCGGAGCTGAAGGACGTCTACAAGAACATCGCCCAGCAGGTCGGGTATGTGAAGGAGGAGCAGGAGGTCACCGAGTACTACACCGGTTACGCCTTCGGCTTCGCGATCCTGGCCGCGATCGCGGTGATCTCGCTCGGTGCCCGCTGGCCCTGAGCCGATCTCACCGTGACCGGGCGTCGCCTCGTCATCCCGCCAGCGTGAGGCGATACACCTTGTCAGCGGCGTTGCCGTCCGAGGTGGTGAAGTAGAGCGCGCCGTCCGGACCCTGCTGGACCGTCCTGATCCGGCCATAGCCGGTGGCGATCCGGGCCGGCGTGCTGAGCGTGCCCGACCGGCTGACCTTGAACAGCAGGATGCCCCGGCCCTTCAGCATGGCGACGGCGAGTCGTCCGTTCCAGGACCGCCACTGCTTCCCGGACAGGAAGGTGGCGCCGCTGGTGGCGACGGTCGGATAACCGGAACGCCACTGCGCGCGCTTGGCCTTCGGAAAGCGTCTCAGGTCGGTCATCGGCCAGCTCTCGTTGTAGCCGGGAGGCGTGGGGGACCAGCCGTAGTTCCTGCCCCTGAGGATGCGGTTGACCTCGTCGTCGCGATCGGATCCGTGCTCGGCGCTCCAGATCTGGCCGCTTCCGGGTCGAAGGGCGAGGCCCTGCAGGTTGCGGTGGCCGTAGGTCCACACGTACTTGGCTTTGCCGCCCTTGCCGAAGAACGGGTTGCTGGCGGGCGCCCGGCCGTCGGGATAGACCCGCAGCACCTTGCCGCCCAGGGACTTGAGGTTCTGCGGGGCGGTGCCGATGGCGGCGTCGCCGGTGGCGATGTACAACAGGTGCGGGGAGCCGAAGCGCAGCCGGCAGCCGTTGTGCCGCCCGGTGCCGCCTGGGATACCCGTGAGGATGACCTTGTTCTTGACCGCCTGGGTGGGGCTGTTCAGCCGCCATCGCCAGACCTGGACGTCCAACTTCTCGCCCTTGACGACCGACATGCAGGTGTAGAACAGCTTGTTCCGTGCCGCGTCCGGGTGCGCGACCATGCCGAGCAGGCCCGCCTCCGACGACGTCCGCAGGCGAGGCAGCGGCAGCTTCACCCGCTGCGGCGAGCCGCCGGTGCGTAGCGACCAGAGTCGTCCGGGACGTTCGTTGAACAGCATCACGTTGCCGACCCAGGTGACGTCCCAGGGAAGTGTGAGACCCGAGGCGACGCGCGTGACGACGAGGGGGGCGGCTGCGTGCGCCGGTGTGATGGACGGGGTGAGGGTGGACGCTGCCAGAAGGAGTGCAGCGGTGGACGCGGTCAAGCGAGTGACGGCGAGTGACATGGGGGTGCCTCTCCGGTGGGGGGTGGCGACACTGTAGCGCTTGGCCCAGCTCCGCCGGTGTGCGGCTACTGCGCGACCCCAGCTGGGCGCACTGGCTGCGCCGGGCAGGCCGTACGATCCGGTACGCCTTCGCGCACCCGACTCGCCATTGCATCCGTCCGGTGCCGCTCGCTAAGGCGCCCATCGGTGGATCAGGGCTTGGCGTCAGTGGCCCTCGAAACGCACCGGGTCGCCGCCGAGATACGCTGCGACGGCGCGCTGCGCGTCCTGCGTGCTGGCCAGCATCGCCACCACGGGGTGCAGCCGGCCGGCCGCCGCCTGCGGGTCGACCTGCGCCAGCCGCGCGTTGGCGAGGCTGGCCTGGACGGCCAAGGGCGCCTGGGCGGCGATCCGCTCGGCGAGCCGGAGCGCGGCGTCCAGCTGGGTGCCGGCGGGGACTACCTGCTGGACCAAGCCGATCCGGTGTGCCTCGGCGGCGTCGAAGAAGTCGCCGGTCAGCAGCCAGCGCATCGCGTCACCCCAGCCCAGTCGCGGCAACCGCACGGTGGCGCCGCCGAACGCCATGATCCCGCGGGCGACCTCGAGCTGGGCGAATCGGGTGCCTTCGGCGGCGACCACGACGTCCGCAGCCAGTGCGAGTTCGATGCCCAGGGTCAGGCAGGTGCCCTGGACGGCGACCACCACCGGTTTGGCGACCGGGTCCGTCAGCAGACCCCACGGGTCGACCGTTCCGGGCGGCAGCAGGTCGAGGTTGCCCGAGACCAGGCCCGGGCCGACGTCGCGCAGGTCCAGGCCCGCGGTGAAGTGTGCCCCGACTCCGTGTACGACGCCGACCCGCAGCTCGGCGTCGGTGTGCAGCAGGGTGTACGCCTGTGCTAGCTCGTGCAGCATGGCCAGGTCTGCGGCGTTCCGCTTCTCCGGACGGTTCAGCCCGATCAGCAGCACGTGCCCACGTCGTTCGACCAGTACCCGATTCTCGCTCACCGGATCCATCCAACCCGCCTGCGGCCGGTTTGTCAGCGTCCCGGGGGGAGGACGCCGGCCGTCAGCGTTTCCGGGCCTCCTCGTTGGCTTTGTCGTTGGCCTTCTGCAGGGCGTCGACCAGTTCGCCCTTGGTCATCGTGGAGCGCCCGGGGACGTCCAACCGGCGGGCCAGTTCGAGCAGGTGCTTCTTGGTGGCGTTGGCGTCCACGCCGCCCGCGGACTCCTCGCTGTTCAGCCCGCCCTTCTCGGCCCTGGCGTCCGACGGCCCGGGCTCGTCCTTGGTGGCCTCCCAGTGATCGCCGACCTTCTCGAAAGAGTGTTTGAGCGAGGCGTAGGCGGTGGCACTGGCGCGGGCTTCGTCGTCGTAGGTGCCCATCGCCGCGACGTAGGTCTTGGCGAAGGTCCTCCGGGCCTTCTTGCCGGAGCGTCGGACGGGACCGGGCAGCTCTGACTTCTTGAGCTTGGCGCTCTTCTTGGTCTTCGGCATGCCGACCAGTCTCCCGTCGCGGTGTGGCTCGGACAACGCCCGAAACGGTGGTCATCGTCATCCGCCGGCACTTGGTGCCGGTGTGGCGCCTGGGGCACAATGGACGCACTCCGCGACCGAGAGATGCAGGGGAAGGCAGCTACTCGGCCAAAGGAGAACACCATGGCTACCACCCATGGAGTGGTGCAGATCCACTCTGCGCCGTCCGCGCTGTGCCCGCACGTCGACTGGGCCGTGGGCGGCGCTCTTGGCGTACCCGTCCACCTGGACTGGACGCCGCAACCCGCCGCGCGGGCGTCCTACCGAGCCGAATACTCCTGGACGGCACCGGCGGGTACCTCGGCGAAGCTGGCCAGCGCACTCAAGGGCTGGCAGCGACTCCGCTTCGAGATCACCGAGGACGCCACCGCGCGCTCCGAGGCCGTGCGCTACTCCTACACCCCGGCGTTGGGGATCTTCCACGCCAACGTCGGGCTGCACGGCGACATCATGATCAACGAGGGACGCCTCAAGGCCGCGATCACCGCCGACGCGCTCGGCCGCCGGTCGCTGCACGACGCGCTCACCGACCTGCTCGGCACCGCCTGGGACGATGAACTCGAGGTGTTCCGGCAGGCTCGCGACGGCGCCGACGTCCGCTGGCTGCACCAGGTGGTCTGAGCCACTAGCCTGCGGGCGTGGACTACCTGGACGCGAACCGGACGGCGTGGAACCTGGCGGCCGATCGGGGCAACCCGTATGCGCACCCGGTGGCCCCGGAGGAGATCGCCGCGGCCCGCGAGGGTCGCTGGTCGATCACGCTCAGCGACGAGCGTCCGGTTCCTGCGGAGTGGTTTCCGCCGCTGCTTGGACGCCGGGTGCTCTGCCTGGCAGCCGGCGGTGGGCAGCAGGCCCCGGTGCTCGCCGCGGCCGGTGCGATCGTCCACTCCTTCGACGCGTCTCCCGGCCAGCTCGCCCTGGATCGCCTGGTGGCCGAGCGCGACGGGCTCGACCTGGCCACCGTCGAGGGCGACATGGCCGATATGTCGGTCTTCGGCGACGGCGCCTTCGACCTGATCGTGAACCCGGTCTCGACGCTGTTCGTCCCGGCCTTGGCGCCGGTGTTCGCAGAGTGCCATCGGGTGCTTCGGCCCGGCGGCCTGCTGCTGATGGGTTTCATGAATCCGGACGAGTTCGTCTTCGATCCCGACGAACTCGACGAGGGCCGGTTCGTCGTCCGCTACCCGCTTCCCTACGTCGAGGCCGACACGCTCAGTACCGCTCAGCGTGACGCACGCCGTGCCGCGGGCGACTTCTTCCACTTCAGCCACACCATGGAGGGACAGCTCGGCGGGCTGTGCCGAGCCGGCTTCGCGATCACCGGCTTTTGCGAGGATCGCCGGCCCGAGTGGGACGGCAACCCGATCCGGCACTATCAGCCCTCCATGTACGTGGTTCGGGCCGCACGCGCCAACAGCCCCGGCTGAAGAACGCCGGCACCCCGAGGCGTTGGGTGGGTCAGCGGCTGGTGTTGGCGTTGGTCACCGCGACGGCGACATTCGCGCCACCGAAGCCGAAGGAGTTGTTGATCGCGGCCAGATCGCCTTCGGGCAGCGGACGGGCGACGTTCGCGGCGATGTCGATGCCGAGGTCGGGCTCGGGGTTTTCCAGGTTGATCGTCGGCGGGATGAGCCGGTCGTGCAGCGCCATCACCGTCGCCAGGGTCTCCAGGGCCCCGGCGCCGCCGAGCAGATGCCCGGTCATCGACTTCGTCGAGGTCACCACGCAGCCGTCGACCGCGCTGCCCAGGCCGTGCCGGATGGAACCCGCCTCGGTCAGGTCGCCTTGGGGTGTCGAGGTGCCGTGGGCGTTGACGTGCTTGATGTCGGACGCCGAGAGCCCGGCGTCGGCGATGGCCTTCTTCATGGCGCCGTACTGGCCGGCGCCGCTCGGGTCGGGCTGGACGATGTCGTGGCTGTCGGCGGTGATTCCGGCACCGGCCAGGGTGCCGTAGATGGTCGCGCCGCGTGCCTTGGCGTGCTCGAGGGTTTCGATCACCAGAGCGGCGGAACCTTCACCCATCACGAAGCCGTCGCGACCGATGTCCCAGGGCCGGGACGCCTTTTTGGGCTCGTCGTTGCGGCGCGACAACGCCTGCATCTGGCCGAAGGCGGCGACCGGCAGCGGATGAATGGTCGCCTCGGTGCCACCGACGACGGCGATGTCGGCACGCCCCAGCCGCAGCTGGTCGAGCGCCAACGCGATCGCCTCGTTCGAGGACGCGCACGCCGACACCGGGGTGTGGACGCCGGCCTTGGCGTTGATCGCCATGCCCACGTTGGCCGCCGGGGCGTTGGCCATCAGCATCGGAATGGTGAACGGGCTGACCCGGCGATACCCCTTGTCGCGGTGGGCGTCCCAGTTGTTCAGCAGGGACAGCAGGCCGCCGATGCCGCTGGCCAGCGACACGATCAGCCGGTAGGGATCGGTCTCGTTCTCGGTGCTCCAGGTGAGACCAGCGTCCTGCCACGCCTCCTGCGCCGCGATCAGCGCGAGCTGGGTGGACCGATCGAGTCTGCGTGCCTTGACCCGGTCGATGATGGTGGACGGGTCGACCTTGACTTGCGCCGCGATCTTGACCGGGAGTTCCTCGGCCCAGTCCTCGGTGATCCGGCTGACTCCGGATTTGCCGGCGAGCAGGCCCGCCCAAGTCGAGGGCGCGTCCCCGCCGAGCGGGGTGGTGGCTCCGATGCCGGTGATCACAATCTCAGGCATGATTCTCCGAGGTGGTTCGGGGACGGGTGATCCCGCGGGCCCGAGCCTGCCGAGGGCAGGCCCGGGTCACGCGACGGCACAGCTCAGCTGTGCGCTTCGACGTAGGCGACGGCGTCGCCGACGGTCTTGAGGTTCTTGGAGTCCTCGTCGGGAATGGTGACGCCGAACTTCTCCTCACAACCGACGATGATCTCGACCATCGCCAGCGAGTCGACGTCGAGATCGTCGACGAAGGACTTGTCCAGCTGGACGTCCTCGACCGGCACACCGGCGACGTCGTTAACGAGCTCAGCCAGCTGAGCGCGGATCTCTTCGGTGGTGGCCATAGGGTTTCTCCTTGTAGTAGGGCCGTTCCGGGGGTCCCCGGAAGAACTAGTTGGTCAGGGTAGGGTGACGACCTGCCCGGCGTACACCAGGCCGGCTCCGAACCCGATCAGCAGCGCCGTCTGCCCCGACTTCGCCTCACCAGAGGCCAGCAGGGCGTCCATCGCCATCGGCACCGAGGCTGCGGAGTTGTTGCCGAACTGCTTGATGGTACGGGCAACGACCACCCGCTCGGGCAGCTTCAGATGGCGCAGCATGGCGTCGGTGATCCGGTTGTTGGCCTGGTGCGGAATGAAGACGTCGAGGTCGTCGGGTTGCAGACCGCCGGCGTCGAGCACGTTCTTGGTGGCCTCGGTGATGAAGCCGGTCGCCCACTTGAAGACCGACCGGCCGTCCATCGCCAGGTAGGGGCGTTCACCGACCGAGAGAGCCGCGTGCCACTCGGTGGTCTGGGTGATCGCCTCGGCCTGGCCGCCGTCGGAGCCCCAGACCACGGGACCGATGCCGTTGACATCGCTCGGACCGACTACGGCGGCACCGGCGCCGTCCGCGAACAGGAAGGCGGTGCTCCGATCGTGGACATTGGTGAACCGGCTGAGTTCCTCCACGCCGACCACCAGCGCGTAACGCGCGGCGCCCGAGCGGACCAGGGCCTCGGCCTGAGCCAGGCCGTAGCAGAAGCCGGCACAGGCGGCGGAGATGTCGTAGGCGGCACCGTTGGTGCCCAACGCGTGGGCAAGCTTCGCGGCCATGCTCGGGGTTTGGTGGAAGTAGGTGACGGTGGCCACGATCACCGCGCCGATCTCGGTTGCCGGGACGCCGGACCGCTCGATCGCCGTGCGGGCGGCGCCCAGCGCCATTGACTCGACGTCCTCGCCCTCGCCGACCCAGCGGCGCTCCGCGATGCCGGTGCGTTGCTGGATCCACTCGTCGGAGGAGTCGATCCACGTGCACATCTCGGCGTTGTCGACCACCCGGGACGGCACGAACGAAGCCACCGAGAGCAGGCGTGCGAACGGCGCGCCGACCGCGGCGGCAATCGGGGCGCTCATGCCGCGGCGCCGGCGTGCTCGGTGACGAAGGCCCGCGCATCGGCGAGCTGATCGGGGGTGTTCAGGTTGAACAAGGCGACTCCCTTGAGGTTGCGCTTCGCGATCCCGGTCAGCGTGCCGGCGGGCGGAAGCTCGAGGATGCCGGTGACACCCAGTTCGGCGAGCGTGTCGAGGCACAGGTCCCAACGCACCGGGTTGCCGACCTGGCTGACCAGCCGGCTCAGCGTCTCGGCACCGTCGTCGACCACGGCGCCGTCGGCATTGCTCAGCAGCTTGGTGGTCGGGGCGGACGTGGTGAGTTCCGACGCCAGGTCGGCGAGTTCGGCCACGGCCGGCTGCATGTGCACGGTGTGGAAGGCGCCGGCGACGCTGAGCTGGATCAGCCGCGCCCGGGCCGGCGGGTTGGCCGCCAGTTCGGCCAGTTGTTCCACGGTGCCGGCGGCGACGATCTGGCCGCGGCCGTTGTTGTTGGCGGCGGTGAGGCCGGCCGCTTCGATCGCGGCCTGGACCTCGTCCGGGACGCCGCCCACGACAGCCATCATCGAGGTCGGACGCAGCGCGGACGCCGCGGCCATGCCCCGGCCCCGGATGGCCACGAAGCGCATGGCGTCCTGCGCGGAGAGGACGCCGACCAGTGCGGCCGCGGTGATTTCGCCGACGCTGTGGCCGGCGACGACGTCGGGTGCGCGACCGTCGGAGAGCAGGGCGTGCCCGGCAACCAGGCCGGCGGCAACCAGCAGCGGCTGGGCGACATCGGTGGCGCGGATCGCGTCGGCATCGCCCTCGGTGCCGTAATGCGCCAGATCGATCCCGGCGACCTCCGAAAGGCTGCCCAACTGATCGCGCGCGGCGTCGTCGGTCAGCCAGGGGCCGAGAAAGCCGGGGGTCTGGGCGCCCTGGCCAGGCGCGAGGATTGCAAGCACGGGAATACTCTTGCGCGAATCCGCCCGGGAATGACAGCGGGACATGACGAAAATCTCACAGACCTTCTTGTCAGATTCCCACAAGCGACCGCGTAGTCAGACGGGGACACCAGGGGTTGGGGTTTGTTGCAATCACGAGGTCATCAGCCGGCCGAGGGTCACGGCGAGCCGCAGCACGTAGGCGCTGCGGGCCTCCGCCGGGTGATAGCCGGAGACCTCCGCGATGCGTCGCAGCCGGTAGCGGACAGTGTTCGGATGGACGAACAGGCTGCGGGCGGTCGCTTCCACTTAACCGCTGTTGTCCAGATAGGCGACCAGGGTGTCCAGCAGGTCGGCGCCGGCATCGCGCAGCGGACCATAGATCTCGCGGGCCAGGATCCGCCGGGCGTGGCCGTCCCCGGCGAGCGCCCGTTCGGGCAGCAGATCCTCCGCCGCCACCGGACGAGGCGCGCTCGGCCAGGCGTCAGCGGCGCGGATGCCGGAGAGCGCGCCGCGCGCCGAGGTGGCCGCCTCGACCAGATCGCTGACCTCCGGTCCCACCACGATGTGGCCCGGGCCGAACTGGTCGGCGACCTCGGTAATCACCGACAGTGCGGTGCCGGCCGTGCCCGAGTGGCCGCCGAGGACGACCACCAGCCGCTCGCCCTGTGTCGAGGCCAGCAGATCGAAACCGCGTTCGGCCACCGCCCGGCGCATCGACTCGATCGCATGGTCCTTGGCGGGTGCCTCGCCGATGGTGACGGTGATCGCGGCAGGGGAGCGCCACCCGAGCGTGGACGCGCGGGAGAGCACCGTCTCATCGGTCTCGCCACGAATCACGGCGTCGACGACCAGCGCCTCCAGCCGGGCGTCCCAGCCGCCGCGGGCCTCGGCGGCGCGGGCATAGACCTCCGCAACGCCGAAGGCGATCTCGCGTGAGTACTGGACGATCGCCAGGTAGACCCCCGACCGGTCGCCGCGGGGAACCAGCCGATCCAACTGGTTCTCGACGGTGTCGATGGTGGTGCGGATCAGGTCGACACTCTGATGCAGGGTGATCCGCCGCATCAAGGCGCGGGGCGCGGCGTCGAAGACCTCGGACGGGTTGACGTCGCGGCCCTCATCGGCGAACCAGCGGATGAACCCGTCGATGCCGGCCCGGGCGACCAGGGTCACCCAGGAACGGTGTTCGGCGTCCAGTTCGCCGAACCAGGGATGGCGCTCTTCGATCTCGGCGAGTGCCGCGGTGGTCAGATCGCCGGCGGACTGGGCGAGCCGTCGCACCACCGTCGACCGCTGCCGGCCCGACTGCGGCCAGCCGCGTCCGATCCCAGGAATGGCAGCCACCGGTCTCCCTCCGTCGTGGACACCATAGAGGAACCCCAATGGCGGGTCGCCGGCCGCACGATCCGGGAGCACGCGTCCTAGGGTGTGGGAGAGGCCGACGATCGTGGGGCCGGAACGAAGGAGGCAGGTCGGATGGATCCCGTCGTCGCGTTGCGCGAGATCGCCTACCTGATGGAACGCGAGCGCGCCGACAGTTACCGCGTCCGTGCCTTCCGGCGGGCGGCCGACATCGTCGACGCCATGGACGCCGCCGAGCGCTCCGAGCATGCGGCCGCGAGTGACTGGAAACGGGTCTCCGGGCTGGGCACGACCTCGGTGGCGGTGATCGAGCAGGCGCTGTCCGGGCGGGTGCCCGACTACCTGGCGGGCAAGCGCGCCAAGGCAAGACCGCTGGTGAACCCCGAGCCCGCGCTGCGGGCTCGGCTGCGCGGCGATCTGCACACCCATTCCACCTGGTCGGACGGCGGCAGCTCGATCGAGGAGATGATGCTGGCCGCGCGTGCGCTGGGACATGAGTACACCGCAGTCACCGACCACTCGCCACGCCTGCGGGTGGCCCGCGGGTTGTCCGCCGAACGGCTCGCCGAGCAACTCGACCTGATCGACGATCTCAACGCGGCGCTCGCCCCGTTCCGGGTGTTGCGCGGGATCGAGGTCGACATTCTGGACGACGGCACCCTCGATCAGTCGCCGTTCATGCTGAACCGGTTGGACGTGGTGGTCGCCAGCGTCCATTCCAAGCTCGCCATGGACGCCGAGTCGATGAGCCATCGGATGGTGGCGGCGATCGCCAACCCACGCACGAACGTCCTCGGGCACTGCACCGGTCGGCTGATCGAGGGGGAGCGCGGCACCCGCGGCGAAAGCTCCTTCGACGCCGAGGTGGTCTTCGAAGCGTGCCGGGCGTTCGACGTCGCGGTGGAGATCAACAGCCGCCCCGAACGCTGCGACCCTCCGGACCGGCTGCTGGAGCTGGCCAAGGAGACAGGTTGTCTGTTCAGTATTGACACCGACGCGCACGCCCCGGGTCAGCTGGAGTTCCTCAGCTACGGCGCCGCGCGGGCCGAGACGGCCGGCATCGACCCCGACAGGATCGTCACCACCTGGGAAGTCGACCGGCTGCTGGAGTGGGCGAAACCCCGCTGACGGCCGCCGTCCGGCGCCTGGTTGAGCGGTCATCGGCCCGGACGCCGGACACTCTGTGGGCGTCACGATGTGCTCGGCGGCGATGATGGGGCAGGATGGACCCGATCTCCCCGTCTCGGCAGTGCTGCGAGTCGGGGCCGCGAATCAGAAAGGACCCCCGGTGGCCATGAGCGAGAATGTCGGCCCGATCCTGAACGGACTCCCCACGAGTCTTCCCGACATCGATTCCGAGGAAACCGCCGAATGGCTGGAGTCGCTCGACGGTGTCATCGACGAGGGCGGTCGGAACCGCGCCCGCTACGTGATGCTGAAACTCCTGGAGCGCTCCCGTGAGCGGCACCTGGGTGTCCCCTCGCTGACGGTCACCGATCACATCAACACCATTCCGCCGGAGAGCGAGCCGTGGTACCCCGGCGATGTCGAGTTGGAGCGCAAGTTCCGCCGGCTGGTGCGTTGGAACGCGGCGATCATGGTGCACCGGGCCAACCGGCCGGGCATCGGCGTCGGCGGCCACATCTCGTCGTTCGCGTCGTCCGCCACGCTGTACGAGGTGGGGTTCAACCATTTCTTCCGCGGCAAGGACCACCCGGGCGGTGGCGACCAGATCTTCTACCAGGGCCACGCCTCGCCGGGCATGTACTCCCGCGCCTTCCTCGAGGGCCGGCTCGAACAAGCCGACCTGGAGGGCTTCCGGCAGGAGCACAGTCACGTGGTGGACGGACGCGTCCGTGCGCTGCCCTCCTACCCGCACCCGCGCCAGATGCCGAACTTCTGGGAGTTCCCGACGGTGTCGATGGGTCTCGGTCCGCTCGATGCCATCTACCAGGCGCAGTTCAACAAGTACCTGCACAACCGTGGCATCAAGGACACCTCGCAGCAGCGGGTCTGGGCCTTCCTCGGCGACGGCGAGATGGACGAGCCGGAGAGCCGCGGCGCGCTGCAGCTGGCGTCCTACGACGAGCTGGACAACCTGACCTTCGTGGTGAACTGCAACCTGCAGCGCCTCGACGGCCCGGTCCGCGGCAACGGCAAGATCATGCAGGAGCTGGAGGGCTTCTTCCGCGGCGCCGGCTGGAACGTGATCAAGGTGGTCTGGGGACGCGGATGGGATCCGCTGCTGTCCGCCGACAAGGACGGCGCCCTGGTCAACGTGATGAACAACACCCCCGACGGTGACTACCAGACCTTCCGGGCCAACGACGGCGACTACGTCAAGGAGCACTTCTTCGGCCGCGACCCCCGGGTCGCCAAGATGGTCGACGGCTGGGACGCCGAGAAGATCTGGAAGCTGACCCGCGGCGGTCACGACTACCACAAGGTCTACGCGGCCTATAAGGCGGCGACCGAGTTCACCGGCGCGCCCACCGTGATCCTCGCGCACACCATCAAGGGCTACTTCCTCGGCTCGCACTTCGCCGGCCGCAACGCCACCCACGGCATGAAGAAGATGGCCCTGGACGACCTCAAGCAGTTCCGCGACCGGCTCGACATGCCGATCACGGACGCCGTGCTTGAGGAGGATCCGTACCGTCCGCCGTTCGTCAACCCCGGTCCCGGCGACGAGCGGATCCAGTACGCGCTGGAGCGCCGCCGGACCCTGGGCGGCGGTCTGCCGGAGCGCCGCAACAACCCGGCACCGATCAAGCTGCCCGACGACTCGGCCTACGCCACCGTCAAGAAGGGTTCCGGCCAGCAGCAGATCGCGTCCACGATGGCCTGGGTGCGACTGTTCAAGGACCTGATGCGCGATAAGGAGTTCGCTCCGCACGTCGTCCCGATCATCCCCGACGAGGCCCGTACCTTCGGCCTGGACGCGTTCTTCCCGACGATCAAGATCTACAGCCCGCACGGCCAGACCTACACTCCGGTCGACCACGAGCTGATGCTCGCCTACCGCGAGGCGAAGAACGGCCAGATCCTGCACGTCGGCATCAACGAGGCCGGCTCGATGGGCGCCTTCGCGGCGGCCGGCAGCGCCTATGCCACGCACGGCGTCCACATGGTGCCGATCTACATCTTCTACTCGATGTTTGGCTTCCAGCGCACCGGCGACTCGATGTGGGCCGCCGCCGACCAACTGGCCCGCGGCTTCCTGCTCGGCGCCACCGCGGGCCGGACGACGCTGGCCGGCGAGGGCACCCAGCACATGGACGGCCACAGCCACATCCTGGCCGCGACCAACCCCGCGGTGCGTTCCTACGACCCGGCGTACTCCTACGAGATCGCGCACATCATGCAGCACGGTCTGGAGACGATGTACGGCGAGAACCCGCAGGACGTGATCTTCTACATCACGCTGTACAACGAGCCTATGGTGCAGCCGCGTGAGCCCGAGGGCGTTGACGCGGAGGGCATCAAGAAGGGCATCTACCTGCTCCAGGAGGGTTCCGCCGAGGGTGTCGGTGGCGACGCACCGCGGGCGCAGCTGCTGGCGTCCGGCGTCGGGGTGCCGTGGGCGCTGGAGGCGCAGGAGCTGTTGAAGAACGACTGGGGTGTGGTGGCCGACGTCTGGAGCGTCACCTCGTGGAACGAGTTGCGCCGCGAAGCCCTGGCGGTGGACGAGCACAACTTCCTGCACCCCGATCAGGGACGTCAGGTGCCGTTCGTCACGCAGCGGCTGCAGGGCCGTCCCGGTCCGTTCATCGCGACCTCGGACCACATGCGGCTGGTCCAGGACCAAATCGCGCAGTGGGTGCCCGGTGAGTTCCATTCGCTCGGCGCCGACGGCTTCGGTTTCTCCGACACCCGGGCCGCCGCCCGCCGGTTCTTCCACATCGACGGTCCGTCGATGGTGGTGCGGACGCTGCAGGTGCTGGCTGAGCAGGACAAGGTGGACGCCGGGGCGGCTGCCCAGGCGGCCGAGAAGTACCGGCTGCTCGACGTGAACGCCGGTGCGTCCGGCGTTGCCGGTGGCGACGCCTGACGAAGGCATGAGTGGGCCGGTGACCGTGATGGCGGTCGCCGGCCCACTGCCGCGCTTTCGGCTTTCCGTCCCACGGTGAATTCTGGCAGGCTAGGTCCCCAGACGTTTCGCCCACGGAGTTCGAAAGGAAGCAGGTGTCCACCACCGACGGCACGACCCAAGCGTCGGCAGCGGCTGCCCTGGGATTCACTACCGGGCTGGCCGTGCAGGAACTCGGCTGGGACGACGATGTCGACGAGACGTTGCGCGACGCGATCATGGACGCCATCGACGGCGACCTGCTCTACGAGTCGAACGAGGCCGTCGATGTGGTGCTGCTGTGGTGGCGGGACAGCGACGGCGACATCGTCGACGGCCTGGTGGACGCGCTGACCGACCTTTCGCCGTCCGGCTACATCTGGCTGCTCAGCCCGAAGGTGGGCCGTGCCGACTACCTGGACCCGACCGATCTCGCCGAGGGTGCCCTGACCGCAGGGCTGGCGCTGGCCAATCCGGCGACCGTCTCGGCCAACTGGCAGGCGCAGAAGTTGGTCCGGCCGAAGGGAACCCGCCGGTAACTGGCACAATGGCCGCCGGAGAAAATCCGGGCGCATAGCTCAGCTGGTTAGAGCACCTCCCTTACAAGGAGGTGGTCGGGGGTTCGAGTCCCTCTGCGCCCACCCACCGGCGCAATGCGCGGCGCACGAGTTCTGCTCGCTCTGCGCAGAGCGCTCCCGACCACGGCCGTGCGATCATGCCGCCGACTGATGGAACAGAGCGAGCAGGCGGCGGTCGGCCAAGGGCAGGTGCGCCGCCTCCTCGCGCGTCACGAGCCTGACTTCGTCGTGGTGGCTCCGAACGAGGTTCCTCGGTTCACCTGTCCAGTCGATGCCCAGATAGACCGTCAGCCGGAAGTCGTCCTCGCAGTGCTCCGCCAACAGGCGGAGGTTGCCCAATGCGATGTTCACCTTCTGCCGAGCCGCTCTTGCAGCGCAGGCAGCCGCCGGCTCGCCATGCTGGCGGTGAGCTCCGGGGATATCCCACGCGTCGGGGTACCAGGACAGGTCCGCACGGCGCCTGCACAGCAGCAAGCGATGGTGCTGGAACAGCGCGATCCCGGCGACGTCATGGAGAATCCTGCGGTTGTCCACGGTGAACGACGGCGACCTCGACGCCATACCGGGCACCAGCACCTCAAGCAGCGGGAACACGCCGCCGCCCGTGGACGCGTGAACATAGGCGGTCGCGGCGGCGTCGGCCGATGCGGGCTTCACAGCGAAGCGCCGCGAGCCCGATCGCAGGTGCTGTCGGGCACGATGTCCCAGCTGACGCACAGCAGCCTCGCGCCTACCGAGCAGCAAAGCAATATCGGAGTACGGCCACTCCAGCCCTTCGTGCAGGACGAAGACGGCACTCTCCAGCTTCGACAACGCACCGAGAATCGACCGGAACGCGGGGCGCAGTGCTTCGAGTTCTTCATGCAGTGCGGCTGCCTCCTCGGCGGGCTGCCGTTCGAGAAGACTTGCAGCTGCAGTGACCTCGCGGCCGGCAGTGCGGACGCGGACACGATCTATCGCGAGGTTCCTGGTGACTCTGCTCAGCCATGGCCGTACCGTTCTGATCGAGTCCTGGTGTCGCTGCCACCGAACCCAGACATCCTGCACAACGTCCTCGGCATCCTCGCGCGATCTGGTTACGCCGAACGCCAGCCGGATCAGCTCGGCGCGTATCGCCAGGAATTCTCCGTCAGCAGTTCCGTCGCCGGCCGTGTCCAGGAAGCCCGTGGACGGATCCGCGACCAACTGATCTCTTCCGCCGGGCCGTTCGCGACCGCGGCCAGGCAGCGTCGCGCGGGTGACGTTCATGTCGGTGCGCCGGATCGAGATTCGCTGACACCGGGCAGCGAGTCGAGGAACGCGCGGATGTGGTCGTGCACAAGGGGCGCGGAAAGCAGGCGGGTATGCCCGTGCCCCTCAGTGCTGAGGAACCTCGCTGTCCCCGGCCAGGCAGCCACCAACTCCGCGCTGTCGGCTGCGGACGCACGCCGGTCCCCCTGGTCGTGCAGGACGAGGAGGGGCGCACCTTCCGCGTATGGGGCGAGTTCGGCGAGGTTGAAGATCGGGACTGGCAGGTCCACCCAACGTTCAAGTGTCGCAATGAGATGCCGGTGGGCTCGACGGCCCAACAGGAGTCGAGCCGCGAACTGATCGAGTAGGGGACGGAGTTCAGACATGGGGGCAACGAATACCAGTAGGCGGGTGGAGAGCCAGCCGTAGCGAAGTGTGAGCATTGCGGCCAGTGCACCCAAGGAGTGCGCCACCACTGCGTGCGCAGGGCCGTGCACGGCAGCGACCGCATCCAAGGCCTTCCCAAACTCGACAGCATTGCTTCGGCCGCGGCCCGTAGGCCCCGGGTCGGATTGACCATGACTGGGCGCGTCGAAGGCCACCAGTCGGTAGCCGTCGCTCGACAGAGCAGTGATGAGCGGTGCCCACTGTGTGGCGTCGCCCGCCCACCCGTGAACGAGATACACAACAGGGCCGTCGCCCCACCAGGTGCCCCGCACGATGTGGCCTTCGAATCGTGCCATGAAGGGATTGCCGTCGGGCGGCATCGCTTGTCGAGGCGTCGGACGCCCGGGAATCGTCACCCACCGCCGCGCCGCCCACTTGCCGACGATGTGCGGCAGCACCGCACTGCCACCTCGAAGCAACGCTCGCGCAGGCACTGGAAGATGATCGTTCGTGCTTTTCAGCGGATCGACGAGTGGGTGGCTTCTCTGCGGGATCATTCGTGGCCCCTCAGATGGAAAGGACAGGGGACAATCGCTCGAATCCGCGCCGGCTTCGTCGAGTGGCGGTTTCGCGGCCGACGAGGAGGCGGGGCGGTTTGGTTGTGGCCGAGCATGAGGGCGTGTGTGTCGGACGCGGTCTGTGCGGCGTCCACGCTCGTGTCAGCCTCGTCCGCCGTCAACTGGACCGCGGTCCTCAGGAACGCATTCCAATCTCGCTCGGGCCGGAGCAAACGGTCGGAAGGGCCCCCGGGCTGATCGTCGAGTTCTGCTGCGACGGCGACGAACAGGCAGCCCCCGCTGAGCGCCGTGTCGTCCCAAGTCAGCCAGTGGTCGAAGCTCGCACGCAGTCGTAGCGGGCCCGCCGGCGCGGCGAGGGCAGGTCGCACCACGATGTCGATGAAGCGGTGGCGGGTGTGCTCAAGGGTCTGGAGCTGCAACTGCTCCTTGGACCGAAAGTGCGCGATGAGCCCGCTCGTGCTCGTCTCGACGGCGAGAGAGGCGATGTCCAACCCGCCGAGGCCGACCCTGGACGCCAGATCGCCTGAACTCGTCCCATATCTCGTGCCGTCGTCGATGTCGTGACGAGGTGTCATCATTCCTGCCTTCGTCGAAAGAGTCAGCCTTTCGGTCGGTAGACGAACAGGGAGGTCCCCGCTGTGACATCCCGGGCGGCCCCGAGTCCACATCCTCCGGCGACGGTGGCCGGTGAACTCCACCAGGCTGAGGTGTGCGAGCGCCTCAGCGCCTGCAACGGCGCTGGCGTACTGGGCCTGACTTCGTCTGTCGCTGACAGACGCGGCACAGCTCTGGATGTCACACCGTGGCGCCCGTCGACGTCTTACCCACATGAAGCCTAACCGCCGGCTCACTGTCACCATCATCGTTGTTGCCAGCTTGCTCAGCGTCCTTTTTGCTCCGTCGGCCTCGAGTGCCGCGGTGGGAAGGGAGGTGGTGAAGAAGTGCGCACCCGGACCGAATGGCAATGTGTGCGCAGCGATCCGCAGCGACGGTCGCAACCTCCGCGCTCGGGCTGGTGCTGAGTCGTACACGGGAGTTGAGATTTGGGTCCGCCGTGTCGTGCTGGTGCGGACCACTTGGGTCGACTACAGGCGCACGATCTCCGAGCCAGTGGCTGAGGCGGTCCCGGGGCGCGCCGGTATGACGCGTGGTCCGCACATCGACGTCTACACCCCGGTGGTGGCAGAGTCGTGCGACCGTGGACGCACGATCTACACCTACCAGACGTGGGTCTACTACGGCGTGACCTCCAGCGGCGGCGGTACGCGCAACTACAGCCTCGACAGCCAGGTGTGGGGCGGTGCGTGCTGAGGCACGTTTCCCTGGCGGGTCCGATACGCATCAAACGAGTCGCAGGGCGTGACGTCACATCGACGCGATGCGCGACGAGCGGCGGGTCCTCGCCACCGATGCAGTGGCCGAGGCATTGCCGTTCGACGACGACAGCGTCGATGCGGCGACGGCGATCTCGACCATCCACCAGGTCGTAGGCCGGCTACGATCCAACTTGCAGGACGGCACCTGGGATCGCCGCTCTCGCCACCTGCGCACCCAGTTCCGGTTCGTCGGAGCTTCGCCTCCTGACCGCGTAGCCGTGGACGGTCGTTACATCGTCAGGAGCCGGGTGACGAGAGAACCAACGGCGAGCGCCAGGATGGTGGCCGGAAAAGGCAGAGTCGCGTACCACCGCACCCGCAGGTGAGCGAAGACCGCGCAGACGAAGAACAGCACAAGCCCGATCGCCGCCGCCACTCCTATGACCGGGATGACAATGCCGATCAGAAGTCCCACCGCACCGGCAGCCTTGAGCAGCCCAAGAGGGATCAGCCACGAGGACGGCACCTCCACGGTCGCGACGTTCTTCATGGTGGAGGGGGTGTGCAGGAAGTCGCCGATAGCGGCCCATACGTTGACTGCCGCAGTCACAAGAGCGAGGACGAGGTATGCGGTAGTCACGTCCGACCACCGTGCCCGCAACAAGTCGGGCCGTATCTGCGAGATCGACAGTGTCGTCGACGAGCGCATCTGTGGACACCGAAGTCAATGGGCGCGGCTCTCATGCACTACTAGACGCACCCTTTGTTTGCCGCGTGACATCTGGCGGCCGTCTCGCATCCGTGAGAGCCGCGGGGAGGTATCGCAGTCCACTTGTATTGGCTTGTAGCGTGGCGTTCATTCAGCAGCGGGACGTCGCAGGAGGGCCTCGATCTCGTTGCGGTCAGCGATCAACTGCACGGCGTCGTGACGCTGCGGCAGGGTGCAGGTCGGAACGATCGGGCGCCTCTGGATGTCGGAACCGCTGGTCGTAGCGGTCTTCGCCTGTTCCGGAACGAACTCATGAAGTGCCCGAGTGAGTTGGTCGGGCTGATCCTCGGGAATCAGCGTGCCGGAGTCAGCGATCTCGATAAGACGCCCCTGCGGGAGCAACTCAGCGAGCCTGCGTCCGTGCTCGCGGGGCATCACGCCGGATGTCGCGACTGCGCAGGCTCGGAGTGAACCACTCGTCGGGTATCCGCGTGCGGCTGAGCCCACACCTGAACGACATCCCATCCGAAGCCCTGCGTGGAGCCCCGCACGGGCGACTGCAAGTACTGGCCGATGAGAACGTCCGGGTGCTCGCCACGATCGGCTGGAACCGAGCTGTTTCGTCCGACCGGTCTTGACCGCGACATCGATCGCAGTGCGGCCCATACGCGACCGATCAAGTGACCTGAGAAGCGATGGAGCCTACGCGCGAGGGGAGTTCCGACGACGATCGGCGATGAGCACACCGGTAGGAATGAGCGCGGTCGACCGGACTTCGCCTGCGCAAACCCCGGATGAACTCGGCGGGCTCACGACGAGGAGTTCACGATCGGCCTCAATCGATTGACTTCCTCGACCCTGAGATGAGATCGAGGAGGTAGGGGACGAGTCGGTGATCGGCTAGGTTCAGCCGAGGCAGTTCCTCGGCGGAGAACCATGCGATCTCCGTGTGCTCCTGTGGCGCACGGTTGGTGGGCTCGCCAACCCAGGAGGACACTGTGAAGATGTCAATGTCAGCGTCGGTCGAGGTCTCGGCCAGGAGATGGACGAGCGCCGTGACGCGGATTCCCAGCTCTTCCCAACACTCCCGGACTGCCGCCTGCTCGCTCGATTCCTCCTCTTCGAGGTGACCGCCTGCGAGATCCCAGACGCCCGGGTACCAGTCCAGGTCGCTGCGGCGTCGACACAGCAGCACGCGCCCGTCGCTGATCAGTGCCGCAGCCGCGACTCGGCGGCGGACGCGTCGTGTCATGCCGGCCACCGGCCGATCGCAACGAATACGCACAGCCCGAGGAGAACGGCATTTCCGACCGCAGTCAGAGGCTCCCGTCGACGTAGGTGAATCCATCCGGCAATCACCATGATCAGGCCGAGACCGAGCGCTGCGAAGGGCGTGAGCCCCGGCAGAATGCCCGTCGCATAGGGAAGAACAAGTCCGATGACGCCAAGGGTCTCGCACGCCGCGGTGAATCTCATCAGCCCGAGGGGCACGTCAGCCACGCCGGTCATCCCCAACTCGATCGCACGCTGCGTTGATTGAGTGCCCTTGACGACCGCGCTGAACCCGAAGACCACGACGAGCAACCCTTGGACGACCCACAGAATCACGTTCACCGATTTACCCCTTGCCGACGGCATGGTCATGCCGCACGACCCTGATGACGAGCGCATCGCCTGAAGCGTGACATCGAACGCCACGAACGATCGAGCGCCGATGTCACGTCATAGTGCAGATTCCCGTCGCTGCGGGTATGGAAGGCATGGCGGGCCCAACCGGCTCCAGTAGCGCCGAGCGCGCTCGTGCCGCGATCAGGCGTCTGGTCCGAGCTGTGGAGGTTACCGACGCGACGTCCTTCACTCAAGACCCCTGCACTCAAGACCCCTGCACCCGAGAACTCGGTGGCGAACGCTGGGATGATGTGTGGAGAACAGACCGACTGCCGGTCTGTTACCCTCGTTCCGTGTCGCCGCGTGCAGTCAAGAAGGCCGCCGTCCGCCGGGCGGAGATCATTGATCGCGCCAGCGACCTGTTCTCGACGAAGGGCTACGCAGGCACGACGGTTGCGGACATCCTTGAGTCGGTCGGAATGGCAAAGGGCGGTTTCTACCACCACTTCGCTTCGAAACAGGATGTATTCGAAGCGTGCGCCGACCGGCTCGCCACGGACCTCGCGAAACTGTTCGTCGCTGCGCTGCAGGACTCATCGGTTACGCCGCGGGAGCGCGTCGCGGGCTATCTTCGACTCGGCTACTCCGGGGCTGACCAGATCGGTCGACAAGCCACGGCCCACGATCTGCACTCTCATGGCGGCCACGACCTTCATGCGCGTGTGATCGACCGCGTACAGGACCAGGTCGCCGCCGCTCTTGCGCAGGCCGTCGCGGACGGACGCGACCGGGGTGACTACAGCTTCGAGGGCGAGCCGGAGGTCGTCGCGGTAGCCGCAATAGGACTGCTCCGTGCCCTGCACGAGCGATACGCCGACGACCCCGACGCGATGGAGCGGGTACCGCCCGCGTTCGCGCTCGGTCTGGTCGAACGGGTCCTCGGCGCTCCTGCATTCGAGTGGGCCGCACGATGACCGACGCAACGGGGAGTAAGAGGGCAGTCAGCTTCGATTCGGGCGGAGAGCGAATCGCGGCGACGATCTTTGGCCATGCTTCAGAGCGCGTGCCCGCGGTGGTGCTATGTACAGGTTTCAGCGGAACGCAGGACACTCCGTCGATCGTCGCCGCGGCCGAGGCGTTCGCCGCCCAGGGCTGGATCGCCATGACCTTCGACTACCGCGGTTTCGGATGCAGCGAAGGAGACCCCCGCCAGATCGTCTCGGTGCGTGCCCAGCTCGAAGATATCCGCTCGGCCATCGGCTACCTGCGCTCCCGCTGCGACATCGCTCCTGACCGCGTCGCGCTGTGGGGTTCATCCCTCGGCGGCGGGCACGCGATCACAATCGGCGCAGAGGACCCCAGGATCGCCGCGGTCGTGGCACAGGTTCCGTTCAATGGCTTCCCGAAACAGTCGGAACGCAAGGGCCAGTCGATGAAAGGCGCCTACGCGCTGCTCTGGGCGGCGATCCGAGACCGGCTCCGCGGATGGACTCGTAGGGCGCCGCTCTATATCAAGGCGGTCGGCAGCGACGGAGAACGGGCGGTCATGGTCAGCCCGGACGCCAACCGAGCGATCGAGGTGCTCACCAGCTGCACCTGGCGTAACCAGGTTGCCCCGCGTGGCCTTCTCGACATGATGTGCTACAGGCCGGGCAGACATGTGCGCCGGATCAGCGCACCCTTGCTCGTGTGTGTCGGTGAGCGTGACCGCGAAGCTGAGGTCACAAAGGCGGAATCTCTGGCACATGATGCCCAGTGCGGCGAGCTTCGAACCTACCCGCTTACGCACTTCGACTTCTATCGACCAGAAAACCGAGCATTGGCGCTCGCCGACCAAGCGGAGTTTCTCAGATGCGCGCTATCAGCTCCCTCCTGACCTGCTTTGCGGCACACCGCCGAGCAGCCGAGCACACCCCTGGATGACAGCATGGCCACATCACCCGAAGCGGTCTTCAAGGAGGCGCGTCCTCGCTTGGTCCTGACGTCCTACCGGATCCTCGGCTCCTGGGCCGATGCCGAAGACGTCGTGCAGTCCACATGGTTCAAGTGGGAGAGCAACCACCACCTCGTTGAGGCGTCGCTGCCGTGGCTCATAAAGGTCACGGTGAGGGCATCCATCGATGCGCTTCGAGCACGGCAGTCCAGCGCGAGTCCTACCCGGGCGAGTGGCTGCCCGAGCCTGTGAGCTTCGAACCAGGACCGGAGGAGGTTGCGCTGGGTCGGAATGAGCTGTCCTTGGGGATGCTCGCGATGATGGAGTCCCTCTCCCCACTGGAACGTGCGGTGTTCGTATTGCGTCAAGCCTTCGGCCAGCCCTACTCAGAGATCGCGGCAACACTCGACCGCGCACCGGAGGCCGTCCGTCAGCTCGACCACCGAGCCCGTAAGCACCTCGAATCACGACCCGACCGGTTCACGCCCGATCCGGGACAGGTTCAGGTGGCCACCGAGCGCTTCCTCGAAGCCTGCGCCGGAGGAGGCATCGAGATGCTGATGGAGGTCCTTGCTCCCAATGTCGTGCTGCACAGCGACGGCGGCGGAGAAGCGAAGGCGCCGCCGAGGCGGATCGTCGGCTCCGAGAAGGTCGCGCGGTTCTTCATCGCGATCGTGATGAGCGTGCTGGAACACAGCAGGGCCATCATCGTGGACGTCAACGGACTCCCCGGAATCCTCACGCTGCTGGACGGAGTGCCTGCCTCGGTCGTCGCATGCGATGTCGTTGATGGGCTGATCACGGACATCTATCTGATGGCGGCGCCCAGCAAGATCGGCAACGTGCGGGCGGCTTCGGCCACGTGAGGTGCCAATCCGGGATCGTGTCACGTCCTTGCGATGCGGATCGTCTATCAACCGAAGCCGCTGAGGAAGGGAGATGCGATGAGAGTGCTGGTGGTTGGAGCAACGGGCGTCGTTGGCGAACCGCTTGTGCGGGCGTTGAGCGCCGCGGGTCACAGCGTGGTCGCAGCCTCTCGAAAGCCACAGCCGGCGGCGCCGCCCGGGGTCGTCGCGAGGGCACTCGACCTGCTCGACTCGACCGCAGTTGCACAGCTCGTCGCTGAAGCAGCGCCAGACGCGATCATCCACCAGGCGACCGCGCTGACCGGGCTGGGCAACAACGTGCGTCGATTCGATGCGGCGTTCGCGACGACGAACAGGCTCCGCGTGGAGGGAACCGCCGCACTGATTGAAGCCGGACGCCGGATGAGCACACCGCCGCGGCTCGTCGTCCAGAGCTTCTGCGGCTGGCCCTGGGCACCGCAGGGCGGCCCGGTCAAGTCCGAGGACGACCCCCTTGATCCCCACCCGGCACCTGCCTTCCGGCGTACCTTCGCGGCCCTCGTCGAGATGGAGAGACTTGTCACCGGCTACGAGAACGGGACTGTGGTGAGGTACGGGGCGCTCTACGGCAATGGCACGTCGCTCGGACGGGGCGGCGATCAGATCGAGGCGATTCGCAAGCGCGCATTCCCGCTGATCGGTGACAGCGACGCCATCTGGTCCTTCCTTCACGTCGAGGATGCGGCCGCTGCCGCCGTTGCCGCGGTGCGTGGAGCGAGGGGCGTGTACAACATCGCCGACGACACGCCTGTGCGACTCGGTGAGTGGCTCAGCGAGGTCGCGGGAATGCTCGGAGCGCCAGAACCCCGTCGTGTGCCGGTCTGGCTGGCACGGTTGGTGGGTGGGCCCGGACTTGTGCACATGATGACCACCGCCAGGGGGTCGTCCAATGCCAAGGCGAAAGCGGAACTCGGATGGGAGCCGAGCCACCCAGACTGGCGCGAAGGATTCTCGGCCATGCTCGCCTCCACCTCCGCGGACCGAGACCGGTGAGGCGAAATCGCTTGCGAACCCAACGATGTGAGCCGAATCCGGTGGTGGTGAGATGCGAGATGCCCGGCGCCGACTACGTCGATGCGTTCGAAGTCGAAGGGGGCGACGGCCTTCCCCCCGCTGTGTGGTGTATCGAGTTTCTCGAGGGAGGTCGTCCCTTCGTCCGGGCGCTGATGCAGGTCGCATGGCGCGGACCTGTCGGGCTACGTCTCGGGCGTCTGGCCGACCCCGGGCTCGTGGCTGGATGGCGGGTGAGCCTCGCAGCGGAGCATCTCTTTGCGGTTCGCGCATCGTCGTGGATGCTCGCTGTGTCGCTCATCTTCGAGTCCTCACCTGGTCGTGTCGTCGTCCTCACGGCCATCGCCTACGAGCGCCTCATTGCACGGGTTGTCTGGGGCGTGGGCCTGAGTGCTGTTCATCGTGCTGCGATGCCTCGTGCCTTGGGCGGAGCCAGGGCGAGGATCAATGTCCGTCAGACAGCATCGAAATCGAAAGGGCCGCGATGAGAATCCCAGTGGAAGCTCACCTGACGCAGCCATGGCGCATCCACGAGATCGCCCCGGACTTCCGGGTCGAGGATGTCTGGGCGCACCGGACACCGGATGCCGGCCCTGACGACTTCCCGGCAATGCTTGCCGCACTGATGGCCTCCAACGAGCCGGGTCGGGTCGACAGGATGACGCGTTGGCTGTTCGCTGTGCGGTGGAAGCTGGGGGCGCTGTTCGGGTGGGAGTCCCCCGCGCAGTCGCTGGGGACGCGAGTTTCCTCGTTGCGTGACCGCCTGCCGGACGATTTGCGTCACGCGCCGCCGGGTCCCAAGGACCCCAACATTCCCTTCACCCCGGTGTACCTGCTGGCCCATGAGTGCGTCCAGGAGCTGGCCAACAAGACCGTCCACGACCTCCTCCACCTCGGGTGGGTACCCACCGAGCGGGGCGAGTACGAACTCCGGATGGCAGCTCTCGTCAAACCCAATGGGCTGTTCGGGCGCGCGTACATGGCCGCGATCAAGCCGATCCGCTACCTGATCGTGTACCCCGCAATGACGCGGAGATGGGAACGCGCCTGGAGAGAACGAAAGACAGCCGATGAGGCCCCCCGCTCGCTGAGCGAGGAGTGACATTGAGCGACACCACCGACACCTATGCGCAGCTCGGGCGCCAATACGCTCAGGTTCGGCGTGCTGATCCGCGCATCGGGCAAGCCATCTGCCAGTAGGGCCGCCGAGATGCGTCGAGTCTCTGCTCGCGAGTCGTGCTGACCTGGGAACCTTGAAGTTCTTCCGCCGTTTCGGGCTCGTCACCGACTACTTCCGCGAGCTACTCGACACCGAGCGCGACCTGGCAACTCTCCTTGCCGTCATTCGCGGCCCGTCCACTCCGGATCGAGCATCGGGCGTCGTGCCGGTGCTCGTACCTGCCCGACCGCACCGATGGCTTCCTGCCCGCGCGCTGGCGAAGGGCCGCACGCGTACCCTCGACCCAGGCGTGCGTGCCGTCTCAACCCGGGCGCCGTTGCGAATGGCGAGCAGCGGCTGAGCGATGATCTCGCAACCGGCATGTGGGCGACAAAGGCATGGCGCGAACTTGCCACTCGACAGGTTGATGCCGGCTACCGATTGGTCATCGCTTTGCGGCCATCGATGACCCGATCAGATCAGATGTCACAAATCGGCACACGGCACTCGTCGTACTGGCGAGGGCCAATCCCTCGGATTCAACCAAGGAGAGGAAATGCCAAGCAGGATCACCCCCGCCGAAATCGACGGGCTCTACGGATCACTGGTGAAGCGGTTCTCGAGCAAGATGTTTGGCCACGTACCCGAGTCAGTCGGCGTGATGTGGAACCACGTGCCAGCTTTGAAGGCCAGTCTGGGGTACAGCCGCAAGGTACAGCAGTGGAACGAGTGTGACGCGAACCTCAAATCGTATGCACACATGGCTGTGGCATCACTCGTGGGTTGCTCGTGGTGTCTCGATTTCAACTATTTCCAGGCCCACAACAATGGCATTGACGTCGAGAAGGCGCGGGAAGTCCCGCGCTGGCGTAGCTCGGCGGTGTTCACCCCGCTTGAGCGGGACGTACTTGAGTACGCCGAGGCTATGAGCCAGACTCCGCCGACGGTCACCGACGAAATGGTCGAGCATTTACGGCGCCAGCTGGGCACGTCCGGCCTGGTCGAACTGACCAGTGTGATCGGATTCGCGAACCTGACCACCCGTTCCAACACCGCGCTCGGCATCGAGTCGGAGGGCTTCGCTGCCGCGTGCGGGCTCGCGCCGATCGCGGAGCGGGATGGCCTCGCGAACAGGGCCGACACGTGAGTGAACGACACGTGCACGACGCTCCGGCGCGAACCGAAGAACGGGGTGACGCCTTGACGGGAAGGAGCACAGTGCCGTGAGAGGTTCCCACCGCAGGAGCACTGTCGTCGTGGGTTGGGATCGTCTGCCCGATGCGGTCCGTTCCGCCAGCACGCTGTCGCGTCCTGACTATGCGGACATGTGTTCCTTGCAGACAACGGTCGACGCGGACGCTGAGTGCTGGGCGCGTGCCATGCTCGGCGACGTCGCAGATCGCGCGGAGCGGTTCATCTGGCAGGGGCTGCTCGGACTGCGGCTTCATCCTCATCCGTCACCAGACCATGTCGCGGGGTGGCGTGTCGGACTGCGTGAGCCGGATCGAGTCCGGCTGGACAGCGGATCACCGTCGTTCAACTGCAACATGGTGATACTTGCGGGTGGCGGACAGATCCGCCTTGCGACGCTCGTGCAATACGTCCGTCCGTGGAGGTCCAGGATCTGGCCGCCTCTCTCTGCGGTGCACCGACGACTGAGTCCGGGCCTGCTGCGTGACGCCGAACTCACGATCCATCCACAACGACACGCGGACTGATTGTCGAGGATCATCGCGCCGGGAGTGTCAGGGGGCAGAATGCCGGATCCCATCGAATTCTCGGCTCGCGCGACCGTGGTGTGGACTGCGCTTGCCGCGCTCGGAGTCGCCGCGGCCGTACCCTACGCGGCGCTCAAAGTGGCCTGGATCGTCGGGGGAAAGGTCGGCCTCGCCGATCCGCACGTGTTCGACAGCCCGGTGTACCTGGTCGCCAACGTGCTCACGCTCGGGATGGACGCGCTGGCGGCGCTGCTCGTCGTCGCACTGGTGCATCCCGCCGCGCTTCGGCTGCCGGGATGGCTGATCGTGCTGCTGGCGTACGGAGCAGTGGGGCTGCTACTGCCTGTTGCCGGCATCTTCCTGCTGACGGGAGCAGGATCGTACGTGGCATCGGTCGCCGGCGACGGCCTACAACCATGGGTGTACACGACGGTGTACGCCGGCTTCATGGCGCAGGCCATCGTGCTGACGATCCTCATATGCCGATATGCACGGCGGCGGCGGTGGAACTTCAGAGGCCCGATCGCAGTCTCGGCGGGCATGGTGCTCACCGTGGCTTTGCTCGTGGCGTTGCTGGTCACAGCGGCGATTGTGCAGTCACTGTGGGCGGCGGGTGCGACGGTAGGGCTCGGGGACGAGCTCGGACGCCAGTCGGGGAGAGCATTCCGAGCAAGTTCGGCAGTGCACGCTGCTGCGTCACTGTGCGCCGCGGCGGGCGGTGTAGCGGTTCTCGCGACGGTGCCGAGGGAACCCGTGTCCGGACGATCGTGGCCTGCCTGGCTGTTGTTTTTCGGAGCCTCTGCGTGCACGATGTGGGGCGCCTATCAGCTAGTGGCAGCGATCGCTCTCGGGCGCGTGGAAGGTCTGTTCGACCTCGTGGCGACGACCAGGGCGGTCTGCGGTGCTCTGCTTACGCTCCTGGTCTTTGCGCTTCTGAATGGAACTCTACGGAGGATGAACTCGCCGACTCCCGAGGCCGAGCGCGGATGCAGGTAGCGGGCAGTTGGGGCCGTTCACAGTGATCAGCGTCGCTGAGGATGGGGGTTCAGTTCCGGCGGGCAACCCAGAGGCTTCTGCTGCCCCGGACGCGCACCCTCGGCAGGACCGTAGAGGCGGGATGAGCGTCGAGAAGCTGCGAGAGCGCAGCGTTGTCGTCCGCGTCCAGGCCGGCAGCGGCATGGCGGGCGAGCCGGCGAAGCTCTGCTCGCGCATAGGCTCCGCCGGGCCCGTCTGCGGGGAGTTCCTGGTCGCTGGCGAGCGCGCGCTTGGTGAGCAGGTCGAACCCTGCTGCCTCCAGGTGGTCGGCCCACTCCGGCCGGGCGAGGTCTGCGTGCGCCAGTCGCCGAAGCCGCGATTCCAGCTCGTGGTAGTCGTCGGGCAGGAGGCGGGGTGGGGCGTCCATCTCCATGATCGCCAGGAGTCCACCCGGCCGGATCATTCCCGACAGCACGGAGAGTTCTCGCGCCGGGTCGTCGAACTCGTGGAACACCGACGATGCCCACGCCAGATCGACCGAGTCCGTGCCCAGGCCGCTCGCCAGCAGCGGGCGGTTGACCGCCCGCACCCGGCGGTTGCCGACCCGGACGGCGTGGGCCGTGATTCGCCGCGTCATCGCCGGGCTCACATCGAGCGCGATCACCTCGGCTTCCGGGTAGCGGCTGGAGAGCTGGAACGTCGCCGCGCCGGTTCCGGCGCCGACGTCCAGCACGGAGCGAACGGCATCGGCGGGAATGACGCTCGCCACCGACTCCAGCGCTTCGTGGAGCAGGCCCTGGTGAATCTGGGAATCCAGTTCGAGCAAGGTCTCCAGCAACGAAGATCCGTGCTGGGAATGCGGCTGCCGGGCCTGATGATCGGTCGTGGACATGGCACCAGGCTAGGCGTGACGTGCGTAAAGAGCATACTGTTTTGCTTATGACGCAAGATCTTGAGGTGGATCGCCTCGTCCGACAGCGGATCCGGGCGCTGCGGCTCGCGCGGGGCTGGTCGCTGGAGACCCTTGCTGAGCGTGCTCACCTGAGCCCGTCGAACCTCAGCCGCATCGAGACCGGGGCCCGGCGCATCGCCCTGGACCAGCTGGTGCTGATCGCTCGTGCGCTCGACGCCACGATCGACCAGCTCACCGAGTCGCCCGACGATGAGGACGTCGTCATCCGCCCGCATCGGGACGACCGGCGCGGCATGACCACCTGGACCCTCGCCTCATCCCGCACCCCCGGCGGATTGACCGTTGCGAAGATGCGAATCACGACACCACCCCCACCGCTGGAACAAGCCGGCGTCCACCCCGGCCGCGACTGGTTCACCGTGCTCAGCGGCACCGCGGTGCTCCGGCTCGGCGACAGACTGATCATCGTCGAACAAGGCAACGCGGCCGAGTTCTCCACCATGGTTCCGCACGCCATCGGAACCCGTGGTCCAGGACCGGTGGAAGTGCTGACGATCCTCACCGCCGAAGGTCAGCACGCCCACGAATAGCTGGCCATCGTCCGGGTCGGCGCCGTGAGGGCGGGGTCGGACAGGGGAGACTGGCGAGATGAGACCACTTCGCTACTCGATCAACGTGACGCTCGACGGCTGCTGCCACCACGAAGCAGGACTCCCGCCGGACGAGGAGTCGATGCGTTACTGGACCGAGGAGATGACCCGCGCCGACGCGCTGCTGTTCGGCCGGGTGACCTACCAGATGATGGAGTCCGCGTGGCGGCGGCCGGCCGCGGGCGACTGGCCGGACTGGATGGGCGAGTGGGAGATCCCGTTCGCCGAGGCCATCGACGGCGCGAAGAAGTACGTCGTGTCGAGCACTCTTGATGCGGCCGACTGGAACGCCGAGTTGCTGCCAGGCGACCTGGGCGACGCGGTTCGGAGGCTCAAGGACGAGCCGGGGGAGGGCCTATGGGTGGGCGGCGTCACATTGCCGCTGGCGTTGGCCGATCTGGGGCTGATCGATGAGTACGAGTTCGTGATCCAGCCCGTCCTCGCGGGACGCGGGCCGACGCTGCTGGCCGGCCTGCGCGAGCGCATCCAGCTCGAGTTGGTGGACCGGCATGAGTTCGGGTCGGGAGCGGTTGCCGTCCGCTACCGGCCAGCCCGTCGGCCGGCTTGAGCGGGACGCCTAGGGCCTCTCGCCCCACCAGAAGGCGCTGCCGGCGAACCCCGCCGGCTGCACGGCGACGACGTGGGCAGGCAGGATCGGCCCGTAGACGTGGGGATAGTTCTGGCCGTCGCCGCCGTCCTCGTAGCGAACCGGAGTTCCGCTGCTGATGATCCGATCCGCGTCGAGCACCAGCACCACGAGCGGTTCGGGGTCGTCGGCGTAGTGTGCGCGGGCCACGCCGGCCACCTGATCGGCGCCGGAGGCGTGGATGAACCCGACCGACTCGAGGCTCAGTCCCCTGGTCGAAACGGTGTACGCGCCGGTCTCCTCGGCCCTCTCCCAGTCGGAGCGATGAGCGATGTGCAGAATCTCCACCGCTCCAACCTATCGGCGTCGGAGCACCATGGATCGCGGACTGTGGGCGCCGGCGGCCCCGCTGATCGAGCCGCGTGCACGCGACGGTGCGACGCAACCAGGTATGCCGCCCTTCCGCTCTTCCGTCGCCCGTCGGAGGGCGCGAGAAGGACCGTATGGGCAGTGTGGGAGCCGCGTCCGCGTTGGTCGGCGGCCGTGGTCGGCACCCACGTGAGACTCATCCTGATCGACCTGCGCCTGCACCACACCAGCGGGGACCTGCTGCTCCGGCCGAGGCTGCTCGACCGGGTGGAGCCCCTCGGCCGACTTCATCCACCGGATGGAAGGGCAGCACCACCGGATCGAGGAACTGGTGGACGGCCTTGCCCGCGATGCTGGACCGCTGGGAGGCCGAGGCGACCGGCGGTCGCCGCCGACTGGCGGCGAACATCGAGGAACTCCGGCCGCCCAGCCTCGTCGCGGCCTTCAGCCGGTGACAGCCACAGCGGTCACACACTGGGTGCGCAACGACTTCCCTAGGCTGGGTCGATGAACCGCGCAGCCGTCGACTACCCCACGCTGGCCCACCGTGCGGAACGCTCCCGGCTCACCGAGCTGGCTGCCGTCGATGGCGTCCGGACCCGGACCGGAGATGGCTGGCTCGCCGTCCGCACCGGCCTGGACAGCAACGACCTCAACGGCGTGGTCGGCGAGCCTGGCCACGTCCCGGACGTCGCACTGCTGACCGAGCTGGGCGCCTGGTTCGGCGCCGTCCCGGCAAGCTGGCACCTGGCGGGTCCCGATCCCGGATTCGCCCGTACTGCCGCTGGGGCGGGCTGGCGGCCCGAGACCGGTGCGCGCTGCGCGGGCCGTCGGCTGCCGTTCTCGGTAGCCGTCCCGCCCGGCCTGGTGGTGCGCAGGGTCGACGATGACGCGGACGCCGCTGCCTGGCTCGACGTCGCCGAGGCATGCGAATGGTTAGACGCCGGCGAGCGGCAGCAGCGGGACCCGGTTCTGCGAGCGCTGCCACGACCGCGCTGGATCGCCTGTCGCGACGGGCTGCCGCTCGGAATGGCCTCCGGCTGGCGCGATCGGGAGCTGGCAGAAGTGGTGGACGTCGCGGTGCTGCCGGCTGCCCGCCGCTCCGGGGTGGGCACGGCCCTGCTCGGTGCCGTCGCCGGCTGGGCGTCCACCGCCGACCATCTGGTGGCCGCGCCGTCGCCGGACGGCTGGGCCCTGATGCGCGCGCTGGGCTTCGAGAACCGGGCGGCGTTGAGCGGCGTCGTCGCCTACTGGCACTGACCGGTCCCGCCCGGTCCTCCCGGGCGGACCACTGGCCGAGGTCGGGTTTGCGGCAGACCGCGCCACATCACCCACGGCGTGCTGCGGGCACGAAACCGTCGATTCGTCGATGTGCGGCAGTCGGTCGGTCGTTCACGGCGAGCGGCCAGCAGGGGTCGGCGCGTCGAGGGTCACCCCTCGAGGGCGAGGCACTCCCGCCCGCGCGGCGACTCGCTGGCCATACTGGTCGCGACATTTGGAAACACGGCGAGGGGACGACGATGACCACATTCACCGCTTGGAAGTTCGAAACGGTGGACGGCGCCGAGAAGGCCACCGCCCTCTTACGTAGCGCGGCCAAGGACGGCGTGATCACCATCGAGGACTATGCGGTCATCGAGTGGGAGATCGGTGCCGAGCGGCCCCGGGTCAAGTATGAGCATCGCGACGACGCCCGCGCCGCCGGCTGGGGTGCCCTGCTTGGTGGCGTCATCGGCGTGCTGTTCTTCCTGCCGCTCATCGGTGCGGCCGCGGGTGCGGCCATCGGCGTGCTGACCAAGCGCATCGACGACATCGGCATCACCTCCGAGCAGCTCGACACCATCGGGAAGCGGGTCGGTCCGGGCACCTCGGCGCTGTTCGTGGTGAACACCGACACCGATCGCGACCGGCTCGCCGAGCGTTTCCACGGCCTCGGTGCGAGCCTCATCGCGAGCAACCTCGTCCCCGAGGAAGAGGCGGAGGTGCGCCGCGCCTTCGAGGACTGAACTCGACCGACACTGCCGTGCCCCACAGCGGGAACGGCATCGTGCTTCTCCGCGGGCACCCCGTCCCAGTTGGGCGCGACCCGGCAGATCTGCGGAAACAAGGATCGGGATCGGGCACGGCTGACCGTGCCCGATCCCGATCCTTGACCTGACCGAAGCCTCTCGTGTCGGAGCCACCGGCTTTCACGCACGTGCACTAGTACAAACAATCATTTGTGGTATGGTGGCGTGACCCGCAGGGAGGATGGCCATGGGTGCTGACGCCGCAACGGATCTCGATCTGGCGTTGCGTGCGCTCGCGGACGGAAACCGCCGGGCAATCCTGAGTGTGATCCGCCCCGGGCCGCGACCGGTGGGTGCTATCGCCGAGCAGGTCGGCTTGTCGCAACAGACCACCTCCCACCACCTCGGCGTGCTCAGGAAGGCGGGCCTCGCTGCCGCCACCCGCGACGGGACGCGGCACTTCTTCGCGGTGAATGTCGACGGCTTGGCGGCGGTGCGTTCGTACCTGGACGAGTTCTGGCCCGCGAAGCTGGCCGCGCTCAAGACAGCGATCGAGTCTCGGGGGAGTGACGATCGTGGCTGAGTTCCGCGACTTCATCGACATCGCGGCGCCGCCCGAGACGGTGTTCGACTACCTCACCACCGATGCGGGCATGACGGCTTGGATGGGTCAGTACGCCGACCTCGACCCGATCCCGGGCGGTCGATTCGCGGTCGACGTCGCCGGGTATCCGGTGCGCGGCGAGTACCTGGAGGTCGACCATCCGAGTCGCGTGGTCGTCTCCTGGGGATTCGCCGGCAGCGAGCTGCTGCCGGCCGGAGCGTCGAGGGTCGAGTTCCGACTGACGGCGGTCGGCGACGGCACCAGGGTCGACCTGTGCCATTCCGGCCTACCGGACGCCGAAGTGCGCGGGCACGCCGAAGGCTGGGCGCACTTCCTGCCCCGGCTGCGGACCGCCGGCGGCGGCGACGACGCGGGCACGGACGACTGGCAACCACTCCAGCACTGAGCTATCAAATCGCCACCCCGTGGCACGAACGAAGGAGACATCCGATGGCATCCGACACCGCGTACGACGTCGTGACGAAGTATCACCGCGCCTGGACCAGCGGCGACATCGACGGCGCGATGAGTTGCGTCGCCGACGACATCAGCTGTCGCGCGCCCGGAGGTGACCTCGCCGGCAAGGACGCCTACCGCGGCTTCATCGGTGGTTTTGCGCCCATGCTCACCGGCATCGGTGACATCGCGGAGTTTGCCGAGGGCAACCGGGTCGCCCTGTTCTACTACCCGGAAACGGCGGTGACCTCCACAGCCCCTGCCGCCGAGTTCTTCACCGTGACGGACGGGAAGATCAGCGAGAGCGTGTTGATCTTCGACAGGCTCTCCTACGCCCCGGCCGGGCAGAGCTGAAGGCGGAGCAAGCGATGACTTCGGAACAGGCCGCCCTGGCCGAGCGCCTGCGCACCCTGCTCGCGTCCGAGCAGATGATGCGCGAGAAGTCCATGTTCGGCGTCCGGTCCTTCAAGGTGAACGAGAAGATGGTCGTCGGCGCACGGAAGGACGGCGGGCTGCTGGTTCGCGTCGACGCCGGCCGGCACGACGAGCTTCTGGGCAGACCAGGAGCCAGGCAGGCCGAGATGGGTGCGGGTCGCACGATGGGTCCCGGCTGGATCGAGGTTGAAGCCGACGCGATCGACGATGACAAGCGGTTGAGCAGATGGGTCGACATCGCCATGCAACACAACCGCGTCGTTACTGGATCGAACACCTGAGATCCGGCTGCCCGGGCTTGTCGAGACCCCGGTACCTCTCGTCGCCAGGGTCTGCGAGGGTATCCCGTCGCGGGCAGCGTGCCACTATGGTTCCTCGGCATGGACGACCACGAGGCACCCGATCAGATCCGGGTGGTCGGCGCGACGACCAACAACCTGTGTGAGGTCAGCCTCGCGATCCCCAAGAAGGCGCTGACCGTGTTCACCGGCGTCTCGGGTTCGGGAAAGTCGTCGCTGGTGCTCGACACGATCGCCGCCGGCGCGCAACGGCTGGCCAACGACTCCTACCCGGCGTTCCTGCGGGCCCGGCTGCCGCAACTGCCGGCGCCCGACGTCCAGGCGATGGCCGGGCTCACCTTCACCGTGCTGATCGACCAGCGGCGGTTCACCCCGAACGCGCGTTCCACGGTCGCCACCGCCACCGATCTCGCCCCGCTGCTGCGGCTGGTCTTCTCACGGGCCGGGGTGCCGTCGGCCGGGTATTCGCCGGCCTACTCGTTCAACGATCCCAAGGGCATGTGCCCGACCTGCGAGGGGATCGGCTCGGTGGTCGACATCGACGTCGACGAACTCATCGACCTGGACAAGAACATCGACGAGGGACCGGTGCGGTTCTCCCAGTTCAGGCCCGGGGTCTATCGCTGGAAGCGGTTCGCCTACTGTGGCTTCTTCGACCGGACGAAGCCGCTGCGCGACTACACCCCCGAAGAGATGGACCTGTTCCTGTATGCGGACGCCGTGAAGCCGGTCCATCCCGACCCGCGCTTTCCGGCGTCCGGCCGGTTCGACGGGGTGGTGACCCGGCTGCGCGACGTCTACGTGAAGAACCGCCCCCCGAAGATCTCCAAGAAGGTGCGCGAGGAGCTGGATCGGATCACCACCCAGCGGCCCTGCCCCGACTGCGACGGGGCGCGGGTCAACGCCGCGGCCCGAGCCAGCCTGATCGAGGGCCGCTCGATCGTCGACTGGATGGCGCTCAGCGTCAACGAACTGCACGAACTGCTGGAACACCTCACGATTCCGCAGGTCGCCCCCGCCCTGGACGGCATCCGCACCATCCTGGACGCCCTGATCTCGGTCGGCTTGGGCTATCTGAGTCTAGATCGTGAGTCGTCCAGCCTGTCCGGTGGTGAGGCGCAGCGGGTCAAGATCGTGCGGCACCTGGGTGGCGCCCTCACCGACGTCAGCTACGTGTTCGACGAGCCGTCCATCGGTCTGCATCCGGCCGACGTGCTGCGGCTGACCCGGCTGCTGCAACGGCTCAGGGACGCCGGCAACACCGTGCTGGTGGTGGAGCATCACCCCCAGGTGATCCGGATCGCCGACCACGTCGTCGATATGGGACCCGGCGCGGGCCACGACGGTGGCCGGATCCTGTTCGAAGGGACGCCGCAGGCGCTGGCCGGCAGCGATACGCCGACCGGACGCGTGCTCGCGCAACGCCTCACGGTGAAGCAACAGGAGGCCTCCGCGCGCTCCTGGGTGTCGGTGACGAACGCGCGAGCCCGGAACCTGACCGGTTTCGACGTCGACATTCCGATCGGGGTGCTGACGGCGGTCACCGGTGTGGCGGGTTCGGGCAAGAGTTCGCTGGCCACCCTGGAACTGCCGCGGCAACAACCCCGATTCATCGTGGTCGGGCAGGACGCCCTGCGCGGCGGCGTCCGGTCGACCTCGCTGAGTGTGCTCGGCGTCGCGGAGAGCATTCGCAAGGCGTTCGGTGAGGCGTCCGGACTGGAGCCGGCCTGGTTCAGCTTCAACTCCAAGGGCGCCTGCCCGGCCTGCAATGGCAAGGGCTACATCACCACCGAACTCGCGTTCCTCGATGACGTGGCCACTCCCTGTGATGCCTGTGACGGCTTCCGGTTCAACCCGACGGCGCTGGCCGTCGCCATCGACGGCCGGACGATCGCCGACGTGCTGGCGATGACCGCGGACGAGGTCGCCCAGCTGTTCGCCGGACGCCCCGACATCGTCGCCGCGGTGGGCTGGCTGGATCGGGTCGGCCTCGGCTACGCCGCCGTCGGCCAATCGCTGGACACGCTGTCCGGCGGCGAGAAGCAGCGGCTGCTGATCGCCCGCCATCTGGCGTCATCGACAGATCTGGCGTCGGAGTGGATCGTGCTCGACGAGCCGACCACCGGCCTGCACCCCAGTGACGTCGACCGGATCAACGTGCTGTTCGACGACCTGCTCGAGCTGGGCAGCACGCTGGTGGTGGTCGAACACAATCTGCGCGTGGTGGCCCGGGCCGACCATGTCATCGACATCGGTCCCGGCGCGGGCATCGACGGCGGACGCCTGGTGTTCGCCGGCCCGCCGGCGGAGCTGGTCCACGACGACGCCTCATTGACCGGACGCGCCCTCGCTGCGGCTACCGCGGGTTGAGTTCGTCGACGCGTGCGGGTGGAGCTTGTCGAATCCCTCATCCGCGAGGCGGCGGCCGGGGCCGGTACACTGCACCCTCGTGGCTGCCGCTGACCTGCAATCCGATCTCGCCGAACTCGACAAGACGCTCACGTCGATCGAGGCCGTGCTGGACCCCGAAGCCAAGAACCGGCAGATCGCCGAGCTGCAGGAGCAAGCGTCCGCACCCGATCTGTGGAACGACCAGGAGAACGCCCAGCGGGTGACGTCCAAGCTCTCGGCGCTGCAGTCCGAGGTGGATCGCTTGGCGGCGCTGCGGCAGCGGATCGACGACGCGGCGGTGCTGATCGAACTCGCCCAAGAGGAAGAGGACGCCGACACCATGGCCGAGGCCGCCCGCGAACTGGGTCGCCTGTCCACCGACATCCAGGCTCTCGAGGTGCGCACCCTGCTCAACGGCGACTATGACGAACGGGACGCCGTGGTCACCATTCGCTCCGAGGCCGGGGGAGTGGACGCCGCCGACTTCGCCGAGATGCTGCTGCGGATGTACCTACGCTGGTCGGAGCGGCACGGCTACTCCGCCGACGTGTACGACATCTCCTATGCGGAAGAGGCCGGCATCAAGTCGGCCACGTTCACCGTCAAGGCCCCCTTCGCCTACGGCACGCTGAGCGTCGAACAGGGCACCCACCGGCTGGTCCGGATCAGCCCGTTCGACAACCAGGGCCGGCGGCAGACGTCCTTCGCCGGCGTAGAGGTGCTGCCGGTCACCGAAGAGGCCGACCACATCGACATTCCGGAGGCCGACGTCCGGGTGGACGTGTTCCGCAGCTCCGGCCCCGGCGGGCAGAGCGTCAACACCACCGACTCCGCCGTCCGGCTCACCCACCTGCCGACCGGCATCGTGGTCAGCTGCCAGAACGAGAAGAGCCAGCTGCAGAACAAGGTGGCGGCGATGAAGGTGCTGCAGTCGCGGCTGTTGGAGCGGGCCCGGCGCGAACGCGAGGCCGAGCTGAACGCGCTGAAGGGCGACGGCGGCAACTCCTGGGGTTCGCAGATGCGCTCCTACGTGCTGCACCCCTACCAGATGGTCAAGGACCTGCGCACCGAGCACGAGGTCGGCAGTCCGGACGCGGTCTTCGACGGCGACCTGGACGGCTTCATCGACGCCGGCATCCGCTGGCGCCGCCAGCAGGGCGAGCGCTGACGCTCGGGCCCGGCGTCCGCACCCTGACCGCTCGCCTGACTATTTCGGGGTGTCGAACTCAGCGAGCCCCAAATAGTCAGGCGGGCGGATGGATGGGCCCGCGGGACCCGGGCACGGCTGAGCCGGCGTGGCCCGGGCGTGGCGTTGTGAGACGCAGCGCGGACCTCGCCTAGACTCATCTCCGGTCGGCTGAGTGTTTCTCAGGAACTTCCCCAATCGTCGACACCGACCGGAGTAGCGCCGTGATCACGTTCGAAGACGTCACCAAGATCTACGAGGGGCAACGCCGAGCCGCGCTGTCCGACATCAGCGTCACCATCGACAAGGGCGAGTTCGTGTTCCTGGTCGGCAGTTCCGGTTCGGGCAAGTCGACCTTCATCCGCTTGGTGCTGCGTGAATACCGCGCCACCAAGGGCCGCATCTTCGTCGCCGGCAAGGACCTGGGCCGGCTGCACGGCTGGAAGGTGCCGGGGCTGCGGCGCCAGTTGGGCGTCGTGTTCCAGGACTTCCGGCTGCTGCCCGGCAAGACCGTGACAGAGAACGTCGCCTTCGCGCTGCAGGTGATCGGCAAGCCGACCTCCACGATCAAGCGGCTGGTGCCCGAGACTCTGGAGATGGTCGGCCTCGACGGCAAGGGTGGACGGCTGCCCGAGGAGCTTTCCGGCGGCGAGCAGCAGCGGGTGGCGATCGCCCGCGCCTTCGTCAACCGGCCGGCGATCCTGATGGCCGACGAGCCGACCGGCAACCTTGATCCGACCACCAGCATCGGCATCATGAAGCTGCTCGACCAGATCAACCGCACGGGGACCACGGTGCTGATGGCCACCCACGACGCCACCATCGTCGACCAGATGCGCAAACGCGTGATCGAACTTGTGGACGGCGAACTCGTCCGCGACCAGAGCAAGGGCGTCTACGGCTACCAGTGAGCAGCACCACGATGAACCCGGCCCGCCCGCCCCGAACCCTCGAAGGAGTCCGCCATGCGGCACACCCTGCGTGAGGCCTGGTCCGGCCTGCGCCGAAACCTGACCATGACCTTCGCCGTCATCATCACCATGTGGGTCTCGCTAACCCTGTTCGGCGGCGGACTGCTCGGCGCCCAGCAGGTCGAACTCGCCAAAGGACGCTGGTACGACAAGATCGAGATCAGCGTGTTCCTGTGCGTCAAGGACTCCAAGGGCCGCAACTGCGAGCCCGGTCAGGACGCCACCGACGCCCAGAAGCAGACCATCCGGACGGCGCTGGAGACCAACCCCGAGGTCGAGACCGTCTACTACGAGAGCAAGGCGGACACCTGGGAGGACTTCAAGCGGGTCTACAAGGACTCCCCGGTGCTGGCCGACATGAGCGTCGACCTGATGCAGGACTCGTTCCGGGTCAAGCTGAAGAATCCGGAGCAGTACGAGGGTGTGGTGTCGGCCATCGCGGGCCTGCCCGGCGTCCAGGCGGTGCAGGACCTGCGGCAGTACCTGAACCCGCTGTTCGAGTGGCTGAACGTCGCCAAGTGGACGACCATCGGGCTGAGTCTGTGGTTGCTGCTGGCCGCGGCACTGCAGATCGCCACCACCATCAAGATGGCGGCGTTCTCGCGCCGCCGCGAGCTGGGGATCATGAGGTTGGTGGGCGCGTCCAACTGGTACATCATGCTGCCATTCCTCATTGAATCCCTGGTGGCGGCACTTGCGGGCGCAATTTTGGCCTGTGGATCGCTCGCTGCGGTGCAAAAATTCCTGATCCTGGACAGGGCTCAACCCTCACTTAAGAGTGTGGAGTGGATTGGCTGGACGCACGTCGGACTGGCAATGCTCGGTGTCGTTGTCGTCGGCGTGGTCCTGTCGATCGTCCCGACGGTGATAGCCACTCGTAAGTATTTGAGGGTCTGAACCTCCTGCGGCCCTCATCGGAACCGATTGGGGCCCCATCGTGAACCAGGTGTCTTCCCCCACCTGCCTAACCACGAAGAACACGTCGCTGAGCATCGCCAGGCGCGTCTGGCGTCCGTTGGTCGCCGTGCTGGCGATCGGCCTGACGGTGAGCCTCGGTTCGCCGGCCACGGCCGAAGACCTGAAGGATCGCCGCGACGGCGTCCGCAAGGCGATCGTCTCGTCGAAGGCGGACGTCGCCGACTCCAGGGCCGAGGTGTCCAGCGCGATCCAGAAGCTGGCCGCTGCGCAGGCCGTCCAGGCCAAGGCGCAGCGCAGGCTGGACGCCGCCAACGAGGCGGTCGACGACGCCCGTGCGGTGGACGCGGCGATCGGACGCCGGTTGGCGCAGGCCAGGGCCAAGCTGGCCGCCGCGAAGCGGGCCGTGGCCAAGGCCAAGGCCGAGGTGGACGCGCAGCTGCGGATGATGGGGGCGGCCGCCCGCGAGGCCTATCAGCAGCAGACCGACCTGGTCGGCCTGAGCGTCGTGTTCGACTCCAGCGACACCGGTGATCTTTCCCAGCGGTTGCAGTGGTCGACCACGATCTTCGACGCCACCAGCGCGCAGATGATCCGGTTGCGTGAGCTGCAGGCCAAGCTGGAGGCGGCCGAGCGGGCACAGGCCGCGATCGAGAAGCAGATCGCCGCCGACAAGGCGCAGGCCGAGGCCAACCTCGCCCGGATGCGGGTGCTGCAGGGCAAGGCCGCGCTGGCCCGCAACGCCGTCGCGGCAACGGTTGCCAAGCTGGCGATCGCCCGCCGGAACGCCCAGGCCGATCTCAACGCCGAGCAGGCTCAGTTCCGGAGGCTGCAGGCCCAGGATGCGGCGATCGGCGCCGAGATCCGCCGCCGGGCCGAGATCGCGCGCAAGAAGGCCGCGGCGGCTGAGGCCAGGCGCCGTGCCGCCGCGAAGAAGGCGGGGAAGCGGTACGTGCCCAGGCGGACCTACTCGCACCGCTCGTCCCACGGTTTCATCCGGCCCGTCAACGCCCCGGCAGGTTCGCCGTTCGGGCTCCGCTACCACCCGATCCTGCACATCTGGCGGATGCATCGCGGCACCGACTTCGGCGCGGCCTGTGGCACGCCGATCCGGGCGGCCGCGAGCGGCCGGGTGGCCAGCGCCTACCGGCAGGGCGGTTTCGGCAACTACACCGTCATCGACCACGGCGTGATCGGGGGCCGGTACGTCTCAACCGGCTACGCCCACCAGTCGCGGATGGTCGTGCACACCGGGCAGCGCGTCCGGCAGGGCCAGCTGATCGGCTACGTCGGCACCACCGGCCTCTCCACCGGGTGTCATCTGCATCTGCAGGTGTACGTGAACGGTGGCGTCGTCAACCCGATGAACTGGCTCTGACGCAAGCCCGATCGCGCTCCCTTGATAGGCTGTCGGTTTCCATCGACCAGCACCTGACCAGGGGAGCGCGACCATGCCACGCGAAAAGGGCCGGATCATGGTCGCCCAGAACCGCCGGGCGCGCCATGACTATCACTTGTCCGATCACTTCGAGGCGGGCCTGGTGCTCACCGGCACCGAGGTGAAGTCGCTGCGATCAGGTCGGGCGTCCTTGGCCGATGCCTTCGCCACCGTCGACGACGGCGAGGTCTGGCTGCGCAACGCCTACATCCCCGAGTACGCCTTCGGCACCTGGACGAACCACGCCGCCCGACGCAACCGCAAGCTGCTGTTGCATCGCCGTGAGATCGACAAGCTGGAGCGCGCCATCACCGGTTCGGGGCGCACCATCGTCCCGCTGGCGCTGTACTTCCTGGACGGCTACGCCAAGGTCGAACTCGCCGTGGGTACCGGCAAGAAGGCCTGGGACAAGCGGCAGACGATCGCCGAGCGCGACGCCAACCGGGACGCCGCCCGCGAGCTGGCCTCACGCAACCGCGGCGAGTAGTCCTGCGCCGACCATCGCCGGTCGCGAGCTTGTCGAGACCGCGTTCCGCGGTATCAACGAGGCGGGCCGTCGCCGGTCGAGCTTGTGGAGATCCCCCGCCCGCACTGCTGACAAGGGTTTCGGCAGGCGCAACCCGTGCGGGATCGCGTCGCTCAGCATCAGCTGGACCGAGCCCAGTGATCCCCGCGACCGCCCGGACGAGGTGTCTGCCGGTCATCGCGGCGCTATCCGCCCGTAATGTTTTAGTTACATAGACCAATATTTTGCTTTCGGGCGTCGGTCATGCCTACTCTTGACTCAGCTTCGGGCGACGGGGTGCTAGCGAACTCGCCGAAGCCGGCCAGAGCGGCCGTTGAACGGCCCCGCGTCGGGAGCGCGGATTCGGGCGGTTCACCAACAACGATGTGCTCTTCGGGGGGAGAGTTATGTCCACACCAGTTATCACTGACGACTTCGCGTCCGTCGACGGACTCGCACCGCGGGCCAGGCAGGCGCGAACCAAGAATCTCTACGGTCCGGTCATGATGGCGGTCTCGATCGCGGCCATGCTCGGCATCCTCGCCTACGCCTGGTTCCTGCTGAACCCGGCCAACCGGGGCGACCTCTTGCCCTGGGGCATGGTGATCGTCGCCGAGACGGTCCTGATCTTCCACGCGCTGATGGCGATGTGGGCGATCCTGGCGGGCCAGAAGGACCCGCGCACCTTCGCCTTCCACGAGACGCAGCGGACGCTTTACGACCCGAAGGTCAACGAACGCCTGCATGTCACCGACGATCCGACCCAGTGGCCGTTGCATGTCGACGGCGAGCCCGTCGCGGTCGACGTCCTGATCACGGTCTACGGCGAGCCGCTCGACGTCATCCGGCGCACCGCCGAGGCGGCGAAGGCAGTCCGGGGCGCACACAGCACCTGGATCCTCGACGACGGCAGATCGGACGCCGTGCGCGACCTGGCCGCCGCCCTGCGGATCGGTTACATCCGCCGGCTGACCAACCACGGCGCCAAGGCCGGCAACGTGAACAACGCGTTGACCGTGGCCAAGGGCGACTTCTTCGTCATCCTCGACGCCGACTTCGTGCCGCGTCCGGAGTTCTTGGAAGAGACCCTGCCGTTCATGGTCGACTCCAACGTCGCGTTCGTGCAGACGCCGCAGACCTACGGGAACATGCACAACATCATTTCCCGCGGCGCCGGCTACATGCAGTCGATGTTCTATCGGTTCATCCAGCCCGGGCGGACGCACTTCAACGCCGCCTTCTGCGTCGGCACCAACGTGCTGTTCCGGCGCTCCGCCGTGCTCGACATCGGCGGCATGTACACGCAGTCGAAGTCCGAGGACGTCTGGACGTCGCTGATGCTGCACGAACGCGGCTGGAAGTCGATCTACATTCCGCAGACGCTGGCGGTGGGTGATGCCCCGGAGACCATCGAGGCCTACACCAAGCAGCAGTTGCGCTGGGCCACCGGCGGCTTCGAGATCCTGTTCACCCACAACCCGTTCGATCCGCGGCGACGGTTGTCGCTCGACCAGCGGTTCATGTACTTCGTGACCGCCACCTTCTACCTGACCGGAATCGCCCCGGGCATCCTGCTCTTCGTCCCGGCGCTGGAGGTCTTCTTCGACCTGCACCCGGTGAACCTGCAGGTGGACGTGCTCACCTGGTTCCTCTTCTACGCCGGCTTCTACCTGTTGCAGATCCTGCTCGCGGCACTCACCCTGGGCAGCTTCCGCTGGGAGGTGCTGCTGCTGGCGGCCAACTCGTTCCCGATCTACCTGCGAGCGCTCCGCAACGCGTTCACCGGGGTCGACACCAAGTGGCACGTCACCGGCACCACCACCCGCTCGTCGGCCTTCAACTTCATCATTCCGCAGGTGCTGACCTTCGTCTTCCTGCTCGGGACCTCGATCGTGTCGATCTGGCGCGACGTGACGCTCGGGCAGCTGAACGTGGCCACCTTCTGGAGCGTGGTGAACACCGTGGCGATCGGTGCCCTGATCGGGGTCGCCTTCCACGAGACCGCCGAAATCCAAGGCGTCGCCGATCCGATCGACGTCGAGCTGGCGGACGCCGTGGTCGCAACCGAACGCCCCGCGGCACTGAGCCGTGAGGCGATCACCAGGGCACATCGGGAGGTCGAACTGCTCGCCTCCGCGGCTCCCGGATCCGGCTCGTCGGCCGATGACCCGGTCGCCGCGCCCGAAACCCGTCACGAGCGCGCCCGCGAAGCGGCCGGCTCCATCCATTGATCACCACGATCGACCAAGAAAGTTCTGAGGCACAGCAATCATGACCTGGATCAATCGACTCAAACTCTGGGGCGGCATCCTGGGCATCGCCGCGCTCGTATTCGCGCTCACCGTGGTTTTCAACCAACGGCAGTCCCAAGTGGCCAGCGTCAGCGCCACCGTGCAGGCACCCACCTCGATCGTCGGATCGTCCTACGGCGGGGTCGTCACCGACACCTACGTGGCCCCGGGCGAGAAGGTGAAAGCGGGCCAGAAGCTGTTCACGCTCTCCAGCGTCCAGCTGCAACAAGACGTCGGCAACGGCATCAAGCCGGTGTCCACCGACGCCTACGACATCGACCTGACCAAGGGCACCATCACCTACAAGGCCGTGGCCGACGGCTACGTCGCCTCGCTGGGCGCCGTCCGCGGCTCATTCCTCGGCAACGGTTCCCAGATGGCGGCCATCGTCGCGGACGGGCAACGTACCGTCACCGGCCGCTTCGTTCTGGAACCCATCGACTATGGCCGGATCGATCACGGCGCGCCCGCCCGGATCGTGCTGCCCAACAACCAGCTCGTGACCGGGACTGTGTCGGGTGTGCAGGTGGTCACCGAGGGCGGCGCACCGGTCACCTACGTGACCATCAGCAGTGACGGCCTGACCGATCCGGCACTGGCCAATCTGACCAGGCTGGACACCCCGGTCACCGCCATCGTGAAACTGCGCGACGACGGCTGGCTGTCCGGCCCCTCCGAGACGATGCTCGCCTTCCTCACCAAGATCGGACTGAGGTGATCACCATCACGAAGCTCAACAGAACTCTCACCAGCCTGATGGCAGCCGGCATGATCGCGCTGCTGGTGGCCTGTTCGGCGGCACCGCCGGCGGCGACCGACGCACCCAGTCCCGGCGCGGCCCGGTCCGGTGCCGAGGGCGACTCGACCGGCGTCCTGGGCCCAGACCAGGTGGGCCCGCTGCTGCAGGGCGTCAGCCAGGCGGCCGGCAAGGATCTGAAGCCGGAGCGGCTCGCCGCCGGACTGCTGCCGCCCACCAACAAGTGGTTCTCCGGGTTGGTGTTCGGCGACACCGCGCAGCCGGTCTTCCCGCTGCCGCTCAGCTTCGGGGTGGACGCCAAGGGCTTCGCCTTCGGGCTGCCGACGGTGACCACGACCGCGAAGACGATTATGGGCGGGTACGCGCCGATCATCAGTGTCGGCACCGGCTCGGGGACTACCTGGACGGTGACCGGCTACGACGAGTTGTCGGTCACCCTCGAGGCGGCCGTGGGTGGAAAGCCGGTCGGCTCGGTCAGGATCGCCGAGGGCTCGCCCTTCGTCAGCTTCACCGCGTCCGGTTCTGTCGCGCTGACCAGCAACCTGCCGTTCGCGGCGTCCGGAGATGCCTGGTCGGTGCAGGGCGGGGCGGCAACCTACGGCCTGGTCACGTCGGGGCAGGTGGCCGGGACGTCGGTGAACCTGTCCTCGGGCCAGACCGCGACCTGGTTCGCCGTCCCCGACGGGGGCAACCTCGAAACCATGGCGAAGCTGGCCGGCGACCCGCTGAAAGCCACATCGGCGTCCTATCAGGTGGGAGACAAGGCCACCACCACGCTCGCGTACACGACGGCGAACGGCGGTGACACCGCCTTCGCGGCGATGCCGCACCAGGCCAAGAGCCTGGTCGGCGTCGGCGACCCGATCGGCAGCTACGCCAGCTCGTACGGAACCCTCACCCTGTACGCGGGCGCGAAGCTGACCTGGACGGAGCCGCTGCAAACGGCCCGTGCCGGCCTGGACCTGTCCCGGCTCTCCGCAGCCGAGCGTTCCGAACTCGCGGACGCGGTGAAGGCCGACGTGGCGGCCCTGAAGCCCTACCCGGCCGATACCTACTTCGGTGGGAAGGCACTGTACCGGGACGCCCAGCTCTGGGAGATCGCCAAGCAGGTGGGTGCCGACGCCGAGGCCGCGAAGCTGAAGGAGCGGGTCACCACCCAGCTGCTGCAGTGGGCCGAGCCGCAGGGCTGCGCGACCCGGGACGCGTTCTGCTTCTTCTACGACACCCGCAACCACGGAATGGTGGGCAGGACGCCGTCCTTCGGTTCGGACGAGTTCAACGACCACCACTTCCACTACGGCTACTTCCTGTACGCCGCGGGGGTGCTGGCGGCCGACGACTCCGGCCTGGCCGAGAAGCTGGCGCCGGTGATGAACCTGCTCGCCGCCGACATCGCGACCTCGCCCGGCAACGAGCACTTCCCGGCGCGGCGGAACTTCGACAGCTACGCGTCCCACTCGTGGGCGTCCGGCACGGCGCCGTTCGCCGACGGGAACAACCAGGAATCGGCGTCCGAGGCGGTCACCGCCTACGCCGGCCTGACCCTGTGGGCACGCGCCAGCGGCAACCACGACCTGGAGGTCGAGGCCCGGTGGATGCAGGCACTCGAAGCTGCGTCCGCGCGGGCGTACTGGACCGACTTCGACACTAGCGACCCGGTCTATGCCGGCTTCGGCCACAAGGTGCTGCCGCTGAACTTCGGCGGCAAACGTGACTACGCCACCTGGTTCTCGGCGGAGCCTGCGGCCGCGCTGGCCATTCTGCTCATCCCGGTCAGTCCGTCGTCCGACCAGCTGGGCGGCGACGCCGTCCGGATCGCCGAGAACGTGAAGGAGGGCATCGGCAGCAAGGGCTTCGAGCAGCAGTACGGGGACTACATCCTGATGTACTCCGCACTGGCCGGAGAGGACGCTCGGCAAACCGCGCTGAAGGCCGCCCGGAGCTTCGACCGGTCGAAGATCGACGACGGCAACAGCTACAGCTACCTGCTGGCCTGGCTGCTCAGCCTGAAGCCGTAGCCCGAAAGCCCTCCCTAACTAGCTCTGGCCTTTCGTCGACGGGAGGCCAGAACTAACTAGTTAGCCTGGGTGCCCTGGTGGGGCGCCTCTTCGAGGCTGAGAATGGGGTCGTGCGGCTGTCCGGTGACGCCGTTTCTTCCTTGGTCCGTTGAGGCCGT
>WBZS01000208.1_pt1 | contig 102948 bp, 105 predicted proteins | sample 5204201 | NCBI WGS metagenome assembly WBZS01 (sample SAMN12344357, study PRJNA552823) | activated sludge metagenome | biome: Activated sludge suspended growth; feature: Nitrification reactor; material: Wastewater; isolation source: activated sludge from nitrification reactor of wastewater...
CGGCAGCAAAGGACTGATCAACGCCCACTGCGCATCACTGAGACCACGGAAACGAGATGGAGATTCGAAAGGCACGACCTCAGTTTCGCGCGTCAATCCCCATACATATGGGAGACACGCCCTAGCCCCGCGACCGCGAGCGCAGATAGGACTTCTCCTCGTCGGACAGGCGTCGCAGCGTGTGGGCCTCGATGTCGACGACGGCCATCTGCGTCGCCGCGACACAAGCGGCCTTGGTTTCGACGCCGGCGCCGGCGGCACGGATCTCGTACCCGATGGTGAAGTCCACCGAGCGGAACCCCTTGATCCACATGCCGATCTGCAGCGGCGAGTCATCGTGGCGCAGCTGGCTTTGATAGCGGATGTCGACATGCACGATCATCGCGCTCTTGATCAGCGGCTGGTATTCCGGCCCGGCCGACAGCAACCACTCGACGCGGGCCTCCTCCATCAGGGTGACCATGCGCGCATGGTTGATGTGGCCGAAGGCGTCCATGTCCGACCAGCGGACCGGGATGCACGCCATGAAGGCGAAGTCGCGTTTGCCGAGATGGCCGGTGTCCTCACTCACCCGACCATCCTAGGGCTCGGCGGCTATGCCGAGCGGAGTGTGTCGCAGGTCGCATCGTAATACGAACGTAGCCATACTTTAGCTAAGAATTTTCCGCGCGACCTTGGGACGCCGCCGCCGTGTCCGTAGTCTTGATGCCAACAGTCCACCCTGTTCAGCGTGATGGGAAGAGAATGCGTATCCGCCGGTCAACGGGCACAGCACTGGTCGCCGCTTTGGGTGCGACCATGTGTTTTGTGCTGCCCGCGACCGCCGAGGCCTCCCCTCCGAAGGCCCGCATCTCGAAGTCCTACAAACTCAGCGCCCTGCGCACCGACATCGTCGTCGACTCCCCGTCGATGGGGCAGAAGGTCCGGGTGTCGGTGTTGACCCCGCGTACCGAGTCCGGCCCACGGCCGGCGGTGTACCTGCTGGACGGGGCGGGGGCCACCAAGGGGGTCAGCGACTGGATCACCAAGGGCAAGGCCGGGCAGTTCTTCGCGGATAAGAACGTCAACGTGGTGCTGCCGATGGGCGGGGCCGGCAGCTTCTACACCAATTGGCGCAAGGCGGACCGCAAGCTCGGCAAGCCGCAGTGGGAGACCTTCCTGACCCGCGAGCTTCCGCCGCTGGTGGACAGCCGGTTCAACGGCACCGGCCGCAACACGCTGATCGGGCTGTCGATGGGCGGCCAAGCGGCCTACGCACTGTTGAGCCGTCACCCGAACCTCTACACCGGTGCGGCATCACTGTCGGGCTGCCCCCCGGTGTCCGGTCCACTCAACCAGGGCTATGTCCGCACCACCGTCGCCAAGTCCGGCGGCGACGCCGACAACATGTGGGGCCCGCCCGGGTCGGAGCTGTGGCGCGCACACGATCCGCTCGCCAACCTCCGTGCGCTGCGCGGCAAGAACCTGTTCCTTTCGGCCGGTTCCGGGGCGATCGGGCCGATGGACCTCGCGCCGCGGCCCAAGGACGAGTTGCCCGCCGAGGCGGTCAACGCCTCCGGCTCGGCACTGGAGTTGGGCGCCTACCGCTGCTCGCTGGAGTTCGCCGTCCACCTGCGCCAGGCGGGGATCGCCTACACCGACGGGTTCCGACTCATCGGCACCCACAGCTGGCCGTACTGGCGGGCCGAGCTGCCGCTGGCCTGGGCGACCGTGTCACGCGGACTCTGGTAGCCGCTGCTCCGCGTGTCGCACCGGTCAGCGGGTGCGCGCCCAGTCCGCGGCGAAGGTGAGGAAGGCGTCGTTCTCGGTCCGCTCGGTGACGGTCACCCGAACCCCGTCATCGGCGAAGGGGCGGATGATGACGCCGGCTTCGGTGCTCGCCCGTGCGAAAGCAAGTGACTCCGCGCCCAGGTCGACCCAGACGAAGTTGGCCTGCGATTCGGGCACCCGGTATCCCAGGGCCCGCAGCTCGGCGGTGACCCGGACGCGCTCGGTGACCACCGCGTCGGTGCGGGCCAGCAGTTCCTCGTCGGCGGCGAGACAGGCGACGGCGGCTCGTTGCGCGAGCGAATTGACCGAGAACGGGATGTGGACCTTGCCCAGCGCCGTGATGACCGCCGGATCGCCGATGGCGTAGCCCACCCGCAACCCGGCGAGCCCGTAGGCCTTGGAGAAGGTCCGCAGGATGACGAGATTGGGGAACTCGCGGCGCAGCTCCACCGCGTCGTACGCCTCGGCCGCACCCTGGCGGGTGTACTCCACATAGGCCTCGTCGAGGGCGACGACGACGTTGCCGGGCACCGCGCGCAGGAACGCGAGCAGTTCGTCGCGCCCGACGATGGTGCCGGTCGGGTTGTTCGGGTTGCAGATGAACACCAGTCGGGTGCGGTCGGTTAGCGCGCCCGCCATGGCCGGGAGGTCATAGGCAGCCGTGGCGTCGAGGGGGACCTGCACCGGTGTCGCACCGGCGATCCGGGTGGCGAGCGGATAGGTCTCGAAGGAGCGCCAACCGAACAGCACCTCGTCGCCCGGGCGGCAGGTGATGGTGATCAGGTTCTGGCACAGGGTCACCGAGCCGCAGCCGACCTGGACCTCCTCGGCGGTGACGCCGTACTTCTTCGCCAGCGCGTCGCCGAGTTCGACGGCGGCGTTGTCGGGGTAGCGGTTGATGCCCGAGACGGCGTCGGCGATCGCGGCCGCGACCGAGGGCAGCGGGGGGTGGGTGACCTCGTTGCTGGCGAGCTTGATGGCGCCGGGATACGTCTTGCCGGGTACGTAGACGGGGAGGTCGTCGAGATCGGGGCGCAAGCGGGCGGTCACCGCACCAGCCTATCGGTCCTGCTGGTTTGCACGGCATCGCGCCGGGTGTGTAACCTACGTGTTCGGCAGTTCGAAAGGACTCCGGACCAGGAGGCGTGCCAGAGCGGCCGAATGGGACTCACTGCTAATGAGTTGTCCGGCCAACACCGGACCGGAGGTTCAAATCCTCTCGCCTCCGCCACCCGCACCACGTGCGGTACAAGTGAACAAGACTCGCGCCCGTAGCTCAACGGATAGAGCATCTGACTACGGATCAGAAGGTTAGGGGTTCGAATCCCTTCGGGCGCACACAAGAACGGCCCCTCGCCTGTGCAAAGGTGAGGGGCCATTTTTTCAGGGCACCGACTCGCTACTGCACGGCGCCGATCCGGACACAGCAGAACCCTTCCCGCGGGTCGAGGCGGGCACAGCGTCCCCGGTTGCCGGTCGAGCCCACCAAGGCGTCGATGAGCGAGAGGTTCATCCCGCACACCAACTCGGTATGTGATTGGGCGAGGCGGTGGAAGGGGCAGTTGACCAGCGCGATGTCTGCGCCGTCTTGTCTCGGCTCGTAGCCGCACCGGCTCAGGGTCGCGAGGAGCTCGGCGTCCTGGGCACCGGTGCCCGCGCCGAGGTCGCGGCCCAGGCGGGCGGCGTTGCGCGCCAAGACCGTGCGCGGCGATTCGCCGGTCGCGTCGGCCTCCTCGACCGCGTCGGCGAGCAGTTCTCCAACGACCTCGTACGAGCGGTGCGGCAGCCGCACCGCGATCTCGCGGCCACTGCGGTGGTACAGCTTGGCGGGTCGACCGGCCCCCGGCCCGCTGCGTCCGGTCCGTCGGGCGAACGTCACATCCAGCAGTCCCACGTCGGCGAGTTTGTCCAAGTGGAAGGCGACGGTCTGGCGCGGCATCGCGAGTGCTGCGCAGGCGTCGTCACGGGTGACGCTCCCGGCTTGCTCGCACACGTAGTCGTAGAGGCGGCGGCGGTTGGGTTCATCGAGCGCCGAGACCGCGGTGACGTCGGGTCCGCGCAGTTCAGGGCGGTCGGGGGAGTCGCTCATGGTCGCCGCCTCATTGTAAAACCTACGAATGTGTTGTAATTTCGATGGTAGCACCAATGGTAAGCATCTTTAGAGATCGAGGGAGACCCACCGTGACCGCGTACGCCGCAACGGCCCCGGCAAGCCCGACAGTGGACACCGTGGCGGCGGCCGCAGCCGTTCGGGACCTGCTCGTCGCACTGGGCCGCCACCCCGACGACGCACACCTGAGCGACACCCCCGCGCGCGTTGCGCACGCTTTCGAGGAAATGCTCGCCCCGCGCGAGTTCGCGCTGACCACGTTCCCGAACGAATCGGGCTACGACGAATTGGTCCTGGTCCGCGACATCCCCTTCTCGTCGTTGTGCGAACACCACCTCCTGCCCTTCCGTGGCATCGCCCACGTCGGCTACCTCCCCGGGGAGCGCATCCTCGGCTTGTCCAAGCTCGCCCGGGTGGTCGAACTGTTCGCCCGCGACCTGCAGGTCCAGGAGCGGCTGACCATGCAGGTCGCCGACTGGCTCGAGGTCAACCTCCGCCCACGCGGCATCGGTGTGGTCATCGAGGCCGAGCACATGTGCATGTCACTGCGCGGGGTCCGCGCCCCGAACACGTGGACCACCACCTCGGCCCTGCGCGGACTGATCCGCGAGAACGGTGCGACCCGCGCCGAGTTCTTCGACCTCGCCCGACGGCGCGCCACCTGAGGCGCCGTCGCCCCACACCCAGCGATCCGAGGAGGACCCCATGTCAGAGTCAGCGACGACAGATTCCACTCGCGAACCGATCGTCATCATCGGGGGCGGGTTGGCCGGCGCCAAGACCGCCGAGGCGCTGCGATCCCTCGACTACACCGGCCCGATCACGCTGATCGCCGGTGAGGACCACTTGCCCTACGAGCGGCCACCACTGTCCAAGGAGTACCTCGCGGGCACGAAGCAGCAAAGCGACTTCACCGTCCACGACGCAGACTGGTTCGCCGACAATCAGATCGACCTGCGGCGCGGGGTCTGGGCCGATGCGCTCGACCCCCTCGCGCGCACCGTGCACCTCGTCGACGGCACCACCGTGGCCTATCGCGCCGTCGTCCTGGCCACCGGGTCGATCCCGGCGCACCCGCCGCTGCCCGGCGCCGACGCCGCCGGTGTGCACTACCTGCGCACCGTTGACGATGCCGACGCACTGGTCGCCGTCCTCACCGCGGGCTCCCGGCTCGCCGTCATCGGTGCCGGTTGGATCGGCCTGGAAGTTGCTGCGGCCGCCCGGGCACACGGCGCCGACGTGATCGTCGTCGAAGCCGCGGGGCAACCGCTGCAGGCCGCACTCGGCCCCGAGCTGGGGGCGGTCTTCGCCGACCTGCACCGATCCCACGGGGTGGATCTGCGACTGAATGCGAAGGTCGCCGAGATCACCACCGAGACTGGCCCCGACGGGGTCGCGAAGGCCGTGGGCGTCGTGCTCGCGGACGGGAGTGTGATTCCGGTGGACGGGGTCCTGGTCGCCGTCGGTGCGCGCACGCAACTCGAGGTGGCCGAATCGGCAGGCCTGGACCTCGCGGACCGCGGCGTCCTCGTCGACGCCGGAATGAGGACCTCGGCACCGGATGTCTACGCGGTCGGCGACATCGCCGCGGCGCAGCATCCGCTCTACGGCGCGCGCATCCGCAGCGAGCACTGGGCCACCGCCTTGAACCAGCCCGCGATTGCCGCGGCGAACATCCTCGGCGGGGAGGCCCGGTTCGACAACCCGCCCTACTTCTTCACCGACCAGTACGACCTGGGCATGGAATACCGCGGACACGCCGACGGGTACACCCGCGTCGTGACCCGTGGAGATGTCGCCGGGCGTGCTTTCCACGCATTCTGGCTCGGCCCGGACGACACGGTCCTCGCCGCGATGAACGTCAACCTGTGGGACGACGGCGATGCGCTCCAGGCACTGGTCGCCGCACACCGCCCCGTCGATCCGGTGGCACTCGCCGACCCGGCGGTGCCGCTGGAACGACTACTGGCAAGCTGATCCCGATCCGACACCCGGTTGCGAAAGGACCCATCGTGAAGGCGACCATCTACCACAATCCGCGGTGCTCGAAGTCGCGGCACGCATTGCAGCGGCTGCAGGAGGCCGACGCCGATATCACCGTCGTCGAGTACCTGCGCGAGACCCCCACGCGCGACGAACTGCGCTCGGTCATCGAGGCCGCGGGCCTGACCGTCGCCGATGCGGTGCGCACCGGCGAGCCCGAGTACCGCGAGCTCGGCCTGGCTCAGGCCGACGATGAGGCCCTGCTCGACGCCCTCGTGGCGCACCCGCGCCTCCTGCAACGGCCGCTGGTGGTCACCGACAAGGGCGCGGCGATGGGCCGCAGCGACGAGGCGCTCGACCCGATCCTGTGACGCTGTCGCGACAGGAGGGGGCTGGTCAGCACCCCGCCCGCTGCGCCAGCGCCTGCAGCGCCGGCCCGTCGAGCCGATGTACGGTCCAGCCGTCCATACCGACCGCGCCCAAGGTCCGGTAGAAGCCGATCGCGGGGGCGTTCCAATCCAGGACCGACCACTCGAAGCGCGCGCACCCGCGGGCGACGGCCGTCCGCGCAAGATGGGCCATCAGCGCGGCACCGACGCCCCGGCCGCGGAACTGCGGCACCACGAACAGGTCCTCCAGATAGAGGCCCCGACGGCCCTCCCAGGTCGAGAAATTGTGGAAGAACAACGCGAAACCCGCTGGGCTGCCGTCGAATTCGGCGATGACGACCTCCGCGCCGGGATGCTCGCCGAACAGCTGCTGCTCCAGTAGCTCCTCGGTGGCCAGCACCGCGTCGGGCTCCTTCTCGTACTCGGCCAGTCCGCGGATCAACGCAAGGATCAGTGTCACGTCGGCGGCGGTTGCCCGACGGATTGCGACGGTCATCGCGTCGCGCCGGCCTGGTGGGCGGTGTCGGTCTCGGGTGCCATCTGTGCCTCCTCGACCCGAACCTACCCGGCGGTGCCGGGGTTGGGGGAAACCTCCATGTTTCACTGTCTGCACCGTTAGGGTTGCGGTGTTGAATCCCCGAGGACAGGAGTGCTTCCCGTGTCTGAATCCCTTACCCGCAGAGGGCTTGCCGAGTTGTTCGGCACCTTCTGGTTGGTCTTCGGCGGTGCCGGTTCGGCGATCTTCGCGGCCAAGCAGATCGCCAGCGACACCGACGGCGGCACCTCGTTCAACATCGGTATCGGCTATCTCGGAGTGGCACTGGCCTTCGGTCTCACCGTCCTGACCATGGTCTACGCCGTCGGACACATCTCCGGCGGACACTTCAACCCGGCAGTGACCCTCGGCGCCGTCGTCGCCGGCCGGTTGCCTGCCCGCGACCTCGTCCCGTACTGGATCGCCCAGGTGGTCGGCGGCCTGCTCGCCGGCCTGGCGCTGTGGGGGATCGCCGGCGGCCGCAAGGGGTTCGAGGCCGAGGGAAACATGGCCGCCAACGGCTTCGGGGAGCACTCACCGGCCGGGTACTCGATGGTCGCGGTGCTCATCGCCGAGATCCTGTTGACCGCGTTCTTCCTGCTGGTCATCCTCGGCTCCACCGATCCGCGGGCGCCGAAGGGCTTCGCCGGCGTGGCAATCGGGTTGTCGCTGACCTTGATCCACCTCATTTCGATCCCGATCAGCAACACTTCGGTGAACCCGGCCCGGTCCACCGGCGTCGCCTTCTTCAACGGCAACGGGGCACCCGAGCAACTGTGGATGTTCTGGGTCGCGCCGCTGGTCGGCGGCATCATCGGCGGCATCGTCTACCTGGCGTTCTTCAAGGGGGACGAGCCGAACATCACCCCGTCGGGCACGTAGCGGTTCAGCGCTGCCAGGTGTGCCCGAGGTGCGCCTGGCGGCGCATCTGCGCGGCCCAGCCGTCCTCGCCCGGCTCGACGTCGACGATGGGCGGCGCGGGGGTCGCGGCCATTTCTTCGTAGGCGGTGCGCGCACGGTGCCCGTCGTCGACGATGATCGCGACCGAACCCGAATCGCGCAGGTCGTCGCGTGCGGCGACGAGCCGGTCGATGGTCTCGCTCAGGGTGTTCAACAGGGCGATGCGGTTGGCCTCCAGCATCGCGCGCTGCAGGGCGGGCGCAGTGCCCGCCACACGGGTGCCGTCGCGGAAGCTCCCCGCGGCCAGGCGCAGCGCCAGTCCGCTCTCGCCCGCGCCCACGGCGGCGGTGGCGTTGGCCGTCAGGTGCGGCAGGTGTGAGATCGCCGCGACGGCGCGGTCGTGGGCGTCGTTTGCCGCCGGTACGACCTGTGCGCCACAGTCGCGGGCCAGGGTTGCGACGTCGAGCCAGACATCGGGGTCGGCGCCGTCCTCGGTGCTCACCATCCACATGGCGTCATCGAACAGGGCGGGATCGGTTGCCGCCCAACCAGATTGACTGGTTCCCGCCATCGGGTGACCGCCGACGTAACGTGCTCCCGGGTGCAGGCGCGCCACGGCGCCGGCGACCGGTTCTTTGACGCTGACGACGTCGGTGAGCACGCAGTCGGGAGCCAGGCGTGCGATGGTCGGCAGCAACGCGTCGAGGGTGTCGACAGGTGTGGCCAGGACGATGAGTGCGTGCTGCGCGGCGGCGCGGCGCAGCACCGCCTCCAGATCGGTCGATGCGTCGAAGCCGTCGGCGCGAGCCGCTGCGGCCCCGGCGTCGGAGCGGTTGTAGCCGAACGCGGTGCGCCCCCGTCGGGCGGCAGCGCGGACCAGCGAGCCGCCGATGAGGCCGAGCCCCAACACACAGACCGGAAGGGGAGTTACAGCAGTCATCGGTCCAGCGTGTCATATTGCGCGGAGGACTTGGGGAACCCCGCTCGGTGCGACTACCGTGACCAGCATGGCTGCTAGTGCGAGTGACTCCGATGGCGATCTCGACGGGTTCGCGGTAGCGGTCGTGCGGGAGGAGACCTCCTGGAAGGTGACCGCGCTGGCGGCCTCGGCGCTGGTGGACCTCGACGACGCCGAGCGCCAGTTGCGCGAGTTGCGCGCGGCGGGCGCCGTCTTCGGCCTGCTCGACGTCGACGACGAGTTCTTCGTCGTCGTGCGGCCCGGCCCCGGCGGTGCGCGGCTGATCGTCTCTGACGCCACCGCGGCACTTGACTATGACATCGCGGCCGATGTCCTCGACGCCCTCAACGTCGACCTCCCCGATCTCGACCCCGACGACCTCGAGGATGTCGAACCGTGGGCGGAGGGCGACTTGGGCGTGCTCGCGGACTTCGGCCTGCCCGATGCGGTCATGAGTGTGATCGCCTCCGACACCGACCTCTACGCCGACGAGCAGATCGGCATGATCGCCGCGCGACTCGGGTTCGCCGACGACTTGGGCAAGGTCCTCGATTCCCTGGGCCACTAGCCCGATGACGCGGTACGACGACGAGCAGCTCGTCCGACTCGCCATCGCCGCCGCTGGCGAATCCGGCCCCGACGACGTGCCGATCGGTGCCGTCGTCATCGATCCCGAGGGCTTCGAGATCGCACGCGCGGGCAATCGCCGCGAGGCGGACGGCGACCCCTGCGGGCATGCCGAGATCCTCGCGCTGCGCGCCGCGGCGGGACAGTTCGGGGACGGCTGGCGCCTGGGTGGCTGCATCCTGGCGGTCACCGTCGAGCCGTGCACGATGTGCGCGGGGGCGATTGGGCTGGCGCGGATCGAGAAGGTCGTGTTCGGGGCGTGGGAGCCCAAGACGGGGGCGGTCGGGTCGTTGTGGGACGTGTTGCGCGACCCCCGGTTGACGCACCGGCCGCAGGTGCGCGGCGGTGTCCTGGCGGACGAGTGCGCAACCCTGCTGACCGACTTCTTCGCAGTTCAGCGGGACCATTGAGGGTGATCCAGGCGAAATGTGGACGCGACCGGTCGGACATGGCAGATTGAGCGGGTCAGGATAGTACGAGACTTTGAAGGAGTTCCCATGTCTGATGCAAGCGACAAGGTCAACGAGGCCGTCGACGCCGCCAAGGAGAAGCTGGGCGACCTGGCCAACAATGAGAAGGTCTCCGAGGTTGTGGACAGCGCCAAGGAGAAGCTGGGCGAGCTGGCCAACAATGAGAAGGTCTCCGAGGTTCTCGAGGGCGCCAAGGAGAAATTCGGCGAGCTCAAGGACAGGCTGCTCGGCGGCGACAAGTAGAACTTCCCCCGGCGGCACGCGCCGCACAGTTTCCTGTACCGCAGGTGACCTGCTGATTTAGCGTCGGCGGTCGCCTGCGGTACAGTTTTTCGCGGTGGCGTGTCCGAGCGGCCGAAGGTGCAGCACTCGAAATGCTGTGTGCGGTAACCCCGTACCGGGGGTTCAAATCCCCCCGCCACCGCCGAACTCCCCCATCTGCGATGCAGGTGGGGGAGTTTTCATCTCCCCGGTGCGATCACAATGGCACTGCGCCACCGGGTCAGGGGACCAGCAGCACCTTGATGGCCCGGCGCTCGTCCATCGCCCGGTAGGCCGCGGCGACGTCGGCGAGGGGCAGCGTCAGATCGAAGACGCGGCCCGGGTGGAAGTCCCCGTCGTAGACGCGGGAGATCAGGGCGGGCAGGTAGTCGCGCACGGGTGCGCCGCCGCCCTGCAAGCGCACGTGCGTGCGGAACAGTGTGCCGATCGAGAGTTTGACCCCGTGCGGGACGCCGACAAAGCCGACGCCGCCGCCTTGCCGGGCCGAGTCGATGGCGGTGGTCATCGATTCGTCGGTGCCGACGCATTCGGCGATGCTGTCGGCGCCGACGCCGTGGGTCAGTTCCCGCACCCGCTCGACTGCCTCCGCCCCGCGTTCCGCGACGATGTCGGTAGCGCCGAACTCGCGGGCGATCGCCTGGCGGTCGGCATGGCGCGACAGCGCGATGATCCGCTCGGCACCCAACTCGCGGGCGGCCAACACCGCCGATAATCCGACCGCGCCGTCCCCGACCACGACCGTCGTGTGGCCGGGGGCGACGCCCGCCGCGCGGGCGGCGTACCAACCGGTGCCCATCACGTCGGACAGGGCGAGCAGGTCCGGCAACATGTCGTCGGTCGGCGTGTCCGGCGTGGGCACCAAGGTTCCGTCGGCCAACGGGATCCGGATCGCCTGGGCCTGGCACCCGGTCACCGGGGTGAGTTGCTCGCACCCCGACTGGTACCCGGCGCGGCAGTGCGGGCACGTGTTGTCCGACGCGAAGAAGGAACCGATGACGAACTGACCGGGCTTGACCGTCGTCACCTCGGCGCCGACCTCGCGGACGATGCCGACGTACTCGTGCCCGATCGCCCACGGCTCGGAGAATTTGTTGATTCCACGGTAGGGCCAGAGGTCCGAGCCGCACACGCAGGTCGCCGACGTTTCGATGATGGCGTCGGTCGGTGCGAGGATCGCCGGGTCCGGGAGGGTTTCGGATCGGATGTCGCCGGGGGAGTGCAGGATGGTGCCGCGCATGGCTCCCACTGTATGCCGGTGGGGCATTGGTCGGTGCCCACTGGGCGCGGGTGGGGTGCCCAGTCGGCGACTAGCGCAGGAAGGGCACCGCCGACTCGGCGAGGGCGAGCAACCACTGCGGGGCGACGCCGAAACCGAGGGTGATCACCGCGCAGACTGCGATCGGCAGGGCGGTCGCCACACTCGGCTGGCGCACCTCGATCTCGTCGGAGTCCGCCTCGGTGAAGAACATCGCGACGATGACCCGCAGGTAGAAGTAGGCGGCCACGGCACTGGCCAGCACGCCGACGATCACCAGCCCCCAAGCCCCCGCGGCGCCGGCGGCCGCGAATACCACGAGCTTGGCGACGAACCCCGTTGTCAGCGGGATCCCGGCGAATGCCAACAGGAACAGCGCGAACAGGGCGCCGACCAATGGTCGGCGGCGGCCGATCCCGGCCCAGGAGGCGAAGTCGGTCGCCTCGCGCCCGGCGCTGTCGCGCACCACCGACAGCAGCGCGAAGCCGCCGAAGGCGGAGAAGGCGTAGGTCGCCAGGTAGAACAGCACCGCCGCGAGTCCGGCATCGCTGAGCGCCACCACGCCGAGCAGGATGAAGCCCGCGTGCACCATCGACGAATAGGCGAACATGCGCTTGATGTCGTCCTGGCTGACCGCCATGAGGGTGGCGATGACCATCGTCGCGATGGCCACCACCCACAGGGCGGGCCGCCACTGATCGGCCAGGGACCCGAACGTCACGTACAGGACGCGGGTGAGAGCGGCGAACGCCGCCACCTTCGTCGCCGACGCCATGAACGCGGTGATCGGGGTGGGTGCGCCCTGATAGACGTCGGGCACCCATGAGCCGAAGGGCACGGCCCCGACCTTGAACAACAGGCCGACGGCCAGCAGTGCGAGGCCGATGAGGGCGAGGCCCGAGTCGGCGGAGCCGGCGATCGACGCACCGGCCGCCGACAACGACAGCGTGCCGGTGGCGCCGTAGACGAAGGATGCACCGAAGAGGAAGAACGCCGACGCGAAGGCCCCGAGCAGGAAGTACTTCAGCGCCGCCTCCTGCGAGAGCAGGCGGCGACGGCGTGCCAACCCGCACAGCACGTACAGGGGCAGCGAGAACACCTCGAGGGCGATGAACATCGTCAACAGGTCACCGGCCGCACCGAAGAGCATCATCCCGCCGGTGGCGAACAAGGCCAGGGAAAAGACTTCGGTGGTCAGCGTTCCGGCGCGCCCGGCGGCCAGCTCGCCGTCGGATCCGGGGACCGTCGCGGCGGCGGGGGTGAACGGGTCGGCGATCAGGTCGGCGTCGGCATTCCCGGCGGCGGCCGACGCCGAGGCGGCCACCGTCGACGGAGCCCACACGTTGTCCAGACGCCGTTCACTGCACACCAGGACGGTCAGGATCGCGATGACCACGATCGTGCCCTGGGTGAACAGGGCGGGGCCGTCGAGGACCACCGCCCCACTCATCGTCGTGCGGTGCGCGCCGCCGACCGCGAGTGCGATGATGGCGCCGAGTGCCCCCACCAGTCCGGTCAGGGCGAGTGCCAACTGGGTGCGCGAGCGCCATGCTCGCGGCCCGAAGGCGTCGACGAGCACCGCGAGGACGGCGGCGGTGAATACGACGAGCATCGGCGACAGCGCGCGGTAGTCCACGCTGGGGGCGACCATCGTCGCGGCCTGGAACACGGGGGTCATCGATGTCCTCCCTGGTTGATCGACACCGACGTGAGGGTGTGGTCGACGGCGGGGGTGATCGCATCGAGCACCGGCCGCGGCCAGAATCCGAGGATCAGCAGCGCCGCGACGAGGGGGAACAGCACCAGCCGCTCGCGGCCGCACAGGTCGGTGACGCTGCGCAGCCCTCCTGGAGTGGGCCGGACCAGGTCCTCGGGGGCGGGCCCGCCCATCATGCGCTGATAGGTCCACAGGATGTACATCGCCGAGCCCACCAGCGCGACGGTCGCGATCACCGCGGCCACCGGGTACCGGCCGAAGCTGCCGACCATCACCAGGAACTCGGACACGAACGGCGCCAGGCCCGGCAGTGAGAGCGTGGCGAGGCCGGCGACGAGGAAGACCCCCGACAACACGGGGGCGACCTGCTGCACACCGCCGTAGTCGGCGATGAGCCTGCTGCCGCGCTTGCGCACGAGGAAACCGGCCACCAAGAACAAGGCGGCGGTGGAGATCCCGTGGTTGACCATGTAGAGCGCCGCGCCCGCCTGCGATTGCGGCGACAAGGCGAAGACGCCGAGCACGATGAAGCCGAAGTGGGAGATCGAGGTGTAGGCGATCAGGCGCATGACATCGGTTTGCGCGATCGCCAGGATCAGCCCGTAGACGATGCTGACGACCGCCAGCGCGGTCATCCAGGGGGCGAAGACCTTGGCGGTGTCCCCGAACAGCTCGACGACGAAGCGCAGCATCGCGAACGTGCCGACCTTGTCCATCACGGCCATCATCAGGACGCCGGTCGACGGGGTGCCGGCGACGGCGGCGTCGGGCAACCAGGCGTGCAGCGGCCACACCGGCGCCTTCACCGCGAACGCGAAGAGGAAGGCGGCGCACACCGCGAACCCCGCGGGTCCGCCGACGTCGAGCTTGCCGTCGGCGATCGCCGCGGTGATCGTGGTCAACCCGAAGCTGCCGTGGCCGTCCTCGCCGAGCCCGGCGCGCGTGGTCAGCACGAACAGCCCGATGACCCCGGCCAGCATCACCAATCCGCCGAACAGGTTGTACAGCAGGAACTTCATGGCCGCGCGGGCGCGGACCGCGGTAGCGGCTCCGCCGCGCTCCGCTCGGCCCTCGCCCCCCCCGCCCCAGCCGCCGACGAGGAAGTACATCGGGATGAGCATCGCCTCGAACACGAGGTAGAACAGCAGGATGTCGGTTGCGACGAAACTCAGCAGGACCATCGCCTGCACCGCGAGGGTCAGCGCGACGTAGATCCGCGGATCGGTCGCCCCGCCATCGGCATTGCCTTCGCCTTCGGCACTGGCATCGGCATCGGCATCGGTGTCGCGCCAGCCGGCGATCAGCAGCAGCGGTACCAGGGCGGTGGTCAGCAGGACCAGGACCAGGCCGATGCCGTCGAGGCCGAGATCGTAGCGCGCGCCGATGGCCGGGATCCACCGGTGCGACTCGACGAGGTCGAATCGGGCACCGGGCCGGGCGTTGAAGGCGGCGGCCATTGCCATCGACCAGCCCAGCGTCGCCACCGATACGGCCAGCCCGGTCCAGCGCGCCCGGCTCCCGCCGCCGTCGGCCGGGATCAGGGCCACGGCGATGGCGCCGACTGCGGGCAGCAGCCACACCACGGTGAGCCAGGGGATCGAAGTCACAGGGCCACCCCCAGCATCACTGCGCCGATAATGACCGCGCCGGACAGGATCGTCAGCGCGTAGGACCGCACGTAGCCGTTCTGGGCGCGCCGCAGCAGCCGCGAACCCGCGTCGACACCACGGACGACACCGGTCTCCGCGCCGGCGAATCCGTGGTCCTCCACGACGCGAAGCGCCGCGGCCACCTGCTGCCCGGGGATCATCACGACCGCCTCGTTGAACCGGTCGCCGTAGAGGTCGGCACGCGCGGCGCGAGTCAGCGGCGAACCGGCAGGCGCGGTCTGCGGTACCGATTGGGCATACATCCGCCAGGCGACGGCGATGCCCGCCACGACGACGGCCAGCACCCCGACACTGATCAGCCAGGCAGGGACCGGCAATTCGTGGTGGGCCTCGCCGGTGATCGGGGCGAGCCAGTGCGCCAGCCGTCCGCCCAGGACGAACAGCGCGCCGGAGCCGACCGATCCGAAGGCCAGCAGGATCATCGGACCGGTCATCGACGGCGGCGCCTCATGCGGGTGGGCATCGGACGACCAGCGGGGCCGGCCGAAGAACGTCAGGAGCATCACCCGGGTCATGTAGAACGCGGTCAGGCCGGCGCCGATCACCGTCGCGAGGCCCAGCACCGGTCCGCGCACCCCGCCGGCGCCGAACGCCGCTTCGATGATGTGGTCCTTGGTGAAGAAGCCCGCCAGCGGCGGGATCCCGATGATCGCGAGGTAGGCCAAGCCGAAGGTCGCGAAAGTGATCGGCAGCGCGCGGCGCAGGCCCCCGTAGCGGCGCATGTCGGTCTCGTCGTTCATCGCGTGCATCACCGCCCCGGAACCGAGGAACAACCCGGCTTTGAAGAAGCCGTGGGCCAACAGGTGCGCGATGGCGAACACGTATCCGGCGGGACCGAGTCCGGCGGCCAGCACCATGTAGCCGATCTGGCTCATCGTCGACGCGGCGAGCGCCTTCTTGATGTCGTCCTTCGCGCAACCGATGACGGCGCCGAACAGCAGGGTCACCGCGCCGACGACCACCACGGCGGTCTGCGCGGCCGGGGCGTGGTCGAAGACCGGTCCTGACCGCACGATGAGGTAGACGCCCGCCGTGACCATCGTCGCGGCATGGATCAGGGCCGACACCGGCGTCGGGCCCTCCATCGCGTCGCCCAGCCAGGACTGCAGCGGCACCTGGGCCGACTTGGCGCACGCAGCGAGCAGGAGCGTCAACCCGAGGGCGGTCAGCGTGGACTCGGGGGTGGTCGCGGTCGCGGCCAACACATCGGAGACCCGGAAGGAGCCGAAGCTGTGGAAGATGATCATCAGCGCGATGACGAAGCCCATGTCGCCGACGCGGTTCACCACGAAGGCCTTCTTGGCGGCGGTCGCGGCCGCGGGTTTGTGCTGCCAGAAGCCGATCAGCAGATAGGAGGCCAGGCCCACGCCCTCCCAACCGGCGTACATCAGCACGAAGTTGTCGGCGAGTACCAGCACCAGCATCGCGGCGACGAACAGGTTCAGGTAGGCGAAGAAGCGGCGCCGCTCCGGATCGTGGGCCATGTACCCGATTGAATAGACTTCGATGAGCAGGCCCACCCCGGTGATCAACAGGGCGAAGCAGACCGACAACTGGTCCAGGCGCAGGGCGAAGTCGACCTGGAGCCGCTCGACGGGGATCCACGAGTACAGGGTGGCGGTGACCGGCCGGTCCAGCGCGTCGCGCTGGAGCATCCGCCACCACAGCGCGGCGGTCAGCGCGAAGGCGGCGGCGACGGCGGCGGTGCAGAGCAGGTGGCCGGCCCGGTTGAGGCGTCGGCCCGCCATGAGGGTCAGGCCGGCGCCGAGCGCGGGCAGCCCGGGCACCAGGGCCAACAGCTGGATCGAGGTGTTGCTCATCCGATCACCGCGCCAGCAGGTTCGCGTCGTCGACCGACGCCGAGCGCCTTGTCCGGTAGATGGTCATGATGATCGCCAGGCCGACGACGACCTCGGCGGCGGCGACGACCATGGTGAAGAAGGCGATCGTCTGGCCGTCAAGGGTGCCGTGCATGCGGGCGAAGGTGACGAAGGACAGGTTGGCGGCGTTGAGCATCAGCTCGACGCACATGAAGACGACGATCGCGTTGCGGCGCAACAGGACTCCGGCGGCGCCGATGGTGAACAGCAACGCGGCGATGTACAGGTAGTTGGCGGGGTTCACCGGTCCTCGCTTTCGATCGAAGGGGCGTCACCGGTGTGCTCATCGTCGGTCTCCGGCCCGCCGCCGAGGGTCTTGTTCACCGACAGCCGCGACGGTGAGCCGTCGGGCAGGCGCGCCGGGACGTCGACGGCGTTGTGGCGGGCGAAGACCCCCGAAGTGGGCAGCGGCGTCGGGGGGACGGGAGAGTCGGCGCGGAAGCGGGCGATCGACAGCTCGCGCTGCGTCGGCCGAGCGGTGAGGCGCGGCCGGTGAGCGAGCACCATCGCGCCGAGCGTCGCGGTGATGAGCAGTGCGCCGGTCAACTCGAACGCCCACAGGTACCGGCCGAAGATCAATTGGGCCAATTCCACGATCGCCGCATTGCCGCCGGTCTCGGACGAGAAGCCGACGAACCCGGCGATCGAGGCGTTGGCGATGGCGGCGATCAGCAGCACCCCGAACCCCAGGCCGAGGCCGACGGCGGCGAATCGCTGGCCGCGGATCGTCTCGACCAACGAATCGGCCGAGTCCACGCCGATCAACATGACGACGAACAGGAACAGCATCATCACCGCGCCGGTGTACACCACGATCTGCACGACGCCCAGGAACAGGGCGCCCTGCGCGATGTAGAAGACGGCCAGGATCAGCATCGTCATGGCGAGGAACACGGCCGAGTACACCGCTTTCGGGGAGCACACGACGCCCAGCGCCCCGAGCACCACCACGACCCCCAGCACCCAGAACTGGACCGTCTCGCCGGTCGAGACACGGGTCAACTCCGCGGCGAGGCACACGCTCGTCGCACCCAGTGCCGCGGTCATTGCGGGTTCTCCGCGGACTCCTCGGCGCGACCAGCCCGTCCCAGGTAGTAGTCGACGGCCCGCGCGGGCTTGCGCTGGGGCGTCGGCTCCGCTCCGGGCGGGGGCGGGGCGAGCAGGCGGTCCTTCTCGTAGATGAGGTCGGCCCGGTTGTCGTCGGCGAGTTCGAATTCGCCGGTCATCGTCAACGCCCGCGTCGGACAGGCCTCGATACACAGGCCGCAGCCGATGCAGCGCAGGTAGTTGATCTGGTAGACGCGGCCGTAGCGCTCGGCCGGCGAGTAGCGTTCCTCGTCGTTGTTCTGCGCGCCCTCCACGAAGATGGCGTCGGCGGGGCACGCCCAAGCGCACAACTCGCAGCCGATGCACTTCTCCAGGCCGTCGTCGTAGCGGTTGAGCTGGTGGCGTCCGTGGTAGCGGGCGGCGACGGGCGCCTTCTCCTCGGGATACTGCTCGGTGATCGGCTCGCGGAACATTCCGCCGAACATCACGCCGAAACCGGCGATCGGTTTGCCGAAGTCAGGCATTGGTCACCTCCGGGACGGGTGGGCGCGCGGGTGTCGGGGACCCTGGCAAGGGCGGTACCGGGAAACCGGTGTCGAGGGCCGCGGATGGGGCCGGAGCGGTTCCGGCGCGAGCGGCCGGGACGCGCATCGCGCGCACGATCCCGGCCACGACCGCGACGGTCGCGAGCACACCGGCGGCGGCGAGGACCAGGGAACGGGTGGTGTCCGAGACGTTCATCGTCGCCGCCCGGATGACGGCGACGACCATGACCCACGCCAGCGAGGCCGGGATGAGCACCCGCCAGCCCAGGCCCATGAACTGGTCGTAGCGCAGGCGGGGCAGGGTGGTGCGCAGCCAGATGAAGACGAACAGGAAGACCCACACCTTCACCACGAACCACAACACCGGCAGCCAGCCGGAATTCGCGCCCGGGATGAGGCTCAGCGGCCACGGCGCCATCCAGCCGCCGAGGAACAGCGTGGTCGCCAGCGCGGCCACCGTGGTCATGTTGATGTATTCGGCGAGCATGAACATGGCGAACTTCAGTGACGAGTATTCGGTGTGGAAGCCGCCGACGAGTTCGCCCTCGGCCTCGGGCAGGTCGAAGGGCGCCCGGTTGGTCTCCCCGACCATCGAGATCGCATAGATGATGAACGACGGCAACAGCAGCAGGATGAACCAGTGCCGGTGCTGGCCGCCGACGATCTCCGAGGTGGACATCGTCGAGGACAGCAGGAACACCGCCGCGAAGCACAGGCCCATCGCGATCTCGTACGAGATCACCTGCGCGGTGGATCGCAGGCCGCCCAGCAGCGGGTAGGTGCTGCCCGACGACCAGCCCGCCAGCACGATCCCGTACACGCCGATCGAGGTGATCGCCAGAATGTAGAGGACCCCGACGGGCAGATCGGTCAGCTGGAGCGGCGTGCGGTGGCCGAACACCGACACGGTGGGGCCGAACGGGATCACGGCGAAGGCGGTGATCGCCGGGATCACCGCGAGGATCGGCGCGAGCAGGTAGATCGGCTTGTCCACGCCGACCGGGGTCAGGCCCTCCTTGAGGGCGAGTTTGACCCCGTCGGCCAGGCTTTGCAGCGCGCCGTGCCAGCCGACGCGGTTGGGGCCGAGTCGGCGCTGCATGCGCGCCATGATCTTGCGCTCGGCCAGGATCGCCACCAGCACCGTTAGCAGGAGGAACACGAAGATCACCACGGCCTTGACGGCGACCAGCCACCACGGGTCGTGGCCGAAGGAGTCCAGCGTCGGGAAGTCGATCACGGGTTCCCCTCCTGTCCGGCGGTGCCGCCGTCGTGTCCCGCGACGTCGGCCTCCCCGCACCCGGCCTCGTCTCCCGCGATGGCGACGACGTCGCCGGGACGCGAGCCCAGGTCCGGGTAGATGCGCGAGCCGGGGGAGTTCATCGGCAGCCACACCGTGCCGTCGGGCATGTCGGTGACGACCAGCGGCAACGTCACCGAGCCGGTCCTGCCGCTGACCGTCAGCGGCCGGCCGTCGGCGGCCCCGATCCCGGCAGCGGTTGCCGCCGACAGCCGCGCGACTGGGTCGTGGGCGGTCGCGGCCAGGTTGGGCTCGCCGTCCTGGAGGCGGCCGCAGTCGAGCAGCAGCCGCCAGCCCGCCAGCAGCGCGTGGCCCGCGGCGGGGACGACTGGGGCGGGGCTCGGTGCGGCGGGCAGGTCGGCGCGCTTGCCCGCCCAGGCGCCCATGCGCTGGAGTTCGGCGTGCACCTGCTCGACGGTGTCGCAGTGCAGGGCGACGCCCGCCTCGGCCGCCAACGCGGTGAGTACGCGGTGGTCGGCGATCTGTCCGCCGCCGTCGACCGACGGCGTGAACGGCCGCGGACGTCCCTCCCAGTCGACGAAGGTGCCGTCCTTCTCGACGGCGGCCGCCACCGGGAAGACGACGTCGGCGTGCTCGGTCACCGTGCTGGGCCGCTGCTCGAGGCTGACCACGAACGCGGCGCCGACCAGGGCGGCGCGGGCGGTCTCGATGTCGGGGAGGTCCTCGATCTCCACCCCGCCGACGACCAGCGCATCGAGGCGCCGGGCGGCGACGGCGTCGAGGATCGCCGGGGTGGCCCGGCCGAGATGGTCGGGGAGTTCCCCGGTTCCCCACGCCTGTGCGATTTCGGCGCGGGCCGCGGCGTCGGCCACGGGGCGGCCACCGGGGAGGAGGTTGGGCAGCGCGCCGACCTCGGCCGCGCCGCGCTCGCCGGCCCGGCGCGGCACCCACGCCAGTCGGGCACCGGTGTGCTCGGCGACCGTGGCCGCGACGGTCAGCGCACCAGGGCTCAGGGCGAGCCGCTCACCGAGCAGCAGGACCGCCCCCGGGGTGGCCAACAGGTCCTGGGTCGCCGGGTCGGCGATCACCGCCGCCTCACCGCCGGGCAGGCAGTCGACCCGGGTGCCGCTCAGCTTGGCCAGCCCGCGCGAGGTCCACGGGGCGATCGAGTGCACCTGGGTCGTCCCGGACCGCACTCCCGCGCGCAGCCGCAGGAAGATCATCGGGGACTCCTCCTCGGGCTCGAGCCCGGCGAGGACGACGACGGGGGCCTGTGCCAGATCGGCGTAGGTCACCGACATCGCCGCCCCGGCCACCTGGTGTGCGAGGAAGGCCGACTCCTCGTCGCTGCAGGCGCGGGATCGGAAGTCGATGTCGTTGGTGCCCAACACGATTCGGGCGAACTTGCTGTAGGCGTAGGCGTCTTCGACGGTGGCCCGCCCGCCGACGAGCACGCCGGCCCGGGTGCCGGTGAGGCCGGCTGCGGCAACGGCGAGGGCGTGCGGCCAGGATGCGGGTCGCAGGATGCCGGCGGCGTCGCGGACCAGCGGAGTCGTCAGGCGGTCGGGCTGCGTCGCGTAGGCGAAGGCCCAGCGGCCCTTGTCGCAGTTCCACTCCTCGTTGACCTGTGGATCGTCGCCGGCGAGCCGGCGCAGGACCTTGCCGCGGCGCTCGTCGGTGCGCTGCGCGCAGCCGCCGGCACAGTGTTCGCAGACGCTCGGCGTGGAGGCGAGGTCGAAGGGTCGCGCGCGGAACCGGTAGGTCGTGTTGGTCAGCGCGCCGACCGGGCAGATCTGCACGGTGTTGCCGGAGAAGTAGGAGTCGAACGGGTCGTCTTCGTAGATGTTCACCTGCTCGAGGGCGCCGCGGTCGGCGAGGTCGATCAAGGGGTCGCCGGCGATCTCGTCGGCGAAGCGGGTGCAGCGGGCGCACAGGACGCAGCGCTCCCGGTTGAGCAGGACCTCCGCCGACAGGTGCACCGGCTTGGTGTAGCGCCGTTTGGCGCCGTCGAATCGGGTGTCGGGGCTGCCCGCCGTCATCGCCTGGTTCTGTAGTGGGCACTCGCCGCCCTTGTCGCAGGTGGGGCAGTCCAGCGGGTGGTTGATGAGTAGGAGCTCCATCACGCCGTGCTGGGCGCGCGCGGCCTCGGTGGAGGTGGCCTGGGTGCGCACGACCATGTCGGGGGAGACGACGGTGGTGCACGACGCCATCGGCTTGCGCTGCCCCTCCACCTCGACCAGGCACTGTCGACAGGCGCCGACCGGGTCGAGCAGGGGGTGGTCGCAGAAGCGGGGGATCGCGATGCCGAGCATCTCCGCCGCCCGGATGACCAGCGTGCCCGGGGGGACGGTGACCGACCGGCCGTCGATCGTCAGCGTCACCAGGTCCGTCTCGACAGTGGTCATCGCGCACCCCCGTCGGTGTTGCGGTGCCCGTAGGTGACCGCGTCGGCCGGGTCGAACGGGCAGTGCCCGAGGCGGGCGTGTTCGAGGTATTCCTCGTGGAACAGTTCGAGGGAGGAGATGATCGGCACCGTTGCCGCATCGCCGAGCGCACAGAAGGCCTTGCCGGCGATGCTGTCGGTGATGTCGAGCAGCTTCTCGAGGTCGCCCGGTTGGCCCTGGCCGGCTTCGAGCCGTTCCATCAACTGCACCAACCAATAGGTGCCCTCACGGCACGGCGTGCACTTCCCGCACGACTCGTGCTGGTAGAACTCGCTCCAGCGCAGCACCGCGCGGACGGCACAGGTCGTCTCGTCGAACAGTTGCAGGGCCTTGGTGCCGAGCATGGAGCCGGCCTGCGCCACCCCCTCGTAGTCCAGCGGGATGTCGAGATGGTCGGCGGTGAACAGCGGCGTCGACGATCCGCCCGGCGTCCAGAACTTCAGCCGGTGGCCCGCGCGGATGCCGCCGGCGAGGTCGAGGAGTTCACGCAGGGTGATCCCCAGCGGCGCCTCGTACTGCCCGGGATTGGCGACGTGCCCGGAGAGCGAGTACATCGTGAACCCGGGCGACTTCTCGGTGCCCATTTGCCGGAACCAGTCGGCGCTGTTGCGCAGGATCGCGGGCACGCTGGCGATCGACTCGACGTTGTTGACGACGGTGGGGCTGGCGTACAGCCCGGCCACGGCCGGGAACGGCGGGCGCAGCCGCGGTTGGCCGCGCAAACCCTCCAGCGAGTCCAGCAGGGCGGTCTCCTCACCGCAGATGTAGGCGCCCGCGCCGGCGTGCACGACGATGTCGAGGTCGAATCCGGAGCCGAGGATGTCGGTGCCGAGGAGCCCGGCGCCGCGTGCCTGGGCCACCGCGTCGCGCAGGCGCGCGATGACCGACGCGACCTCGCCGCGCACATAGATGAAGGCCAGCTTCGCACGGATCGCGTAGGAGGCGATGATCATGCCCTCGATCAGGATGTGCGGGGAGGCGAGCATGAGCGGCATGTCTTTGCAGGTGCCCGGCTCGGACTCGTCGGCGTTGACGACGAGGTAGTGCGGCTTGCCCGCGTCGGCGGGGGCCTGTGGGATGAACGACCACTTCATGCCGACCGGGAAGCCCGCGCCGCCGCGGCCGCGCAGCCCCGAGGCCTTGACGATCTCGATGACCTCGTCGGGCGATAGGTCCAGGGCTGCGCGCAACCCGTGGTAGCCGTTGCTGCGGCGATAGCTCTGCAGCGTCCAGGACTCCGAGTCGGCCCACTCCCGGCTCAGCACCGGCGGGTTCGGCGCCTCGGGCGTGCGGGCGCCCAGGGTGAACGGGGCGGTGTCGGCCGGTTCGGGTTCGGCGGCACCCGCGAGCAGGCGCGACACCTGCTGGAAAGAGCACAGGGTGGGGGTGCCGCGACTGGGTGCGACCGCACTGCCGGCGCGCAGGTCGTCGACGAGTTCGATACTGCCGGCCGGCGACTGGTCGTCGAAGAACTCCCAGTTGACCATGACCACCGGCGCGTAGTCGCAGGCCGCGTTGCACTCGACGTGTTCGAGGGTGATGCGGCCGTCGGCAGTCGTCTGCCCGGGTTCGATCCCGAGGTGTTCGCTCAGCGTCGCCAGGATCTCGTCGCCGCCCATCACCGCGCACGTGGTGTTGGTGCACACCCCGACGAGGTACTCCCCGGTCGGCTGTCTGCGGTACATCGAGTAGAACGTCGCGACGGCTGCGACCTGGGCCCGGGACAGGCCCAGTTGTGTTGCGCAGAACCCGATTCCGGCTTTGGTGACGTAGGTGTCGTGGGCCTGCACCAGGTGCAGCAGGGGCAGCAGAGCAGACCGTGACTGCGGGTAGCGGGCGATGATCGGGGCGGCGTCGGCGGCCAGCGCCGCAGCGATCTCGGCGGGATAGTCGGCCGGGCCGTCGAAGGTGATCTGCGGCGCGGGGACGGTGCCCAGCCCGCCCGGCCAGGGTGGCCCGTCCGGTGCGGTCGTGGGCATCCCGATCGAGACCGGTTGCGCCCCCTCATGATCGAGCGCGCCGGGGGTGAGTTCGGTGGTCATCGGTCGACCCCTCCCATGACCGGGTCGATACTGGCGACCGCGGTGATCACGTCGGCGACCATTCCGCCCTCGCACATCGCGGCCACCGCCTGCAGGTTGGTGAACGAGGGGTCGCGGAAGTGCACCCGGTAGGGCCGGGTCCCCCCGTCGGACACCATGTGCACCCCGAGTTCGCCGCGCGGGGACTCGATGGCCGTGTAGCACTGGCCGGGCGGGACGCGGAAGCCCTCGGTGACGAGTTTGAAATGGTGGATCAGCGATTCCATCGACTGGCCCATGATGTGCGCGATGTGCTCGGGCGAGTTGCCCAGGCCGTCGGGGCCGAGTGACAGGTCCGCCGGCCAGCCCAGCTTCCCGTCGTCGACGACGACCGGGCCCGGTTCGGCCAGCCGGTCCACGCATTGCCGCGCGATCCGCAGCGACTCGTGCATCTCGGCGACGCGGATGAGATAGCGGCCGTAGGAGTCGCAGGTGTCGACCACCGGGACGTCGAACTCATAGGTCTCGTAGCCGCAGTACGGCGCGGAGCGGCGCAGGTCGTGGGGCAGTCCGGTGGCGCGCAGGCAGGGGCCGGTCACGCCCAGAGCCATGCACCCGGTCAGGTCGAGGTAGCCGACGCCCTGGGTGCGGGCCTTCCAGATGTAGTTGTCGGTCAGCAGCGCCTCGACCTCGCCGATCTGGCCCGGCAACGCATCGAGCGCCGCGGTGACCAGCTCGAGGGCGCCGTCGGGCAGGTCCTGGGCCAGGCCGCCGGGCCGGATGAAGGCGTGGTTCATCCGCAGGCCGGTGATCTCCTCGAATACGTCGAGGATCGTCTCGCGTGCTGCGAAGCCGAGGAACATCGGCGACATCGCGCCGAGTTCGAGACCGCCCGTGGCCAGGGCCACCAGGTGGGAGGAGATGCGGTTGAGTTCCATCAGCAGCACGCGGATCACGGTGGCGCGCGGCGGGATCTCGTCGGTGATGCCCAGGAGCCGCTCGACGCCCAGGCAGTAGGCGGCCTCGTTGTGGAACGGCGCGAGGTAGTCCATCCGGGTCACGAAGGTGACGCCCTGGGTCCAGGTGCGGAACTCGAGGTTCTTCTCGATCCCGGTGTGCAGGTAGCCGACGCCGCAGCGCGCCTCGGTCACGGTCTCGCCGTCGATCTCCAGGATGAGGCGCAGCACCCCGTGGGTGGACGGGTGCTGCGGGCCCATGTTGACGACGATGCGCTCTTCGCCCGGCTCGGCCGCGGCGCGCTCGCGCACGGCTGCCACGACTTCATCCCAATCGCGGCCGGTGACTCCGATGGTGTTGCTCATCAGTGGTAGGACCTCCGCCGATCGGGGGGTGCCACGGTCGTGCCCTTGTACTCGACCGGCACGCCGCCGAGCGGGTAGTCCTTGCGCTGTGGATGGCCCTCCCAATCGTCGGGCATCTCGATGCGCGTCAGCGCGTGGTGACCGTCGAACACGATGCCGAAGAAGTCGTAGGTCTCGCGCTCGTGCCAGTCGTTGGTCGGGTAGACCCGGCAGATGCTGGGGATGTGCGGATCGGCGTCGGGGGCGCAGACCTCGAGCCGGACGACCCGGTTGTGGGTGATCGAGTGCAGCGGATAGACGGCGTGCAGTTCGCGACCGTGGTCGTCGGGGTAGTGCACCCCGGACACGCCGCGGCACAACTCGAAGCGCAGTGCCGGCTCGTCGCGCAGGACGGCGGCGACGACCGGAAGGTAGTCGCGGCCGACGAAGACGGTGAGTTCGCCGACGTGGACCTGCGCCTTCTCCAGGGCGGCGTCGGGGTTGACGTCGTGGGCGGCGAGCGCGGTGCGCAGGGTGTCGAGCAACTCGTCGAAGTATCCGCCGAACGGGGGCGTCGTGGTGCCGCCGAGCTCGACCGGGGTGACCAGCCGGCCGTACCCGGAGGTGTCGCCGGTGTCGTCGGGGCCGAACAGCCCCGAGCGGGTGGTGATCGTCTCCGGCGTCGGGGCGGGCCGACGAGAGATCTCGCTCATCGCAGCAGCCCTTTCAACTCGATGGTGGGGCGCGATGCCAGCGCTGCCTGCTCGGCGGCGGCGATCGCCTCGGCCCGGTTGGCGCCCAGCGGCATCTCTTGGATCTTCTCGTGCAGCTTGAGGATGGCGTGCAGCAGCATCTCCGGCCGCGGCGGGCAGCCGGGCAGGTAGATGTCGACGGGGACGATATGGTCGACGCCCTGCACGATCGCGTAGTTGTTGAACATCCCGCCCGACGAGGCGCAGACGCCCATCGCGAGCACCCATTTGGGCTCGGCCATCTGGTCGTAGATCTGGCGCAGCACCGGGGCCATCTTCTGGCTCACGCGCCCGGCGACGATCATCAGGTCGGCCTGGCGCGGCGACGCCCGGAATGCCTCCATGCCGAACCGGGCCAGGTCGTAGCGGCCCGAAGTCGTCGCCATCATTTCGATCGCGCAGCAGGCCAGGCCGAAGGTCGCCGGCCACAGCGAGCCCTTGCGCATGTACCCGGCGAGGCCCTCGACGGTGCTCAGCAGGAAGCCGCTGGGGACTTGTTCCTCGATGCCCATCGCGTCAGTCCCAACTCAGTCCGCCGCGGCGCCATTCATAGGCGTAGGCGACGGAAACGTTGACGACGAACAGTGCCATGGCGGCGAGGCCGAACCAGCCGAGCGAGTCGAAGGCGACGGCCCACGGGTAGAGGAAGACGATCTCGATGTCGAAGATGATGAACAGCATCGCGGTGAGGTAGTACTTCACCGGAATCCGTTGTACCGCACGGTCTTGCGGCAGGGGTTCGATGCCGCACTCATAGGCTTCGAGCTTGGCGCGGTTGGCGCGGCGCGGCCCGACCACCGTCGCGATCACCATCGAGACGATGGCGAACGCAGCGGCGATTCCGCCGAGCACGAGGATCGGTAGGTAGGCGTTCAAGTGGTTGTCACCTCCGCGTGGGGAGTGGCTGTGTGATCTGCCTCTCACCCTACTCACGGCCCCCGACAGCGCGCGCGGGTTTGGGTGCCCGACGATACGCTCGTTCCGATTGCTCGCCCCTTTTTTCCGGTTCCCCCGCCGAGCGCGCCCAAACCTTCGCCGAGCGCGCCCAAGATCTCGTCGAGCGCGCCCAAGATCTCGTCGAGCGCGCCCAAGATCTCGTCGAGCGCGCCCAAACCTTCGCCGAGCGCGCCCAAGATCCCGTCGAGCGCGCCCAAGATCTCGTCGAGCGCGCCCAAGATCTCGTCGAGCGCGCCCAAGATCTCGTCGAGCGCGCCCAAGATCTCGTCGAGCGCGCCCAAGATCTCGTCGAGGAGACCCACCAGACTCCGCTCGGCCTACTGAGCAGTCCCGGGTCGGTACGTCTAGACCGTTGCTCGGACGAGCTCGGTCATCACCGCGCCGAGTTCGATCGGGTCGACGGGAAGGGCCGCCGTCGCATCGGCGCGCGACCAATCAGCCAGCCAGCGGTCGGCCGTGCGTGCAATGAGGACCAACAACGGCGGGCACGGGTCGTACTCGTCTCGGATCTGTTTGGCCAGGCCCATCCCGCCGACCGGGGACGACTCCCCGTCGAGGATGAGCAGGTCGAGCTGGTTGTGGTCGAGTCGACCCAGGACGGCCGGGCCGGTGGCCAGTTCGGTGAACACGAGTTCGGGGAGATCGGGGCGCAGAGTCGTCCCGATAGTCGTGATGACCTGCGCGCGAGTGCGCACGTTGGAGGAGTAGACGCCGACGCGCAGCGCGATCCGAGGCGATTCTTGTGCGGCACTCACGGGGCCGATGCTATCCCCGCGGCCGCGCAGACGATGACACAATCGACGACCATGGCCATGACCACCCATCCGCGTGCCGCCGTGATCGGGGGTGGGATTTGCGGGCTCGCGACCGCTATCGCGCTGGCTCGACGTGGCTGGGACCCGGTGGTCTTCGAGGAGACCGACACCGTGGCGATCGGCGCCGGAATCACCGTTTGGGCCAACGGAATCGCGGCGCTCGACCTGCTCGGGGTGGGCAGCGCCGTGCGTGCTGCCGGCAACGACCTGACCGTGGTGCGCATCCTCGATTCGACCGGTCGCGAACTCCTGCGCCAGACCAGTGAGCCGGGTTCGATGATCGCGCTGCACCGCCGTGACCTTAACGCGGCGCTGCTGGACGCACTACCTGGAAAGGTGGTGCACACCTCCACGCCGGCGGCGGTCGTCGACGTGGAGCGGGGCATCGTCGACGCGGATGGGCGAACTGATCGCTATGACCTCGTCGTCGCGGCCGACGGGGTGCACAGCCAGACGCGCCTGCGCTGGTGGCCAGAGGCCGGGCGCGAGCGTGAATGCGGCATCCGCGCATGGCGCTCGGTCGTGGACGCGCCCGCAGCGGATCCGATCACCGTGTGGGGGCGATCCGGCGAGTGCGGCATCCTGCCGCTGCCCGATGGCACCGCCTACGTGTTCGGTGCCTCACGCGGTCCGGCACGGGACTCGGGACTGGCCTATTTCGCAGACTGGGTGGCGCCCGTACCGGAAATGCTCGCCAGAATGGACCGACCCGTCGTGCACGACCTCACTGATCTCGATCCGGTTCGCTGGCCGGTCAAAGGGCGGACGGTCCTGCTCGGCGACGCGGCCCACGCGATGCGCCCGCACCTGGGACAGGGGGCAGGGTTGGCACTCGAAGACGCAGTCGTCCTCGCGCAGCACTGCACCTCGGTCGGCGGGTTCGACGGAGTCGGGTTCGCCGCTTCCCGTCGTCGACGGTGGGCGACGGTTGGGTGGCTGGCCCGCCGGTCGACGACGGTCATGATGCCGTCGAACCGGGTGACCGCGCTGGGCCATGAAATGGCGTACGCGCTGCCGGACCGACTGGTGTTGGCGTCGGCTGGCCGGATCGCGAGTTGGCGTCCCACTCCTGCTGCCCAGTGGGCGGTGTGGGGGTGCCCAGTGGGCGGTGTGGGGGTGCCCAGTGGGCGGTGTGGGGGTGCCCAGTCGGCGGTCAGTGGGCGGTGGAGAAGCCCGCCCGCCGGGAATGGACCTCGAGCGCGAGCGCCACCAGACGGTCGATGAGGTCGGCATAGGCCAACCCGGTCGCCTCCCACATCTTCGGGTACATCGACGCCGGGGTGAAGCCGGGGATCGTGTTGACCTCGTTGAGCAGCCAGCCGCGCCCGGGACCGTCGCGGTAGGACTCCTCATAGAAGAAGTCCACGCGTGCCAGCCCCTGGCAGCGCAGCGCCCGGTAGCAGCGCAGCGCGAGGTCGCGGATCTCGTCGACCGCGCTATCGGGCAGCTCGGCCGGGATCTGCAGGCGAGCGTTGCCGGTGACGTACTTGTCCTCGTAGTCGTAGAACTCCGAGCCGGGCAGGACCTCGCCGGGCAGCGAGGCCTCCGGGCTCGCGTTGCCCAGGACCGCCACCTCGATCTCGCGCGCGGTGATCCCCTCCTCGATGACCAGGACGTCGTCGTACTTGAGGGCAGTCTTCAGCGCGATGGCGAGCTCGGCCTCGTCGTGGGCCTTGGAGATACCGACCGACGACCCCATGTTGGCCGGCTTGACGAACACCGGCAGCCCCAACTCCTCGACGGCGGTCGCCATGGTCTGCTGCTCGTCGTCGATCCCGTGCCGGTGCTCGATCCACCGACACTGCGGGATGCCGCGGTGGGCGGCGACGTCCTTGGCCATCGCTTTGTCCATGCAGAGCGCCGAGCCCAGCACCCCGGACCCGACGTAAGGCAGGCCGAACAGTTCGAGCAACCCCTGGATCGTGCCGTCCTCGCCGTGCGGGCCGTGCAGCAGCGGCAGCACGACCGTGGTGGCACCGGTCGTGCCCCGCAAGGCGGTCAACGGTTCGACGGCCGGGCCCTCGGGCGCCAGCGAGTGCCCCAACGGCTCGCCGGCGGCAAGCGCGGCCGCGGCCGCGACCGGATGGACCCAGGTGCCCGAACGGGTGATCCCGACCGGTACCAGGTCGTATCGCGTGCGGTCGGCCGCGGCCAGGACATAGGCGGCGGTGATGCAGGAGATGTCGTGCTCGGCGGAGGCGCCGCCGAAGAGGACGACGAGGCGCAGCGGGGTCTCGGCGGCGTCGGGCATGGCCGCAACCCTACCGCGAGCGATCGCACCGGGCTCGGTCGAGACCGGGGTCGGCCGACCCGTCACGTAGCGTGGACGGGTGCACTTCACCACCGCAGAACTCGCCGCGGCGACCGGCGGCACCGCCATCGGGGCCGAGGTCGCCATAGACGGTGCGGGCATTGACTCGCGGACCCTGACCCCGGGCCAGCTGTTCGTGCCGATCGTCGCCGAACGCGACGGCCACGACTTCTTGCCCGCCGCACTGGCCGCCGGTGCGCCCGCCTACCTGACCAGCCGCGACGACACTCCACCGCCGGCCGGGGTGGGGGCGGTCCGCGTCCCCGACACCGCGCTGGCGCTGCGCGCGCTCGGCCGCGCGGCCCGGGAGCGGATCGGGGGGCGCGTGGTCGGGGTCACCGGCTCGGTCGGCAAGACGTCGACGAAGGACCTGCTGGCCGGGGTGCTTGAAACGACCTACCGGACGGCGGCGAGCGCGAAGTCCTTCAACAACGAACTCGGTTTGCCGTTGACCCTGGTCGGCGCGGCCGACGGGACCGAGGCGGCGGTACTGGAGATGGGTGCCCGCGGCGTCGGCCACGTCGCGACGCTATGCGAGATCGCCGCGCCGACGGTTGGGGTGCTCACCCGTGTCGAAGGCGTGCACCTGGAGAACTTCGGGTCGCTCGAGGCGGTCGCGCGGACGAAGGGCGAGCTCGTCGAGTCGTTGCCGGCCGACGGGATCGCGGTCCTCAACGCCGACGACCCGAACGTTGCCGCGATGGCCGGGTGCACTGCGGCGCGGGTGCTGACCTACAGCGCGCTGGGCGCCTCCGCCGACCTCACTGCGACCGGGGTGGCCCTCGACGACCAGCTGCGTGCCTCGTTCATCCTGCACTCGCCGTGGGGCAGTATCCCGATCCGCCTGGCAGCACGCGGCGAGCACCAGGTCGGCAACGCCTTGGCCGCCATCGCCGCGGGCGCTGCGCTCGGTGTCGACCTGGCGCACATCGCGCAGGGTCTGTACGACGCGGCGCTGTCGGGGCTGCGGATGGAGTTGGCGCACACCGCTTCCGGGTTCACCGTCATCAATGACGCCTACAACGCGAACCCGACGTCGATGGCCGCCGCGTTGCGGGCCCTGGCCCAGTTGGACGCACCACGCCGAGTCGCCGTCCTGGGGACCATGGCCGAACTGGGCGCGGATGCGGACGCCGCCCACCGCGGCGTTGCCGAGTTGGCGGCGTCGCTGGGTATTGCCGTCGTCGCGGTCGACGAGCCGCGCTACGGCAGCGGCGTCGACCACGTCGCCGACGCGTCGGCCGCCGCCGACCACGTCATCGAGCTCGGTGCTCCGCTGGCCGTGCTGGTCAAGGGCAGTCGGGTCGCGGCACTGGAACGGGTGGCCGAGCTGCTGGATTGAGGTCGGTCGGTCGGTCGGTCGGTCGGTCGGTCGGTCGGTCGGTCGGTCGGTCGGTCGGTCGGTCGGTCGGTCGGTCGGTCGGTCGGTCGGTCGGTCTAATCGTCGCGCCTGAGCAGCGGGATCAGTCGCGCGGTCTTCGCCTCGGTCCATCCCGGTGGGTTCAGGATCTCCGCCCAGGCGTACGGGATGGCCCGCAGGTAGTGGTGGCCGTGTCCGTCGGGGACGTTGACGGAGACGGCCATGTCGGCCGAGACCTGCAGGAAGCTGACGATCGGGATCCAATGCGTCGCCGCTAGCACGTCGCGGCCGCGCCGCTCCTTGAGCCAGTCGGGCTCACGGAACATCAGCGTCGGATTCCACCAGGTGATCGGGTCCGACGCGTGCTGGTTGTAGACGATCCGGGCCCGGTCCCACGGCGCATCGGGGCGCTGCAGGTCATTCTCGTCGGCGATGAACCGGACGAACTGGCCCTTGCCGAAGACTGGGAGCCACTCCGGCGACCCGGCGTCGCGGTTGCGCGTGGTATCCGACCACAGTCGGTTGTTGAAGGTGGGTCCGGTGAACAGGGCGCCGTCGGTGCGGGCCGCGATCGCCGGGATGGAACCGAACGGCGATTCGCCGGCGAAGCTGCCCAGTGACTCACCGAAGACGACGATCTTGGGTCGTTGGGCCTCGGGAATGTGGCGGACCTTCGCGCTCACCGCCTCGAAGAGCAGGATCCCGGCTTGGCGGGCGCGCTCCTTGTCGACGAGGAAGGAGATCCAACTCGGCAGGTAGGAGTACTGCATGGAGACCAAGGCGGTGTCGCCGTTGTACATGTACTCCAGCGAGTCGATGTAGCCCTTGTTGAGCCAGCCGCTGCCCGTCGACGAGCCGACCGCGATGAGCTTGCGCTGTAATCCGCCGGTGCGCACGAGTTCGGCGACCGCGGCCTCGGCGATCTGGTCGAGGGTGGGCGCTGAGTCGAGACCGGCATAGACGCGGATCGGCTCCATGGCAGGGGTGCCGTTGAACGCGGTCAACTGGGCGACGGTCGGCCCGTCGGCCACGTTGGACCGACCCTCGCGGCCCAGCGAGTCCCAGCTCACCGTCGAGCCCGGCCCGCCCGAGCGCAGAGGGGACGTGGGCGGGGCGACGTCGGCCTTGGTCTCATTGTTGGCGGCGGCGAAGGTGTTGTTGAGCACGCGCATCACATTTTCGACGAGCACGCCGTTGACCAGCAAGATGGTCACCGCGACGGCGATGACGGCGCCGGCGACCGAGGCCATCCGCGGTGGGATGAAGGAGCCGAACAGGCGGACGACCCAACCCGCCGCAATCGCCCACAGCTTGCCCAGTGCCATCAGGAGCACGAAGACGATGACGGCGACACCGAGGATCTTGGGGATCGCCGAGTGTCCGATGCGGTCCACGCCCATCATCTCGCGCAGGTCGTTCTGCCAGCGCACGTACCAGTAGAACATCAGTGCCGCATCCCACACGGCGACGAAGGCCAGGGCCCACCACCAGAATCGTTGCGGTCGGCGCCACGGCTGGTCGCGCGACACCATATAGCGCGCCAACCAGGTCAAGAAGGCCCCGACTGCGTAGCCGGCGGCTGCGGCACCGCCGGACACGACGCCCTGGAAAAACCAGCCGCGCGGCAGCAGCGACGGCGTCGCCGAAGCGAGCAGCAGGACCGTGGCCCCGATGAGTCCGCCATACGACAGGTTGGCCAGCCGGGCGCGCACCGTCCGGCGGGCCGGGGCGGGCGTCTTCGTACTCGACATGGCGGTCCTTCGGTTGGGTGTGCCCGTATTTCGGGGAACCCGGTCAACCTACCAAGGGCGCACCTCGGTCGGCGCAGTGTGCGGCGTTCGCCACGATGGTGTCGTGTCCGACCGGTCGGTTCAGTTGGGGAGTTGGAAGACGAAGATGTTGTCATCCTTGGCGCAGGCGGCCAGGATGTTCTCCGAGTCCGACGGGCCGCAGGTCCAGCCGCGGACCGTCTGCTTCTCGCCGCTGGCGATCTTCGGGCCGTATTCGTCGGCCACCTTCTTGGCGGTTTCGCAGCTCACCTTGCCCTTGAAGACGACGAGTTCCAGTGCGCCGTCGGGTCCGCGCGTCGCCCCGCACTTGGTGCCGGGGACGTCGGGCACACGGCGACTGGCGGGGATCGACGCGGGTGGGCCGATCTTCGACGGGTTCGGGCCGGGCACGACGGCGACGCCGGAGTCGCCGGTGGACGACGGGTTCGCCCGCCCGTCCGATGAGACCGAGGAAGGCGCGGCAGAACTGCCGGCGTCCGTCGTCGTGTCGTCGGTGCCGCAGGCGAGCAGTGTCAGGCCCGTGACGGCGGCGACGGCGGCGGTGCCGACTGTGCGCGTGAGCAGCGTCTTACTGGTTGCCAACATGGGATCCAGGGTAGCGAACCGCCCCTTAATCTTTGATGAAGGCCGCGGTTGGCTGCGAGAATGCGGTCGTGACTGATGCAGCGACCCGATTCACCGTCGGCACCAGGTTGGCCTCGGGGCTCGGGCGGACCGGGGTGATCTCCACACCGCACGGCGACATTGCGACACCGGCCTTCGTCCCGGTCGGAACCAAGGCGACCGTGAAGACGGTGGTGCCCGAGGCCGTCGCCGAGCTCGGCGCGCAGGCGGTGTTGGCCAATGCCTACCACCTCTACCTGCAGCCCGGGCCGGCCATCGTGGACGCCGCGGGTGGGCTCAGCGCGTTCATGAACTGGTCGGGACCCACCTACACCGACAGTGGCGGCTTCCAGGTCATGTCGCTGGGCGTCGGGTTCAAGAAGGTCATCGAGATGTCGGCGGGGCACGCCCCCGACGATGAGAAGGTCGCCGCCGGCAAGGAGCGCCTCGCCGCCGTCGACGACGACGGTGTCACCTTCAAGTCGCACATCGACGGGACGACCCACCGGTTCACCCCGGAACTGTCGATGCAGATCCAGCACGAGCTGGGCGCCGACATCATCTTCGCTTTCGACGAGTTGACGACTCTGATGAACACCCGTCGCTACCAGGAGAACTCGCTGGAACGGACCCGTCTATGGGCGATCCGCTGCCTTGCCGAGCACAACCGGCTGTCGGTGGAGCGCAGCCACCGACCGCAGCAGTCGCTGTGGGGCGTCATCCAGGGGGCGCAGTACGAGGACCTGCGCCGCAAGGCCGCCCGCGACCTGGCCGAGCTCGGCGCCCGCGACGAGGAGGCCGGCGGCAAGGGCTTCGGCGGCTTCGGGATCGGGGGGGCGCTGGAGAAGGAGAACCTCGGCACGATCGTGGGGTGGGTGAACTCCGAACTGCCGCAAGACAAACCGAAGCACCTGTTGGGGATCAGCGAGCCGGACGACATCTTCGTCGCGATCGAGAGCGGTATCGACACGTTCGACTGTGTCTCACCGACGCGGGTCGCGCGCAACGGTGCCGTCTACACGCGCGACGGACGGGTCAACATCACCAACGCCCGGTTCCGTGACGACTTCTCGCCGCTGGATCCCGATGGGGTGGCGAACTACACCTCGCAGTATTCGCGCGCCTACCTGCACCATCTGTTCAAGGCGAAGGAGGGGCTCGGGCCCACGCTGGCGACGCTGCACAACCTGTCCTTCGTCATCGAGATGGTCGACGGTGCGCGCCGCGCGATCGACGCGGGCGGGTACGAGGAGTACCGGGATGACTTTCTGGGCCGCTATTACAGCTGACAACCACTGCGGCTGACAACATCGTCCGGAATCGCGGGTGTCGAGGGCGTATTCCCCTCGGTGGCGGCTATTCCGGACGAAGTTGGCCGGCCAAGACCCAAGGCTCGGTGGGGATCCCGGCCGGGTCGAACCGGCCGAGCAGCTGCGCGGGATCTGTGCCGGTCGGCAACCCCAGCGATTGCGCCATCACATCGACCACCCGCCGGGGGGAAACCCCTTGTGCGGCAAGGTCCGCCAACGTCACCGCGCCGTCGCGCTTGGACAGTCGGACCCCGTCGCGGTTCACCACCAGCGGCACATGGGCATAGGTCGGCACAGTGTGCCCGAGTAGGGCTGCGAGATATGCCTGCCGAGGGGCGGAGGACAGCAGATCGTCGCCCCGTACCACCTGGTCGACGCCGGACTCGGCATCGTCGACCACGACGACCAGGTTGTAGGCGGGCGTCCCGTCGCCCCGGCGCAGCACGAAATCGTCGATGGCGCCGGTGTAGTCGCCGTGCAACTCGTCGTGGACGGTGAACTGCCCGACGTCGGTGCGCAACCGGATCGCGGGCGGCCGACCGGTCGCGCGCTTGGCGTCGAGGTCGGCGGTGCTCCGGCGCAGGCAGGTCCCGGGGTAGGCGCCCTGCGGCGCGTGGGGCGCGCGCGGCGACTCGAGGATCTCGCGGCGGCTGCAGAAGCATTCGAAGGTTCGTCCGGCCGCGGCCAGCGAGCCGATCACCGCGTCGTAGCGGTCCCGTCGTGTGGACTGGTAGAGCACCGGCGGATCCCAGTCCAGACCGATCGCAGCGAGGTCGGCGAGTTGGCGTTGTGCCGCGCCGTCGATGCTGCGGTCGTCGAGATCCTCCATCCGGATGAGAAACTGCCGGCCGGTGCTGCGCGCGAACAACCAGGCGAGCAGCGCCGTGCGTAGGTTCCCGACGTGGAGATCGCCCGACGGGGACGGGGCATAGCGACCGGCAGGCACATCGGCAACCCTAATGCGCCCGGCGTCAGCGGATGGAACGATGAGACGGGTGGACCTCCCGGTGAACCCGCCCGTCGCCCCGATGCTGGCCAAGGCGGTGACCGCCGTGCCGCCGCAATCGGTGGATGGGGCGCGTTGGTGGTACGAACCGAAGTGGGACGGCTTCCGGGTGCTGCTCTTCCGTGACGGCGACGAGGTCGAGATGGTTTCGCGCGGCGGCAAGGATCTCGCGCGCTACTTCCCGGAGATCGTGGTCGCGGCGCGCACCGAACTGCCCGAACGGGTGGTGCTCGATGGGGAGATCGGCGTGCCGCGCGCCTTCGGCGCCGTCCATCGGCTCGACTGGGATGCGCTGAGTCAGCGGATCCATCCGGCGAAGTCGCGCGTGGACCTGCTCGCCGAGCAGACGCCCGCCATCGTCATCGGCTTCGACGCGCTGGCCCGCGGGACCGACGATCTTATGGGCGAACCTTTCGAGGTGCGGCGCGAAGCGCTGCTCGAGGCGGTCGATCCCTCGGCGGGCTCGATCCGGGTCAGCCGGGTCACCGACGACACCGCGGTCGCCCAGCGGTGGTTCTCCGCCTTCGAGGGAGCCGGGCTCGACGGGGTCGTTGCCAAGGACCGCGCCGGCCGCTACTTGCCGGGCAAGCGTGAGATGCTCAAGGTCAAACACAAGCGCACCGCTGACTGCGTCGTCATCGGCTACCGGGTGCACAAGAGCGGGGCCGGCGTCGGCTCCCTGCTCTTGGGCCTGTACGGCGACGACGGGGAGCCGCGCATGGTGGGCGGCTCGGCGGCGTTCAGTGACGCCGTGCGGATCGAGCTGCAGGGGTTGCTGGAACCGATGCGCACCGATCCGGACAGCCCGCACCCCGGTGAGCTCACCCGCTGGCGGGCGGCCGGGACCGGCGAGTTCCACCCGGTCCGCCCGGAACTCGTCGCCGAGTTCGCCTACGACCAGATGGAGAACGGCCGCTTCCGGCACACCGTGAAGTTCCTGCGCTGGCGTCCCGACCGGGACCCGGGCAGTTGCCGCTACGACCAACTCGAGGTGCCGCTGGACTACGACCTCTATTCGGTGCTGGAGGTGTCGTGATGGCGAGCCCGGCAATCGAGGTCGACGTCGATGGAATCCCGGTACGGCTCTCCAGTCCCGACAAGCCGTTCTTCCCCGAGCTCGGCGGCGACGCCGGTCGGAAGAAGGCGCTCTTCGATTTCTACGTCGGTCTCGCCGGCACCGCCGAGCAGCCGGGTCCGCTTCTGGCCGCACTTCACCGCCGCCCCACCTTCCTGCAGCGCTTTCCCGACGGCATCACCGGCGACGAGGTCTACCAGAAGCACCTGCCGGGCAAGCGTCCCGACTACCTGCACGACACCGTCATAGTGTTCCCGTCCAAGCGCACCGGCCACGCCCTGTGCCCGACCATCCCCGCCGACATCGCCTGGGCCGCACAAATGGGGACAGTCACCTTCCACAGCTGGCCCACCGCGGACGGCGGGGAGGACGACCCCAACAACCACCCCGACCAGCTGCGCATCGATCTCGACCCGCCGTCCGGGAAGGCCTTCGACGAGGTGCGCGGGGTGGCGCTCGACGTCGTCAAACCCGTGCTCGACGAGCTCGCCCTGCCCGGCTTTGTGAAGACCTCGGGCAGCCGCGGCATCCACGTGTTCATCCCGATCCGGCCGCAGTGGGACTTCATCGCCACCCGGCGCGCGGTGATCGCCTTGGGCCGCGAGATGGCGCGACGCGCACCCGACCGCATCACGATGTCGTGGTGGAAGGAGGAGCGCGGCGGCCGCGTCTTCATCGACTACAACCAGAATGCCCGCGATCGTTCCATGGCGGCGGCCTACTCGGTGCGCCGTAGCGCGACGGCGATGGTGTCGACGCCGGTGACCTGGGCCGAACTCGTCGACGTCGACCCGGCGACGCTCACCATGGGCACGGTCGGCGACCTCGTGGCCCGGCGCGGGGATCCTTGGGCCGGCATGGCCGCGGTTGCCGTGGGGATCGAGCCGTTGTTGGAGATGGTGGCGCGAGACGATGCCAAGGGTCTCGGCGACCTGCCGTACCCGCCGAACTTCCCGAAGATGCCGGGGGAGCCGCCGCGGGTCCAGCCGAGCCGGAAGGTGCCGGAGCACTGGGACCAATGGGGCAATCCTCGTCCCCATCACTAGGCGGCCACGCGGCCTAAGGTTAGGGTTGCCTATATGAAGACCGTCCTCGGGTTGTTCGCCGCCACCGCCATGACCGCACTCGGGGTCGGCCTCGTCGCGCTGCCGCCGACCGCGGCGGCCCCGCCGCGCGCCGCGATCGACGTCTACCTCGCCGACGGCACCACCCCGGTCGGCGCCACCGATCTCCACCCGGGCGACAAGCTGGTGGTCAAGGGGCGCGGATTCGACCCGAACGCCAACACGAGTGGCTTCCCGGTCCCCGTTCCCCCTGGGGTCCCGCACGGCACTTTCATCGCCTTCGGCGCTTTCGCGCCGCAGTGGCGGCCGTCGACCGGCGCCCCGGACTCCGCCCGGGCCACGGTGCGCGGCGGGGTGCAGTGGGCGCTGTCGCGCGACGCCCTGCACTGCGTGCCGACGGCGCCGTTCGACTTTCAGCGCACCATCCGCCAGCAGTGGGTTCCGTTGCGAACCGACGGGTCGTTCACCGCAACGCTGAAGCTGGCGACGCCCAAGAGGGTTCCCCCACACGCACGCTGGGGGGTGTACACCTACGGTGCGGCGGGAGCCGACAACGCCGATGAGGAGCTGTCGGTGCCGGTGCGCTACAGCGCCGCGCCGGGGCGCAACACGCCCGCGGCACCGGCAGCCAATCTGGTGTGGGCTTACTCGCCATCGTTCTATCGGACGGTCTCGGGTACCGCGCAGGGCAGTGTCACCGGCAGCAACGGCGCGACGGTGGACAAGGCCGGACGGATGTCGTTCGAACTGAGTGGCGGGACTCTGGCCGGGGGTAGCGGGACGCTGCGGTTCCGTGGGACCGTCGTCGCGTCGACTCGTTTCCACCTCTACGAGGTCGCGCTCGTGGATCCGATCCTGCGGGTGCGCGACGGCCGCGGCGTGTTGAGCATGGCGACGTCGACGACGAACATGAACGGGACCGACGCGACCCGCCGCGTCGACATCGCCGATGCCGACCTCACCGGTGCGACGGCGCAGGGCAAGCTCGGGGCCCGCGTCACCTTTCGGTCGGGCATTTCACCGCAGGTGCTGGCATTGCTCTCGACCGGGCCGGGTGCACCGTTGGATCTGCGCCTGTCGCACTGAGCCCCCGTCGGCCACTAGTCGAGTAGTCCGGTACTCGCGCCACCGGGGCGCGGCGGTCGTAGTTTTGTGTCGTCCCCTTCCCCCGACAACGAGGACTGGACATGACACTCACGAAAGCCGTCACCGGGTTGACCGCGCTCATTCTGGCGGCGGGATCTTCCGTCGCGGTCGCACCCGCCGCCGACGCAGCGCCCCGCGCGGTGTTCTCCGCGCAGGGCGGGCAACTCGTCGCGACCGCGACGGGTATGCGCACGATGGTCAAGACCTGCAGCTTCGACCGGGAGGTGAAGCTGGAGGCCGACGGTCCGCTGAGCACCTTCTCCACCGACGGCAACATGGTGACTGCGGCCCAAGTCAAGTCCAGCGCGAGCCAGGTCACGCTACGGAGCCGCAAGCTGCCGCCGGGGTGGTACCGGGTGCTGATGAGCTGCAGCTTCCAAGACCACGGCTTCGACCGGCCGGAGGTTCTGCAGGAGGGCCGCGTCTACAACAAGTAGCGGCTAGCGGATCCGCAACTCGCCGGTGCGGAACACCAGCAGGTGCTCGTGCATGCGGCAGGTGATCCGGACCGGGTAGACCCCGGGCGGTTTGGGGACCGACCGGATCGTGAACGAGTACATCAACTCGTACTTCTCATAGAGGGCCTGCCAGGCGTTGACACCCAGCGAGCCGAACCACGGATCGCCGAAGTAGCCCTCGAACAGGCACACCTTCTCGCCGCGGGGCAGCCCGGACACCGTCGCCACCAAGCGCGACTGCTCGGTGGAGAACGTGACGTGCGGTGTGGTCGGCGGGATGGGGAAGGCCGGTGGGGGGATCGGGGCCGGGGCCGCGGTGGCCGTGGCGGCCGACAGTGACCCGCCGACGACCCCGAGGGCGACGGCGACGGCGGCCAGCCCCCGTGTGGCGAGAGAGTTCATCGGCGTCCTTGGAGTGGGCGTGCTCTGGGCGTGGTCAGTGCTCGCCGCGCAGTGCGGTGTTCTGCGGCTGGGGCTTGGGGCTCTGGTTCTGCTGCGGGCCGACCGACACCCGGACGTTGCCCTCCTTGCTGACCAGGACGTTGCGCATGCCGCCGTTGCTCGGGCCCAGGCATTGCATCCGGACGAAGTAGTTGCCGGCGTGCACCGGCTTCGACCTGATGGTGATCTCGCTGGCGCTCGACGTCTTCTCGCCGACGGTGATCAGACCGCCGAGAGAGCCCGATTCCGGCCCCCCGGACCCGCGGTAGAAGGAGCAGGTCTTGCTGCCGGCGGGGAGCAAGGAGGCGGTTGCCACCAACATGTGGTCGGTGACCGAGAACTTCACTGTGGGCTTCGGCGGGGCCGCGGTGGCGCCCGGTGCGGAGAGTGCCGCGAGACCGGTTGCTGCGACGGCGGCGGATGCGGCGAATACGGAAGCGGCCTTGATCATCAGGGTTCCCTCCAGGCGGTGCGTTGACGCCTCGAAGTTACCCCACGACGGGCGGCTTGGCGGGTGCCTGGGGAAAGTGCGATTTGCGGTCAAACCGGCGAGGGGTGACTCCGGTTCACCGGCGCGCGGCCACCCGCACCCACTGCTCGTTGAGTGCGACGATGTCGTACATGCCCGTCTTGTCGTTCTTGATGAAGCAGGACATCCGCAGGTAGTAGCGACCGGCGGGGACCCGGTGCGAGGTGATGGTGACAGCGTCCCCGGATGTCCGCCGCCCACCGACCGGCACCATGTCGTTGCCGAAGGACCCGAAGATCGGGCCGGGGTCGGGATTGCTGCGGGTGAAGGTGCAGGACTTCATGCCCTGCGGGAGGTGCGTGGCGGACCCGACAACCCGGTCGCCCGCCACGGCGAACGTGACGGTGGGCGGCGTGACTGCGCCGGCGGAGGCGGCGATGAGCGCCGTGCCGGTCACCGCGGCTGCGGTGATGAATGCAGAGACGATCTTGCGCATGGATTCGCACCTCTCGAAATGCCCGGATTGAGTCCTGAAACTACCGCATGGCAGCACAGACGCGAAAGCCCGGCCGAGGGCCGGGCTTTCGCCGACGAACCGAATCATCGTGATGCGGAGGATAGGGGATTCGAACCCCTGAGGGCTATTAACCCAACCCGCGTTCCAGGCGAGCGCCATAGGCCACTAGGCGAATCCTCCAGGGCCCCGAGATTTCTCGCGGGGCTCAGCAGATGATAGCGGTGCGCGGCGCGCAAGCCCAAAAGCACGGCCTGGGCGGACTCGAGTCGAAGCCTTCGAACCCACCGTCTACACTTGAGCCCGGATCCCGCGCGGCGTGCATCCTGTGAACTCCCCCAGGGCCGGAAGGCAGCAAGGGTCAACGGGCTCTCTCGGGTGCGCGGGGTCCTCAAACTTTGCCGACTCCAGGCGAGAGGCCGCGGTAGTGAACTACCACTCGAGAAGTCCAGCCGAACTCCGTGACATCCACACTGGCCTCGTCGAGGAGTACGACCGGCTCAAGGCGGCCGGGCTCCGGCTCGACATCACCCGCGGCAAGCCCGCCCCCGCGCAACTCGACTTGTCCAACGAACTTTTGCGCCTGCCCGGGAACACCTTCCGCGATCCCAGTGGCGCCGACTGCCGCAACTACGGCGGCCTGAACGGGCTGGCCGGCCTGCGCGAGGTCTTCGGGCCGCTGTTCGGGATCCCCGCCGATGACCTGATCGCGGGAAACAACTCCAGCCTCGCGGTGATGCACGACGTGACGGCGTTCGGGTTGCTGCACGGCCCGGTCGGCGCCGAGCGGCCGTGGGCGGCCGCGCCGATCAAGTTCCTCTGCCCGGTGCCCGGCTACGACCGCCACTTCGCGATCACCGAGAGCTATGGCATCGAGATGATCCCGGTGCCGATGCGCCCCGACGGGCCGGATCCCGACGTCTGCGCCGAGCTGGTCGCCGGTGACGATTCGATCAAGGGCATGTGGCTGGTGCCCACCTATTCCAACCCGACCGGGGCGACGGTCTCCGAGGAGGTCGCCCGGGCGCTGCTGTCGATGAAAGCGGCCGACGACTTCCGGATCTATTGGGACAACGCGTATGCCGTGCACACGCTCGTCGACGCGCCGCCGGAACCGCTGCGCGTGGTCGAGATGGCCGCCGCCGCCGGTCACCCCGACCGCGTGTATGCCTTCGGCTCCACGTCGAAGATCACCTTCGCCGGGGCGGGCGTGTCCTTCTTCGGCTCGTCGCCGGCCAACCTCGACTGGTACCGCCGGTACGCCGGAATCCGGTCGATCGGGCCGGACAAGGTCAACCAGTTGCGCCACCTGCAGTTCCTCCCCGACGCGGACGCTGTCCGCGCCCACATGGCCCGTCACCGCGAGATCCTCGCGCCGAAGTTCGATCTGGTTCTCGACATCCTCGACGCCCGCCTCGGATCGTCGAAGATCGCCTCGTGGACGCGGCCGGAGGGCGGCTACTTCGTCAGTATCGACGTGCTGGACGGGACGGCGGCGCGGACGGTGGCCCTGGCCAACGACGCCGGTATCGCGCTGACCGCGGCCGGCTCGACCTTCCCGTACAAGCGCGACCCGAACGATGAGAACATCCGGATCGCGCCGAGCTTCCCCGGGATCGACGAGTTGCGCGTCGCGATAGACGGCTTCGCGACCTGTGCGCTGCTCGCCGCTGCTGAGTCGATGCTCGGCGAACGGGCCTGAAGCAGCCGCGGTGGAGCACATGGGGACCTCGTCGGTTCGCTGGCGCACGGTGGCGGTGGTCGCCGGCGCCGTCGTCGTCGCGGTCCTGGCGCTGTGGATCCAAAACGTCGTGGTCCCGTACTCGAAGCCGTTCTGGGGGTTGTTCGACAACCAGCTCGACCTCGACGTCTACCGGGCCGGCGCCCAAACCGTGCTCGACGGGGACAAGCTCTACGACGCCAAGCTGCTCGGGCAGATGGACTACACGTACACGCCGTTCTCCATCATCGGGTTCGTGCCGTTCGCGCTCATGTCGATGCCGGTGGCCCGGGTGGTGTGGATCGGTGGCATTCTCGTCGCGCTGTACTTGACCATCATGATCAGCTTCCGCAGCCTGGGGCGCCCGCCGACGGCGCCGCTGCGGGCGGTGGCGGTGGCGCTGGTCGCGGTGATGATGCTGCTCGAGCCGGTGCGCACGACTATCTGGTACGGACAGATCAACGTCTTCCTGATGGCCGCCATCCTCGCCGATCTGCTGCGCGGGCCGGACGGGAAGCTGCGGGGCGTCGCGACCGGCCTCACGGCGGGGATCAAACTCACGCCGCTGTTGTTCGCGGTCTACTTGATCGCCACCGGTAAGACCCGCGCGGCGGTCGGCGTCGCCGCCGGATTCGCCGGGTCGGTGCTGATCGGATTCATGATCCTGCCGTCGACGTCGTGGGACTATTGGACGTCGAAACTGCGCGACCCCAACCGGGTCGGCACACCGCAGACCCCGGGCAACCAGTCGATACGCGGGATCCTGGCGAACCTCGGTGAGACCAACACTCCCAGCGCTGTGGTGTGGATCTTGTTGGCGGCCTTGGGGTTCGCGGTGGGGATGGGTGCGGCGATCGTGGCCCACCGTGCCGGCCAGGAACTGTTGGCACTGTCGGTGGTGGGGATGACCTCCTGTGCCGTCTCGCCGATGGCCTGGGGCCACCACTGGGTCTGGTTCGTGCCGTTGGCGGTGTTCGCGCTGAACTGGACGGCCGACGCGACTCGCACGCGGGTGTCGCGGATCGCCGTGGGGGTGATGGCGCTCGGCGGCTTTGCGGCAGCATTCTCGTGGCGCACTTACCTGGGCTATGCGACCTGGCAGTTCAACCAGACGCGCGACGATGCTTACCTGATCGGGTTGTTCTTCAAACACGGCGCGGTCGGCTGGTTGGACTGGTTCGTGTACGAGCCGTACGTCTGGGTCTTCACCGTGACGTGCGTGGCCGTCCTGTTGGCCGGCGCCGATCGGCTTCGGGCACCGACACCCGCCCCTGCGGTCGGGGCGCCCCGGTAGGCTCGTCGCGTGGCCCTGTATCGCACGTATCGCCCGGCAACCTTCGCCGACGTCGTCGGCCAGGCCCACGTCACCGATCCGCTGTGTCGGGCGCTCGACTCGGGCCGGATCAACCACGCCTACCTCTTCTCCGGGCCGCGCGGCTGCGGGAAGACCTCGTCGGCGCGCATTTTGGCCCGCTCGTTGAATTGCGAGCAGGGTCCGACCTCGACGCCGTGCGGGACCTGCGACTCTTGTGTCGCACTGGCCCCGGGTGGTCCGGGCAACCTCGACGTGATCGAACTCGACGCTGCCAGCCACGGCGGTGTGGACGACACGCGCGATCTGCGCGATCGGGCGTTCTTCACGCCGTCCCAGTCGCGATATCGAGTGTTCATCGTCGACGAGGCGCACATGGTCAGCAATGCGGGGTTCAACGCTCTGCTGAAGATCGTGGAGGAGCCGCCCGAGCATCTGATCTTCGTCTTCGCCACCACCGAGCCGGAGAAGGTGCTGCCGACGATCCGCTCGCGCACCCACCACTATCCGTTCCGGTTGTTGGCGCCGCCGGTGATGCGCGGACTGCTCGAGCGGATCTGCGAGCAGGAGGGCGTGACCGTCGCGCCCGAGGTGTACCCGCTGGTCATCAGGGCCGGTGGTGGGTCGCCACGCGATTCGCTGTCGATTCTGGACCAGTTGTTGGCCGGCGCCGGGAGCGGTAGCGAGCGGGCCGAATCGGGTGCCGGCGCCGGGAGCGGTAGCGAGCGGGCCGAATCGGGTGCCGGCGCCGGGAGCGGTAGCGAGCGGGCCGAATCGGGTGCCGGCGCCGGGAGCGGTAGCGGCGGGGTGACGTACGAGGGTGCGATGTCGCTGTTGGGGGTCACCGATGTGGCGCTCATCGACGAGGCTGTCGAGGCGTTGGCGATCGGGGACGGGGCTGCGCTGTTCACCACGGTGGAGGCGGTCGTCGATGCGGGGCACGATCCTCGGCGGTTCGCCGTCGACCTCCTCGAGCGCTTGCGTGATCTGATCTTGCTGCAAGCCGTGCCCGAGGCCGCGGCGCGCGGACTGGTCGAGGCCCCCGGCGACCAGTTGGAGCGGATGCACGCACAGACCGCGAAGCTTGGGCCGGCGATGCTGACTCGCGCGGCGGAGACGGTGCACACCGCGCTCGGCGAGATGCGCGGCACCACATCGGCCCGGCTGTTGCTCGAAGTGATGTGCGCGCGCCTGTTGCTGCCGCAGACCTCGGCCGACGATGCGGCGGTGCTGACCCGTATCGAACGGCTCGAAGCCGGGATTCCCACGGCGACCGCGGCGGTGCCCGGCGGCGCCGTGCCCGCGGGCTCGGTTCCGGCGGCGACTGCGCCGCCCGCACCTGCCGACGATGTGCCGTTGAAGTTCACTCGACGCTCGCAGCGCAAGGAGCCGGAGCCGGTTGTCGTCGCCGAGCCCGAACCCGAGCAGGTTGTCGTCGCCGAGCCCGAACCCGAGCAGGTTGTCGTCGCCGAGCCCGAGCCCGAGCCCGAGCCCGAGCCTGAGCAGGTTGTCGTGGCCGAGCCGGAGCCGGTTGTCGTGACCGAGCCCGAGCCGGTTGTCGTCGCCGAGCCGGTTGCCGAGCCCGAGCCCGAACCCGAGCCCGAACCCGAGCATGAACCGACGGGTGAGCCGGAACCCGCAGCCGCGCAGGGACTCACGTTGGACGAGGTGCAGCGCCGGTTCGGCGAGGTGCGCGCGGCCATGCGGGAGCACTCGCCGGTCTTCGAGGCGATGCTCAGCGGGGCCTTCATCCACCAGGTGGGCGGCGGCATCGTCCTCCTCGGGCACACCTCCGAGCCGTTGGCCCTCCGGCTGTCCGAGGAACAGCGGGCGAGTGCGTTGCGGGCGTCGTTCACGAAGGTGTTCGGTGCCGAGATCGACGTCCGGACCGTTCACGCGCAGCCCGAGGCGGGGCCGATTGCTGCGACCCGGCCGCCGGCCGGCGCGGCACAGCCGGGCAAGCAGGCCTATCGACGGCCGAGTCGGGGCGGTGAGTCGGGGGGGTCGCAGGATGCACTCCCCGAGCCCGAGGAGCCTTCTCCGCCGCCGCCACGAGCGGACGAGGATATCCCTGACGCCGAGCGCGACGAGATGGTCGCACAGGCCCACGACGAGCCGTCGGCGGCACAGATCCGCGACCCCGACGAGGTGGCGCTGGAACTGCTGCAGACCGAACTGGGCGCACGGCCACTAGAGCCGTAGGCGCACCGGGCGGGCGATCAGGCCGTCCACCAGGGCCGCAACGGAAGGCGGGACACTCCGTCGCGGCCGAGTTTGGTCGCCAAGACGTGGTGGAGTTGGATGGCGTTGCGCTCGAAGCCGATTCGGCACCCGGCCATGTAGAGGCCCCACAGCCGGGCGGTGCCAGAGCCCACCTCGTCGACGGCGGCGTCCCAGTGCGCGACGAGGTTGGCGTTCCAATCCCGCAGGGTCATCGCGTAGTGGTCGCGGAAGTTCTCCTCGTGGACGACCTCGAGCCCGCCGACGTCCTGGATCTTGCTGATGATCGTGCCCGACCCGGTCAGCTCTCCGTCGGGGAAGACGTACCGGTCGATGAAGGCGCCGGCCTTGTTGGGCCGGTTGTTGGCCGGTCGCGTGATGCAGTGGTTGAGCAGGAGGCCGCCGTCGCGCAGTTTGTCGCGCATGAACGTGAAATAGGACGGATAGTTGTGCACGCCGATGTGCTCGGTCAACCCGATCGAGGACACGGCGTCGAATCCGGACTCGGTGACGTCGCGGTAGTCGCAGTGCCGGACTTCGGCGAGGCCGCCGAGCCCCTCGTCGTCGATGGTCCGTTGGGCCCACTGCGCCTGCTCGGCCGACAGGGTTGCACCGATCGCCCGCACCCCGCGTCGCGCCGCATAGGCGACCATTCCGCCCCAGCCGCAACCGATGTCGAGCAGGCGGTCGCCGGGCTGCAGGTTCAGCTTCTCGAAGACCAGGCGGTACTTGTTCTCCTGCGCGGCCTCCAGGCCGGCGTCGGCGGCGGGGTAGACCGCGCAGGTGTAGGTCATCGACGGGCCCAGCACCCATTCGTAGAACGCGTTGGACACGTCGTAGTGGTGTGCGATGACCTCGGCGTCGCGCGCCTTGCTGTGCCGCAGGCCCTCGGTGAACCGGCGCCACCGGGGCAGTGCCTCCTGCGGCGGCGGCGGGATCGGGAGGAAGTGCTCGAGCCCGATCCCCCGGGCGATCTGGGCCATTTCCAGTGGTGACGGCTTGGCGAAGGACAGGTTGGCAGACAGTGCTTGCAGTGCTGAATACGGATCGCCCGGATGGACGCCGACGAAATCGAGGTCCCCGGCGACATAGGCGCGCGCCAGCCCGAGGTCGCCGGGTGCGGTGACCAGGTAGGTGGTTCCGCGCGGCGTCTTCAGGTCGAGCCCGAAGGGGGCATCGGGGGGTCCGGCGCTACTGCCGTCGTATGCCGTGAGCCGGATGTCGGGGGTGCCGCCGAGGAAGGTCTGGAAGACCTGTGCCAGCGGCAGGTGGTCGGTTGAGGCAATCGCCTCGCGCAACGTGGTCATTGGCTTCGCACCGCCTTGGAGTAGAGGTCGAGCAATCGGGAACGGGGGTCGTAGCGGGCTTTGAGGTCCGCGTAGTGCTCGCCGCCGTACAGGGTGGCGAATTCGTCGGGGGAATAGAAGGACTCCGAATACAGCGACTTGTGGCCGCGCAGGTCGGCGACCCGCTTTTCGATCAGCCTGTTCGTGTGACCGGGATGGCCCGGGGTGGCCGGGACCCCCGACCAGAAGCCGACGTTGACATAGGTGCGCCCGGGTTCGAGTGGGTACAGCGGCCACGGCCGGGCCGGATCGGCCGCGGCCGGCAGGGGTTCGCGCAGCCGCAGGGGGCACAACCAGATCGGCTCGATCGGCACCGTGTCCAGGAACCAGGACAGGAACTCGACCGTCGCCTCGATCGGCACCTCGATGTCCTGCACGACGCGCTCGCCCGGTGGCAAGCCCTTGCGCGCGCTCAACCGGTCCCCGATGGCGAACCGGCGGTCCAGGGCGATCAGCTTCCAGTACACGCTGCTGCGCAGCCAGCGGCGGGGCCAGAACCGTCGAACGGTCGGGTGTTGTGCACCGAAGGCCCGCGAGCACCAGAACCAGTCGGTGTCCCAGCGCCACAGGTAGTCGCCGATGGTGAGGTGATCGATTTTCGGGCTGTCGGCGCGGTCGTGACGGATGGACCGGTAGTAGATGTCCGAGCCGGTGTAGTCGCTGCGCAGCATTGCGTCGTCGGCATGCTGGCGCCCGAGGACGAGGTAGGCCTCGTCGGCGGAGAACACGACGCCGTCGAGATAGTCCACCGGCGTGGAGTCGAAGGACTTCTTCTCGACGATCTGCTTCATCGTCGACACCAGGTCGTCGAGGTCGGTGAAGCGCAGATGGCGGAGCTCGACATACGGCGCCACCGGTTCCAGCTCGATCTTCAGCCGCACCGAATAGCCCAGCGTCCCATAGGAGTTGGGGAACCCGAAGAACAGATCGGCATGCTCGTTGGACCCGGTGGCGGTGAGGATCTCGCCGGTGCCGGTGAGGACGTCGATCTCGGTGACCGACTCGTGCGGCAGCCCGTTGCGGAACGAGGACGACTCGATGCCCAGCCCGGTGACCGCCCCGCCCAGGGTGATGGTCTTCAACTGCGGGACGACCAGGGGGGCCAGCCCATGCGGCAGCGTCGCGGCCACCAAGTCTTCGTAGGTGCACATCCCGGCCACTTCGGCGGTCCGGGCGGTCGCATCGATGCTGAGCACCCCGCCGAGTCCGGACACGTCCAGCCCGGGGTGCGGGTGGGGATCTCGGCGGCGGAACAGGTTCGAGGTCTTCTTGGCCAGCCGGACGGTGGCGCCGGGTGGAATCGCACGGTAGCTCTCGAGCAGTCGATTCACACCCTGCTCGTAGACCGAGGGACCCATCTCTACGTGCACCGCCATCACCTACTAGCCTAGGTGCCGAACGCGCCTTCCGGGCGACTACGAAAGATAGCGCGCCATCCGCGCGGCTACGCAGATGAGGAGTGCCCGTGGCACAGGTAACCGCCAGTCAGACCGTCGACATCGACGCCGCCCCCGACGCAGTGCTCGCCGCACTCTCGGACTACGCCACGGTGCGCCCGGCGATCCTGCCGGCGAATTACCGCGACTACGCCGTCCTCTCCGGCGGCACCGGCGCCGGCACCGTCGCACACTGGATCCTGCAGGCCACCGAGAAGCGCTCGCGCGACGTGCACGCCACCGTCTCGGTCGACGCCTCGACGATCACCGAGACCGACGCCAACTCGTCGATGGTCACCACCTACACCGTGGCGCCGAGCGGCTCCGGCTCGCAGGTGACCACCACCACGACCTGGCAGGGTGCCGGCGGGATCGGCGGCTTCTTCGAGAAGACTTTCGCGCCCAAGGGACTCGGCCGCATCCAGGCCGCGCTGCTGGGCAACCTCAAGCTGCGGTTGGAGAGCTGAGCCGCCGCCGTCGGCCCAGTCCGCTCCCGCCGCGCGCGGGGGTGGACGCGACGCGGGTGATCCTGCGGGCCGACGGGGGCGTGACGGTCGCCGAGGCGCTGCTCGCCCTGCCGGTCGGCGCCGAGGTCGGCCGCCGTGGACTCGAGGACCGTGCGGACGCTGGTGAACTCGTCGACATCGACGGGCGGCCGGTCGCGCTGGACGCCCCGGCACGCCGCAACGCGGCGGTCTTCCTCTATCGCGACCTGCCCGACGAGGTGCCGGTCCCGTTCGACCTGGAGATCCTCTACGACGACGAGAACCTCGTCGTCGTCGACAAGCCCCACTTCCTGGCGACCATGCCGCGCGGGCGCCACGTCGTCCAGACTGCGCTGGTCCGGCTGCGCCGCGAACTGGGCAATGACGAGATCGCCCCGGTGCACAGATTGGACCGGTTGACCGCCGGGGTCCTGCTGTTCACCCGGCGCCCGCAGGTGCGCGCGGCCTACCAAGAACTGTTCGCTGCCCGGCGGGTGCGCAAGGAGTACCGCGCGCACAGCAGCGAGCCGGGGACGCAGCTGCGCGGCGGGGTGCGCGTGGTCAACCGGATCGAGAAGCGGGCCGGGGAGCTGCGGGCGCGGGTCGTGGACGGACCGGTCAACGCGATCAGCCACATCACCCGCATCGACGACGGCTTCCTGCTGGTCCCCGAGACCGGGCGCACCCATCAGCTGAGGCTGCACATGGCCGGCCTGGGGGTGCCGATTCTGGACGACCCCCTCTACCCCGACGTGCGAGCGGGTCTGGCCGAACTGCCCGATCACGGCGACTTCTCACGCCCGCTGCGTCTGGTGGCAGCGCAGGTGGAGTTCGACGATCCGTTGACCGGCGGGCGGCGCCGCTTCGTCTCGCCCCGGATTTGACCGGTAGGCTCGTCGACGTGACTGAACCCGAAATCGTGTCGGCCCGTGGCGAGTTCTGGACCCGGGCGGCGGCATGGGTGATGGTGATCGGCGGGGTGATCGGGTTGGCCGCGTCCTCGATCCTGACCATCGAGAAGATCGAACTGCTCGCCAACCCGAACTACCGCCCGTCGTGCAGCCTGAACCCGGTGATGGCCTGCAGCCCGGTGATGAACTCCTGGCAGGCGAACTTCCTCGGCTTCCCCAACCCGCTGATGGGCATCGCCGCCTTCGCCGTCGTGCTCACCCTGGGACTGGTGCTGTTGTCGGGGGCGCGGCTGGCGAAGTGGATCTGGGTCGGCCTGCAACTCGGCCTGGCCGTCGGCCTGGTCTTCGTGCACTGGCTGATCTATTCGAGCCTGTACGACATCGGCAAGCTCTGCGTCTACTGCATGGTCGTCTGGGCGGTGACGATCGCACTATTCGTCGTGGTGACCGTCCGCAACTTGATGGTGGCCACGGTTGCGCCGAGGCGAGTGCTGAGTACCGCGGCGACCTATGCGCCGCTGATCATCTTCGTCTGGTACATGCTGATCGCCGGAGCGATCCTGGACCGGTTCTGGGACTACTGGTCCACCCTGTTCTAGGGCGCTTCTAGACTCGCCGACATGACCATCCACGGCTCCTACGAGCGGCACCCCGACCTGGGTTGCGAGGCCGTCGTCTTCCTCGACGACGAGACCGGGGCGTGCTTCCAGGTCCAGCGCGACCTGGTCGGGGGGCCGCGCGCCGACGAGTATTGCGTGACCACCGGGGCGAGCGCACCGATCTATGGCGGGGTCAAGCAGTGGCGCCGCGTCGATGATCGGTTCGAATTCGAGGTGGGGCCGTTCGTGGCCCGCCTGTTCGGAGACGATGTGCTGTCTTTCGAAGTGTCGCCCACCGACACCACCCTCGAGGAACTCGCCGCCCACCTCGACCGGATCCTGCGCTGAGTCGCATCGCCGGGCGGCTACGCTGGAGTCCGTGACTGATACCCCGGACCTGGGCGGCCTGCTGGGCGGCGACTCCAACGCGCTGTCGGGCCTGCTGGCCCAAGCGCAGCAGATGCAGGAACAGCTGATGACCGCGCAGAACGCGATCGCGCAGACCGAGCTGTCCGGCTCGGCCGGCAACGGCCTGGTCACCGTGACCGGCGGCGGGGGCGGCGGCGTCACCGGGATCACCATCGATCCGAAAGTCGTCGATCCGTCGGACATCGAAACGCTGCAGGACTTGATCATCGGCGCCCTGGCCGATCTCGACGCGCAGCGCGACGCGCTGACGGCGGAGAAGATGGGGCCGCTCTCGTCGGGTCTGGGCGGGCTGCCCGGCCTGGGCTGAGCTGGTCGGCGAGCGCGAGGAACACCGATGTACGAGGGGCCGATCCAAGACCTGATCGACGAGCTGGCCAAGCAACCCGGCCTGGGGCCCAAGGGTGCCCAGCGCATCGCGTTCAGCCTGCTGGCGGGGGAGAAGGCCGACATCGACCGACTCACCGCGGCGCTGGTGCGGGTGCGCGACGACGTGACCTTCTGCTCCGAGTGCGGCAACGTCTCGGCCAACCCGCGCTGCCGGATCTGCTCCGACGCCCGTCGCGATGCGACGAAGATCTGCGTCGTCGAGGAGCCCAAGGACGTCAACGCCATTGAGCGGACGAAGGAGTTCGCCGGCCGCTATCACGTGTTGGGCGGCGCGCTCGATCCGTTGTCGGGGATCGGACCCGATCAGCTCCGCATCCGAGAGCTGTTGCGCCGCCTCGGAAATCAAGAGGACGGCGTCGACGTCACCGAGGTGATCGTGGCCACCGACCCGAACACGGAGGGCGAGGCGACGGCCACCTATCTGCTGCGGATGCTCAGGGACTTCCCCGGGCTCTCGGTCACCCGACTCGCCTCGGGCCTGCCGATGGGCGGTGACCTCGAGTTCGCCGACGAGTTGACCCTGGGGCGCGCGCTGTCGGGCCGGCGCGCCCTGGCGTAGTCGGCCGATGGACGGCGCGCGGACACGACTGGCGCAGATCGCCGACGGGATCGCGGCCGGGATCGTCGCCGTCGACGGCCCGTCGGGGGCGGGGAAGTCCACCCTCGCGGCCGCACTGGTCGAATGCCTGGCCGCAGCCGGGCGCGATGCGCTGCTGGTCGGCACCGACGAGTTCGCCACCTGGGACGATCCGGTTGCGTGGTGGCCGGAGTTCGTCGCCGGGGTGCTGCAACCCTTCCAGGCCGGGGCGGCCCTGCGCTACCACCCGCGCGTGTGGGACGGCGACGACGCGGTGCCGGGGCCGATGGTGGTCCGGCCATGGCGCCCGATACTCGTCGTCGAGGGAGTGTCCGCCGCGCGCCGGGCGATGGCGCCGCATCTTGCCCATGCACTCTGGCTCGACGGTGGGCCGCCCGAACAGCGCTTGGCCGCCGCGGTGGCGCGGGAGGGCGAGCACGCGCGCGAGCGCCTGTGCGCCTGGCAGCGGTTCGAACAGGGCTGGTTCGCCGTCGACGGCACGCGAGCCCGTTGCGAGGTCATCGCCGGTCGGTGACGGCCGGATGTCTCGAGGCCCGGCGAGTACGGGGGGGGGTGGTGCTCAGCGGCCGGCGGCGAGCCGCTCGCGGCGCAGTTGGTCGACTTCGGGGAGATCCAGCGGGGTCAACTCGCCGACGCCGAGGGCAGCCTTGAGCAGGTGGTCGGCGAGCTCCGGGTTGCGTGCCAAGGCCGGGCCGTGCATGTAGGTGCCGATGACCGATCCCTGCACCGCGCCCTCGATCCCGCCGCCCACGAGGTTGCCGTCGCCGTGGCGCACAGTGCCGAGCGGTCGGGCGCCCGGGCCCAGGGTGGTGCCGCCGCGATGGTTCTCGAACCCGGACAACGGCTGGGTCAACCCGTCGATGCCCGGTGCGGTGATCAGCTCGCCGATGCTGCGCGCGGTTTGCGGGGACGTGGTCAGGTCGAGCATGGAGATGCCCTCGACGCGCTCGCCCGAACTCGTCTCATACCAGTGCCCGAGGACCTGGATCGCCGCACAGATGGCCAGCACCGGCCGCCCCGCCGCTGCGGCGCGCTGCAGCCCCGGGTACCGGGTCAGGTGGCGCGTGGCCAGCCGCTGGGCGTAGTCCTCGGCACCCCCGAGCACATAGACGTCCAACGACTCGGGCACCGGGTCGTCGAGGGTGATCTCGGTGATCGCCGCGTCGATCCCGCGCATCCGGGCCCGCTGGCGCAGGATCAACGCGTTGCCGCCGTCGCCGTAGGTGCCCATCACGTCGGGCAGGACGAGCCCGATGCGCAGGGTTGACTCGTTCGAACGGGCGCGGGGGGTGGGCTGACTCATCGTGCCTCCCGCTCCAGTGCCGTCCCCAAGTCGCGGAACGCGGTGTAGTTCGCCAGCACCTCGACACGGCCGGGCGGGCAGGCGGCGATCGCGGCCAACGGGTCGGGAATCGTGGTGTGCTCCACCCCGGCGTACAGCAGGCGCACCCCGAGGTCGGCGCTGCGCTCACCGGCGGCGATGACCTGCATGGACTCGAAGGCCTCGAACCGCACATCCCACAACCAGGACAGGTCCTCGCCGTCGGGGACCTGGCCGTTGACGGCGATGACGAGGCCCGGGGCGTCCTGGTCGATCATCGACAGCGCCTCCTGCCAGCCGGCCGGGTTCTTCGCCAGGAGCATGCGCACCGTGTGATCGGCGACGGTGGTGACGCCGTAGCGCCCGGCGATCTCCCCGACGGTGCCCACGGCGCGTGCGGCGGCGGCGCGATCGGCACCCATCGCCACCGCTGCGGCGATCGCCTGGGTGGCATTGCCGCGGTTGGCGCGCCCGGGCACGGCGGGCTTCAGCGGAGCGGTGAAACCATCCGGGCCGTAGACGTTCTCGTCGTCGAACCACCACTGCGGCGCCGGCCGCCGGAAGGCGTCGTCGCCGGTGGAGCGCCAGTCGCCGTCGGCGGAGCGGATGATCGGTTCACCGGTGCGCGGGCAGCTCACCGAGTCGCCGACCCAGCTCGCCCCGGCCGCGACCCACACGACGTTCGGGGCGTCGAAGGCCGCGGAGGTGACCAGGACGTCGTCGCAGTTGGCGATGACGGTCACCTGCGGGTGTCGCTCGATGCCCTCGCGCAGGCGGCGCTCGATGATGTTGATCTCGCCGACGCGGTCGAGTTGATCGCGCGAAAGGTTCAGCAGGACGAGGACTTCGGGGGCCAAGGCGTCCGCGACGTGCGGGACGTGCAACTCGTCGACCTCCAGCGCGGCCAGCGGCCGACCGCGGGTCAACGACAAGGTCGCGATGATGCCGGCATCCATGTTCGCCCCGTCGGCCTGCGTGGCGACCGGGCCGACGTCGGCGAGCGCCGCGGCCAGCATGCGGGTCGTCGTCGACTTGCCGTTGGTCCCGGTCACCAGCGCGGTGCGGCGCCCGGCCCCGAGTCGACCCATGATGGACGGATCCACCTTGGCGGCGACCAGGCCGCCGATCATCGACCCCTTGCCGCGACCGGCGGCGCGCGACGCCCAGCGCGCGGTCGCGGCAGCGGCGAGTGCCAGGCGGGTGCGGGCGGGCAGGCCCGGGTCGTGCGACATGGGATCGAGTTTCGCACATCCGGTCAACCCGGCCGCGGGCCGTCCTGGGAGCGGGCGTACTGGGTAAGGTCTGAAGACTGTGAGCGAATCCACGAAGGTGTCCTTGCCGGCCGCGGTCCGGGTGCAGCGGCTGCTCTTGCAGGGGGTGGGCGCGGTGGCCGCGCCGATGTCGGGGCTGTTGCGCCGCGTGGGGCCGACGAACTCCGCCGGGGAGCGGCTCGACCCGTTGCTCGCCGTTGCCGGGCTGGCGGCGCAGCGGGTGCCCGCACTGGACATGTACCACCCGGACCCGGCGGTGGCGCGCCGCAAACTGGACCTGGCGTCGGCGATGATGGCGGCATCCCACCCGAGGTTCGAGGTGGACGAGGACGTCGTCATCGACGGGGCCGGTGGGCGGCTTCACGCGACGCGCTACCGCGCCGGTGCGCACTCGCGGGGCCTGGTCGTCTACTTCCACGGCGGTGGTTGGACGCTGGGCAGCCGCGCCAGCCACGACGCGACTGCCCGCACGCTGGCCGCCGACGCCGGGGTCGACGTGTTGAACGTCGAGTACCGGTTGGCGCCGGAGAACCCGTTCCCGGCGGCGTTCGACGATGCGATGGCCGCGTGGCGCTTCGCCGTAGATCAAGCGCCGCGGTGGGGCTTGGACCCGCGCAAGATCGGGGTCGCGGGGGACAGTGCCGGCGGCAACCTGGCCGCGGTCGTCGCCCAGCAGACCCGCGGCGACGACGTGGTGCCGGCCCATCAGCTGCTCATCTACCCGGCGGTGGATCTCGCCGGGGATACGCACTCCAAACGCGAGTTCGCGACCGGGCGGTTCCTCACGGCCGAGCACATGGACTGGTTCGTCGGCAACTACGTGCCCGACCCGGTCGATCGGGCCGATCCGCGCGTGTCCCCGTTGCGGGCCGCGGATCTGTCGGGCCTGCCGCCCGCCCACGTCGTCGTGGCCGGGTTCGACCCGCTGCGCGACGAGGGGGTGGCCTACGCGGATGCGCTGCGCGCCGCGGGCGGCTCGGTCACGCTGGACCGCGTCGGACCGATGATCCACGGCTTCTTCAACATGACGATGCTCTCGCCGGTCGCCCGGGCCTCGACGGAACGGGCCGCGGCCGCTGTCGTCGACGCACTGGGGTGATCGGCGGTTTCGCGCCGGTGGTCCGCCTCGTCTCTTAGGGTTGGCTGCAGCACAGCGCTGCGACGAGAGGTGTGGGGATGAGCGAGGCCGGCCCGACCCCGGAGGTTGAATCCATCTACGGCGACGACGAGGGCGGCTCGGCCCGCGGGGTGATCCGGATCGCGTCGGTCGCGGCGCTGGGCGGCTTGCTGTTCGGGTATGAGACGGCGGTCATCAACGGCGCGACGAAGGCGATCGAGCAGGACTTCGCCGTCAACTCCGGGGTACTCGGGTTCGCCGTGGCCTCGGCGCTGCTGGGTGCCGCGATCGGTGCGCTGAGCGCCGGGCGCATCGCCGACCGGATCGGGCGCCTGAAGGTCATGAAGATCGCTGCGCTGTTGTTCCTCATCAGCGCACTGGGGTGCGCGCTGGTCCCCGAATCCTGGGGCAACCTGGGCTTGGCACTGTTTGTGGCCTTCCGTATCGTCGGCGGCCTCGCCGTCGGGATCGCATCGGTCATCGCGCCGGCCTACATCGCCGAGACGTCGCCGGCCCGGTTGCGCGGCCGACTCGGCTCGTTGCAGCAACTGGCCATCGTCATCGGCATCTTCCTGTCGTTCCTGGTGAACCTGGCGTTGCGCAACCTCGCCGAGGACGGGGCGAACAGCCCGCTGTGGCTCGGGTTGGACGCGTGGCGGTGGATGTTCCTGATGATGGCGGTGCCCGCCATCGTCTACGGCACGTTGGCCAACACCATCCCCGAGTCGCCGCGCTATCTCATCAGCCAGCAGCGCCTGCCCGAGGCGCGCGTGGTGCTCGAGCGACTACTCGGCGAGCGCGACCTGGAGATCACCATCAACCGGATCCGCTCGAGTATGGACGCCGAGCACAGGTCGTCGTGGCGGGACCTCGCACGCCCGTCCGGGGGGCTCTATCCCGTCGTGTGGATCGGCCTGCTGCTGTCGGTCTTCCAACAGCTGGTTGGAATCAACGTCGTCTTCTACTACTCGAACGTGCTCTGGGAGGCGGCCGGATTCGGCGAGGGCCAGGCGTTCCTGACTTCCACGCTGACCTCGGTGATCAATATTGCGACGACACTGGTGGCGATCGCTCTCATCGACCGGGTCGGGCGAAAGCCACTGCTGTTGGTCGGCTCGATCGGCATGACGATCACGCTCGCCACGGTCGCGGTCTGCTTCAGCCGGCTCACCGACAAGCTCGACGCACTGGGCAACCCGGTGATGAAGGATGGCGCGGTCTCCCAGACGCTGCCCGGGGCCTGGGGCATCATCGCGCTCATCGCGGCCAACGGTTTCGTCGTCTTCTTCGGCATGAGCTGGGGGCCGGTGGTCTGGGTGCTGCTGGGCGAGATGTTCCCCAACCGCTTCCGTGCGGCGGCGCTGTCGCTCGCCGCGGCCGGCCAGTGGGCGGCCAACTGGACGATCACCATGAGCTTCCCGGTGATCAAGGACTTCAGCCTCGTCTTCGGCTACTTCATGTACGCGGCCTTCGCGTTCCTGTCCTTCCTGTTCGTCGCCAAGTTCGTCCCGGAGACGAAGGGCAAGACGCTTGAGGAGATGGATGCCCTGGCCGGGATCACCGACGAGCCGGTGCAGCAGTTCGCCCAAGATCGTCCGTAATAGCGCAGGTCAAGGCCGAGACCGGCCGGACCCGCACAGCCCAACGCCACACCACCGCGGCATGACCGCAGCAGTGTCAGGAGAGCGCCGTCATTTCGGCGCTAGTACTTCGAGCAGGTGGCCTTAACCCGGGCCTTGACCGCCGCGCGCTGCGCGGGACTCTCGGAATCGCCGCCGATCAAGTCGATCGGCCGCAGGAGGCCGTGGCTCATCAGGAACTCCACGGCGCTGGCCTCGTTCGGATGCATACGCTTCCACTTCGCGAGCCGGGCCTGCCGTTGCTCAGGGGTCAGTACAACGTTCTGTTCGAAATAGGCACGCCGCTGCGGGCTTGACTGCAGCGAGTTCCACGTCGCCGGATCCTCTTTGGCCAACGCCTTCTCCACTTGGCCGAGGGTGCAATTCGTGTTCGGAACCCGCGTCGACTTCGGCACCGGAGCACCAGCGGGGGGCGCTGCATCGGCCACTCCTCCGGTCATCAATGCCGTGGCGGCCACACCAAGGAAGACAGCCGCAATCCTGCGCTGCCGGGATGTGCGAAAAGCGCTGAGATGATTCATCGGACCGAGTAATCCTTTCGACCGTGGCGGTGCGACACGATTTGCTGCACGCCTGCGTCGATCCTAGTCACTCGCGCCCGAATTTCTGCGGGTTCACTCATCCAGACCGCAATATCTCACGTCACGACGCCCGAGAAACGTGACCCGAACCCCCAGGGCCTCGAAACGTCACGGCTTCCCGGGCGCTTGCGCGCGGAGGGGCCTTGCGCGGAAAGAGGTTACGGGGCCCAGGTGCCCTCGGCCTGTTCGCCGTCATCGGGGACGGCGGCGCGGTGGGCGCGGTTGACCGCGGAGACCACCGCGCGCAGGCTGGCCGTCGTGATCGACGGGGCGACGCCCACGCCCCACACGGCCTCCCCACCGATCTCGGCCTCCACATACGCCGCGGCGCTGGCGTCGTCACCGGCGGTCAGTGCGTGCTCGGAATAGTCGAGGATCCGCACGTCGAAGCCGACGGTCGACAGGGCGTCGACGAAGGCGGCCACCGGACCGTTGCCGCTGCCGTCGATCTCGCGCTCGGCGCCGTCGACCTTGACGACCGCGGTGATCATGTCCTCGCCGCCGTCGGTCTCCGCGGCGTCCACACGCTGGCGGATCCGCTCCAGCGGCCGGATCGGGTGGAGGTACTGCTCGGCGAAGACGTCCCACATCTCCTTGGGCGACACCTCGCCGCCTTCGCCATCGGTCAGCTTCTGAATCTCGCGGCTGAACTCGATCTGCAGCCGGCGCGGCAGGCTCATCCCGTGGTCGGCCTTCATGATGTAGGCCACGCCGCCCTTGCCGGACTGGCTGTTGACGCGGATGACAGCCTCGTAGTTGCGCCCGACGTCCTTCGGGTCGATCGGCAGGTAGGGGACCTGCCACACGATGTCCTCGACATCGGAATCGGCCGCGTCGGCATCGATCTTCATCTGGTCCAAGCCCTTGTTGATCGCATCCTGGTGGCTGCCGGAGAACGCGGTGTAGACCAGGTCGCCGCCGTAGGGGTGGCGCTCGGGGACGTTGAGCTGGTTGCAGTACTCCACCGTGCGCCGGATCTCGTCGATGTCGGAGAACGAGATCTGCGGGTCGATGCCTCGGGAGAACAGGTTCATGCCCAGGGTCACCAGGCACACGTTGCCGGTGCGCTCCCCGTTGCCGAACAGGCAGCCCTCGATCCGGTCGGCGCCGGCCAGGTAGCCCAACTCGGCTGCCGCCACGGCCTCACCGCGGTCGTTGTGCGGGTGCAGGCTCAGCAGGATGGAGTCGCGGCGGGCCAGGTTGCGGCTCATCCACTCGATGGAATCGGCGTAGACGTTCGGGGTCGCCATCTCGACGGTGGCGGGCAGGTTGATGATCAGGGGTTTGTCCGGGGTCGGCGCGATGATCTCGCTGACCGCGTCGCACACGTGCTTGGCATAGGTCAGCTCGGTCCCGGTGTAGGACTCCGGAGAGTATTCGTAGCGCCACTCGGTGTCGGGGTACTTCTTCTCCTCCTCGAGTGCCTTGTGCGCGGCGTGGGTGGCGATCGCGGTGATCTCGTCGCGATCGGCGCGGAACACCACGCGGCGCTGCAGGACCGACGTCGAGTTGTAGAAGTGCACGATGACCCGCGGCGCGCCGTGGCAGGCCTCGAACGTCCGCTCGATCAGCTCGTCGCGGCACTGGGTCAGCACCTGGATGGTGACGTCGTCGGGGATGACGTCGTCCTCGATGATCTCGCGGACGAAGTCGAAGTCGGTCTGGCTGGCCGACGGGAAGCCGACCTCGATCTCCTTGTAGCCCATCCGGACCAGCAGGTCGAACATTCGGCGCTTGCGTGCCGGGCTCATCGGATCGATCAGGGCCTGGTTGCCGTCGCGCAGATCCACCGCGCACCACAGCGGGGCCCGGGTGGCCACCGCGTCGGGCCAGGTGCGGTCGGGCAGCGAGACTTTCTCGACCTCGTCGGCGAAGGGGCGGTAACGGTGGACCGGCATCGCCGAGCCGCGCTGGGGATTCCAGGGGGGCTGTCCTTCGCCCCTCGGGCCGGTCGGCTCGATGATGCGGCTGCCCTGGCGGGCGACGAAAGAATCTGAAGTGGTCATAGTGGTCAATCTCCGTGAAGTTTGAGGAAAGTTGACCGGCGCGCGAAATGGCCCGCGGCGGAGGGCCGGTCGATTCAGACCCCGCCGCGGCAACCGAGAAGGAGTGCGCGCTGCATGCAGCACAGCGTACCTGCTGGGTGTGGTTCGACACAAAGTTCAATCGTGCGGGGGGGGTTCAATCGTGCGGGGTCAATCGTGCGGGTGGGCATCTCGGAGGATTTGCCCGCAGGCTAGCCTTGCCTCTCGCAGGTGTTGGTCAGTCCGACGCAGCGCCGCTGACGAAAGGATCATCGCCACAATGAGTACCTCGTTGCGTCGCACGCTGGCAGCGGCCGCCCTGGGAATCGCCACCGCTGCGACAGTGTCGGTCGGGATGGGCGCGGCCCAGGCCGCCCCGACCCCGGTGCACGGCCCGGCCGCCAAGAAGATTCCCGACGCGACGCCGGTCCCCGGGGCGAACTGCAACTATGGCCAGGCCAAGGCCGCAATCGCCGCGCAGGATCCGAAGGTGTGGGCGAAGATCACCACCGATGGGCACTACCGCGCGCACTTCCAGCAGGACATCATGCTCACCGCACAGCAGCGTGAAGCGCGCGACGCCAAATGGCGCGCGGATCACCCGGTCGAAACGGTGGCACTCCAGACTGCGGAGAAGGCCGGCGCGTTCGGCGATCCGGTGAAGTCGGCAGCCGAGCGCAAGCAGTTCGGTGCCGCGGTGGACCGGGCGCGGGCCAACTGCTCCCGCTTCTGAGTGCTGGTGCGGTGTCGGCGGCCAGCAGTGGGCAGATCACTCCTCACCGTCATCTGGCTTTCTCCTCAGCGAAATGTCAGGTTCGGTGACCAGAGTTGATGGGGTCCGTCCAGCTTGCCGGCGAAATTTGCGGCGAGCATCCCCGAAAGGAAAGACACCAATTATGAGCACTCTGCGTCAAAAGGTCGCCGCGGTCATCGTCGGCGTTGGTGCGGCTTCGCTGCTTGCCACCGGTGTGGCCAATGCGGCCCCGACCCACGGCCCCGCGCCCAAGCCGGTTCCCAAATCGACGATGGTCCCGGAAACCAACTGCACCCTCGGCCAGGTCGAGGGCGCGTTGGCCAAGGAGGATCCGGCCACGTGGCGCAAGATCAACGCGTCGCCGCAGCGCCGTGCACACTTCGAATCGATGGTGGTGCTCACCAAGGAGCAGCGCCAGGCCAAGATGAAGCAGTGGAAGCAGAATCACCCGGCTGAGGCCGGCGTGGTGCAGTTCTTCAAGGACAACAACATCTCGATGCTCTCCCCCCAACAGAAGGCGAAGCGCAAGGCCACTGTTGAACGGGTGAAGGCCACCTGCTCGCAGTTCTGATCAACTGACGATCACAGGTCCGCCAATGGTGCTGTCCCGGGTTTCCGGGGCAGCACCATTGCTGTTGCGGCGGCCATGACGACCAGCACGATCGCGGCGACGCCCAGGGCGGTGTGCATCCCGGTCAGGTAGGCGGACTTGGCGGCCTCGATGCGCGCCGGATCGCTGCCGGCGGCCGCGATCGCCTCGGTGAGGGTGCCGCGGAACCTTCCGTCGGAATCGAGTGTGCGGGCGAACACGACGGCGGCCAGAGAGCCCAGGAGCGCCAGACCGAGGGCCTGCCCCAATTCGAAGCTCGTCTCGGAGATGCCGGTCGCCTCGCCGGCCCGCTCGGGCGGCACCGAGCCGACCGCGACGTCGGAGACCAGGCTGAACGCGGTGCCGTAACCGATGCCGGCCACCGCGGAGCCGAGTAGGAATGCCCACAGGCCGTCGTGGACACCGGTCCATTGCAGCGTCACCATGCCTGCGGCGCACACTGTCAGGGCGGTGACGAACGCGCGGCGCACCCCGATGCGCGACACGATGGTCGCCGACCCCAGGGAGAACGCGCACACCGTCGCCGCCATCGGAATGCCGAGCACCGCGGCGCCCAGCGGGTCGCGGTCGGTCACCGACTGCAGGTACTCGTTGACCAGATAGGTCGTCGCCGAGAGGGACATCATCGCGGCCACCGTCGTGCAGATGGCGATGGCGAAACCCGGATCGCGCAGCAACCCGAGATCCACGAGCGGGTGCGCGGATCGCGCGCAGTGCACGACGAAGCCGGCGAGCAATCCGATGCCCAGGACCCCGACTGCCACCGTCGGGCCGTCGAGCCCGGCCAATGCGACGTGTTTGATCGTGTACACGACGCCGAAGATTCCGCCTACCGACAGCACCACCCCAACCAGGTCGAATGGTGCGGACGAGTCGGAGGTGCGCGCGTCCGCGGGCAGCAGCGAGGAGGCGGCCCATAGGGCGAGGACGACGGGCGCGTTGATCAGGAAGACCGAGCCCCACCAAAAGTGGTGCAGGAGCAGGCCGCCGACGATGGGACCGACGGCGGCACCGCCGGCGAACGCCGCGGTCCACACGCCGATCGCGCGCGACCGTTCGCCGTCGTCGGGGAACATCGTCGAGATGATGGCCAGGCTCGACGGGAGCAGCGTCGCCCCGCCGAAACCCATCAGCGCGCGAGCGGCGATCAGCATGCCCGGTGTCGCGGCGAACGCGGCGAACACCGATCCCGCGCCGAAGATCGTGGCCCCCGCGACCAGGAGCCGGCGGCGCCCGAGGCGGTCGCCGAGGCTGCCCATGGTGATCAACAGGCCGGCGATCACGAAGCTGTAGGAGTCGAGGATCCACAGGGCCTGAGTCGGCGACGGGGAAAGGTGTCGGGACAGCTGCGGCATGGCCAGGAACAGCACCGACACGTCCATCGACACCAACAGGACGGGGAGTAGGAGGGCGCCCAGGCCCCACCAGCGTCGGTTGGTGCTCACAAGCGGTGAGGGTAGAGGATCGCGGCGATCGACGGCTCGTGAGGACGTTTGACGCGTTCTCGGGCGCGCTCGGCGGGATTCCGGGCGCGCTCGGCGCGAGGGTGGGCTCGCTCGGCGCGAGGGTGGGCTCCCTCGGCGGGAGTCTGGGCGCGCTCGGCGCGGCGGTGGGGGCTACATGGCGTGCGGGAAGACCGTCAGCATGTGCGCGCCGAACCACGAACTGAGCGCGACGGCGCAGACGAGAGCGGTGTTGCGCACCGCCGGGGTCTGACGGGCGAGCAGGGTGGCCACGGGGACCAGCAGGACGAAGGCCGGCAACAACAGTCGGGCGCGGCTCATCATCAGCCCGCTCGACAGCACGATCGTGGCGGTGACCAGGGTCCCGTACAGCAGCAGCGGCCACGGCGTGCGGGCCGCGATATTGACGCCGATCAACCCGACGGTGGCGAGCAGGACCAGGGCGGTGGCGACCGGTGCGATCTGGTCCGACGTCAGCAGCGCGTTGTTGATGAATCCGAGCGTTGCCCGACCCCAATCGAATTCGGTGCCCCAACCGGAGGTTTGGATGTCGAACCAACCCAGCGGGGATCCGGTGTGGCCCCACACGACGCCCAGGTACCCGAGCCAGCCGAGTGGTGCGAGCAGGACGGCGGCCCACGCCCGCCAACCGCCGTGGTCGACCCCGACCGCACCGGTCTTGCCCCGCGGCAGTCCGGTGGCCGCCAGGAACGCGGCCGCCATCACCACCGCGATGAGGACGATGCCGGTGGGCCGGATCGTGCCCGCGGCGAGTGCGGTGAGCCCGGCGAGCAGCCAGCGCCGTTCGAGGACGCCCACCAGCGACCAGGCGACGATGGCGCAGAACAGCGCCTCGGTGTAGGCCATCGACAGCACCACGCCCATCGGGGCTGCCGCGAACAGCACCACCAGGGTCAAGCCCGTCGTGTGCGCCGGGGCTTCGCGACCCCCCGCCTCCCGCGCACACCACCGCCCGATCCGGGCGACCGCGACGGCGGCCAGCGCGCCGGCGACCAGTGTCACGAGGATGGCGGCCCCGTACACGTTCACGCCAGGCAGCTTGGCGACCGCGCCGACCAGGTAGGGGTAGCCGGGGAAGAACGCGAACGCGGTGTCCGGGGTGTGGATGCCGCGGGCGTCGGTGTTCGACGCCGGCACGGCGCCGTAGCCGTACTGGGCGATCGCCAGCATCCACCGGCCGTCCCACAATTGCAGGACGGCGGCCAGGGACGTGCCCCGCACATCGGCGAACCGGGCCAGCACGGCGACCCCGACCAGGCGGACCGCGGCGAAGACGAGGATCGGCAACACCCAGTCGTCGACGACCCGGGGCGGTGCGGGCCGGGGCGGTGCGGGCCGCGACGGCGACGCCACGGCCCGGTCGTCGGCGCTGTCGGCGTCTCGGGAGGTGGCCACGACGGCGATCGTAGTGGGCGTGATGGGCGTGCGGAGCGGCAACGACCCCCCGGTAGACTGGGGCGTCGGCAACTCCCCAGGTGAAGAGAGGCGAACTCCGGTGGCGCTCGTAGTGCAGAAGTATGGCGGCTCGTCGGTCGCCACGGCCGAACGGATCCGCCGCGTCGCCGAGCGCATCGTGGACACGCGCCGGCGCGGCGACGACGTCGTCGTGGTCGTCTCGGCGATGGGGGACACCACCGACGAACTGCTGGACCTGGCCGAGCAGGTGAACCCGGCGCCCCCGCCGCGGGAGATGGACATGCTCCTCACCTCGGGCGAGCGGATTTCCAACGCCCTGGTGGCCATGGCGATCGCATCGCTGGGGGCCGAGGCCCAGTCGTTCACCGGCTCGCAGGCCGGCGTCATCACGACCAGCAGCCACGGCAAGGCCAAGATCATCGACGTCACCCCCGGCCGCGTCCGCGACGCGCTCGACGAGGGGAAGGTCGTGCTGGTCGCCGGGTTCCAGGGCGTCGCACAGGACACCAAGGACGTGACGACGCTGGGCCGCGGCGGGTCGGATACGACCGCCGTCGCGCTGGCCGCCGCGTTGAACGCGGACGTCTGCGAGATCTACACCGATGTCGACGGCGTCTACACCGCCGACCCGCGCATCGTGCCCAATGCCCGCCAGCTGGCAACCGTCTCGTTCGAGGAGATGCTGGAGATGGCGGCGGCCGGGGCGAAGGTGCTCATGCTGCGCTGCGTGGAATACGCGCGGCGCTACAACGTTCCCGTTCATGTGCGCTCGTCGTACTCGAACAAGCCCGGCACCATGGTGACCGGATCGATGGAGGACATTCCCGTGGAAGAAGCGATTCTCACCGGTGTCGCGCACGACCGCAGCGAGGCCAAAGTCACCGTCGTCGGCCTCGACGACACCCCCGGCTCGGCGGCCAAGGTGTTCCGGGCGGTCGCCGACGCCGAGATCAACATCGACATGGTGTTGCAGAACATCTCGAAGGTGGAGACCGGCAAGACCGACATCACCTTCACGCTGCCGCGCGAACTCGGGCCGGTCGCGGTGGAGAAGCTCGACCGGCTCCGTTCGGAGATCGGCTTCTCCGAGGTCCTCTACGACGACCACATCGGCAAGGTGTCGCTCGTCGGGGCCGGCATGCGGTCGCACCCGGGGGTCACCGCGCGGTTCTGTGAGGCGCTCGCCGAGGCCGACATCAACATCGAGTTGATCTCCACCTCCGAGATCCGCATCTCGGTGCTGTGCCGCGATACCGACCTCGACGAGGCGGTGCGCGTGATCCACGAGGCCTTCGACTTGGGCACCGACGAAGAGGCCGTCGTCTACGCGGGAACGGGGCGATAGCGATGGGCGCGAAGATCGGTGTCGTCGGCGCGACCGGACAGGTCGGCGCCGTCATGCGGGCACTGCTCGCGCAACGGGGCTTTCCCGCCGATCAGGTGCGTTTCTTCGCGTCGTCGCGGTCGGCGGGCAAGACGCTGCCGTGGCGTGACGGCGAGGTCGTCGTCGAAGATGCCGCTACCGCCGACCCGAGCGGACTCGACATCGCGCTCTTCTCCGCCGGGGCGACGATGTCGCGCGAGCAGGCACCGCGGTTCGCCGCGGCCGGGGTCACCGTCATCGACAACTCCTCGGCGTGGCGCAAGGACCCCGACGTCCCGTTGATCGTCGCCGAGGTGAACGGCGAGCTTGCCGAGAATCCGCCCAAGGGCATCATCGCCAACCCGAACTGCACCACGATGGCGGCCATGCCGGTGCTCAAGCCGCTGCATGACGCGGCCGGCCTGCGCCGGTTGATCATCTCCTCCTACCAGGCGGTGTCGGGCAGCGGCCTGGCCGGAGTCGAGGAACTCGCGACGCAGGTCCGGGCGACCGTGGGCGAGGCGGAGAAGCTCGTCCATGACGGTTCGGCGGTCGATTTCCCGGCACCGGTCAACTATGTCGCGCCGATCGCGTTCAACGTCGTCCCGCTGGCCGGGGCGATCGTCGACGACGGCTCGGACGAGACCGACGAGGACCAGAAGCTGCGCAACGAGTCGCGCAAGATCCTGCGCCTGCCCGAGCTGCTGGTCAGCGGGACCTGTGTGCGGGTACCGGTGTTCACCGGGCACTCGTTGTCGATCAACGCGGAGTTCGACCGGGCGTTGAGCCCGCAGCAGGCGCGCGCCATCCTCGCCGGTGCGCCAGGTGTCGAAGTGGTCGACGTGCCGACCCCGCTGGCCGCGGCTGGCCGGGACGTGTCGCTGGTCGGTCGTATCCGGGTCGATCCGGGTGTGCCCGACGGCAAGGGTCTGGCTCTGTTCGTGTCCGGGGACAACCTGCGCAAGGGTGCCGCCCTCAACACGATCCAAATCGCCGAACTGCTGGTGTAGCTCCGCCTGCTGTCGTGTCGGATCCCGGTACAAACAGCAGGCGCCCACCGTCACGACTACTACGCTGGGAACCATGAACGACGACGAGCAGTGGTACTACGAGATCTCCACCGGTGCGGTCACCCGGGGTAAGCACGGCAGCGTGCTCGACCGGATGGGGCCCTACCCCGACGAGGCCACCGCACGCCGGGCATTGGAGATCGCCAAGGAGCGCAATGCGTCTGCCGACGAGGACGAAGACGACTAGACCCGGCCGATCCTGCACCGCGAATCCGACCCGGGCGAGCTGTTGGAGGCGGGCATGAAGCGTCTGGGTGGCTGGCGGATCCTGATCGGCGCGGCTGTCTCGACTGCTGTCGTGATCCTCGGGATCTGGTTGGCCGTCAACGGTTTTCGCCAGGTGATGGGCGTGCAGGACGATGCCGTCCCAGTCGGGGGCGCGGGCAACTCCGTCGCGGTCCACTGGGCGGGCGGGCAGGAGGTCGCGCTCTACACCTATGGCGCGAACGGTGTCTACGTCGGCCCTATTCCCCAGTGTTCGATCACCGGACCGGCCCCGCTGCGCCCGGGTGGCGCGGTGACGAGTTCGGTCACCGTCGGGCCGAACTCCAGGATCTCGTTCGCCTCCTATGTCGTCGTCGTGCCCGGAACCTACCGCGTCACCTGTGACACCCCCGGTGTCACGATCGCGCCGCCGCTGTCGGCGACGGGCATGGTCGGCGGGATCGGCGGCATCTTCCTCGCCATCATCGGCGCCGCGGTGCTCGTTATCGCTCTCGCCCGGTGGGTGTCGGTGCTGTCGAGCCACCGATGATGCTCATCGCGCGGCGGTGATTGCGCATGCGCGGCGGTGATTGGGCATGCGCGACGGTGATCGGGCACGTCAGGCGAACAGGCTCTGACCCAGGTATTGCCCGGGCTTGATCCCCGGCGCGACGGCGAAGACCGCCGACCCGATCGGTGTCGTCCAGGTGTTGAGCGCATCGGCCTGGGCGAGTCGGCGCTGAACCGGGAGGAACTGGGCGTCGATATCGCGCTGATAGGTCACGAATACCAGGCCCGCGTCGGAGGTCGCCCCGGGCGGCGGCGGATCGTCGTAGTTGTAGGCCCGCCGCAGGAAGCGCTCGTCCGGGTTCTGGGCGTGAGCCCGGGCGATGTGCGAGTTGGCGGGGATCACCGGGATGCCGTTGTGGGTGCGGCGGAAGTCTGCCTCGTCGTGCTCGGTGGTCCCGGTCAGGGGGGCGCCGTTGCTCTGCCGACGGCCCATCGTCAGATCCCTTGCGTCGGGGTCGAGTTCGTCCCAAGTGTCGAGGTGCATGCGGATCCGGCGCAGCACCATCGTTGTCCCGCCGGCGAACCAGGGTTGCCGGTGGTCGTCGGCCCACACGACCGAGTCGAGGTCGGCGCCCGGGGCCGGGTTCACCGTCCCGTCGAGGTTGCCCATCAGGTTGCGCATCGTCTGGCCGGCCGGATGGGTGCCGCGGGCATGGCGGAAGCCGGTCTGGACCCAGCGGATCGTCGCGAGTGTGCGCACGTTCTTGAGGAGCACGCGGGCCGCGTGTGCCAGCGCAGTCGGATCGTCAGAGCCGAGATGGAGCAGCAGGTCGCCGCCGTTCCATCGCTCCTCGAGCCGGTCGATTCCGAATGCGGGCAGCGGGCGGACGGACTCTGGGCGCCGTTGGCCCAGCCCCACCCGGTCGAAGAAACTCGGGCCGAATCCGACGGTCATCGTCAGTCGGGCCGGCGACCGGGCGAGTTCGGGCTCGGTGTCGGCCAGCGCGGGGCGACCCGCAGTCAGCCGTTCGCCGTCGGCGGTCCACAGCTTGAGCAGCGAGATCGCCTCCGGCGCCCCGACACCCGGCGCCAGGTCGAGGGCGATGAAGCGGGCATGTGCCTGTGCCGGGGTGGTGACCCCGGCCTGGTGGCGGCCGTGGAAGGCAATGGCGTCGTCGTCGTCGTCGGGCGCGCGGGTTGCGGCGTTCCCCGCGGCGGCGCCCAGGCCCGCCGCGCCGAGCACGGCGGCGCTCCCCGCGAGGAGGCGCCGCCGGCTCAGCGGCCGACGTGGGTCGGCGGTGTCGGCCATCTCAGTGCTGGTACTTCTCGTTGGCCCCCGGGAAGTCACGCGCCTGCGCGGTGAAGTCGATGGTGGACCCGTCCTCCAGCTTGAGGGTGACGGTCACGTCCTGACCTGCCGTGATCGGCTTGGGCAGGTCGAACAGCATGATGTGGTCACCGCCCGGCTTGAGGGTGATCGAGCGGCCGGCCGGGACGACGAGGCCGCCCGGCTTCTGCTGCATCTTCATGGCGCCGTTGACCGGCACGACCTCGTGGATCTCGGTGCGTCCGGCCGCCGGCGACGAGGCGGCGACGATGTGGATCGGCTTGGATCCCTTGTTGGTCAGCACCCCGAAAGCCGCGGTCATGCCGGTCGGGGCCGCCTTGACCCACTGCTCGCTGATGGTCAGTTCGGATGCGGGCTTGGCGTCGTTGGCGCAGCCGGCCAGCAGGCCGGTGAGCGCGGTGGCGGCGATGAGCGCGACGCCGAGTCGGCGACGCAGGGAGGGCAGGGTGTTGGTGAACATGGTGGTACTCGCTTTCGCGGGCAGGGTGCCGCAGAGGGCCGCGCCCGATCGGGCACGGCTGCGACATGGTGAGGGTGAGGGGGGATGGGTGGTGCGCGTCAGTGCGCGGCGGCCACCGGGGGCCCTCTCGTCGGGGCGCCTGCCCCCACCAAGAACTGCCGTACGACCGCGGCATCCTGCGGCGCGGGGAAAGTGCGGTGCCGGTCGTCGGCGGCACATCCCGGCGGGAGCGTCGACCACCGGCGCACCGATGAGGCGACGAACACCACCAGGCGTTCGCCAAAACACAGTGCGGCGCCGACGATCAGCGCGGTCGCGGTGTGCCCGGCGAACATCCCCGGCGACATGCCGACACCGTGCCCGGAACCGACCCCCAGGATGAGGTGACCCAGCAGCTGGCCGAGCCACAGGTGGCCGAACAGGCGGGGCAGTCCCGTCGGGGAGCCTGCCACGACGATCCCCACCGCGGTACCGAAGCACGCCAGCACGACCAGGGGCGCCGTCGAGGGCAGGTCCCCGCCGCCGGCCCAATGGGCGGTGATGGCTGCTCCGGCGCAGACCGATCCGACCACGGCACCGCGGAAGCGGGCGGTCAACGCGGTCGGCACGGACATGAATCAAGGATAGCCCCGGGCTCCCCGGCACCCGGTAGGGGAGTCGGTGGCAGTATCGAAGGATGACCGTCCCCGACGATGACCCCGATCGGATCCCCACCCAGGCCGAACTGGATGCGATGGACCTCGAGGAACTGACGCGCACCTCGGCCGATACCAGCGTCGACTATCCGACCCGGGGGGACGTGTCGGGGCCGGCCCCGGCGGCACTGGTCCGCGATGCCTGGGTGTGCTGGTGGATCGGCGCCGCCGCGGGCCTCGCGGCGGCAGGCTACCTGGTGGCGAACATGGGGCCGATCATCGACTCGTTGCAGCAGCGCCTCGTCGACGACATCGCCCGTGCGGGACCCAACGCCAAGGCGCCCGCCGACCGGTTCTCCGCGATTTCGCATTTCCTTCCCCCATTCATGCTGGTCGTGATCGTGGTGCTCCTCGTGGCACAGTTCGCGCTGCTGCGGGCGACGTCGGTCCACCACAGCCGCAACAGCCGCAACATCTTCCTCGCGATGGTCCTGATCAACCTCGTCTGCATCCCCACCGGGATGGACCTGCTGCGGTTCGCGGACTCCGCGCCGACGATGGTGGTGATCGGCTGGATCCAATTCGGGGCCTTGGCGCTGGCCGCGCTGTGCACGCTGCGCCCGGCCGTCGGTCGCTGGTTGCCGTCTGCGCGCGGACCGCGACCCGGCAAACTGTGGCGATCCGACGGCAAGCGGCCGTGATGAACCGGGGAAGTCGACCCTGCTGAAGAAGCCCTACGAAGATGGAGGAAGAAGATGAGTGTTGAGGTTGCCTACCGGGTGTCGTCGACCGCTACCGGCGGAGGCCGAGACGGCCATGTGCGGTCCGAGCCGGGCCGGATCAGTCTCGACCTGCAGCCGCCCGTCGAACTCGGGGGCAGCGGGGCCGGTGCCAACCCGGAGGAATTGTTCTCCGCCGGCTATGCCGCCTGCTTCCTCGGTGCGTTGCGCCTCGTCGCGAAAGAGGCCGGGGTCGTCGTCCCCGACGACGCGACGGTCACCGTGACGGTCGGCATCGGCAAGGACCAGACCGACAACGGGTTCGGCTTGGTGGCCGATATCGCCGTCGGGCTGCCGGGACTCGATCAGGCCGCGGCCGACAAGGTCGCACTGGCGGCACACGGTTTCTGCCCGTATTCGAAGGCGACGAAGGGAAACATCGCGCACACGGTGACCGCCACTGTGTGAGGCGCATCTCGATCGGCCGTCGGTGCGGTTGCGGGCCTGCGGTAGCGTGATCTCTCGTGAAGCAAGCGAATTTGATCCCGGGTGGACTGCCGTTGGTGCTGGTGGCGGTGACGATCGCCGTGCTGGCGTTCGTCGCCTACCGGCGTCGTGAGTCGAAGGCGCTGGCCTGCGACGCGGCGCTGGCGCGGGACCTGCGGGCCGCCGTCGACGGCGACGCCGTGCGGTTGGCCGCGGTCGAGGAGTTCGAGACCGCGATCTACCAGCGGCTGTTCTACGCCTCGGTGGTCGGTCCGAAAGTCCGCAGCGCGGCATTCGCACTCCTCGGGCTGGCGTTGTCCCTGGGGCTGGCGGTGACCCTCGCACCACTGGACGGGTTCACCGCGGCCACTGCCAAGGCCGTGGCCGCGGTTCTCGCCGTGGTGTTCGGCCTGGCCGCCCTCGGTTTCACCGGTTGGGCGGTCTACCACCTCGTCAGCACCCCGCGCGTCTCGTTCGCCGAGTCCTACGCCGACGAAGAAGACGACGACTAGCTGACGGCGTCCGAGTCCCTCGCGCGGTGTCTTCCGTGTTGCCCCAGGTGATGATGCAGCGTTCGCGGCTGCTGCTCGTCGGCGGCGCCCTCCTCGTGGCGGTGCTGCTGGTGGTGGCCTGGTCGCTCGTCGGCGATGCCCCGGCGTCCGGCTCCGATCGTGCGGCCGACCCGGTCGTGGTGGCCCTGGGCAACCCGAACGAGCCCGCCGCGGTGGTCGTCAGCCGGGGGCTCGTCGCTTCGTCGCCCTCGGCGGTGGTCGTCCGCGATAGCGCCGAGCCCGCAGTCCGCGCGCGCAGTGCCGCGGCAGCGCTGCGGGAGCGGATCCCGCTCTTCGACGTCGGCGCGACCTCGGCGGAGCCGGTCCGTCGTGAGCTGGCGCGGCTCGGTGTCCGCAGCGTCGGCGCGGTCGATCCGGCCGGGTTCGGGGACCTGGGGGTCGCCGTGGTCGCCGTGGACCGGGTCACCGGACCCGCCACGGTCCGCGTCACCGACCCGACCCTGGTGCTGATCCCGACCGGGCCCGGCAGCGACACCGCACGGGCGACGGCATCGGCGGTGGGCGCGACCGCGGTGGTCGGTGCGGCTGATCCGCGCGCCAACGGCGACGCCATCGACTTCGTCAAACGTCACCCGGGTGCCCGCGTCATCGGCGTGGGGGGCGAGTACGGCACGCCCGCGCTGCTCGGGGCGCGGATCTCCGCGGCCAGGCAACTGCCGGAGTTGCCCGGCGGTGGCTACACCCTGTTCCCCGGGCGCCGGATGGTCGCGCTCTACGGATCCCCGGGGGCGCCGGCCCTCGGCCCGCTCGGGCGGCAGAACCTTGCGCAGAGCATCACCCGCGCGCAGCAGCTGGCGGCGAGCTATCAGCCGTTCAGCCGGGAGAAGGTGATCCCGGCCTTCGAGATCATCGTCACGGTTGCGTCGGCGGCGCCCGGGCCGGGCAACCAATACACGAACGTGATCGACCCCAAGGCGATCCTCCCGTGGGTGGTCGAGGCGGGGAAGGCGGGCGTCTACGTCACGCTGGACCTGCAGCCGGGCCGAGTGGACTTCCTGACCCAGGCGAAGATCTACGCCGAACTCCTCAAGTACCCCCATGTCGGGTTGGCGCTGGATCCGGAGTGGCGGCTCAAGCCGGACCAGGTGCACCTGACCCAGATCGGGTCGGTGGCCGCCGACGAAGTCAACCGCGTCTCGGCCTGGTTGGCGGCGCTGGTCCGCGACAACCACCTCCCGCAGAAGTTGTTCGTGCTGCACCAGTTCGACTCGGACATGCTCGCCAACCGGGACCGGATCGTCTCCGACCGCCCGGAGCTGGCGGTCATGATCCACGCCGACGGCCACGGCACGCCGCCGGTGAAGATGGCGACGTGGAACCGCCTTGTGCAGGGCTTGTCGTCGAATATCGTGATGGGCTGGAAGAACTTCTACACCGAGGATCACCCGACTTTCTCGCCGCAGCGGACGATGGCGGTGCGGCCGGCGCCGTGGTTCGTCTCCTACCAGTGACCGCGTCACGCGACTCGATTTCACCGCGGCGATCCGACGGGGTAAGCTGATCCAGGTTTGACACGGGGTATGGCGCAGCTTGGTAGCGCGCTTCGTTCGGGACGAAGAGGTCGTGGGTTCGAATCCCGCTACCCCGACGCAAGGTTGAGATTGCAGAAGAGGCCCTGACCAGGGATGCCCTGGTCAGGGCCTCCTCGTTTCGGCCGGATCGTTGGCCCGAGCAGTGGGAATAGCCGGGAATGTGGCTCGGGCCGGAGGTACGCTGTCGGCAAACCCGGACGGCAGGAGCGCTCATGGCCACGATGAAGGCAGTGCAGTACCGCGAAATCGGCCGGGGACCGGAGGTCGTGCAGGTCGACATTCCCGAACCCGGCCCCGGTCAAATCCGGTTGAAGGTGACCGCCGCGGGGCTGTGCCATTCGGACTGGTTCATCATGGACCTGCCCGAGGAGGCGTACATCTACGGACTGCCGTTGACGCTGGGACACGAGGGTGCCGGCATCGTCGACAAGCTCGGCGCCGGCGTCGAGGGCATCGAACTCGGAGCGTCGTATGCGGTCTACGGGCCGTGGGGCTGCGGTCGCTGTCACGCCTGTGCCCAGGGGCGGGAGAACTACTGCCCGCACGCCGCGGATCTGGGCATCGCCACGCCCGGACTCGGCGCACCCGGAGCTGTGGCCGAGTACCTGATCGTCGACGATGCACGGCACCTCGTTCCGCTCGGTGACCTCGATCCCGTTGCGGCCGTGTCGCTGACCGACGCCGGGCTCACCCCATACCATGCGATCGTCGCCGCGCGCGAGAAGCTGCGGCCGGGTGCGACGGTCCTGACAATCGGTGTCGGCGGGCTCGGGCACGTCGGTATCCAGATCCTGCGGGCGATCTCGAGCGCCACGATCATCTCGGTCGATATCGACGACGACAAACTCGCGCTCGCCCGAGAGGTCGGCGCGCACCACGTGGTCGCGTCCGGGCCGACGCCGCCGAGACGATCCGATCACTGACCGGTGGGCTCGGCGTCGAAGCCGTCTTCGACTTCGTCGGAGCGCAGCCCACGCTCGACCTGGCGCGAGAGGTGATCGCGGTCGACGGCGACATCCAGATCATCGGCATCGGTGGGGGCCTGATGTCGACGGGATTCTTCTCGACGCCGTTCGGGGCATCGGTCCGGGCACCCTACTGGGGGACGCGCAGTGAGCTGGCCGAGGTGATCGACCTGGCTCATGCGGGGGCGATCGGGGTGCACGTCGAACGGTTCACGATCGACGACGCCGTCGAGGCGTACCGGCGGCTGCACGCCGGTGAACTGCGCGGGCGAGCAGTCGTCGTGCCCTGACCTTCGTCAGGGCCAGATCCCGGGGGTTGATCGGCCCGTCAGGACCTGTCCTCGGCCAATTGTGGGAGTGACTCCATCTGGGCGTCGGCGTCGCCGTGCGAGACCGGAGTCAGGGTCAGCAGCGTCGCCTCGGGGCGGCAGAAGAAGCGTGCGGGTGCATACGGCGAGGTGCCCAGTCCCGCGCTGACGTGCAGGCGCATGTGGTTGCCCCAGCGCGACGGCCCCTTCACCCGGGACCGGTCGAGTCCGCAGTTGGTCACCAGCGCGCCGACGCCGGGCAGGCAGAGTTGACCACCGTGGGTATGCCCGGCCATCACCAGGTCGTAGCCGTCCTCGGCGAACCGGTCGAGGACGCGCGGCTCAGGTGAGTGGGTGAGCCCGAGGCGCAACTGGGCCAACGGGTTGGGGCGTCCGGCGATGGTCTCGTACCGCTCCCGGTCCAGATGCGGGTCGTCGACACCGGCGGCCACGATGCGCGTGCCGGCCACCTCGATCTCATGGGTCCGGTGGGTGGCGTCGAGCCAGCCGCGCTCGATAAACGCGGCGCGCAGGTCGCGCCACGGCAACGGCTCGCCGTGTTGGCGCTCGTGGTCGTCGTCGAAATACTTGAACGGGTTCTTCGGTGTCGGCCCGAAATAGTCGTTGGAGCCGAAGACGAACAGGCCTGGGTGCGTCAGCAGGCCGTCAAGCGCCTGGATCACCGCGGGAACGGCGTTGGGGTGGGCGAGGTTGTCGCCGGTGTTCACCACGAGATCTGGTTCCAGGGCCGCGAGTTCGGAGATCCACGCCTGCTTCAGGTACTGCCGGGGGAGCATGTGCAGGTCGCTGATGTGCAGGACGCGCAGCGGTGTCGAACCGGGCTCGAGCACCGGCATCGTGACGTGCCGCAGGGCGAAGGCATTGCGCTCGATCACCGTCGCGTAGAACAGGCCGGCGGCACCGGCCGCCGCGGACGCCACCAGCGCGCGGCCGACGCGCGAGGAAACCAGATCAGACATGCGGTCCACGATACGCCGCCGGCACACGGCCACGGTGGTCCCGGATCCGACGGGCTCAGCGGTTCAGCCGGGGATCTGGATGACCACCGGTCCCACACCCGGCACCTGGACGGTGGTCTCGGTGGGGCCGGCACTGCCGCTCTTCTTGCCGTCGCTCACGTAGATGGTGACGGTGCTGCCCGGCATCGCCGAGTCCGAGGGGGTGGTGAACAGGACCGAGCCCTGCGGTCGGGAGCTCGACGCCTCGAGCTGGGTCACCTTGAATCCGGCGCGCTGCAGCCGCGCGGTCGCCTCGCTCGCGGGGAGGCCGGTGACACTGGGCACCCGGCCGCGCACACTGCCGGAGACGTACTCCGGCGGGTTCGGCGGCAGGAACGTCGGGCCGAACTTGTCGGCTACCGGTCCCATGGCGGTGAACCAGGTGCGGGCCGGCTCGCTGCCGCCGTACAGGTTGCCGTAGCCGCATTGGCGCAGGGGGCCCGAGCAGAGCTCCGAGGGCTGCGGACCGTCATTGTAGGTGTAGACGGCGGCGGCGAAGTTGTTGGTGAAGCCGAGGAAGGCCGACGAGCGGTGCGCCTCGGTGGTCCCGGTCTTACTCGACAACGGCAGGCTCCATCCCGAGCCGCGTGCCGCGGCGGCGGCCGTCCCGGCCCCGACGTCGTCCTTGCTCATCAGGTGTGCCATAGAACTGGCCAGCCCGCGATCGACGACCTGCTCGCACTTGGGTGTGGCGAACGGCACGACGGACTGCGCAGGCTTGCCGTCCGGGCCGATGATGAGGTTGCCGTAGCGATCGCGCTTGACCTTCGTGATCGACGCGATCGGATTGGGCGGGCACCACACGCCGCCAGACGCCAGCGTGGCGGCCACGTTGGACAGTTCGAGCGCGTTCACGGCGAACGGTCCGAGGGTGAACGATCCGAGGTTGCCCTGCTTCACATAGGTCGCGATCGATTTGTCGCCGAACCCGGAGGAGCCCGGCGTCGTGTAGCTGCGCATGCCCAGGCGCACGGCCATGTCCACGGTCGGTGACACGCCCGTGCGCTGCAGCAGCTTGACGAAGGCGGTGTTCGGCGATTGGGCGAGCGCATTCGTCAGGGACATCTGGGCTGCGTACTTGCCGTCGTTCTTGACGCAGTAGTAGTTGGCCGGGCAGCCGTTCACCCCGCCGCTGTTGCCCATGCCGGTCACCTGCAGGTTCGCCGGCACCGGGATCATCGCATTGGAACTCAGCCCCTTCTCCAAGGCCGTCGCGACGGTGAAGATCTTGAAGATCGAGCCGGCGCCGTCTCCGACGAGGGAGAACGGTTGCGGCTGGACGGTCTCGCCGGCCGTCAACCGCAATCCGTAGTCGCGCGAGGACCCCATCGCCAGGAGGTCGTGGGACTTCTGCCCGGGACGGATCACACTGGAGACCTGGGCGACGCCATCGGCCTGCGGGCTGGCGTAGGTCTGTAGCGCCCGCACCGTCGAGCGCTGCACCTCGGGGTCGAGGGTGGTGCGGATGATGTAGCCGCCGCGCAGCACGGTGTTGCGCGACATACCGTTCTCGGCAAGGAATTTCAGGGCGTAGTCGCACAGGAACCCGTTGTTCTTGGCCGAGATGCATCCCTGCTGCGCCACCCGCGGCTGGGGCAACGTGCCCAGGGGCAGCTTCTTCGCCTTCCCGAGCTCATCGCGGCGGTCCGGGAAGTTGTCCATCATCGTGTCGAGCACGGTGTTGCGCCGTTCCAGCGCGCCCTGCGGGTTGGTGTAGGGGTTGAGCGCGGAACTCGACTGCACCATCCCGGCGAGGAGTGCGGCCTGCTCCACCCGCAGGTCCTTGGCGGGAACACCGAAGTACGTCTGCGCCGCGGCCTCGATACCGAAGGCGTTGTTGCCGAACGGGACGGTGTTGAGGTAGCGCGTGATGATCTGCTTCTTGGCCTCCTGCTTCGCGTCGGCGGGACCCAGACCGTGTTCCCGGCGGGCCTGGTCGGTCAGCGTCTGCTCCAGGGTGAGGGCCATGCGCACCTCGCGCAGCTTGCGCGCCGGGGTGGTCTCGGTGGCCGCCTGCTTCTCCGCCTCGGTGCGGGAGAGGACGAACAGTTGGTAGTTCTTGATGTACTGCTGGTCCAGTGTCGAGGCGCCCTGCTGGACCTCGCCGCTGGACGAGTTCTTCAGCGCCGCCCGGATGGTTCCCTTCCAGTCGACCCCGTCGTGGTCGAAGAACCGCCGATCCTCGATCGAGACGATCGCGCGGACCATATCGGGTGCGATGTCGTTGAAGCCGACCTGGTAGCGGTACTGGTCGTAGAGCAGTGCAATCGGCCGACCGGTGACGTCGGTCATCGTGGTGACCTCGGGGACCGTCCCGTTCAGGAGTTCCGACGAGACGTTCTCCACAGCGGCCGCCGCACGGTTGGAGGCGACGCCCAACCCGCCGGCGATCGGGAAGAGTAGACCGGCCACCAAGATGCCGGAGACGACCATGGCGCCCACGAGCCGCCCGAGCTTTCCCTTGTTCTCCGCAGACAGGAGGGCGGTGGTGTTCAGAGGCACGCGTCACAGGATACGGGGGATTCCTGAGAACCCGGTAGAGCGCTCGCCGTAACCGCTTTGTGACCATGGTTCATCCCGCTTGAGATGGGTCTGAACTGGTCTGCTTGCTGTCAGTTAGCACGAATGTCCCAGTTTTCCCGTTCAGGTCTTGCGTTCTCGGCGGTGGCGTACATAGATTTGACGGCGGGTGTGATCCACACAACACCTCCGAGCGGACAGTGACTTGGGGGACAGTGTGGGGAATTTGGTCTTCACTGCAGACAGGGGCTGGTAATGACACCGACGACACTGACCACAGGGGAATCCGAGGCGCGCCAGGAGTGGGTGTCACAAGCCAAGTGTCGAGGTGAGGATCCGGACCAGCTGTTCGTGCGCGGCGCGGCGCAGCGCAAGGCGGCGACTATCTGTCGGCACTGCCCGGTGCAATTGGAGTGCGGTGCCGATGCGCTCGACAACCGCGTCGAGTTCGGCGTGTGGGGCGGGATGACTGAACGGCAGCGCCGCGCCCTGCTGCGCCAGCACCCCGAGGTGTCATCGTGGGCGGTGTTCTTCGAAGCGCAACGGCGCCGCCAGCGCGCCGACGTCGGCTAGGCGGGTCGACGCGGGCCGAATGCTGAGGCGCTAGCCTCGCGCGGTGATCTGCTCGGCCACCGCGCGCAGCGCCTTCGCATCGGCCACCTCGAACGGCAGCGCGGGGACCCCGACGATCGGGACACGCGGGTGCACCGTGGTGAACCGGCCGAGCAGATCCAACTCCCGGCGCCCGGTCGCCGCACGCAGGGCGTGCATCTCCAGGACACCGCGAGTGAGCTCGTCGTCGACCTTCTCGGCCGTGGAGATCGCCGTGGCCTCCGAGATCGACGTGAGGTTCGGGTGGGTGCGGTTGACGATGAGCCCGGCCAGCGGCATCTGCTCCGTGGAAAGCCGGTCGACGAAGAAGGCGGCCTCGCGCAGCGCGTCGGACTCCGGTGCCGCGACGACGGCGAACTTGGTCCCGGGCTGGTTGAGCAGTGAATAGGTGCGTGCCGCACGCTCCTGGAAGCCCCCGAACATCGAATCCAACGATTGAACGAAGGTGGCCACATCGCGCAGCGTCTCGCCGCCGATAATGGTGGAGACGCCGCGCATCGCCAGGCCCACCGCACCGGTGACGACCCGGCCCACGCCGCGGCCGCCCCCGATCAGCATCTTGCTCAGGCGGCCGGACAGGAAGGAGCCGAGGCGCTGGGGCGCGTCGAGGAAGTCCAATGCGTTCCGCGAGGGCGGCGTGTCCACGATGATCAGGTCCCAACGCTCCTCTTCGAGGAGCTTGCCGAGCTTCTCCATCGCCATGTACTCCTGCGTGCCGGAGAATGAGGACGCCACCGTTTGGTAGAACGCATTGGCCATGATCGCCTCGGCGCGCTCGGGCGTCGAGTGTTCGATCACCATCTCGTCGAAGGTGCGGCGCATGTCGAGCATCATCGCGTCGAGCGTGCCCCCACCGGTGATCGCTTCGCCGTCGGCGCCGGTCAGCGGTACCGGCTGCGGTTCGTTGGTCAGCGAGTCGACGCCGAGCGACTGTGCCAGGCGCTTGGCCGGATCGATCGTGAGCACGGCGACCGCGCGCCCGTGCTCGGCTGCGTAGAGGGCCATCGCGGCCGCGGTGGTCGTCTTGCCGACGCCGCCGGCGCCGCAGCAGATCACGACCTTCGTCTTCGGCGAGCACAGGATCTCGCCCATCTTCAACACCTCGGTCATCAGACCCCCGCCTCTCGCAAGACCTGGGCCAGCTCGTACACCGCGGCGGCGTGGTGTCCGTCGAGATTGGGCAGTTCCACGGTGGCCACCGGCGACCCCTCCTTGTTCTCGACGGTATCGAGTTGGCCCGACGCCACCTGCTGTGCCTGATATCGGATCGCGTGCTCGATCGCCTCGGTCAACAGGCCGGCCAGGTCGGCCTGATCGAGATCGATCCCGGCGGCGGAGAGGGTGGTCGCGATGCGCGTCGCGTCGATGGTGCCCTCGGCGATGTCGTCAATGTCCGCGGCGGGCAGCAGCGCCGGGACGACCCGGTTGACGAAGATCGCCCCCACGCGCAGCCCCTTGGCGAGCAGCTCGTCGACCGCTTCGATCGTTTCCTGGATCGGCATTGCCTCCAGGAGGGTCACCAGGTGCACGGCGGTGTCCACGGAGTGCAGCAGCTTGGTCACCCCGTCGCTCTGGTTGCGAATCGGGCCGGTCTTGGTCAGGTCGGCCATCGCCTGGGTCACGTCGAGGAAGTTGCCGATCCGGCCGGTCGGGGGCGAGTCGACGACGACGGCGTCGTAGATGCGCCGCCCGTCCTTGTCGGTGGCGATGATGCGCTCTTTGATCTTGCCCGTCAGGATGACGTCGCGAAGGCCCGGGGCCACGGTCGTGACGAAGTCGATGGCGCCGATGCGCTTCATCGCACGGCCCGCGAAGCCGAGGTTGTAGAACATGTCGAGGTATTCCAGCAGCGCGAACTCGATGTCGATGGCCAGGCCGTAGACCTCGCCGCCCTCGACCGTGGCGATCAGGTCGTCGGTCGGCGGCAGCGGCGGGCGGTCGAAGAGCTGCGCGATCCCCTGGCGCCCTTCGCACTCGACGAGCAGCACCCGCTTGCCGTCCTGGGCGAGCGCCAGGGCCAGCGCGCCGGCGACGGTCGTCTTGCCGGTACCGCCCTTGCCGGACACGAAATGCAGCCTCGCCCGCTTGGCGGCGGGGGGCCAGGACTGCGTGGACGCCGCGCTTGTGTCGCGCCGAGATGTGGTTGCCACGAGGTAGAGCCTAGCCAGGTCGCCCCGGGCGGATACCCTGGACTCCATGACCGAGTCATCTTCTGTTTCCCGACCGGCGTGGGAGTACGCGACGGTACCGCTGCTGACCCATGCGACCAAGCAGATCCTCGACCAGTGGGGGGCCGACGGGTGGGAGCTCGTCAGCGTGCTGCCCGGCCCCACCGGCGAGCAGCATGTCGCCTACCTCAAGCGGACCACGGGGTAGCGACGTGGCCGTCGCCGGATCGCGCCAGTCCTGGTCGTCGCGGATGTCCGAGCTTGGGCTGAGCCTGCCACCGGTGGTTCCGCCGCTCGCGGCGTATCAGCCCGCGGTGCGGACGGGGAACCTGGTCTACACCGCAGGTCAGTTGCCGATGGTCGACGGGGAGCTGCTGCTGCGCGGCAAGGTGTCGGAGGGGGCCCAGGGGATCGTCGCCCCCGCCGACGCGAAGGTGGCGGCCAAGCAGGCGGCCCTCAACGCGCTCGCCGCGATCGACGACCTGGTGGGTATCGACTCGATCGTGCGGGTGGTGAAGGTCGTCGGCTTCGTCGCCTCCGCCGACGGCTTCTCCGGACAGCCGGCGGTCGTCAACGGCGCCTCGGAGGTGCTCGGCGAGATCTTCGGCGACGCGGGCAAACACGCCCGATCGGCGGTCGGGGTGAACGAACTTCCGTTGGGCGCGCCGGTGGAGGTCGAGTTGATCGTCGAGGTACAACCGTGAGCCAGCTCGTCGGCGCTGATTCGGCGTCGGGCGCATCGTTGCAGCACCCGGCATACGGGCAGGTGCGCCAGGTGATGCCGTTCGCGTCGGTGCTCCTCTGCCAGAACCCGGGGATGATGGAGCTCGACGGCACCAACACCTGGATTTTGCGCGCTCCAGGCCATCCGGACTGCGTGATCGTCGATCCGGGCCCGCGCAAACACAAGGAGCACGTCGCGAAGATCGTGTCCGCCGGGCATGTCGTGCTCACCCTGATCACGCACCGTCACCCCGACCACATCGGGGCGATCGGTGCGCTGCACAAGCGCACCGGTGCACCGGTCCGGGCGAAGCAGAAGGGCCTGTGCCGTGACGGCAAGCCGCTGGTGGACCGTGAGGTGATCAAGGCGGCGGGGGTGAAGATCACCGTCTTGACGACCCCGGGCCACACCGGGGACTCGGTGAGCTTCCTCGTCGAATGCGACGGGCAGCGGGCCATCGTCACCGGGGACACGATTCTCGGCTCGGGCACCACCGTGCTCGATCCGCGCGACGGCGGGTTGCGGGACTACCTCAACTCGGTGAACCGGCTCATCGTCGAGGGCACCGGGCCGATGGAGTCGGCGACCGCCCTGTTGCCCGGGCACGGCCCCGACCACCCCGATCTGGTGCCGGTGGCCCGGTTCTACAAACGGCACCGAGAGGAGCGCATCGATCAGATCCGTGCGGCCCTCGACGGGATGGGCGTCAGGGCCCACGACGTCAAACCGATGAAGATCGTGCGCCAGGTGTACTCCGACGTCGACAAGAAGCTGTGGCCGGCGGCCCGGATGTCGGTCAAAGCGCAGTTGGAGTACCTGCGCGAGGAGTAGTGGCGGGGCTGTTAGCGGGCTCGCCGCGCGAGGCGCTCGGAATCGGCGATGAGCACGCTCTTGCCCTCCAACCGCAACCAGCCGCGCTGGGCGAAGTCGGCCAGGGCCTTGTTCACCGTCTCGCGCGACGCACCGACGAGCTGGGCGATCTCCTCCTGGGTGAGGTCGTGCGTGACGCGCAGCGAGCCGTTCTCCTGGGTGCCGAACCGCTGGGCGAGTTGCAGCAACTGCTTCGCCACGCGGCCGGGCACGTCGGTGAAGATGAGGTCGGCGAGGTTGTTGTTCGTGCGGCGAAGGCGGCGGGCCAACACGCGCAGCAGTTGTTCGGCGATCTCGGGACGGTCCTTGATCCACGCCTTGAGCGCGTCGCGGTCCATCGACACCGCGCGGACCTCGGTCACCGTCGTCGCCGACGAGGTGCGGGGCCCGGGGTCGAAGATGGAGAGCTCGCCGAACATGTCCGAGGGCCCCATGATCGTCAGCAGGTTCTCGCGGCCGTCGGGTGAACGGCGGCCGAGCTTGATCTTGCCGGACTGGATGATGTAGAGCCGATCGCCCGGTTCACCCTCGTGGAAGATCACGTGGCCGCGCGGGAATTCCACCGGCTGGAGCTGCTGGGACAGCGCGGCCACCGCGCTGGGCTCGACACCCTGGAAAATGCCGGCCCGGGCCAGAACCTCGTCCACTGGGAACCTCTCTCGTCGCCTGAACAACATCAGGGCGGGCCGCTTGCCCGCCGAGTCACAAGGGACAAGGCTACTGGAAAGGCGTCGGAATTTGTTGGATGGGTCACGTTTGACCCGCCGGGTACTTCAGCTCGCTATGCGGGCACCGCCGGCAGCGGCCGTGGTCGTCGGCAGCACCGCGACATCGGCGATGCGCACGCTCCCGGCGTCGGCGGCGTGCGCGTCGTTCAGCAGTGAGTCGACCTGGTCCGGGCTGATGGCGGTCGAGTCCCGCATCACCAGGTTCTCCAAGCGCTCCATGCCCAGCGCGACCACCATGAGGCCCAGTGGAAAGAGAATGGCGGCCAGTCCTTGCATGCGGATCAGTAAACCCCAGGCGCACGCGACCCGACAGGGGGTGCGCGCGGTCGTCACAGCATCGTTATGCGGGAGCGCGTCTCGGGCCCGGATCCGGGGTGGCGCGACGGTGCGAACCGGGCCGGTCCAGGTGAGGCCGCGGGTGCGCCGGTCGATCGCCTAACCTGGACTGATGAGCAAGGCAAAGGCGGGCACAGCGGGGGTGAGCGAGGCCGGGGTGGCCTCGGAGCGGGCGCCCGAGACGCACTTGGCGCGGGTGCGCCGGGCGCGCCGGATCAACAGGGGGTTGGCCGTGGCCTTCCCACACGTCTACTGCGAGCTGGACTTCACCACCCCCCTCGAATTGTCGGTGGCGACGATCCTGTCGGCGCAGTGCACCGATGTTCGCGTGAATCAGACCACGCCCGCGCTGTTCGCCCGCTATCGCACCGCCGCCGACTATGCGGGCGCGAACCGCGCCGAGCTCGAAGAGCTCATCCGTCCCACCGGGTTCTACCGGAACAAGGCGGCCTCGCTCATCGGGCTCGGGCAGGCCCTCGTCGAGCGCTTCGACGGTGAGGTCCCGCACACGCTCGCCGACCTGGTAACGCTGCCGGGGTTCGGGCGCAAGACCGCGAATGTGGTGTTGGGCAATGCTTTCGGAGTCCCCGGGCTGACCGTCGACACACACTTCGGCCGCCTCGTGCGCCGCTGGGGGCTGACCGCGGAAACCGATCCGGTGAAGGTGGAGCGGGCGATCGGCGAGTTGATCCCACGGCGGGAATGGACTGACTATTCCCACCGGGTGATCTTCCACGGCCGCCGTGTCTGCCATGCCCGCAAGCCCGCCTGCGGGGTCTGCTTCATCGCCCGCGACTGCCCGTCCTACGGGGCGGGTCCGGTGGAGAAGGAGGCTGCCGCCGCACTGGTGCGGGGGCCTGAAGCCGAGCACCTCCTCGAACTCGCCGGGTTGGGCGCCTCGTGAGGGGGCCGGTCTCGGTGGGGGAACCGGCGCGCGAGGCGCTGCGGTCGCCGGTGTTTCGCTGGACCATCGTTTTCGGTGTGCTCGTGGCGGCCGTGGTGGTGGGCATCTGGCCGCGGGGCGCCACCCCCATGGTCAACCCCTCTTTCGAACTCGGCGCGACATCGCACCCGCTGCCGTCGTCGAAGGTCGGCCCGGCGGAGATGGCCGCGGCCCGGGCCAAGGCCGCACTGGCCCCCTGCCCGTCGAGCGGCGCTGCGGTCGGCCCGCGGTCGGCGCTCGCCGGGGTTCTCGTCACCTGCCTCGCCGATGGCCGCCAGATCGACATCGGGGCAGCGACCGCGGGCAAGCCGCTCATCGTCAACATCTGGGCGACCTGGTGTGGACCGTGCCGGCGCGAGTTGCCGGTGCTCGACGAGTTCGCCCGGCGCGCCGGCGACCGCGTCACGGTTCTCGCCGCCCATGACAAGCAGGGGGCCGATGCCTACCTGGCCCTGGCGCTGCTCGCCGAGGTCGAGGTGCACCTGCCGACGGTGTTGGACTCCAGCGGCGCGATGGCCCGCGCGCTCGGGGTCCGGCGGGTCCTGCCGTCGACGATCTTCGTGCGCGCCGACGGCACGGTCGCCGGTGCCCCGGTGCGGCTCTATGAGAATTTCGACGAGCTGGCAGGCGACGCGCGGAAGTACTTGGGAGTGGTGTCGTGAGCGGGAACCGACTACCGGCCGGGCATCGGACCGGACCCCTGGTCGATGACGAGCTGATCCCGCCGTGGCTGCGCTCGCTGACTGGTGATGTCGAGCAGTTGACCACCATCGTCAACAACCGTGGTGGCGATCGGGCCAAGCTGGCCCGCATGATGGCCGTGGCCCGCAACCGCCGCGCGGCCGCGGTCCTGGTGCTGCTCGCCGGCCGCTTCGACGCGGACCCGGACTCGCCCGGCGGGTTGCCCGGCGACGCCGAGGTGCTGCTTCTCGAACGGGCCACCACGCTGCGCCAGCACAGCGGGCAGGTCGCCTTTCCCGGCGGCGCCCACGACGCGGGTGAGCCCTACCCGGTGCACACCGCGCTGCGCGAGGCGCAGGAGGAGACCGGTCTCGACCCCGACGGCGTCCGAGTGCTGGCCAACCTGCCGTCGTTCTCCACCCTCCCCAGTCCCTTCGAGGTCGTGCCGGTCCTCGGGTACTGGGAGCAGCCCAGTCCGGTGCGCGCGGTCGACCCGGGCGAGACGGCGCGGGTCGCCCGGATCCCGGTGCGCGAGCTGTTGGACCCGGTCAACCGGTTCCAGGTGCGCCGCGACTTCATGGGTGGCCGGGTCTATCAGGGCCCGGCATTCATGGTCGACGGCCTGTTGGTGTGGGGGTTCACCGGCGGGCTGCTCGCGGCGATCAGTATCGCCGCCGGGTGGGACCTGCCGTGGGACACCGGTGACGTGCGCCCGCTCGACGAGGCGATCGCCGCGGCGAAGTCCACCCAGGAGCACGGACTGCCCCTGGACTTGCCGTTCCCGCCGGATCGCGATGACTACGCCGACGACGACGGTCTCGAGGGCGGACGGTGAGCACAGGTCTGGCCGTCGACATCGGCATCGTCATCCTGGTGGTGGTCGCCGGGGTTTCGGGATACCGCCAGGGCATGCTCGTGTCGGCAATGTCGCTGGTGGGCCTGGCGATCGGGGTGGTCGCGGGGATTCTGATCGCCCCGCGGGTCATCTCCGGCATCGGTACCGCGCAGACCCGGTTGATCGTGGGAATCGGGGTGCTGGTCGCCCTCGTGGTGATCGGCGAGGTCGCCGGGATGGTGGTGGGACGGTCGTTGCGCGAGCGGGTGCGGTCGACCCCGGCGCGAACGGTGGACAACCTCGTCGGCCTGTCCCTGCAGGCCGTCGCGGCAGTCGTCGCGGTGTGGCTGTTGGCCACGCCGATTCGGGACTCTTCCCTCGCGGCCGCTGCCGGGGCGGTGGAGGATTCCCGCATCCTGACGGCGGTCGGAAACGAGGCGCCGCCGTGGCTGCGCGGCGTACCGGATCGGTTCCGTACGCTGCTCAACGATTCGGGCCTCTCCGATGCGATCGGCCCCTACGGGCGCACCACGATCAACCCGGTCGACCCGCCGAATCGCCAGCTGGCAAAGGTTCCGGCAGTGGGGCAGACCCGCGATTCGGTGGTGAAGATCCGGGGCGAGGCGCCGGGCTGTCAACGCGCGTTGGAAGGCAGCGGCTTCGTGTTCGCACCCGAGCGCGTGATGACCAATGCCCACGTGGTCGCCGGGACCGACCAGGTCAGCGTGCGGGCCGGGTCGCAAGGTGCGCTGGCGGCCCGGGTCGTGCTCTTCGACGCGCGTGCCGACATCGCCGTCCTCGATGTGCCGGGCCTGGCCCTGCGGCCGCTGCGGTTCGTCGAGCGACCGCTGGGCACCGGTGCCGATGCCATCGCACTCGGCTATCCCGAGGACGGTCCCTTCCACGCCTCGCCGTTGCGGGTGCGCGGTCGGGTCAACCTGGCTTCGCCCGACATCTACGGCGGCCAACCGAGTCGGCGCGAGGCGTACTCGTTGCGCGGCGACATCCGCCCGGGCAACTCGGGCGGCCCGATGATCACCCCCGAGGGGGAGGTCGCGGGCATGATCTTCGGCGCCAGCGACAAGCCGCGCGACGAAACCGGCTTCGCCCTCACCGCGGCGGACCTGCGCGACCAGGCCGCGCGCGGCGGTGATGCCGAATCGGCGGTGTCGACGGGCGCCTGTATCGGCGGGTAGGGCATTCGAGCACCGGGCGGTGCAGCTAGCCGGCGAGCCAGTCGAGGAGCAGGCCGGTGGTGCGCTGGGGCTGTTCCTGGTGCACGAAGTGCCCCGCCCCGGGGATGTTCCAGTAGTCGAACCGCGGGGCCCAGGCGTTGCTGGCCGTCATCGTCGGCTCGCTGATGTAGGGGTCGTCGCGTCCGCGCAGCCCGAGCACCGGGATCCCGACCGGGCGGTCCATGAGATCCATGAACCGTGCCCCGTCGGGCCGGAACTGCGAGCGATATGCCCACCGCTGGTACTCCAACGCGCAGTGCGCGACGCCGGGGATCCGGATGGCCTGCCGGTTGCGCACCAGGACCTCGTCGAACTCCCGCGACTCGCGCCAGCGCTGCCCGGCGCGCGTGCGGAAGTACTCGGCGAGATAGGCGGCGTTATCGCGGGTGACCTGGTGTTCGCCGAAGCGCGGCAGCTGTTTGTAGAGGAACCCGCCGAGGAAGGCGCTGCGCTGCTGCCTGTCGCGCAGGACCGCCCGCCGCAGTGCTCGCGGGTGGGGTGATGCGAGCACCGCGATCCGCGACACCACCCGGGGATGCAGCGCGGCGGTCCCCCAACACACCAGACCGCCGTCGGCGTGACCGATCAGGGCGGCGCTGGAATGGCCGAGTGAGCGGATGAGTCCGTGGGTGTCGCCGGCCAGCGTCCAGCCGTCGTAGCCGCGCGGCGGTTTGTCAGAGTCCCCGTAGCCGCGCAGGTCGACCGCCACGGCCCGGTAGCCGGCCTCGGTGAGCGCCGACAACTGGTGGCGCCAACTCCACCAGAACTCGCCGAAGCCGTGCAGCATCAGGACCAGCGGACGGTCCGCCGGCACCGAGGGGTCGGCTTCGACGGCGTGGAACCGCAGCCCGTTGGCCCGGACGTCGAAGTGGTGCCAGGGACCCTCGAATCGGACGACGGAGGGATCGGGTACGCGCGGGTCGGGTGCGGTCACCGGGGCGGGGCGAGGCTAGCGGCCGACCGGCGGCAACTGCGGGTGCGGTGCCAGGGCAGGAGCGGCGCCGAGCTGCGGTTGCCCCGGCAGGACGCTCTTGAGCGACGAGACTGATTCCAGCGTCTTGCTCGGGGCGCGCATCCGTCGGAACACCTGGTACCCGACGAAGGCCGCGGCGATCGTGGTGATCAGGAGCAGCAGGAACACGATCCCGAAGGCCGCCCAGGCCGGCAGCCAGATCATCAACAGGGCACCGAGGAAGATGAAGAAGAACAGGCTCGTGTACAGCAGCATCACCCCGGCCACGGCCAACAGCCCGGAGCCCGCTCCGGCCTTCTTCGCCTCGCGGGTGAGTTCGGCCTTGGCCAGGGCGACTTCGCCGCGGAACAGTGTCGACACCTGCGAGGTGGCGTCCTTGACGAGGTTGCCGATGGTGGGGTCGCCGCCGGGCCCGGCATTGGCATCCGACAAGGGGATGGCCGGGACCGGTCCGGTCGGCCCGTGCGGCTGCGAACGCGGCTTCTTACCGATCACGTCGTCCTCCGTTGGTGGGTTCCCGGGCTATGTTGCCATGCCCGGCCGGATGACGGACCGCCTACCGCTGACGGCTGCGGATGTTCTCGAAGACCGACGGATCGACCAGCGTGGAGGTGTCGCCGAGTTCGCGCCCCTCGGCGACGTCCTTGAGCAGGCGTCGCATGATCTTGCCCGACCGCGTCTTGGGCAGCTCCGGCACGACGTTGATCTCGCGGGGCTTGGCGATCGGGGAGATCTCGACGGCGACGTGGTTGCGCAGGTCGTTCTCGAAGGAGTCGGGGATCGAGGTGATCTCCTCGCGCAGGATCACGAACGCGACGATGCCCTGTCCGGTCGTCTCGTCGGCGGCGCCGATCACGGCGGCCTCGGCGACGTCGGGGTGGCTCACCAGCGCCGACTCCACCTCGGAGGTGGAGATGCGGTGGCCGGACACGTTCATCACGTCGTCGACGCGGCCGAGCACCCACAGTGCCCCGTCCTCGTCGTAGCGCGCGCCGTCGCCGGCGAAGTACCAGCCCTGATCGGCGAACCGCGACCAATAGGTGTCGACGTAGCGGGCGTCGTCGCCCCAGATGCCCAGCAGCATCGACGGCCACGGCTGATCCAGCACGAGGTAGCCCTGCTCGCCGCGCGGCACGTCGACGCCGTTGTCGTCGACGATGCGTGCGCTGATGCCCGGCATCGGCGCCATGGCGGCGCCAGGCTTGGTGGCGGTCACCCCGGGCAGCGGGGAGATCATGCAGGAGCCGGTCTCGGTCTGCCACCAGGTGTCGATGATGGGGCAGCGGTTGCCGCCGATCACGTTGCGATACCAGCGCCACGCCTCCGGGTTGATCGGCTCGCCGACACTCCCGAGCAGGCGCAACGATGACAGGTCGTGCGCATCGGGGATGGCGCGGCCCCATTTCATGAAGGTGCGGATCAGCGTGGGTGCCATGTAGTAGATGGTCACCCCGTACTTCTCGACGATCTGGAAGTGGCGGTGCTCGTTCGGGGTGTTCGGGGTGCCCTCGTAGAGGATCTCCGTCGCGCCGTTGGAGAGCGGCCCGTAGACGATGTAGGTGTGGCCGGTGACCCAGCCGATGTCGGCGCCGCACCAGAAGACGTCGCGGCCCTCTTTGTGGTCGAAGACATTGTGGAAGGTCGAACTCGTCTGGGTGAGGTAGCCGCCGGAACCGTGCACGATCCCCTTGGGCTTGCCGGTGGTGCCCGACGTGTAGAGCAGGAACAGCGGGTGGTCGGAGTCGAAGGCCTCCGCCTCGTGTTCGGTCGACGCCTCCTCGACGGTGTCATCCCACCAGACGTCGCGGCCCTCCACCCAGTTCAGGTTCGGGTCGTGGTTGGTCCGGCGGACCACGAGCACGTGCTCGACCGACTTGGCGGCCTCGGCCCCGGTGCCGACGGCCTCGTCGACCGAGGACTTGAGCGGGGCCGGCTCGCCGCGGCGGTATTGGCCGTCGGTGGTGACGATGAGCTTCGCCTCGGCATCGTCCACGCGCGAGCGCAGCGCGGCGGCGGAGAAGCCGGCGAAGACGACCGAGTGGGTGGCACCGAGCCGCGCGCACGCGAGCATCGTGATGATCGCCTCGGGGACCATCGGCATGTAGATCGCGACGCGGTCGCCGGCGCGGATGCCCAGGTTGGTGAAGGCGTTGGCGGCCTTGCACACCTCATCCTTGAGTTGCGCGTAGGTGATGTCGCGCGAATCACCGGGCTCGCCGACCCAGTGCAGTGCGACGCGATCGCCCTTGCCCGCGGCGACGTGGCGGTCGACGCAGTTGACCGCCACGTTGAGCTTGCCGCCGGGGAACCACTTGGCGAAGGGTGCGTTGGACCAGTCGAGGACATCGGTGAATTCGGTGTCCCAATCGAGGCGCCGGGCCTGCTGCGCCCACCAGGCGAGGCGGTCGGCGTTGGCGCGGTCGTAGATCTCGGCGGTGGCGTTCGCCTGCGCGACGAATTCCGGCGGGGGCGGGTAGACCGCAGCACTTTCAGACATGGTTGTGAGACTAGTCACGATGACCCGTGATCCGCAGCGGAGGAAGCCAGATCCGTCCGGTCATGCAACGTCGATGCAACCTCCTTCGGGCGGCGCATGCGGCCGATCCCGTCGGCGGGTCGGGACGTAATCTGGTGCCCATGGTCGACCAGCCCCTCGCCCCACTCATGGAGTTGCCGGGTGTGGCCCACGCCGCCGAGCGCGCTCGCGATGCGCTGGCCGCCGTGCACCGCCATCGGGCGAACCTGCGGGGCTGGCCGTCGACGGCGATGGAGGCATCGTGGCGCGGGGGCCGGTCGTCCGCGGCGATCGACGGGGGCAGTGTGGAGTTGCGCCGCGACGGCGACTACGACGATCCGCTGCTGTCCGGCGCGATGCGCGTGGCCCAGGCGCTGGACGGCGAGTCGCTGGAGCAACTCGTCGGCGTCTACCGGCGCGCACCCGCGCAGGCGTTGGCCCGGCTGCACGTCCTCGCGGCCGCAGACCTCGTCGACGACCCCGCCGAGTTGGGGCGCCCGCGTATCGGTGCCGAGGTGAGTGCGCGTCTGCACCTCCTGGGCCAGGTCATCACCTCGCGTGCGCCGGCCGCGGCGCCCGTCGTCGCCGCCGTGGTTCACGGTGAGTTGCTGGCGCTGGCCCCGTTTGCCGAGGCCAATGGCATCATCGCCCGCGGTGCATCCCGATTGTCCTGTGTCGCAACGGGTTTGGATCCACACAATCTGGGCGTGCCGGAGGTCGCTTGGCTCAAACGGTCTGCGGACTATCACCGCGCGGCGTCGGGGTTCGGGGAGGGCACGCCCGATGGGGTGCGCGACTGGATCCTCCTGTGTTGCACGGCGCTGGAGGAGGGGGCCGCTGAGGCGGCGTCGATCGCGGAAGCGGCTCGGCCGCGCGGGTGAGCGTCGGCCGACGCGGCCCAGCCGGGGCGGCCATCAGCACTCATCAGCAACAATGACCAACAACGCGCTGCGGGCGGCGACCCTTCGGTCACCGCCCGCATAGCACGGACCCAAGTTACCAAGCGTGCTTGGTGGGTTGTGGTCTCACCTCGGCGAATGGGGCGTCGACTCGATGAGTCGACGATTCGCAGGTGCACAACACTTCTGCCTCTGTAGCGGCGCGCTCCGCGTGGGTGCTTGCCGCCCGTGCTGGGAATTCCGGGTCAGGAGTTCGATCCTTCTCCTCCGGGTCGGACTTGGCTTCTCCGGATTTCCGTACCACTAGTTCTACACCGTGATCCAGGTCACATCAAGCATCGGAGGCGCACAGATTCTCGCGTCAAAAACTGTGTCCAGCTGATAGGTGTTTGCGCAACCATCCGTAGTAGAAGGCGGCGCCGAGCGCGGCAACCCCCGCGCCGGCGGCGGCCGATACCGCCATCGTGCGCGGGGACGGGGTCAGGCGGTTGGATAGGCCGACGGGACGGTCGAAGGAGAGGATCGGCCACCCGTGTGCAGTGGCTTCCTTCCGCAATGCGCGATTGGGGTTGACCGCAGTCGGGTGGCCCACCGCGGCGAGCATGGGCAGGTCGGTGACCGAATCGGAGTACGCATAGCACTCGGCGAGGTCATAGCCGTTCGTCGCCGCGAGCTCGCGGATGGCGCTCGCCTTGGCCTCGCCGTAGCAGTAGAACTCCAGCTCCCCGGAGTACTTGCCGTCGACGACGGCCATCCGACTCGCCCGCACCGCGTCGACACCGAGCAGCCGGCCGATCGGCTCGACCATTTCCAGGCCCGACGCCGAGATGAGGACGACGTCGTGGCCGCGTGCTTGGTGGTTGGCGATCAGCTCGGTCGCCTCGGCGAATACGAGCGGTTCGACGATGTCGTGCAGCGTTTCGTCGACGATGGTGGTGATCTGGTCGACCGGCCACCCGCGGCACATGTCGGTGACGTGGGCCCGCAGCCGTTCGACTTGATCCTCGTCGGCACCGGTCAGTGTGAAGAGCAACTGGGCGTAGGCCGACTTGATCACCGACCGGCGGTTGATGAGCCCGCCGGAATAGAACGGCTTGGTGAAGGCCAGCGCGCTCGACCGTGCGATCACGGTCTTGTCCAAGTCGAAGAAGGCCGCGATGCTGCGGTTCGCGTCACTGGGGTCGCCGGCGGGCCGTGCAGCAGAAGTCACGGCTCGAGCGTACGGCCAACGGCCGATCACGGTGGGTGAGCCGAGGAAGTGCCCTGCTCAGCGCGGTGCGATAGTTGATGTTGCAAAGACAGAACGCGCGAGCGTACAGTGGCGTTACCCGGTGAAAACCGGGAGTTTTCAGCCCGACCCCCCGGGGCTGAAACGTGATGACCCCGGCCTTCTCCCCCCATTGGCCGGGGTCGTCCTCTGTCTGCGGCAGGTTATGGACCGCGGTCCGTTTGAACCCTGGTGCACCTCGGCGATTTCTTGCCCACAGATACTTAGACGCGCTGCGCGGCTCAACGGTTCCATCCGATTTGTGAATCATAGGATTCGACCTCCCCTTCGGGTTGGTCGAATCCGGCGCGCCACCGGGCCCGGACCAGTAGATTCGCGACCGATGTCCACTGGGGTTGGAGGCTCGATGATCGTGAGTGAGAAGGCGCTGCGGCGGGGCAGCGCACGGGGGAGTCACGCGCGGGGGAGTCGGCTGCGGGGGGTCCGGCTGGCCATGCTCGCGGTACTGGCCGGTACGGCCGTCGTGGTCGGCGCCGCACCTCCGGCCGACGCGGCGCCGAGGTACCCGGAGAACTTCAACTTCTTCGCGGGCATCCCGGACGAGCTGATCAATCACGGCGGCTCGTTGCCCGGGACGAACAATCCGAACTGCAAGCCGACCGCGAGCCACCCGCGCCCGGTCGTCCTAGTGCACGGCACCGGTGGCGGTCAGCAGACGAACTGGGGCGCCTACGCCGGATTCCTCGCCAACCGGGGGTACTGCGTCTACGCGCTGACCTATGGCGCACTGCCGCTGCCCTGGCCGTTCACCGCGGTTGGTGGGATGGGCCCGTTGGAGGTCTCGGCTCGGCAACTGCGCACCTTCGTGAGCGGGGTGCTCGCGAGCACCGGCGCGAGCACCGTCGACCTCGTCGGGCACTCCCAGGGCACCTTGATGCCCACCTACTACCTGAAGTTCCTGGGCGGTGCGACGAAGGTGACCAACTACATCTCCCTCGCGCCGCTGTGGCAGGGCACGATGGGTGCGGCCTACGCGCCGATCGCCAAGTTCATGGGCGGGTTGGGCGCCGGCGACCTGTGGTTGCCCATGTGCTCCGGTTGCGGGCAGATGACGACCGGCTCGGCCTTCCTGGACAAGATCTGGCGCGGAGGCTCGCCGTACGTCAAGGGCATCAGCTACACCAACATCTCCACCCGCTATGACGAACTGGTCATCCCCTATGTCAGCGGCCAACTCCCGGCGCGGCGACCGGGGGAGAAGGTGCGCAACATCGTCGTGCAGGACACCTGTGCGCAGGACTTCAGCGACCACCTGGCGATCGCCGGGTCCCGCCGGGCCGCCTACATGGTGCTCAACGCGCTCGACCCGCAGCACCCGGTGCAGGTCCCCTGCATGGTCGTTCCGCCGTTCACCGGCTGAGCGACCGGCGTTCGATTCGGGCGGGCGGCTCTCGCGACTATGCTCGGCCTTCCAGCTGGCCTGCCGCCAGCGCGGCGAGTTCGGCGCGGCTCTCGCAATCGGTCTTGCCCATCGCTCGGTAGATGTGGCCTTCGACGGTGCGCGTCGAGATGTCCAGCCGCTCGGCGATGTCGCGGTTGGTCCGGCCCCCGGCGAGGAGTTCGACGATCTCCCATTCGCGGCGGCTCAGTTGTGCGGGGGCGGCCATGGCGCGCAGCGCCGGGGTGACAAAGCCGTGGGCCGCCGCGGTTCGGCGGGCGGTGTCGCCGGCGAGTCGGGCCAGGGCATGACGGTCGGCGGCGGTGAACTCGGCGGAAGCCTGCGCTGCGGAGTCGGCGGCCGCGATCTGGTCGCCCAGTGCGGCCCACGCGCCGGAAGCGGCCCACAACTCGTCAGCGTCACGATCGGCGAGCGCTCTCGCATAGCGGGCCGCGAGACCGGCACGGGGACCGTCGACCGATTCGGCCAACTCGGCCAGGCGGGCAGCAGCCGCGGCACCGTCGCCCCACTGGGTGGTCACCTGCAACGCGGTGACCTCGTTGGCCGCCTCGCCGCGCTCCCGGGCCAGCGCCGCAGCCTGCGCGGCGTAGTCGAGCGCGCGCGAGACCTGTGCGGCGGCAGCCTCGCGCCACCCGCGGGAAAGGAGGATCTCGGCGGCGATGTAGCCGATGGCCGGGTGGGGGTTGTGTTCGATCCACCGATGGTGCTCGTCGGCCTTGGCCACGTTGCCGGCTAGCGCGTACAGCGTCGCGAGCCGGGTGCGGCAGGCGTACTCCCAGCCAGGTGTCGCGCGCGGGTCCGCGGCGAGTCGGGCGACCACCCCGCGGATGCAGTCGGCGGCATCGGCGACGTGGCCATGGAAGTACGCGGCGTAGCCGCGCATGTACGTCGTCAGGGTGCGGGCGAAACCCGGTAGGTCGTCGGCCTCGTCGCGGCGGGACCGGGCGATCTCATCGGCGGCGGCGAGATCGCCGGCGATGCCCGCGGCCTGCAGTTCCAGCGTCAACAGGCTGTACCGGATCGAGCCGGGAACGCTGACGGCGGCGTCGTCGTGCGCTCGTTGCCGATATTGCTCGATCGCACTGTATCGGCCGGTGGCGCCCAGGCTGATGGTCCGGCCCATCGCGCAGAAGATGTGCGGGATGCCGGCCAGGCCGGGGTCGTCGAGGGCTTGGGCGGTGAATTTCTGCGCATCATCATGTCGGCCGCGGTAGGCGGCGATGGCACCGCGCAGTGCGGTCAGCGACACCGTGTCGGCGTCGGGTGAGGCTGCTGCAATGGCCTCGGCCACGATCTGTTCGGCCTCCTCGGGGCGTTGCATCACCCAGAACCTGTTGCCGGCATGCATGAAGGACAACAGCGTCGACGTGTCGGCCGGCAGGCCGGGTTTGGCGAGAAGCGCGGCCAGCGCCGCGTCGGCCTGCGGTCCCTGGTTGGCGACGGTGAGGTGGTAGGCATACATCATCTCGGCGGGGAAGCCGGCACCGGCGGCGACGGCAGCCTGCGCCAAGGACAGGGTGAGTGGGATGTCGCACCATGCTGAGGCCGCACCGGCACCGACCAGGAACAGATCGGGGTCGTGCTCGCCGCCGGACTCCAGGGCGAGCACGGCCCGCAGCATGTCGTCGCGCGGGTTGCCGGTCCGATGGATGCCCATGGCGTCGGCGAGCGTGCTTTGCAGCCGGGACCGGCGCAGTCGGCCCAATCGGTGCAGTCGGATCTCGGCATAGAGGGGATGGACGAGCCGGACGGTGGGGGGGTCGTCGTCGACGACGATCAGGTCGGCGCGCTGCGCCCGCTCGACCAGGTCGGGGGAGAGGCCATGCACCGCGCCGAGGGTGTCGCGGTGCAGGGCGCCGGCGATGGCGAGGACGTCGATGAGGTCGGTGAGGGGCTCGTCGATGGTGCCGAGTTGCTGGTCGATCAACTCGGTGAGGGTCTCGGTCACGGTGGACGGGCCGGCCCAGCTGATCTCGTCGGCGGTAGTAGTCAGGCGGCCGGTGGCGAGATCGGCGTTGACGATCTCGCGGATGTAGAGGAGGTTGCCGCCGGTGATCGTCCACAGCTCGTCGGCGGTCTGGCGGTGCAGCCGGCCGCGCAGGACCCGGGTCAGCAGGGTGCGGGTTTCGTCGAAGGTCAGCGGTTGCAGCGGCAGGTGGTCGACGGCATCGTCGCGCCAGAGCTCGACGATCGCGTCCGGTGCCCCGTCGAGGGTGCGCAGCGCGACCACGACGAAGGCCAGGTGGCGGATTGCGAGGCGGTTGACGGCCATTGCGGAGGCGTCGTCGAGCCACTGGGCATCGTCGACGATCACGATCGGCAGGGCGGTCCCCGGTTCGGGGTCGCCGGCGATGGCGGCGATGGCCGCCTGGACAAGGGCGGTCGGGTCCGGCGGGGCGGTGCCCAGCCAGGCCGAGGTGGCCCCGAAGGGGATGTCGCGGGTCGCGGTGAAGCCGGTGATCCGGACAATCCGCCGACGCGACTCCTCGTGGGCGAACTCGCCGAGCAGGCGGGATTTGCCGACACCGGCGTCACCGGTGACCACGACGCCGGACGCGTTGGAGCGCAACGCGCCGATCAGCGCATCCAATTCGGTGTCCCGCCCCGTGAGCGGCCACTGCTCGACCACGGGTGGATTGTAAGTTCCCGGCGCCGCAGCGCGCCGTTGTCCACAGATCTTCGCCGTCCACAGCGGATACCGCAGCAAGGGCCCACGGCACGGGGATCGGCGGGGCGCCGGGGAAGACTCCGGGTCATGGGCGAACTCCTGATGCTGCTGCGGCCCGATCTGCGCGACGAGGTCGGCCGGTGTGCGGTGGCGGCTGGATACTCCGCGGTCGTCGGCGATCTCGGCGACGACGCCGGGGGCTGGTTGCGGGCGGACGCGGTGGTGGTCGACGCCGACGCGGTCGAGCGTCTCGCCGGCGCCGGGGCGATCCGTCGGCACGCGGTGTTCCTGGTGTATCCGCCCGATGCTTCGCCCCGGGTCTGGCGCGACGCGCTCGACGTCGGCGTCAGCGACGGGTTCGAGCTGCCCGCCGATGAGGAGCGCCTCGTCGCCGCGCTGACCGAACTCGCTTTGCCGGTCCGGGCCGACGGCCGGGTCTTGGCGATCCTCGGCGGGCACGGCGGGGCCGGCGCGACCACCTTGGCCGCGGCCAGCGGGTTGTCTGCAGCGAGCGGCGAGGGCGGCCGGAATGTTCTGGTGATCAGCCCGGATGAGGCCGGGGTGGGGATCGACCTCGTGCTGGGCGTCGAGGACGTGCCCGGCCCGCGGGTCGGTGATCTGGCCGCGGTGGGGGGCCGGCTGAACCAGGCGGCGCTGCGCGAGGCCTTGCCGCGGGTGGGTGCGCTTTCGGTGCTCGCCGTGGCCGCCGATGGCCGGGCGATCCGGCCCGAGTCGGTGCTCGCAGCCGTCGACGCCGGGCGTGCGGGCGGGGATGTCGTCGTTGTGGACGTGCCGCGCACCCACCCGGCGCTGCGCCGGGAAGTGGTCCGGCGCGCAGATCTGGTGGTGTTGCTGAGCCAGGCGATGCTGCCGGCGATCGCTGCGACCCGGGCCACCCGGGTGGGTCTCGTCGATCCGCGCGGCCCGGTCGAGCTGGTGTTGCGCGGGCCGGCCCCGGGCGGGCTGCCGGTCGGCGAGATGGCGTGGGCGGTGGGCACGCCCCTGCTCGGCTCCTACCGGAGCGATCCGTCGCTGCCGTCCCGGATGGAGGGCCGTCCCCTGCGGCTGCGGCGCCGGGGACCACTCGCGGCGATCGCCGCGCGGATCTGCGACCGCCTCGACGAGGCGGTGCCGTCGTGATCGAGAGCGCGGCGTCTGCCCCGACGGTCGATCCCGACTTGGTGGACCGGGTGCGGGAGCGGCTGGCGGGCGAGACCGCCGGGCGAGGGGGTGTGCCCAGTGTGGAATCGATGGCGGCCGCGATCCGAGCCGAGTCGGGCGGAGTCCTCGGTGACATCGACCTGTTGGCGACCTTGCGCCACCTTCAGACCGAGTTCGTTGGCGCCGGTCCGCTCGAAGGGTTGCTCGCCGATCCGGCGACGACGGACATCCTGGTTGTCGGGCCACACTCGGTCTGGGTGGATCGCGGGGCCGGCCTGGAGCCGGTGCCGGTGGCTTTCGGCGACGAAGCAGCCGTCCGCCGCCTGGCCGCCCGGCTGGCGCTGGGGGCTGGGCGTCGGCTCGACGACGCCCAACCGTGGGTCGACGGACAGCTCTGCGACATCGGGCGGCACGGCGCCCGCGTGCGGCTGCACGCCGTGATCCCGCCGTTGGCCGCGGACGGCACCTGTCTGTCCCTGCGCGTCCTGCGGCCGGCCCAGCAGGACTTCGCCTCATTGGTCGCCTGCGGCGCGGTGCCGGTAGAGGTCGAGGACCTGGTGCGCGAAATCGTCGCCAAGCGGCTCGCGTTTCTCATCGCGGGTGGGACCGGGGCGGGCAAGACCACCCTGCTCAACAGCCTGCTGGGGATGGTGGATCCGGCGGAGCGGATCGTCTGCGTCGAGGATGCGCCCGAGCTGCGGCCGCAGCACCCGCACGTGGTGCGCCTGGTCGCGCGGGCGCCGAATGCCGAGGGGGCCGGGGAAGTCCCGCAGCGCACACTGGTCCGCCAGGCGTTGCGGATGCGCCCGGACCGGATCGTCGTCGGCGAGGTGCGCGGCGCCGAGGTCGTCGATTTGTTGGCCGCGCTCAACACCGGCCACGACGGCGGTGCCGGCACCGTGCACGCGAACTCGGCCGCCGAGATCCCGGCACGACTCGAGGCGCTGGCCGCACTGGGCGGCCTGGCGCGCCCGGCACTGCACAGCCAATTGGCGGCCGCGGTCCAGGTCGTCTTCGTGGTCGGGCGGGAATCGGGTGGTGTGCGGGGGCTGACCCAGATCGGCATGGTCGGGCGCAACGGCTCCGGGTATGTGGAGATCTCCGCGGTATGGGTGCGCGGCAAGGGGTTTCAGGGCTTTGAGGCGCGGTTGCGCGCGGTCCTGGCGGAGCGGTCGTGAGCGCGTTGGCGCTGTTGTGCGCGGCGGCCGCCGTATCGGTGGGCCCGCGGCCGCACGCGCACCTCCGCTTCCAGTCGCTGTTCACCCGGCCCGGGTCGGTGGCCCGTCGGAGCGATCGGCGGCGGTGGGTGGTTCCGGCGGGGGCCGCCGGGGTGGGCGCGGCGACCCTCACTGGTTCGGCGGCGGTGGTGGCCGCGACCGTAATTGCCGCCGCCGTGCTCGGTTGGCTGGCCAGGCGCTCCTTCCGCGAGCACGAGCGCCTGGCGCGGGAGGAGGCGGTGCTGCGGGCGCTGGGAGTGGTCGTGGCCGAACTCTCGGTGGGAGCGCCCACCGCCGCGGCGTGCGCGACGGCCGGTGCAGAACTGCTCGCCGATGACTCGGCGTCGCCGGTGGGCCGGGATCTGGCGACGTTGGCCGCGCACATCCAACTCGGCGGGGAGGTGGGAGCGGCGCCGGCGGGCGCCGCTGCGCCGGTCGCGGACCTGTGGACCACGGCCGGCCGCTTCGGATTGCCGCTCGCCGAGTTGCTCGGTGCGCGCCGGGCCGACCTCGTCGCGCGCCGCCGATTCGCCACCCACACCGCTGCCGGACTTGCCGGACCCCGGGCCACCGCGCGGGTGCTCGCGCTGCTGCCGGTCTTCGGTCTCGCCCTCGGGCAGGGGATTGGTGCCGATCCCATTCGTGTGTTGCTGGCTCCGGGGATGGGATCGGTGCTGTTGGTGACGGGTACGGCACTGGCGGCCGCGGGAGTCGTGTGGTCCGAGCACATCGTGGACCGGGTGCTCACATGAGTGCCGCGCTGGCATTGGCGGCCGTGGCCATTCTCGTGCTGCCGGGTACGGCGTGGCCGTTGCAACGGCTGCAGGGCGCGTCGACGGCGCGGGCGACGGATAGGACGGTCGTGACGGACGGCCCGTTCGCGGCGGCGGCGGCCTACGACTTGCTCGCCGTGTGCCTGCGGGCCGGCCTGTCGACGGTGGCGGCGGTGTCAGCGGTCGCGCACGCGGTGCCGCCTCCGGTGGCGGCCCCGTTGCACCGGGTGGCAGACCTGCTCGCACTGGGCACCGACGCCGAGGCCGCCTGGCAGCGGGCGGCCACCGATCATCCCGACCTCGGAGATCTGGCAGCGCTGGTCCGGCGGACCTCCTCGTCGGGCGCCGCATTCGCCCGCGGCTTGGACGGCCTCGCGGCGCACCGCCGCGACGAGGCGCACGATGCCGCACTGGCCGAGGCGGAGCGGGCCGGCGTCCGGATCAGCGGTCCGTTGGGCTTGTGCTTCCTGCCCGCCTTCATCTGCGTGGGGATCGCGCCGGTGGTGATCGGCCTGGCGGCCACCGTGCTGGGCGGGATCTAGTGCCGGCTAATCCGGCAGCCCGGCCCAGAAGTCGAGGATCAGTCGGGCCGTGGCCTCCGGCTGTTCGAGGGAGATCAGGGTGCTCGCACCCGCCACAGTGGCCCGCTGTGCGCCGGGGATCAGGGCGGCGGCGGCCGCCGCACCCTCCGGTGTCCACTCCGCGCGCTCCGACCCGTACACGAGGAGCGTTGGCACGACGATGTCGGGGAGTTCGGGGCGGACGTCGACGCGGCCGAGGATGAAACTCTCCACTGCCAACCGCATGCTCCGGCTGGTGTTTTCTAAGAAGCCGTCGCGCAGGACCCGATAGGTCGCCGGATCGGCTCGCCCGGCGTCGGTGAGTTGGGCTTTCGCGATTGTCTTCACCAGCGGTCGACGGCCGAGGAGGCTGAGGACGGGCAGTGCCTTTCGCACTGCCCGCACGATTTCGGGGTCCGTCTCCGGCGGGGCGGACATTGCGACGAGGCTGTGCAGCAGGGTCGCGTCGCGTCCGAGTTTGTAGCCGACGTGGCCGCCGAAGGCCTCGCCGACCCAGTCGACCGGGGAGTCGACACCGAGGCCAGCGAGCAGTTCACGGGCCGCTCGGGCCGCCCCCTCGATGTCGGACACAGCGGTCAACGCGTCGCTGTGCCCCAACCCGGGCGGATCGACGATGATGAGCCGCCGGTGCGGTGCGAGCAGCGGGACGAGCCGGTCGAAAGCGTGGCCGTCGACGAACATCGACGGCCAGAACACCGCGGTCGGTGCGCCGACCGCCGGCCCGACGATTCGGACCTGCAGGTGTCCGAGGTGTGTGGGGACACGCCGGACTTCGTTTGCCGTTTGATCCTTTATTCGCGTTAGTCTAACTAACATGAATAATGTCCGCAACTATGACATGTCGAAACGGTCGGCCGCCGCGGCGGCAACCCGACAGCGGATTGTCGAGGCGATGCTGGCGTTGTACTTCGTCACTCCGTACCCGGACCTGCGGATTGAGGACGTCGCGGCGCGGGCGGGGGTGACCGCGCAGACCGTGTTCCGCCACTTCGGCACCAAGGCCGCGCTCATGGTGGCCGCCGCAGGCGTGGGCAGCGCCGCCATCGACGAGATCCAGAAGCCGGCGGCCGCCGACGGCACGCTCGACGAGTTCATCGGCGCCCTGATCGCCACGCAGGAGTACTTCGGCGACGCCCTCGCGAAACTGTGGGCCGAGGTGCACCTCGTTGAGGGGCTGCCCGAACTCGCCGCCGAGGGTCGGGCGAAGTATCTTGCCTGGCTACAGCGAGGCATTGAGGGACATCTCCCGCTGGGGCTCGACGGGGCGGCGCGGGCAGTCCGGATCGCCCAGGTCATCGCCGTGTGCGACACCGCCACCTGGAAGCTGCTCCGCGAGGACGGGAGGCTCGACCAGCACGAGGCACTTGCGGCCTACACCGATCTGATCCGACGACTCGTGTCGCAGGCCTGATCCCCGGAAATGGGCTTGGGGCGGCAATGGGAGGAACCTCCGGGGGAACCGGGACGTCCCCTGGCGCGTCTAAGTAGCGAACACAAGACACGGTCGGCACTGTGCCGCCCGGTGACACAAGGGGGACGTCGTGGGGGACAAGACAATCGGTGGCAGCAGCTTCGGGGATGACAGCTTTGGGGACAAGCGTCTCGGGGAGGGGGTATTCGCACGTGTCAGGGCCGGAGCCGGGCGGCTGATCGACGACGAGTCCGGCATGAGCACGGCGGAATACGCGATCGGCACGATCGCCGCCGCCGGATTCGGTGCCCTGCTCTACACGGTCG